>Ga0123353_10001261_pt1 | contig 31021 bp, 25 predicted proteins | sample TergutLab28metaG_3_FD_92763 | JGI IMG/M metagenome (GOLD analysis project Ga0123353, IMG submission 92763) | Labiotermes labralis P3 segment gut microbial communities from Petit-Saut dam, French Guiana - Lab288 P3 | ecosystem: Host-associated > Arthropoda: Insects > Digestive system > Gut ...
CCAAACTAATCGCTGCAAATTGGCACACTACCCTCGTGAATGCACACACTACTCGTGAAATCCTAGCTACCTTCTTTTTGAGTCCTCACCACGAGCTCTTCCACCAGCTGTCGCAGCTGCAAAAAGTATGCTTGCAGACCGCTCATCTGAACCAGCTTTACCAAACCGAGTCCCATGCACCACAATACCCCGGTACCGATCACCATGAGCCCACTCAGCTGCAGGGGTTTCAAGGCAAAGAGGGATGTTTTTAGCTCCCCCATCACTCCTTTTGATCCTGAAATATTCAACACGCTCGATGGCGTCGATGCCAGAGCCGCTGCTACCAAACCTCGCGATGGCCAAAACTGACTGTGCCTCGAATCATCAGCTATACGCATAAGTTCTGAAAGTCGATGCTGTCTCTTATTAATTCTGTCTGCACTGTCACCACTTACTTCTGCACGTGCAGCGGCGGCTGGGACACCAACCTTTTCTAATTCGCTCACACTGAGGGGGGCTTTTTGTCTCTTTACATTATCGACAGGGCTTCTCTCCCCTAAATCAACAACAGTTGGCGAGTTCAGTACTTGCGGAGCTGGCTTTTCTTGCACAGCTCCCTGGGTAGAAAATACCTGCTGCCCAACCAGTGATGGTGCTGGAGAGGCAGCATTTTCCGGAACCAGATTAAGAGGAGTTGCATTTGCCCCAGCGGGATTAGCCCCCTGAGGCAAGGCGGCACTTCCACTGATGATACTATTTTCAAAAAGTAAAAAGGTTGGGTCTCTATATACCCCTGCCACCCGTAAGCTCAGATGAAAGTGGCTTAAGGCAGATGAAGGATCACCTTCGTCATTGACCGTTCCCAGTATCTGCCCTTTGCTCACAGAATCACCCTTTGAAACAGCAAGCGTCTCCAGAGGGTTAAGACTAACTTGATCTCCCTCTGCGGTGGTCACGGTAAGCGCCATGACATTTAAGCCGGCGGACCCAGGCACACGACCTACAAAACTGATACTGCCAGAAACAGGCGACCTGAGTTCACTGCCCTTCTCAGCATAGACATCAATGCCGAGGTGCTGCTTATTGTCTTCCCCATATCTTTCTTTAAAGCCGAGCAAGACCTGCACATGAGCTGGCAGTGCTTTTGAAGTCGCCTCAGGGACTGATATTGTCCCACCAAAGAAAAAGATAAGGGTAACAATTCCCAAAAGCAAAAAGGGAACTCGCCGCGATAAGCGCGTCGTTAGTTTATTCATGGCACCGCCCAACTGGTGCACAAGCCACTTGAGAGTTTAGCTGCTCTTTATCTAAGCAGACACGAAGCCCTAGGGGAAATTAACAAGCTCTTTTGATGAAAGCCTCATTATTTTCTTCACAAAAGGCTTTAATCTCTCTTTCATGAAAAATTAACAAGCTTTCATCTTGAATTAATTTCCTGTTCGGAAACTCACCTCTTTGATCTTGTTGGTGTTGAGCTCTTTGTTCATTTCTGCGCTAAAGTGGTCTGACAAAAAGCGCAGCTCAGCAGCATAGACTGGATTGGTGACCACCACCACAAGCTCACTACCCTTAACGTAAACACGCTTGGTCACATCAAGGTACTGGGACTTGCTCACTCTCTCCCACGCTTCTTGCACCGAGTTAGCACCAATGCCAGAACTTATCTTGGTACCATCAGGGTCAAGTTTCCCCATAATGCGAGAAATCTCAAGCCCAATGGGATGGGAGGCACTCACCTCATCAAGGTCAAACTCCGGGCTGGGCTCAGGGACACTGACATAATCATATTTTTTGCGCCACTTACGATACTTCTCATTTTCTCTCTCTTCGGCATCAAGACTCATCACATCCCCCTCTCGACACCCTCAATGTCATCTGGAACTGAAACCGTCTGAGCAAGCTCCAAAAGTTCCTTATCAAAATAATCAATGTTAGCCGTCGTAATGACGGTTTGTGCGACTTTTCCCACGAAGCGCGACAAAGCATGACGACGCTCTTTATCAAATTCACTCATTACATCATCAAGTAGTAAGAGCGGCTTCTTCCCCCCCAGATCTGTAACAACACTTACTTGCGCCATTTTCCATGCTAGAGCAATACTGCGCTGCTGCCCCTGTGAAGCCATGCTGCGCGCAGGTCTTCCTTGAATTTCAAAGACGATGTCGTCTCTGTGTGGTCCTACTAAGCTTTGTCGGCGCAGCTTTTCTTCCTCAGATTTTTCTTTAAGGTGTGCAAGAAATGAATCCTTGCTCATATCTTGACCCCAGGTTGAAACATAGTTCACTTTTAAAGTTTGGTCCGCAGAACTGTCACCAACTATTCCAGAATACGCCTCTAATAGAGGCTCCTCGAGATGACAAAAGAGGGAGTATCTTTTTTCAGTAAGGGCAACACCAATATCAACCATACGATCAGTCCAAGCCACAAAAGCTTCGCTACCAAACTGATCTTCTTTCATCATCTTGTTTCGCTGACTCCGAATTTTTTGATACTCACTGACCAGTCGCGCATAAGAGGCCGACAACTGAATACCTAAACCGTCAATCTCTTGCCTTCTCTTTGAAGATGCATCCTTTACCATCCTTAAATCATCAGGAGTAAAGACAACACAGGGCAAGACAGAACATAGTTCATAGACGGAACGAACTTTCTTTTCATTGACTGTGACACTCTTCACATCATCTTTGATGGAAAACTCAATATCTCGTCTTAAGACACCGTCGGTAGCAAGCATACGTAGTCTGGTATGGACGCACTCCGCCGCAATTAAATCACTCTTCACGGCTTTCCTGAAAGAAGTCCCTGTCGTCAACAGCTGCAGGGCCTCGATAATATTAGTCTTCCCCGCGGCATTAGGCCCATGAAGAATAGTCAAGTGAGGGTCGAAGCGAACAAAACCTCGCCGATATGACCTGAAGTTTTCTAGCTCAAGGCTCTCAACAATAAATGACATGAGCGGCTTTACCCGTCCTGCTTATGTAAAAAAGCCTAAAGACAGGGTGCATTATTGGCGCACGGGCATGACAAGGTAGGTGAAGTTTTCTTCCGGCGCACGCAGGACACCGGGGCGCATTGGCTCTTGAATCTCAAGATAAACCGTTTCCGTGTTAATAGAATTGAGGCCATCCAGGAAATAAGAAAAGTTTATCGAAATATTATTGTCAATTCCTTCAGTTTTAATCAAAATATCATCGCGAGCTGTCCCGAGCTCGGGCGCCTTTGCACTCAATGATAAAGTCTGATTGGTCGCTGAAATAGAAACATCTATCGCCGCATTATTTAAGGCCAGATTTGACACACGCTTGACTGAGTCCAGCAGGTCAGCGTGGTCTACGATCGCCCGGGTGGCGTTTTCGCTCGGGATAAGCTGCTTAACATTAGGGAACTTTCCTTCAAGCCTCCGGGTGAGCATTTTCGTATCCATGAAGCTAAAAAGGACCTGATTAGCTGAAGCTTCAATGCGAATCAGCTCGTCTCCTGAAATCATGCGCGCAAGTTCATCTAGAATTTTTCCTGGAATTAGTACCTCAAAGGATTCCTCCACGGGCTGCTTTAAGTTTTGCTCAACCAGTGCCAGACGATAACTATCAGTTGAAGTCATCGTAATAAGGTCATCTTCGATGGTCAGTAAGACACCGGTTAAAACAACCTTACTCTCATCGCGGCTGACCGCGCGGCTGACCTTCTTTATCATGCCAGACAATACGTCAGCGGGGACGACCGCTATTTGGTCACCGACGATTTGTGGGAAATGAGAAAAATCATCAGGGTTAATCTTACGCAGTGAAAATTCAGAATGTCCCGCAGATATCTTGAGGGACTCGCCATCTTCTTCTAACACAACCGTTGTCTCTGGAAGAGCATTGATAACATTGGCAAAAATCTTACCCAGAACGGCAACTTCACCTTCGACCTCGGTCATACAACCTGTCTTTACCTGAATCGTTGTTTCAAGATCTGAAGCAAACAAGGTAAGCTCGCCTTCAGTAGCAATGAGCTTAATCCCAGAAAGATGAGGAATGGTCGTTCTAAGGGCAGTCGCTTTAATAACTTTATTGATAGAACCCTGGAGGTCTTTCTTACTAATACTAAACTTCACGATGTCGCCCTTTCAGGTTGGCTTCTAATAACTAATTATTATATATATAAATACCTAATTCTAATTAGGAAAGTGGAAAAGTGGAAAAGATGTAATAAGTAAAGCTACGCAGGCGTGTCGTATGTGCCCAAAGTGTTAAAAACACGCCTCTTTATCCCCCTCTGGCAGTGCTTAAAATGACTCCTTTGTATAAGTAATCCCCTTATCCCCGCAATTGTTCTACTTATCAACATCTTATCCTTTAAGGACCTGGTGGAGTGCGTCCATCCCCCCACCAAAATAGTTCATTGAGGCTCATTTGAGTGTTATGAAGCTAAAAAAGAGCATCCGTAACTAAGCCTCAAGTAACACCTTAAATGGTTTTGGTGCGTAAAATCTTTGTGAGGTACTGAATCTGATCAAAAGTTTCACTGTTGCTGTTGATTTCTTTTTTGATCTTATCAACTGCATGCATGACTGTAGTGTGGTCTCTACCACCAAAAGCCTTGCCTGTTTGTGGATAGGAAGACTCTGTCAGTTCAGAACAAAGGAACATAGCAACGTGGCGTGGAAAGACGATTTCGCGCTTCCTCTTTTTACCAATGAGATCTGAGTGTGAAACCTCGAAATAGCGACAAACTTCTTTTTGGATCATAGATATAGAGAGCGGCTTTGCTTCTCTTTCGGGAAAGAAGTTAGGAATAGCTTTTTTGACAATATCTAAAGTGACTTCATCTGTTGCACCAATCTTGAAGATAGCAAAGGCATTGATGCGGGTAACAGCACCTTCGAGCTCTCTGATATTATCAGATGATTTCTCAGCAATGTATTCGATGGCATCATCGGTGTAAGGTAGTCCATTTCCACGCGATATCAAGTTACGCAGGATGGCACAGCGCATCTCATAAGTAGGAGGCAGTACATCAACCATGAGACCAAATTTGAAACGTGAAACAAAACGTTCATCCAACTTAAGTTCATCAGGTGACCGGTCTGCGACGAGTACAATTTGTTTATTTCTCTCCAGGAGGTGATTAAAAGTGTGGAAAAACTGTACTGAAGTTTCAGAGGCAGCTTTTAAATCTTGAATGTCATCAATAAGGAGTACATCAGCATTACGATAATGATTACGCAGCTTTTCAGCGGTAACTGCCTGTTCTTTAGACTTAATAATGCTTTTTACATACTCTTCTGTGAACCTCTTTGCGGTGGTAAAAACTATGCGTTTATCGGGATAGATTTCATTAACGTGGTTTCCAATAGCATGAAGAAGGTGAGTTTTACCTAAGCCTGAAGCGCCCCAAATAAAGAGAGGGTTATAACTGAGACCTGGGGCCTCTGCAACTGCCAAGGCTGACGAATAAGCAAAATTGTTTGAATCACCCACAACAAAGGTGTCAAATTTAAGGGAGGTATTAAGGATGATGTCATTGTAGGCATTACTGGGATGGGAGCTACGAAGGCTACTTGCTGGTACTGAACCGTTGGTATGAGCTGGCGCACCAGTCTTTCCAACGATAGATTCCCTGATTTTATCACTCGCACTTTGATGACTACTAATAGTTTGTTGTTGGTTTAGAGCTGTTGATGAATCTTGGTGAGCAGTTAATTGACTTAATTGCTCACTTTCAAGTATTTCGACAATAACATCAAGGTTATCTACACCCGTTACCTGACGCAGGGTGCTTACAACAGCAGGCTTTAGGTTCTTCTCGAAAGATGATTTAGAGTAAGCGCTGGGCATACCTAATGTGAATAAACCTTTATTATTTAAATCCAGTGGAAAAAGATGTCCCGTAAAAGTGCCGAGCAGTTCTGAAGAAACATCAGGCTGATCTTGTAGAAGAGTCAGTGTTTGTTCCCATAATGGTTTAATACTTTCATTTTGTTGTAAATTATTAGTCTGCACTGACATCAATCACTTTCCATATTTAAGCTTAATATGCTCATAATTAAGCGTTTTCATTGAGTTTGAAGTGAACGCTTAATAGAGTGGCGCGCCTTCCCCAACGCACCATTCAAGATACGCACCATATCGTACCAAAAAGACGGGTAAATTGACGGAGGCACAATAAGACAAATTCATGTTATCCACAGGCTGAACATGCGTGAATTCTTTGATTTCCACAGTTTCCACAGATTGAAACATTTTCTTTGTTGAATAATGCGTCTTTTTTTAATCCTCAAATTTTGACGAATGAGTGAATTCGTACTATCATAGGTAGCCTTGTAAAAAAGCAAGAGCTGTATTTACGTGAAACAAGAAGACGTTCACCTAAATTATAGATGATTAATAATGCTTAATAGCTAGAGGAGGAAACATGAGCAAGCGAACTTATCAGCCGAATAATCGGCGCCGTGCGAAGACGCATGGTTTTCGTGCGCGCATGTCGACACGTGGAGGTCGTGCTGTACTAGCATCACGTCGCCGCAAGGGTCGTCGCGTACTGTGCCCTAGCGCCAAATAGTACCAAATGAGGCTCGCCTATCAATTTGATGTGCGAGTCTCTTTTTGTCTTAAGGCGGGTAGAGGTGAGTTTAAATGAGGCTTGATACTCTGAGTTCTGATCAAATTTCTCAGACTATGAAAAAAGGTCGTCGCCACCGGGCGAAAACGGCTCTTCTCTATGTCGTAGCAACGGAGAGTGAGCAGGCGGGTAAAGTAGCCTTTATTGCACCAAAACGACTGGGGAATGCTGTCGCTCGCAACCGCAGTAAAAGAGTTTTACGGGCAGCATTTGACGAAGTATATACCCAGAGTAAAGAAATGCGAGCTTACTGCCGAGACCATAATGTAATCGTAATGGCGACGCAGTTCACAGCTCAAGTGAAATCAAGCAGTGCTTCTGAAGATATCAAACATATGTTTGATACGTATATCCTTAACCCCTCTCTTCCGGAGGAAACAAGGGTGAAAAGATCACAAAGGAGCTCTTGATATAATGTACCAACCGCAAAATAATCATAAGAAGGGCCTTGTTGCTTTTATTTTAAAGCTCCCCAGTATGGTTGCGGTGCTCATGATACGAGGGTATCGGCAGGTTATATCTCCCCTCTTTCCACCTACCTGCAGATTTATGCCAACTTGCTCCGAGTATGCCTTACAGGCAGTGAGCACTTATGGGTTGATAAAAGGTGGATGGTTGTCTTTGAAGCGCATTCTTAAATGCCACCCCTTTCATCCTGGTGGGTATGACCCCCTCCCCTAGTGCTTTGCTCCCTGTGTTGTAGCTCGAAGCATACATAGAAGAAAGGGTTAGAATGAGAGCCATTTGGAATGGATTCCTCGAGATCATTTTCGGGGCTATGCACTTTGTGTATAGCTTTGTTGGTGATTGGGGTGTCTCGATTATTGTTGTTACCATCCTCTTTAGGCTACTGGTGTGGCCGTTGATGGTGAAGCAGGTGCGCAGTATGCGAGCCATGCAGAAACTGCAACCTTTGGTAAAAGAAGTGCAGGCAAAATATGCTGACGATAAAGAGAAGCAAAGTCAGGAAATGATGAAGCTCTACCAAGAGCATAAAGTCAATCCTTTTGCCGGCTGTCTACCTATGTTATTGCAGATGCCCCTCTTTATCGGCTTTTTCGCCGTTCTTATGATGCCTCGCATTGACGATGCGGGACAAATAGTTCCTGCTGTTAACTGGTACGGCATGAGTCCGCTCTCCAAGTACCTTGGCTATGTTGAAGGGTCACATCTCGAGTCTCTTCAAATTGGAACAGCAAAGTTTTTTGGCATCCTTCCTGATCTTATGAAGACGCCTGCAATGATGATGGAGCTCGGTTGGGTACATGCTCTGCCTTACATTGTATTGCTTATTCTTTCAAGTGTTGGTGTCTTGCTGCCAACGCTCATGACCCAAAAGGGTCAAAATACCCCACAGGCAAAGCAACAAAAGATGATTGGCTACGCCATGGCGGTCTTTATGACCTTCATTGGGTGGAGCTTCTTCCCTGGTGGTGTATTGCTTTACATGACTACCTCTTCACTTATCGCTGCAGGCCAGCAGCTCTTCGTTCAGAACCAAGCTGACAAAGAGGATGCTGCCAAGGAAGCTGCGATAGAGGCTGAAAAGGCCGCAAAGAAGGCTGAGAAGAAGAAAAACCGCGAGCTCAATGCTGGCAAAAAGAAGAAGAAGTAATTGTTGCGGACAGAGGAAGGAAATAAAATGAAAGAATATACAGCTACCGCTGACACCATCGAGGAGGCAAAAGCATTGGCCCTCGAAAATATTGGCGCCGATCCTAAAGATGTTCACCTAGAGGTTCTTGAAGAACCTGGCAAGAAACTCTTTGGCGGACGCAAAGAGGCGGTCGTGAGGGCCAGCATAAAACCTGAGGGAGAAAGCCTCGAAGCACCAACGGTTGATGAGGAAGAAATCATTGTTGAAGAAGTCCTTGTAGTAGACCCCGGTAGAGATGATCTCACGATCGAGTCAGAGCCTGCTTCTGAAAGTGAGCAAAACTCGAGACCAGCGGGAGATATTGTTGATGCAGAGGATTTGAGTGATGAACAGGTTGATGCTATTGCTGATGCCGGCATCGAGCACCTGCGCGCACTTATCGCATTCCTGAGCGATAACGAAATCAAAATCGAAGAGTTTGAAGGCGACGAGGGTGAGATTATCCTGGATGTTACCGGTGAAGATGTTGGTGTACTAATTGGCCGCCACGGGCGTACCATCGATGCTCTGCAATCTGTTGTGGCAGCGATGACTACGAAAAAGACCGGTGTCCGCTATCCCCTCTCTGTCGATGTAGAGGGTTACAAGCATAGACGTAAGCAAAAGGTTGTAGATATTGCTCGCCGTGCTGCTGAAAGAGCAAGAAGAACCAATCGACCAGTGTCACTCAAAGCAATGACACCTCATGAGCGCAGAATAGTTCACATGACTCTTCGTAATGAGCAGGGGATTAGCTCAACGAGCGAAGGATCCGGCTCCTACCGACATGTGGTAGTTGTTCCCAATTAGAGGGCGATTACTCTCTATCAAAAGGGGCTGCAGGTGCAGCCCCTTTTTTTGTGAGCCAGTGAATTGCCAAGAGTTCACGTTTCGTGAAGTCTTGGCAAATCAACAGATTGCCAACATAGCTGCGGGCATTTCTTTGGAGGCAGATAACTAGCGTATTATTCATCACTAGGTGTTTCTGTGATTCTCAATTAATTGTTTCACGTGAAACATTATTCATCGCATTATCTCATTATTTAGAATTGTTTCACGTGAAACATGAGGAGAGTGAAGTGCTCGATACAGCCTTACAAGAACAGAACATACAACTCTCCCTCGAAGATTTAGCGCTCCTGGGTCAGCATCTTGATTATGTTCTAGAGATCAACAAGTCTCTTCGCCTCACTGCTATAGAAGACAAGGAGTCAGGAGAGCGCTTGCACATACTTGATTCGCTCTTGGTTATCCCTGAGCTTCAAGACGCTCCAGAAGGTCCCATGCTCGATATAGGGACGGGTGGTGGTTACCCAGGCTTCCCCTTAGCTATTGCCACCAAAAAATCGGTTGATCTGCTTGATTCCGTTCAGAAGAAGGCGAAGGCAGTAGACAACTTCCTTACGCGCTACTATACAGGTAGTCTTAGTATCCAGACACTCGGGGTCCGTGCAGAGGAACTCGCAACTGAAAGGCCCGGTCACTACGCCGTCGTTCTTGCCAGGGCTGTCTCATCCCTCCCCGCCTTGGTTGAGTTGGCATCGCCACTTCTTATGACTGGGGGACAGTTAATTGCCCATAAGGGCCCCCATGACGAAGATGAACTGCAACGTGCGCTCACTGTTGCTGACATGACTGGTATGGTATTCAAGTCAAAACGAGAATACATCTTACCAGGTGGCGACGAACACCGCAGCGTTTACGTGTTTAATAAGAGTAGAGAATCGGACATCAATTTACCGAGGCGCCCCGGAAGGGCACAACGTAAGCCTCTTGCATAGAGGTCGTGGCTAATAATCGAAAGGGAATAAGGTCGGTGATGTGGATATGAGCAAAAGTGCAAAGGTACTTGCTGTCGTGAACCAAAAAGGGGGAGTCGGCAAAAGTACAACTGCTGTGAATCTAAGTGCAGCATTGGGAGAAGCTGGTAAAGAGGTGCTGTTGATAGACCTTGATCCGCAGGGTAATGCGACTTCGGGTTTTGGGCTTTCAAAAGAGGGAAGAGAGCTTTGTATTTATGATGCGCTCCTGCCCGAGGACCCAGCAAACCCCCCTTCTTTCGCAGATATGATAGAGAGGCATTCGGTTTACCCAGTTGATGTGGTCCCAGCTACCATTCAGCTTGCGGGTGCTGAGGTTGAGTTAGTTAGCGCCATGAGTCGCGAAACTCGTCTCAAATCCCTGGTTGATCCAGAGCGGGATAAGTATGACTACATCATTATTGACTGTGCGCCCTCACTTGGCCTCCTTACCATTAACGCACTGACAGCAGCGGATGGTGTTCTTGTTCCTATTCAATGCGAGTTCTATTCGCTTGAAGGCCTGTCGAAGCTCCTCGACAGTGTGAGGCTTGTTAATACTCACCTGAACTCGAGCCTCGAGGTCTTTGGTGTGGTCATGACCATGCACGATGGCAGAACGAAACTTGCACAACAAGTTGTAGATGAGGTTCGTGAGTTCTTTGGTGAGACAGCCTTTGAAACACTCATTCCCCGCTCAGTGAGAATTTCTGAGGCGCCGAGTCATGGGGAGTCAGTACTTGAGTATGACAGCAGGGGGAAGGGCGCAGCAGCCTATCGAAATCTAGCAAAGGAAGTGATGAGCCGTGGTTAGCAAGAGTTCAGGTCTGGGAAGAGGCCTTTCAAGTCTTATGGTCAGCAGTGCCAACGAGTCTGGTACCGCACAAGAGTCGGTAAACGAACTGAGGATTGCGCTTATTGAGCCAGATCCCCTACAGCCACGCAGTGACATTAATGAAGAGAAGATAGCGGAACTGAGCGCATCGATTGCGCAGCGCGGCGTACTTCAACCTATCATTGTTCGCCCCAAAGGCGATAAGTATGAGATTGTTGCAGGAGAGCGCAGATGGCGTGCCTCGCGCATGGCAGGACTCGAGACCATACCTGTTCATATAAGGACCTTTGATGACAATGAGGTCTCGGAAATCCAGCTGATTGAAAACCTACAGAGAGATGACTTGAATGCGATTGAAGAAGCCTATGGCTATAAGAGGCTCATCGACGATCGTCAGTTGACTCAGGGTGAGGTTGCCGAACTTTTGGCCAAGTCGCGTTCATCAGTGACGAATGCTTTGCGGCTCATTGACCTGCCAGAAGAGGTTCAGCAGATGGTCTATGACCGAAAACTCACGGCTGGTCATGCGCGCGCTATATTGGCTGTTCCAGATGATGCAACCCGCGTCAAGCTTGCTGAAAAGGCAATCGAAGAAGGCCTTTCGGTAAGAGCTCTTGAATCGCTGGCACGTCTTTCAGGCGGTGGCGTTATTCCCAATGCAGCTGCGCGACCCATTTCCCCCAAGAGCTATAAAGCAGCAGCCAGAAAGCTACGTAAGTTCTTTGGCGGCAATGTGCGCGTTAAGCAAACAAAGGACAAGAGTAAAATCGAGATAGAATTTGTCGATGAAGCCGATCTCGAAAGAATTTATCAGCTCATCACTCAGGATGAGAAACCTCTCATTAGGGTCATATCCTAGTTGAGCTTGCGACGATGGTCGGCGAGAACTAACACTTAAGAAGTGGTGATTTATGAGTTTGACAGAGGTCCGAACAGGCTCTGCTGCTAGAGCCCTAGAGAAGCATGTCAAAGAGGCTGAGCGGGGCTCTCAGCTTCTGGTGTTGTGTGCAACAGCTGCCCAGGAGCAAGATCTTGGAAGAGTTCATGCATCCTGGGATGGAACCAGTCACGTGCTGGCAAGCAGAAAAAACCTCCCCGTTATGAGCATAGCTGCCTTTGTGCGGCAGCTGTGGACCCGCTGGGGCGACAACCGCGAGCTAGCTAGCTCAGCTGTCAGAAATGAGGTGGCCACTCATATTGTAGAGGCACAAAGCGAGATTCCCTCCCTTAAGACAGCGGGGGGCAAGTCCCTCTTTTTGCGTCTTGCACAGGCATATCCTTATGATACAAAGCCGCCTGTTGACGATCCGTCTCTACTTCAAAAGGACCCTCTTCGCAGACTGCTGAATCACTATTGCGCACAGTTGAAAGAGCGTGGTTGCATAGAACACCAGTTCGCTATGAGGATTCTTGCGGAGGGCATAAAGGACGGCGCAGTTCAGCTTGATTTTACTAAGCTGGTATTGTGTGGGTTTTCTGACCTGAGCTTGGCACAAGATGCGCTCATACAAGCGATTTCCGAAGATCTCGAAGTGTGCGAGATTGCAGAAGTGGAAGAACTTAATCTTAGTGCAGACCTAATTCTGGGACAGGCCCAAGGTAGAGCTGCTGAAATTGAGTTGATGGCAGATTTCGCTTACTCAATTCGTGACAGAAATCCTTTTTGCTCTAAGGCCCTTTTGGTGCCCAGGCTTCACGATTACCTGCACCCTTTGACGCGCGCACTTGAGACACGGGGAGTCCCCTTTGAAATAGACGTCAAGCTGCCCCTTGGTTCGACGCTCTTTGGGGCTGCGCTGATTGCTCTTTTGCGCCTCGCGACAGATAAGGATGCCCAGCAAGCAGCAATCTCTTTTGCTCTTTCGGCGTATAGTGGCCTTAATCCTGACGAGGCTCTTGCGCTTGAAACAAAATGGCGACGCTATAGAAAAAGTGCTGCGCGCATGCTGACCGAGCTTGTTCAACATCCGTCAGGGGCCTGTCGAGAGCTGCGGATGATACGAAGCAGTGACCAGAGTGCTCATATCGCTGATTGGTACGTATTAATATCAAGCCTTTACAGTGGCGGGCAAAACATAAGCGGGCGCGGGCAATTTGAGCAACTACAGGACGCAGCGGCTCAAAAGACTGCGGTAACTGCTTTGCAAGAAATATACGAGAATCTTTACGCAGAGCATGTGGAGAGCGGGCTTGCAGCACTTGATCACGTTCAGCCTGGATCTAAGATACTAGGCTTTGACCCCCGCATTTCAGCCAGTGCTCTCTTGCAGCTGCTCGAAGACGCCGTGGTGTCACAGACTCCGGCACCTGGGAGCCCTCACATCCTGATTGCGCAACCTCAACGAGCGCGAGGCAGGAGCTTTGACGAGGTGATACTGGGCGGTCTGTCGAGCGCAGATGAGCGCCAGCCTGTTGATAATCCTCTGGACCTGAGGATCAGCAGCCGCATGAGTGGTCAGGCCTTGCCTGATGTAGCTGCGCAACAAAGAGCAGAGATTTATTCGCTTTTGAATCTTGCCAAATCAAAGTTGTATCTGGTCGCCGTGAGCGAAACCATTGGTGGGGAAGAGCTTGAGCCGGGACTTTTACTTAAAACGCTGAGGCAAGAGATGGGCGAGGAGTTTGACCAAATTGAGTCTGTGCAGCGGTCAAATGATGAGACCTTGTCACAGCTGGGCGGCAGCGAGGGAGACAAGAAAAAACTTATCTTAGATGTCTTGGGTCACCGTGAAACCTTGAGGCCACGTACGGTGGGGGGTTATGGACGTACTCGGCATCATGACCTAGGGTTTTCTGAAGGGAAGGCCGTATCTGCGACGGGTTTGCAAAACTATGCGACCTGCCCTTACAACTGGTTTTTGAAGCGCTATGTGGACGGGCGGGATGTGGATCGCAGTTTTAATGCGATGGCGCAGGGGAGCTTTGCACATTTGGTGCTGAAGAACTTTTATGAGCGTTTGCCGAAGGAGGGCTTGGGTAGGCGGGTGACCCACGACAAGTTGCTGGAGGCGCGCGTTTTACTGAGCACCGTGTTTGACGAGACCCTGGTGGAGTATGAGAGAGAGCTACCTCTTTTGCCAGAGGAAATGCCCGATGTGAAAAGAATCAGGGAGGCTCTGGCGGCGTTTTTGGAGCGCGAAATCGAGTTTGCACCTCAGTTTGAACCGCAATACCTCGAACATGAGTTCGATAATATTGATATTGGTTTGGGTCTGCCCTTGCGCGGCATTATCGATCGCGTAGATGTACGTGCCGGAGACAAGGCAGCCATTATTATTGACTATAAGCGCAGTTTGAAGAATATGGGGAAGCTGGATTCCCAGGTGACCCATAAGGTGTATCAAGGCTTGCTGTATAGCTTGGCTGCGAGAAGAGCTTTGGGAGTGCGTCCTGTTGCCTATAGTTACCGCGCCTATGAAGGGGGCAGCCCCGATACGATTAGCGTGTATGCGCAGGAGGATAACCCTGAAAAGAAGCCCTTGGGACTGCCTAAGGAGGGCCGCGGGAAGATCTGGGGTTACCCGGAAGCAAAGATTGAAGAGTGCTTCGCAGAAATGAAAGCTTCCGCGCGCACGGCCGCAGCCGATTTGAAGGCGGGTCGTGTAGAGATTAGAGAAAACAAGAAGATTTGCACCTACTGCCCCTATGATGACTGTCCGCATAAGACGACTTGGGTAGGGGGTAGATAATGGCCTTGTTAGATGAGCATTTGGCTGCCTTGAATGCGGGGCAAAAGCCTGCGGCCATGCACCGCGAGGGCAGAGCCCTGGTCAATGCTGGTGCCGGTACGGGAAAGACCAAAACACTCGTTGCGCGCTACTTAGCACTGCTGTTGGATGAGGATAACCCGACGCCTGCAAGTGACATTTTGTGTATCACTTATACCAATGCGGGTGCCCAAGAAATGAGTAACCGCATTACGGCAGAGCTTCTTGCCCTGGGGTTGCCGGAACTTGCCCGGTCGATGCCGCAGGCATGGATTTCAACTATTCATGGCTTTTGCTCGCGCCTCTTGAGGCGCTACAGCCTAGAGGCCGGCATTGATCCTTACTTTGTTCCCAGCGATGAGCTTGCAACTAAGATGCTACAGCTGGAAGCCTTTGGCGAGCTAGTGGCGACTGACAGCGATGAGTTTCAAGAACTACGACAGGTCTGGGAAAATGACGCGACCATCGCAAAACATACCTTGAAGCTGTATGAGCGTTTGCGCACCGCTGGCTTGCGACAGTTTGACAGATACTATCGCTACGGCTGGCAAGATGGCAAGCCCCTGATGTTGTCACAAGACTGGGGCCACCGCTTGGTTTTAGATGACTTGGGCTGGGTCGAAGAGGGCTCTGTTGGCTTGAGCCTGCTGACCTTTGTGCGTGATTTCTCTCTCATTTATCAGCGTCTGTGCTTCGAGCGTTCCACGATTGACTTTAATGACCAGCTGCTCATTGCCAGGGACTTGCTGGCACGCGAGGATGTATTGACAGAACTTCAGTCGCAATTCAAGTTCACCATGATTGATGAGGCTCAGGACACGAACGCCTTGCAGCTGGGCATTATTTCTGCCATTGCTGGTGAGAATCTCTTTTTAGTGGGCGACACTAAGCAGTCGATTTATGGCTTTCAGGGCGCAAACGTGCAGGTCATGGCCAATTATGCGCGTGAAATCGACAGCAGCGAAGGCGCCTTTGAGTTGAGCGAAAACTACCGTTCTGCACCGGGTGTCCTGGCCTTTGCCAACGCGCTTTTTGGAAATGATGAGCTGCTGGGCCACGCTGCCATAGAGCTTGATGCGCGCAAAACGTCCCCTGACGGCAGCCCGCTCGAGGGAGGCCTGAAAGCATGGCCGCCGCGCGGAGTCAAAATGCTTGAACTGGCGGCCGCTGAAGGCGAAAAGCCCAAGGCAGCACTGGTGGGCACGCAAGAAGCAATCTGGGTTGCTGACCAGATAGAGCAGCTGATGGTTGAAGGCCGCGACAAAGGCCTGAGCTATTCTGACTGCAGCGTTTTGGTTCAAAAGCGCCGACACGGAAACGCTCTGCTAGCAGAGTTTGAAAAGCGCGGCATACCAGCCATTTTGCTGGGCGGAGACAGCTTGCTTACGACACCCATCGTGAAACATGCCCTGCTGCTGCTCAAGCTCATGTGCCGACCCCGTGACCCAGAGCTGCTGTTGAAGGCACTAATGAGTCCGATGGCTGGCATCAGCGACCAAGGATTGTACGATCTGGGTCGCATTCGCCGTGAAATGAAAAGCGATTACTTATGGGACGCCGCACTTGCAGCGTCAGAGCTTTCAAGCCTGAGTCACGATGATGATCAGCAGCGGCTTGATAAGCTGCTAGCGGTTGTCCAGAAAGGACGTGCTCGCCTTAGCTGTGATCTTTTGTCAGAGGTGATTGGCGAGGGCTTTTGTGCGCTAGACATGGACTTGCATTATTTAGCGCAGGGGGCCTTGAAGGGTCGGCAGGCTTTGGTAAACCTGCGCAGTTTTTTGTCGCTTGCTGATGATTGGCAGGCCCGTGGTAAGGATGCCTTGAGCTTTGCAGATGACCTGGAGCGTCAAAGTGCGCTGGGGCTGAAGGTGCAAGAAGAGGCGGTTAGTCTGGAGGGCGAGGACTGCGTGACGATTTCGACGATTCATAGCTCGAAGGGCCTAGAGTACAAGGTAGTCATTTTGCCCTTTGCGCAGTCTTTGGAGCAGCGTTTTAATCGCGAGCAGCTGATGTTTAAGTCTTTCATGCAGGATATGAAGCGTGAAGCTGATCATAGCTTGGCTCCTGCTGATGCTGCGGGAGCTGCTGCTGATACAGCTGAAGGTGGGTTGGGCGACGCGGTTGATGTTGCCGCGGCAGTGATGGAGCAGTTTGCAGCTTCTGACGACGCTGGGGACTTGAGCGCGTATCGCGAAGAAGGCGTAGTTGGCGTTTTTGATGACTACCCAGCAGGCGATTGTATTCTTGTGCGACGCAGAAATGGCAACAAGCCGGAATACGTATCGCCGGCCTATGAACAGGTTTACCAGTGGCTCAAGGAAGACGAACACCGCGAGGCCATGCGCCTGCTGTACGTTGCCTGCACGCGGGCAGAAGATCTGCTGATAATGAGCTACAGTGACGCGGAAGGCGATAGCATCAGCGATGCCGTCAAGCGGGGCATGGATGCGGCGTCACGGCTCATGTCAAATCTAGAGATGCAGGGCGATTTAAGCATCGAGCGACAGAGTATGGTGCACCGTGAAGATGAGCTTGTGGGTGAGTCTGTTGATGTGTCAACAAATGAACTGGGGGAGCACGCCCATGAATAAGAGTTCTACGGCAAAGAGCTATAGCATTCATCAGATTTCTGCCTCTGATGTGTCGGCCTTTCACACCTGCCCGCGCAAGTTTTACCTCGACAAGGTGCTGCGCTTGGGCGAACTGCATGACGTCGCACCGACACGCGCGACAAATCGCGGTTCGCTTATCCACCTGCTGCTTGAATGGGGGAGTGTCGAGCAGGCACCCGCGCTCTTTGCCCGCAATCAAGTGAGCGAGGAGCAAGGTCGTGAAATGATTGCCGTTGTCGAGAGCTTTCAGACCTCAGAAGTCTATCAGCGCCTGTTGTCAGGGCAGCTATTTGTACGTGAACATGCCTTCTACCTGCAGTTATCAAAGGCAGGGGAGGTGCCGCGTTACCTGAAGGGCTACATAGACGCGCTGTCCTGGGAGTCTGACACGGAGCTCTTGATTGTTGACTACAAGACAGGGACGAGTAAGAAGACTCTTGCTGACTACCAGACGCAGGCCGACTGTTATGGCTATGCTGGCTTGTGCATGGGGGCAGAGCAGGTCCAGGTGCTGATGGTACGTCCTGAAGTTATCGTTGATGGGCAGCCAGAGATTTTTGAGTTTGATTATACGACTGCTGACCGTGAGCCCCTCAGAACTGGATTGCTGACCACTATTGAGTCAATGGAAAGCGCTGACGTGGCTGATCTATCAGCCGTCGCGGAGAAGACCTGCGCCTACTGCGTCATCGTCCCCAATCTCTGCCCCAAACGCAGTTGAACCTGTGCCTGACGGCACAGGACCAGTATCCCTTGCTTCGCAACGGAAGCTTCGTCATCTTGAGCGAAGCGCGTCAGCGCGTAGAACCCTCGTCATCTTGAGCGTAGTCGAAAGATCCCAGTGTGACAATCGCCAGAAGCTCCTGGACTTGGATCCTTCGGCTCGCTGCGCTCGCTCAGGAAGACGTGTGGAGGTCGAGGTGGTTGTTATGAGGGTTTTTGGGCTAGTTGGCCGCAGGCGGCGGCGATGTCTGCACCGCGGCGACGGCGAACCGTTGCCTTGATGCCTGCTGATCGCAGCGTATTAGCTAGATGCATGGTGTCAAGCTGACTTGCTGGCTTCAGGCCTTTGTTGCTTTCCAGCTCTTCGACACTGTTCAGGGGAATTAGGTTCACGTGAGCCTGGGTCTTTTGGGCAAAGTCAATCAGGGCAAAGATTTCACTTGAAGTTGCACTGATGCCATCAATGACGGCAAACTCGAGGCTCGGTCTGCGTTGGGTCCTGTCAAAGTAATCAGCAAGCGCCACGGCTAGCTTGTCCAGCGGTTGGCTTGCAAGACCAGGCATCAGACGGTCGCGCGTCTCCTGCACAGCAGAATGCAGCGAGACGGCCAAAGTAAACTGTTCAGGCTCGTGACTCAAGCGCTCGATTCCCTTAATGATGCCTGCGGTCGAAAGCGTAATGTGGCGGGCACCAATACCCAGGCCCCCATCAGCAGGTGCAGCATTAATGATGCGCAGTCCTGCCAGGGTATTAGCATAATTGCGAAAGGGCTCGCCCTGTCCCATGACGACGACATTGCTTGCGCGCAGCTCAAAGTCGTAAGCAACAATGCGGACCTGCTCTGCTAGCTCGCCAGGCGTCAGATTACGTACCAGCCCACCCTGTCCTGTTGCACAAAAGCTGCATCCCATGGCACAACCGGCCTGAGACGATATGCAGACGGTCAGACGCTTGCTGGCATCGGTCGCAGGTAGACCAACGGCTTCGACACTGACGCCGTCTGCGAACTCAATCAGGTACTTGCGGGTGCCATCCTTTGATTGCTGCCGGGCAATAATGCTGCCACGAACCAAGGGCGCTAGCTCGGTAAGACGGGCACGCAAATCGGCTGGGAGGTTCGTCATTTCATCGTAGGAATGGACGCACTCCCCCCAGAGCCACGCGGCTAGCTGCTTTGCACGAAAGCTCGGCTGCCCCAGCTGACTCATCAAATCGCCGTAAGTCGGAAGCGCGCTCGCCGCCGGGACCTGCGTCCCAGGCGATGTATTATCATTAGTAGATGAATCTGTGCTGCTATTTTTCAGCGCGTAGTCGAAAATATTCATGCTGCTTATTATACGCATTGCGGGGGAGGCACAATGATGATGGATCCGTGCAAGAAGGACTTGGCGGCGATTGCGCTGCGGCTGCGGGCGCTGCGTGATGACGAGGGCATTAGTGTCGCTGAAATGGCGGCTGCCTGCGAGATGTCGTCGGACGCCTATGAGGTGCTGGAATCGGGGACGGCGGATTTTAGCTTTACGACGCTGTACCATGCGGCGAACAAGCTGGGGATAGACATGATTGACCTGCTGACCGGCGACAGCCCGAACCTGTCTGGTTACAGCGTGATTCGTGCCGGCCGCGGCCTGTCGATACGGCGCTATGCGGGATTCGAGTACCAGCATCTGGCGCCGACCTTCAAAAACAAGCTAGCAGAGCCCTTTTTGGTGACAGCTCCCTTTGTTCCCGATAGTACACACGCGGGGGAGTCTGACCACAACAGCGGCATCGCCCTAGCTTCACACGAGGGTCAGGAACTGAACTACATTCTTTCGGGTCACCTGCGCTTTGCCTACCGGGATAGCTTTGGTCTTCGCTACGAGGACTTAGGTCCCGGGGACACCTTACTGTATGACTCTTCGCATGAGCACGGTATGAAGGCGATAGCAGACCCTCGTTTGTCTGCGGCAGAAGCTGAGGCTGCTGCCGAACCCTGCGTGTTTCTGGCGATCGTTTTGAAAGGGTCAGACGATGCGTCAGCTTAATGAGCGCTATGTGCACGAGACCTTTGACAGCGCTGGTGTGTTGACGGACTTTTCGCTGGACTATCCTGGTGACTTCAACTTTGCCTACGACATCGTCGATGATATCGCGGCGGCTGAACCTGACAGACCGGCGCTGATGTGGTGCAACCCCGAAGGCGAAGAGCACGAAATTAGCTTTGGCGAAATGAAGCACTGGTCTGATAAGACGGCGAACTTTTTCGCCAGTTGCGGGATAGGGCGCGGGGATGTTGTCATGGTCATCGTGCGCCGCCACTATCAATTCTGGTTCATTATCTGCGCCCTTCATAAGTTGGGTGCGATTGTTGTCCCAGTTACCTTTATGCTGAAAGATGATGACCTGGCCTACCGCTTGCAAAAGTCACAGGCAAAGATGCTCGTCTGCACTGACGTGGGTGATATTTCAGAAGTTGCAGCCCACGTTGTGGATGACTGCCCGCTGCTTGAAACGCTGGTCATGGTGGCTGGTGGCGGGGGAGGCCTCAGCCTTAAGGGCGGTATCACGGGTCAGCCCGAAAACGCGCGCTACGGTTCTGCCTTGAGCGGGCGCGACGGGTTGCTGACCCTACGCATCAATGACGCGCAACACGCAGCTGGCTGGCTGGACTTCAACGCAGAGGTCAGCGGTGCAAGTGAAGACTTTGAAAAACGTGAAACGCGGGCATCTGACCCGCTACTTGCCTACTTTAGCAGCGGCACGACGGGTCACCCAAAAATGGTGCTGCACGCCGGTCCCTATGCGCTGGCACATACGCTGACGGCAAAGCACTGGCATAAGGTGCAGCCAGACGGCGGTCGCCACTATGCGATTGCTGACACCGGTTGGGGCAAGGCCGTGTGGGGCATGCTCTACGGTCAGTGGATTTGCGAAGCTGCGGTCTTTTGCTATGACTTTGACCGCTTTGTGCCGGCTGACATTTTGGCGCTTCTTGAAAAATATCGAGTCACGACACTGTGCTGCCCGCCCACGATGTATCGCCTGCTCTACAACAGTGGTGCTGCAGACTATGACCTGAGCGCCCTGTCCTGGTGCACGACGGCAGGCGAGGCCCTGAACCCTGACCTCTTTGAGTCCTGGCGAGAAGCAACCGGAGTCACCATGATGGAGGGTTTTGGCCAGACAGAGACCCCCCTGCTGATATGCAACACAGCGGGCATGGTGCCAAAGCCGGGCTCGATGGGCAAGCCGTCGCCGCTTTTTGACATCGAGATTCGCGACGAAGACGGCGTGCGCGTTATGGCGGGCAAGGTCGGCGAGGTCTGCGTGCGACTGAACGCGGACGGCACCCACCCCGACGGCATCATGATGGGCTACCTGCACAACGACGAAAAGACGCGCGAGGCCTGCCGGGATGGCTGGTATCATACCGGCGACGAAGCCTGGCTTGATGAAGACGGATACTACTGGTACGTGGGCCGCAACGATGACGTGATAAAGTCAAGCGGCTACCGCATCGGTCCTTTCGAGGTCGAAAGCGTGCTGATGAAGCACCCGGCGGTGGCCGAATGCGCGGTGACAGGAATCCCTGATGAGCTGCGCACTATGGCCGTGAAGGCAACGATAGTGCTGGCAGATGGTGTAGCGGGCAGCGATGAATTGAAACTTGAGCTACAAAACTACGTGAAACGTGAAACGGCGCCCTACAAGTTTCCGCGGGTGATAGATTTCGTGGAGGAGCTGCCCAAAACCGTCAACGGCAAAATACGTCGAACCGCTATCCGTGCCAAAGACTATGCCAAAGCCAACTTGTCGTCCCCACAAAAACGTGGCGAAAGCTAGGTGGGTAGATGGTGCGGGAGCCCTATAGCGACACGGTAGACAGGCGCAGCCTGATTTACGCTGCCCGTGGTGTGGCAGCACGTCACCTCAGTGTCGTCGACGATGACATGGCGCAGCTTATCGAGCAGCATGAAATGGTCAGCGTCGACATAGACGGCGATGGCTTCCTCGCACTGGCGCGCGCGATTGTTGATCAGCAGATATCAATACATGCGGCGCGCAGCATCTGGAAGCGCTTTGAAGACTATTGCGGCGGGGACGTAACCCCTGAAAAAGTGCTGGCTGCGCGTATTGAAGAGCTGCGCAGTTGTGGCCTGTCGCAGTCTAAGGCACGGGCACTGCAGGATCTTTCGCGTCATGTGACAGAAGGCTTGATTGTCTTTGAGGAGCTGGACTCACTCCCCGACGAAGAAGTTATCAAGCAGCTCATTGCCATCAGGGGCGTGGGCAGGTGGACGGCGCAGATGTATTTGATTTTTTCGCTGGGTCGGGAGGATGTGTTTGCCATAGCTGATGGGGGTCTGCGTCGTGCAGTGGCTGCCCTGAAGGGTCTACCGGCAGATGCAGCACCCGAACTGATAGAAGCGATCGCCGAAGACTGGGCGCCACACCGGACAGCAGCAGCCCTCTTCCTGTGGAAATCCCTCCACAACAGTTAAGTTATACCAGCGTCAACTGACCTCTATCTGGCTCAGAGTATTGGGCATCAATGCAGAAGGCTGCGTAGAGAGGCACTGATTTTATGCCGTGCTCGAGGCCGAAGTCTTTTGCCGAAATGCGAATGACAAAGGGCGGCTGATATTTGCTGCGAAATGCAGTAAGGCTGCGGGAAGTAACATTTTTACCCGACTTAACCTCGATGGGAATAATCGACCCGGCAGCATCTCTGAATAAAAACTCAACTTCCGACTGGCTTTGTGTGCCCCAATAATGGGGACTAATGCCCCCCACCAAAAGCTGCTGCATTACGAAGTTTTCGCTTACGCCACCTCTGAAACGTGCTGCCTTGTCACCGCTCGGATCAATGTCTGAAGGTTGAGCCTGATAAAGCGATGTAAGCAGACCCACGTCAAGCAGGTACAGCTTGAAATAATCCCGCTGCTCGAAGGCACCGAGAGGGGCCTGACCGTCAGATACGCGGTAACAGAAGTTGATAAGTCCTGCTGCGTCAAGCCAGTTAATGGGAGCCTCGTACTGGTGGGCCCGAGCCGACGATGCAATTGTCGTGTACTGAAATTTGTGGTTTTCCTTTGCGAGCTGCTCTGGGATGCTGCGCCAAACGTTGAGGATCTTTGCGCTGTCGATGGCAGATGCGTACTTTGTCATATCAGCAATGTAGGCTTCAGATATATGCGCTTGGATCTCGCGAACTCGAGTTAGGTCAGCATCGGTACCGCGGCTTAAGTCATCAGTTGCGGCCTTGGTCGCTTCGGGCATGCCTCCACACATCAGAAACCTTCGATAATAGCCCAAGGCATACTCATGGAGAGCGAAAGGCTCATTGGCCGCAAAGGCCTGTCTTATCAGCTCCGCAAGACTCGTTTCGCCGCATGCCCAGAGATATTCTTCAAAATCCATAGGGCGCTGGATGAGCGTGTCCACTTTCCCAACGGGGTAGGAAGCTTTGTCTCTGTCGAGTGCTACACCCAAAAGACTACCTGCTGCAATAATGTGGTATTCGGGAGCCTGCTCATAGAAATACTTTAATGATGTTAAGGCTCGGGGGCAGACCTGTACTTCATCAAAGAAGAGCAAGGTCTTTTCGGGCTCGATTTTGCTCTTGGTGTAAGTTCGCAGCAGGGGGAGCAAAGCATCAGGCTTTATGTTGTTCGCAAAAAGCTGACAGGCATCGGCTTGGGCCGAAAAGTCAATCACGACACATTCATCATAGAATTCTTGGGCAAATTTCTTGACCGAATAGGTCTTTCCAACCTGCCTGGCACCATTGAGGACGAGTGGCTTTCTGTGTGGTGAGTTTTTCCAGGCCTGAAGCTTATCTGAGATTTTTCGTTTCACAGGGAATCCTCCGAGCTGATAAGGCGAAATAAGTCTAAATAATGTTAGCATTCTAACGAAAATTAGACAACTTTCGTTAGAGAGCGAACGAAAATTAGACAACTACTGGTTCTACTGGAATAATTTTAGAAGCAGAGCAGAAGGAGGGCGTCCATTAGGGATGCACCTTGTGTGGGCAAACAACTAAGACTGGAGGTCTTTGGCGATTTGTTTGGCGGTTTTGGTGATGGCGAGCCCACCCTTTGCCGTTTCGCGCAAAGAGGGCGGTATGGCAGCACCGACGCGTGAGGCCGCTTCGACCACTTCGTCAAAGGGAATAGGAAACTTCAGTCCAGCCAGTGCCATTTGGGCACCTGCCAGTGCCACGGCTGCACCCGTGGCGTTACGGGCTATGCAGGGCACTTCGACAAGCCCTGCTACGGGGTCGCAAACCAGGCCCAACTGGCCTTGCATGGCAAAGCTCGCTGCATGACTGACTGATTCATTAAAGGCCTCGATGCTTTCTGCCAGCCGTGCAGGGTCGCCATCTGTTGTATCAGCACAACGCGCTGTTGGACTGCCCAGCATATAGGCAACGGCAGCAGCGGTCATGGCAGCAGCGGTACCGATTTCAGCCTGGCAGCCGCCGGCGGCACCAGATAGGGTCGCGGTCGAGGCAAAGCAGGCACCGATGGCACCCGCTATTAGCAGACCGTCTATCAACTGATCATCAGTCAGCTCGTGTTCGTGGCGCAGACTCAAAAAGACGCCGGGCAAGACGCCTGAAGCACCAGCGGTCGGGGCGGCAACGATGCGGCCCATGGCGGCGTTCAATTCCACTGTTGCTATGGAGGCTGCTAGAATGTGGGTGAAGCGTGCGCCCACCACATTTGCAGCATCCGGGTCGTTAGCGTTTTTGAAGAGCTGTGCTGCATCGCCACCCGTGAGTCCGGTGCGTGACTTAATGTCAGGCGCCGAACCTGCTTTAATGGCAGCCTTCATAACTTCGAGGGCTTCAGCAAGGCGAGCGCGAACCTCACCGGGGCTGATATCACTGTCTGCGGCTTCGCGTGATTGGACGCACTCCGCCAGACTCATGTTTTCGCGAGCGGCGTCTTCCAGTAAGGCGGCAAATGATGAATATGGCATAAAACGCTCCCTGCTTTTCTTGGTCGGTTATAGTTCTGGAAAGATGGGCGAGCTCAAAGGCTTCATTTCGAACGCCGTGGCGTAGTACCTTACGTAAGGCGGGCGAAATGGAGGCTAGGTGCCGCACAGCTTTTCAGACCGCTGGGATGACGCGGACTTTGTGCACCTGTGGCACCGTTTTGAGCTGCTCGATGATGCTGGTTTCGGGCTGGGTGTCGCATTCGAGCAACATCAGGGCGTCGGCACCGCGGCGTCTGCGCGAGACCTTCATGCCGGCGATATTGATGCCGACGCTTGCCATCAGACCCGTGACGGCTGAAATGACGCCAGGCTCGTCCGAATGCGAAACGACCAGCACGGGTAGGTCGCCGTTGGCTTCGACTTCGTATTCGCCAATGCGCGTGACCATGACGTTGCCGCCTCCAATGCTTGAGCCCACGATGTGAAAGTACTTGTCGCGCTCGGGATAGGATAGGTCAAAAATCGCTGTGTTGGGGTGGGCGTCGTCAAGGTGCATTTCTTCAAAAGTGAAGTCAAGACCCATGCTGGCAGCCAACTCAAAAGAGTCGGGAATGCGCTGATCGTCGACCGACAGGCCCAGCAGGCCCGCGACCAGGGCAACCATGGTTCCATGGCCTTCGCCTGTGTCTGCAAATGAGCCGTAAAGGCCAATGCGTGCAACCGTGGGTTGTTCGCCAAAGATCGCGCGGGCGAGTGCGCCCAGACGTACGGCACCAGCCGTGTGACTGGATGAGGGGCCAACCATGGTGGGCCCGATGATGTCGAATATGGAACGGGTACTAGGCATGACAATATTTTCGCACACCTGAGGTTCATAAGGATGAAAGGCTGTTCTGGTTGACAGGGTGCGTTCATAGCTTTAACATAGGAACTTCATAACTTGTACACGTATGTCTGCAAGTCAGATACTGTCTGGCTCGCAGAAAAATGTGTGATTTCGCGACCATGGATGAAGCGGGGGGACCACATGAGCTCAAAGAAGAAAAGCTATCTCCTTACCACGATAATGACCGTCTGCGCTGTGCTACTTTTGGCAGGCGTCACCCTAGGGCCCGTATTGGGTTGCGGCGGCGGCGTCAGTGAAGCAATTCCAAAATCACAGATCGGCAATGACACCGGCCTGTCAACAGACACTATCAACAACGAGGCCTTCAAAGAAAAGTTCCCAAAGCAATATGAAAGCTATATGCAAAATGGGCCCGCAGGCGGTGACCAAGAACACCCCAGTAAATTCGTAGATGACAACCAGCCCTTGCTACCTGCGCTGTGGTTCTCGAATGCCTTTTCCAAAGACTACAATGAGCGCCGCGGTCACGGCTTCGCCATCGAAGACGTCACCAATACCCTGCGCACCAATGAAGACACGGCAGGGGGCTGCCTGACCTGCAAGTCGAGCGCCGTACCAAAGCTCATTGCAGAAAAGGGTGAAGCCTACTATACCGATAAGCTTTTCTCAGACATCATGCCTGCTGCTGACGAAATGGGACAGTCGCCGGTAGGATGCAGTGACTGCCACGACCCTGCCACAATGGAGCTACGCCCCGTGCGTCCCCACTTTGTTAAGGGTCTCGAATCACGGGGTATCGATCTGGCAAACGCCAACCAAAAAGACATGCAATCCTATGTTTGCGGCCAGTGCCACAGCACTTATTTCTTCTATCCAGAGACCAAAGAGGTCACGGTACCCTGGGCGCACCTGAACTTGCCCCGTCAAACGATGCGCAATGAGCTCTTCCCCACGGCACAGTCCCAGCCGGGCGACTATGCCCTGGAAATGTATGCTTATTTCCAAAATGAAGGGGCGGCAGCTGGCTTCAAGGGCGATTTCGTCCATGGCATCAGTGGGGCACACATCTTCAAGCCCCGCCACCCTGAATTTGAAAACAGCCACGAGGGCTCGCACAAAGACCTCAGTTGCAGCGACTGTCACATGCCAACGGTCACGACCGGCGAAGGCGAAGACATGGTGAAGTTTACCAATCACCACCTGGGTTCACCCCTTGAAAACCCCGAGCCCTGCATGGGATGTCACAGCACGGATATGGATAAGCGCGTCGAGGCTGCCCGCAAGATGCAGGCAAGCTATAAGGAAAAGCTGCTGGAAGCCCAGTATCAAAGCCTGCTGACGCACTACTATGTGAATCGCATGATTACCGCCGGCGCTGACGCTGACCTGATTGCTGAACTGCAAACAAACATCGGCTACGCCCAGTGGCTGTGGGACCTCAATGCCGCTGAAAACGGCAACGGCTTCCACAACCCCGCCGGCGCCGACCGTCTGCTGAACCTGTCGATTGAATCGAGCACAGATACCCTCGCAAAGGCCACGGAGGCCCTGCAGGACAAAGGCGTCGACATCAGTGAGCTGAAGGCGCGCATTGCAGACGTCATCACGGCCATGAAAAACGAACCGGACACCAGCAAAAAGCGCGACTTCGCGTCAAACGACTACTTCCCCGACCAGACACCTGCGCCTTAGCGTGCAGAGAGGGAAGCATCGATAGATTGAGTGCTACTGAAAGTGTGAAAGCGGCGGAGTGCGTCCATTCATGGACCTACTCCGCATAAGAAAGCAGGGGATGAAGATGAAGAGATTCGGCAAAGGGTATGTGCTGACAGCAGGTATGACGATGCTTGCTATGCTCCTGCTGCTTGCGGTGAGCACCGGCTCGCTTTTGGGCTGTAGTGATAATACGCCGGCGGCGATGATGGGAAAGTCGACGGGGCTGCCCGCAGACACCATTTCAAATGAGGCCTTCAAGGACAAGTTCCCGCTGCAGTATGAGAGCTATATGCTGAACGGACAGGGCTTTCCCGAGCTATCAGAGCTGAGTAAATTCGAGCTTGACCGCGAGCCGCTTTTTCCTATTTTGTTTTATAAGTCTGCCTTTTCCTACGACTATAACAAAAGCCGCGGACATGGCTACGCAGATAACGATGTGGCCCACACGCTACGCACGAACGATGAAACCAAGGGCGGTTGCTATACCTGCAAGTCTTCTGCCGTGCCACGTTTGATTGAAGAGCGCGGGGACGCCTTTTATACGGACAACTTGCTGCACGACATTATTCCGGCGGCTGAAGCCATGGGTACGTCTCCCGTTGGCTGTACCGATTGTCATAATCCCACTGACATGACCTTGCGTGCGCCTCGCCCGCACTTCAAGGAAGGGCTGGCAGAGCGCGGCATTGACAGTGACACGGCTCCTGCCAGCGATCAGCGCAGCTATGTGTGTGCCCAGTGTCATCTGTCCTACTATTTCAACGCAAAGACAAACGTGGTCACGCTGCCCTGGACGCATCTGAATGTGCCCCGCCAGACGGCGCCCAATGATTACTTTAACCCTGCAGAGGCTCAACCAGGGGACGCAGCCCTGCAGACCTACGTATACTTCCAAACAAAGGGCAAAGAGCGCGGCTTCGAGCAAGACTTTGTACACGGCATTTCTGGCGTACCCATCTTGAAGCCCCGTCATCCCGAATTCGAAATGTGCATCGACCCTACGGGTGCTCATGGCGACCAGAGCTGTGCCACCTGCCACATGCCTCGCGCAAAGGCTGATGATGGCACCGAATACACGAACCATCACCTAGGTTCACCACTGGAAAATCCCGTTGGTTGTACGAACTGTCATGGCGACAATATGGAACCTCGCATTACCGCGGCTCGTTCGCTGCAGGCGGCCTATCGTACCAAGCTCGAGCGTGCCCAGGAACTGGGTGTGCGCAGCCACTACTACGTGAATCGCATGGTAACGGTGGGTGTTGACGCCGACATCATCGATGAAGTTCGCGGCAACATTCAGTTTGCCCAGTGGCTGTGGGATTTCTGCGCGGCTGAAAATAGCAGCGGCTTCCACAACCCCAAGGGCTTCCAGCGCGTTTTGGACTTGAGCATCGATTCGTCGACGGGTCTTTTGGCGGTTGCCACCAATGCCCTGGTCGAAAAAGGCGTTGACATTGCCCAGCTCGATGATCAGATTGAGCAGACTATTGCTGCCGTCAAGGCAGAAACCGATACCAGTAAGAAGCGCGACTTTGCAGTTAATGAGTGGTTCCCTGCCCTAGACCAATAGTTGCTGAGCACGAGAAGCCCCCTCTTTGTGTGGGGCCCATACAATCGAATAGCAGATCGCCACATATTTGTTATGCGCGGGAAAAAGTTCGGCGGGGAAGCCGATGCTTTGGGAAGCTCATGTGGGGAAGGACGTGGCGAAAATGCTTAGAAATCAATGCTCGAATCAGGTGGGGACGCGTCGAGGCGTCTTTCTGCTCTTTATTTGTCTTGTGCTCCTTTTAGCGTCGGTGGTCACGCTGCCCAGTTTGGCCACAGCAGCTCCTGCCCCCATAACAACAACCCTTGACTTTAATGTCATCAGCACCACTGACAAGCTTGCCGCCGAAGGGTGGAGCTGGAACAGGGATACTAAGCTGCTGATACTTAATGGTCTTGACCTTTATACAGGTGCATCCGCATCGCATGCTATACAGCTTCCTGCTGACTCGACCATCGAGCTGCGTGGTTCAAACTCTATCTTGGTGGAAACTCCGCGCCAACCCATACATTGCGACGGCAATTTAATCATAAAGGGACCGGGCTCAATCGATCTTTCTACAACTCAACAACTTATTTATGCCCACGAAAACCTCATTATCTGTGAAGGCGCAACAGTCACCCAGCTCGGGGAAAGGGGGGGGATATCTGTATGCAAACCAGAGCGTCACGATAAAGAATGCCGAAATTGACATAACAGGATACAACCGTGGCATTTATAGCGGTTTCGCAGACATAGTTGTCGGGGGAGACTCAAAAGTAGCAATAACAACCATAAGCCCTCATCCTTCAGAGGGATTCGCTCTCGAGGCTACTGATGGTGGGGTGTACCTATCTGGTGGCGAAGTAAGCATTACATCAGCTGGAACTGGCATCAAGGCTGGTGTCGTTAGTATCGAGAATGGCACAGTCTCTCTCGAATCCAGCGAAATCGAAGGAGAGGTTATTTCGTCTGGGTCTTTTGAGATGAGCGACGGGAAGTTGAGCATACGCTCCAATTCAGACGCCAATAATACGGGCATCAAGGCATCAGATTCTATTGAAATCAAAGGTGGAGTCATTGATATTTCAGTTGGCTGGTGTGGAATGCTAGCTATTCAAAAAATAGTCTTTTCTGGAGGCACTACAACCATAGAAGTGCTGGGCACCAACGACGATGAAACGGCCGTTCTAACCATGCCCAACCAACTTGTTGACGAGGGAATGTATGTTCGCGGCTGGAACGGAGCTGCTTACACGGTTGTTCCAGAGCGAGGTCTGCACGTCTATGGCGGCGAGCTCTACTACAACCCAGCTGACGGCTTCGCGATGCGCAAGATTATGATATCTGATACTCCGATTTTTTACGCAGTCTACGACCTGACGGCCCAAAGTGGCGGCAATGGCACGGTCACACCACTGTCTGGGACCTTCAGTGCGGGTGACCCTGTTACGATAACAGCAACACCGGCAGCAGGTTTTCGCTTTGTTAACTGGACCGTTGTTAGCGGCGGAGCTGTGCTTGCAAATCCCGCTGCAGCTACGACGAACTTTGTTATGCCTGCCAGTAATGTGGTCGTCAGTGCTAAGTTTGAAGCTATCATGCACACGGTCAGTTTCCACGCACAAGGTGGTACCGCCGTGCCCGGCCGCAGTGTTCAGCAGGGGCGTCCCGTAGGGACCTTGCCCACACCGACCCGTGCAGGCTTCACTTTCGCAGGATGGCATACGCATGCCACAGGAGGCCTCGTTGTTAGTGCAGCAACGATTGTTAACGGAAATGTGACCTATCATGCGCGTTGGGTGGCCGTGCCTGTTCAAGCACCAGCACCAGCACCAGCCAAATCTAATAACAATAGACTCAGTAGCCTGAAGCTCAATCGCGGCAAGTTGACGCAGCGCTTTAGCGCTAGCCGCGCGACACATACCGTCCGTCTTACCCGTGCCCAGACCCAGGTACGCATTACGCCCACGCGGGCACACGGCAAGGCGCGTGCTCAAGTTTTGATTGGCAAGAAGTGGCGCAACGTGACTAGCCACAACGTAAAAGTAGCACGTGGTAAGACAGCCACGGTACGCTTCCGCGTCATCGCAGAA
>Ga0123353_10001262_pt1 | contig 31018 bp, 29 predicted proteins | sample TergutLab28metaG_3_FD_92763 | JGI IMG/M metagenome (GOLD analysis project Ga0123353, IMG submission 92763) | Labiotermes labralis P3 segment gut microbial communities from Petit-Saut dam, French Guiana - Lab288 P3 | ecosystem: Host-associated > Arthropoda: Insects > Digestive system > Gut ...
AGCAATGCGGAAATCACATGCTTCATGTGCAGCTCTCCTTAATTCTCAGCGAAATATGCTGGTGATTAACCCGATGATGTCAATCGGCAGCCGGAAGAAGGGCATGAGCACAACCGGCAGGATCAAAATCCAGCCCATGGGCCCCATCGTAAACATCGCCATCGCAACGAACGGCGCGCCAATGATGAGCCAAATATCGCTGCCGATGTCCTTCAGCCATTCGCCTGTGGTCTTGTCCTCGTTGGCCCAGTTGGACTGTATCACTGCGAAGATTTCTTCCAGCCAGCCGCGCAGGGTTAAGTCCTCAAGAATGACTGTGAAGGTGCCTAGATCCTCGCCGTCGTAGTTGGTGAATTGCAGCTCATAAGTTCCCGCTGTTGCGCCGCCGTATGCGATGCCATCAATGTTGGTGTAGTATCGGTAGCCAAACCCATGCACAGAAGGCGCTTCGCCGTTTACAGTAAAGGTCCACCCCACGCACCCACCTCCCTGAAAAGGCTGAAATGGTGCTTCGTTGCCGCTCACAGGCGTCCATTTCTTCACCGCCTGTACGAGCACAGGCGGCTCAGCGGACGACAGGGTGATTGTTTTATTCTGCCCCGTGGCATAGTGAATCGCGAAATAAAGCGATTTTCTAGCCAGCACTTTTACTCTGAGCCCAGACGAGTTCGCCAGTGTCAGGTAGCCGTCGGAAAGTGGATTCAATTCGTCGTCAAACACAGCAAGGGTTACGCTTTCGTTTGCGGCAAACCGCACCCAGCCTGTTTCATTCGGTGTATAAGAATACACGCCTTTCGCGATGACCGTTGTCGTCACACCCAGCGCCAGCGGCACCGCGCCCGACACATCAATCGGGGGCTCCTCCGCGAAGGCCACCGGCATCACCAGCCCGCACAGCAGCAGGCAGGCAAGCAGCGTGGAAATGATACGCTTCATGGGAAGCACCTCCTTCATTTGCAATCGCATTGTAGGGGACGGTCTCCCGGGCCAATAGAGTTTCGCTTGGGGCGTCGGGGACGCCGCCCCCTACAGTCACGCCCTGCTCACATAGCTCCCGTCCCGGGTGTCCACGATAATCGTCTCGCCCTCGTCGATGAACAGGGGCACTTTGATCTGCGCGCCGGTCTCCAGGGTGGCGGGCTTGGTGACGTTGGTGGCCGTGTCGCCCCTAAAGCCGGGGTCGGTCTTGGTGACCTGCAAGGGCACGGTGGTGGGGGGGTCCACGCCGAAGACATTGCCCTTGTAGGACAAAATCTTGCAGACAGTCTCTTCTTTCACGAATTTAAAGCTGTCGGGGAGGTCGCCCTGGTTGACGGGGATCATCTCGTAGCTTTCGCTGTCCAGGAAGTAGAACAGCCCGCCGTCGCTGTAGGAATAGGCCATCTCCCGGCGCTCGATGTAGGCGGCCGGGAATTTGTCGGAGGGGTTGAAGGTGCGCTCGGTGACGCCGCCCGCGATGACGTCGCGTATCTTCGTGCGCACGAAAGCCGCGCCCTTGCCGGGCTTCACGTGCTGGAACTCGATGATCTGGTAGACCGCGCCGTCCATCTCGAAGGTGACGCCGTTCCTGAAATCGCCCGCTGATACCATATAGAAAACCTTGCCTTTCTTAGTCTAGCCTAACCATTGTACTTGATTCGCCGGGAAAAAGCAAGGGTTTTTCGGGATTTTTTACACTTTGCGCCGCAAAAAATATTCTTTGACAAATCTGCCAAAACGTGCTATACTATCTCCCGTGCCGTTCCCCGGCAGACGGAATCACCGCCCGCTGCTGAGAAACCGGCGAATAAAACGACGAGGTGAAGCAAACAATGACCCAGGAAGACAAGAACGCCATCATCGCCGCCTACGCGACGCACGAGGGCGACACCGGCTCCCCGGAGGTGCAGGTCGCGCTGCTGACCAAGCGCATCAACGACCTCACCGGGCATCTGAAGATCCACAAGAAGGATCACCACTCCCGCCGCGGCCTGCTGAAGATGGTCGGCCACCGGCGCAACCTGCTGGGCTACCTGCAAAAGACGGACATCGAGCGATACCGTTCGCTCATCGCGCGTTTGGGCATCCGCAAGTAATCATCAGGGCATCGGGAGGCAGGGGCCAGTCCTCTGCCTCCTTCGTTACGGATTTGAGGGAGAATCGTTTTAGCGGTAAATCGAGGGTCTGGCTGTAGGGGCGGCATTCTTGCCGCCTGCAACACCGCCAAAACCCCGGGGCGGCAAGCCGCCGGAAAACCCCGGGCGGCAAGAATGCCACCCCTACAGGCGGGCTTTCGATTTATTGCTAAACCCTTCTCCTTTGAATAAATAAAATTTTTCCCAAAGGAGAAAAAAATGTTTTTCAAGGACTACAGGACCTACGAGACCGAGATCGGCGGGCGGCCATTTGTGGTGGAGACCGGCAAAATGGCCCAGCTGGCCGGGGGCTCGTGCTTCGTGCGCTACGGCGAGACCAACGTGCTGTGCACGGCGACAATGAGCGCGAAGCCCCGCGACGGCATCGACTACTTCCCGCTCAGCGTGGACTTCGAGGAGAAGCTCTACGCCGCCGGGAAAATCCCCGGCTCCTTCCAGCGCCGTGAGGGCCGCCCCAGCGAGAAGGCCGTGCTCGCCGGCCGCGTGATCGACCGCCCCATCCGCCCCCTGTTCCCCAAGGACATGCGCAACGACGTGGGCGTGGTGGCGACTGTCATGTCCGCCGACCCCGGCTGCGCGCCGGATATGGCGGCCATGCTGGGTGTGTCAATTGCGTTGAGCATCTCGGAGATCCCCTGGCGCGGGCCCGTGGCGGGCGTCACCGTGGGCCTGGTGGACGGCGAGTACATCATCAACCCCACGGCGGCGCAGCGTCAGAACAGCCGCATGAGCGTGGTGGTGGCCTCCACGTCAGAGCTCGTGGCCATGATCGAGGCCGGGGCCTCCGAAGTGACCAATGATGAGATGTTCAACGGCATCCTGTTCGGCCACAAAGAGAACCAGCGCCTGGTAGAGTTCATCGCGGGCATACAGGCGGACATCGGCAAGGCGAAAATCCCCTTCCCCTCCAACGATCCCCCCGAGGAGATGTACGAGGCCATCAAGGCCTTCGCGATTGAGGACATCAAGGCGGCTCTTGACACGGACGACAAGCGCGTGCGCGATGAGCGCCTGAAGCCCGTGTACGAGAAGGTCCACGCCGCATTTGACGCGCAGTACCCCGAGATGCTCGACAAAATCGAGGACTGCCTCTATAAGACGCAAAAATACGTCGTGCGGCGCTGGCTGCTGGACGAGGGCAAGCGCGTGGACGGCCGCGGCATAGACGACATCCGCCCCCTGTGCGCCGAGGTCGATTTGCTCGGCAGAGCCCACGGCTCGGGCATGTTCACCCGGGGGCAGACCCAGGTGCTCACCTCCACCACGCTGGGCCCCATGAGCATGGACCAGCTGCTGGACGGCATCGACGAGGAGACCAGCAAGCGCTACATGCACCACTACAACTTCCCCAGCTTCAGCGTCGGCGAGACCCGGCCCAGCCGCGGCCCCGGCCGCCGCGAGATCGGCCACGGCGCCCTCGCCGAGCGCGCCCTGCTGCCCATGATCCCCGCCGTGGAGGACTTCCCCTACGCCATCCGCCTGGTGAGCGAGGTCGTCAGCTCCAACGGCAGCACCAGCCAGGGGGCCATCTGCGCGTCTACGCTCAGCCTCATGGCCGCCGGGGTGCCGATCAAAGCGCCGGTGGCGGGCATCTCCTGCGGGCTCATCACCGAGGGCGAGCGCTTCATGACCATGGTGGACATCCAGGGCCTGGAGGACTTCTTCGGCGACATGGACTTCAAAGTGGCGGGCACGCACGCCGGTATAACTGCTATACAAATGGATTTGAAGATCGACGGCCTGACCCCGGAGATTATTCAAGAAGCGCTTGACAAGACAGAGAAAGCCCGCCTGTATATCCTCAATGATATTATGCTGCCCTGCATCGCCGAGCCCAGGAAAGAGCTCAGTAAATGGGCCCCCAAGATGCTCATCACGGTCATCCCCGTGGACAAAATCAGCGAGGTCATCGGCAAGCAGGGGAAGGTCATCCAGAAGATCTGCGCCGAGTGCAACTGCAAGATCGACGTGGAGGAGGACGGCAAAATCTTCATCTGCTCCACGGACATCGAGGACGCAAAGCGCGCCCTGTTCATGGTGGAGACCATCGCCAACGACCCGGAGATCGGCGCGATTTACAAGGGCGTCGTCACCCGCCTGATGGATTTCGGGGCCTTCGTGGAGATCGCCCCGGGCAAGGAGGGCCTGGTGCACATCAGCCGCCTGGACGTCAAGCGCACCGAGCGCGTGACGGACGTCGCGGCTGTCGGCGACGAGGTGATCGTCAAGGTGATCGAGATCGACGACCAGGGCCGCCTGAACCTCTCCCGCCGCGACGCCCTCATCGAAGTGGAGGGCCTCGTGCCCGAGAACACCATCTCCGACAGGCCCCGGCCAAGCGGCCCGCCCCGTGGCGGCGACCGCCGCGACGACCGCAGGCCCGGCGGCGGCGGCAGGCCCGGCGGCCCCCCGAGAAGATAAGGACAACTGTAGGGGCGGCATTCTTGCTGCTCGCAATACAATAAAACGCAGAGCAGGCCGAAAGACCTGCTCTGCGTTTTGCGTGTTAAACTATGAAACATCACCAAACTACAGCTCTGTCTCGCGAATAACTTTGTGATATTTGATGAATTATTATTGACAATTCCCAGAATACGTGCTAAAATAGTGGAAAATATGGAATATCATGGAAGGGTGTCAATCCTATGAGAAAAGCAATTCATGCAAAACGGGAGAAGCTCAAGTGGCTGGCGGCACTGTGCGTGTGCCTGCTGTGCTTCTCCATGTGCCTGGGCCTGCTGGCGCGGCCCACCCTGGCGGACGCGCCGGTTTTTCTGGACGACCTCGAGCGCATCGGTGCCCTGCGCTGGGACGACACCAGCCGCAGCACCAGGAAGGACTCCTTCGGGGATATGCATATGAACAGCATCTCCTTGGGCGGCGCTTTCGCGGAGAAGGCCGGGGTTCTCGGCTGGGCGCGCTACAGGCTGGAAAACGCGCCGGACGGGAAGATCGCCGCGATTTCCGGCAGGATCGCCTGCGCCGAAACCGGCACGGCGGACGCCGCGCTGCGCCTTGTGATCTACGGCGACAACGAGGGCGCAGCGCCCCTCTACACCTCCGAGACCATCCGGCGCGATACGAAGCCCTTTGAATTCCGGGTGGATATCAGTGGCCAGAAGACGATGAAGATGGAACTGGTGCAGATGGACGCGCCCAACCTGCCGGAGGGGCAGGCCTCCTCTGCGTATGCTCTGCTCAGCGAGGTCATGCTGATGCACGAGCCCGCAGTTGGCCTCCCGGCGGCATTGCAAAAGCTTATCCCGCTGGAAAGCTCGTGGGCCATGGCCCCCCTCGCGCACATCGATTCCCTGAACGCCACGCGCTTCGGCGCAAGGCTCGGCGGCACGCTGGACGCTGCGGGCACGATGGGCGTCATGGGTTCGGCGCGCTACCAGCTGGACAAAAAATACAGCCGCTTCACCGGTAGCCTGGTCTGTGCCAAAGACGGCGCGGAGAACGCCGTTATGCAGGTGAAATTCTACGCCGACGGCAGCGCAACCCCGTTTTACACCTCCGCGCAGATTAAGCGCAGCACGCAGCCCATCCCCTTCACTGTGGACGTCAATGGCGTCAATACATTAAAAATAGAGCTCGTGGGAACGACCGACCCCGTGGCTGCGGCACCGCAGTCCGGGTGGGTGCTTCTTTACAGTGATTTGCTTGAGCTCACGGCAACGCAGCCGACCAGCACGACGGTGGCATCTACCTCCCTGCCAGGGCTGACGTATCAGCCCGTGCCGGGCTGGGTGGGCCTTTATTGGCGGTTCACCGCGCCCCAGCCGGGCAGTGATGGTGTTTTCTATTCCTTCACCAGGCAGCCGCAGACCGACCCCCTGCTGCTGCACGTGTACGCCAAGCCTCCCTATCCGGAGGTGAAGGGCATTGGGGATGTCCAAATCCATAGCATGTTTGGTCTGCTTAATAATAGCGTGCAGTTTGTTGCGGCAACGCTGAAAGGCGCTCCATCCCAGGCGGAGCCCATCACGCTGGGGGGCTACTCGTTCAGCCTCCCCTACAACTTGTTGATGGTAATCAGCCAGGACCGCCTCTATACCCTCGCCGAGGCTTTCCAGAGGGGCATCCTGACCAAGGAGGCCATCGCGGCGCTTGTGGGCCATATCAATAACGTGACGCCGCCCGTCGGCATAGCGCTGATCACGCCCACGTCCGAGTGGGCCCTGCAAATCAGAGAGAATATCCTGGAAAGCCTGAAGAGCCTCGAACCCGAGTTTTACGTCAACGCGCTGAAAAACAACGTGTACCTCCTGCTGAAGCGCGACGGCACGGCGGATTTCAACGCCGCCATCTGGGCCGGGCCGGACAACGAGATCGGCACGGCGGACGACAAAGTTCTTACCCTGCGCAGCGGCAGCTATTTCTACGAGGAGAGCGCGGGCGTGTGGAAGTTCGTCGTCTCCCGCTTCGACTATGTGGATCCCCGCTGGGCCGCGCAGGATGCCGTGACCACCACCGCCGCGCCCACCACCACAGCCCCCGCCACCTCGGGCAGCACCGGCAGCGTCAGCCCCACTACCACCACTGCCGTCAACGGCTTCCTCACCACCGGGCAGGGCAGTATCCCCCCCAAGACGGGCGTGCCCATGCACATGGGCCTGCTGCTGTGCGTGGCCGCGCTGTTCATGGCCTGCGTCTACTGCGGCTACCGGCTGTTCAGAAAAGAGCGGGCGTAAGCGCGAAGAGCTTGGCTGTCAGGGCCGGCGCTCACTCCCAGCTATCTCCAGCCATCCGGCGATTCCTTGCCAGATGGTGGGGATTGGCTGTTTTAGGTAAAATTTCGGCTGGTTTTTCGCGTTAAATCGATTGACGCGCCGTGTTTTATGATGTAACATGGGAAAGCGTACCGACGCGCACGAACACGAACCGCACAGGACGACACTCGAAAGGAAGATAGAAAGAGATGACAGGAATAAAGATAAGGGAAAGAGGGAAATGGCTGGCCGCGCTCGCGCTGTGCCTGAGCTGTTTTCTGCTGTGCGCCGCGCTGACGGCGGTGCCCACGCGGGCAGAGGAGGCCCCGAAGACGCACGATGCCGTGGCAGGATATAAGAACGTATACGAGCGGCTGGACGCCGCGGAGAAATCCAAAAGCCCGAAGGAGTTCTTCTACGCCTCCGGAACGGCGCTCGACAAGGTCTACAACGCGGCGCTGAAGGAGGACGCGGGTAAGTTCTCCATCGGCATCGGCGGCTACGAGACCGCGCCCACGCTGCGGTATTTCTCCGTCAAGGCGAACGGCACGCTGAACACCAAGGTGGATCCCCTGCCCGCCACCCCGCCAGCGGCCACAGACCCGAAGCTCATCGCCATCGCCGGGCGCGTGAACCTCTACGAGGTGTGCGACGCGGGCGGCACGCCCCTGGTCCCCAAGCTGTTCATCTATGCCAACAGCGCGGTGGCGCAGGAGGAGGAGCTCCTCCCGGCGCTGAAAGTGGCCGATAAGGGCGGCGACGCCTCGAAGGACAAGTACTATCTGCAACTGGCGGGCGACACCTACATCGCCGTGGCGAAGGACGGCACCCTGGACTGCAACGACGTGATCAAGAAGCTGGGTACGGCCAATGAGGAGGTCCTGTTCCCCCTCCCGCCCCCCGTCTACAAATACAAGGCCGTGGAAGGCTATAAGAACCTATACGAGATGCTCGACAAGGACGGCAAATCGAAGAGCCCCAAGGAGTACATCTACAGCACCAAGGCCCCCGAGGACGGCAAGGAGCCCCCGGCGGGCGCACAGGAGGCCCTGGTGAAGGGCGACGCTTTCTACGTGTGCTTCCTCGAGAACAGCGGTATCTTCCTGGCCGTGAACGCCGACGGCACACTGAACTTCAGCGACGTCATCTGGTGGGGCGCCGACAAGACATTCGGCACGAAGGACGACCTGGCCACCACCATGAAGGAGGAAAACGGCTACTACTACTGGCAGCAGGCGCAGGGCGTGTGGCAGATGATCCTGGGCATCTTCAACCCGCTGTACACCACCACCGCCCCGGCCTCCACCAGCTCCACAGCCGCCCCTGTCTACAAATACAAGGCCGTCACGGGTTACAAGAACCTCTACGAGCTGCTCGGCGCGGATGGGAATTCAAAGAACCCCAGGGAGTTCCTCTACGGCCTGACGGCCCCCACGGACGGCAGCGCCCCGCCCGCCTCCTCCCACCCGGCCTACGCGAAGGGCGATAACTACTATGTCCCCCTCCTCGAGCACGGCGGCATCTTCCTGGCCGTGGAGACGGACGGCAGCCTGAGCTTCGACGACGCCATCTGGTGGGGCCCCGACAAAAAGTTCGGCACGGCCGATGACCTTGATACCAGCGTGAAGCTGGAGGCCGGCCAGTACTTCTGGAAGACGGCGGAGGGCCTGTGGCAGCTGATCACCAACGCCCTTCTCCCCGATCCCACCACCACCGCCAACAGCCTGCTCACCACCCAGGAGACCCTCCCGCCCAAAACGGGCACGCAATCCTTCAACGCCGGCGCGGCGGCCGCCATGGCGCTGCTGCTCATGGGCTGCGTATACTGCGGCTGCCAGGCGTTCCGCCGCAGGGCGAGGGCATTCTAACCCGGAACCCCCACAACTTCACATTCTTCGACGTCCGTATGGACTTCCTCCCCCTTTCCCCCGTTCCTTTCCCCTGGGAACGGGGGTACCCCTTTTAAAAAGCACTATTTGCCTGCCCGTGCCTCGTCCAACGCAGCCAGCGCCTTGGCGTAGATGTCCGCGTATCAGGTATTGTCAGAGGGCTGCATGGAGGCGGCAAGAATGCCGCCCTATAGTCACGCTCTCTTCACCGCCAATTTCCTGCGCCTCCTCTCCTCCACCCACGCCCCGAGCTTCTCCAGCTCCATCGCCGCCGTGGGCACCAGGGAGAGCCCCAGCACCACAAGCCACGGCGCGCGGCCCAGGGGCACGGTGCCGAAAATTTCGCACAGCGGCGGGAAGCTCACCACGGCGGCCTGGAGCCCCAGGCATAGCAGGTTGGCGAGGTTCATGGGGCGGCTGGAAAAGGGCCCGATGCGCAGCAGGGAGCGCCGCGAACGCATGTTGTTGGCGTGCAGCACCTCCACGAAGCTGAGCACCGTGAAGGCCATGGTGCGCCCGAGCAGCAGGTCGTCGCCCGTGCCGAGCACGTGCCGCCCCAGGGTGAAGGCCAGCAGGGTCATCACGCCCATGAGCGTGCCCTCCAGGGCCATATGCAATGCTAGGGTTCTCGTGAAAAAGCTCTGCTCCACGGGCTTGGGTCGCTGGCGCATCACGTTGGGGTCGGTCTTCTCCATCCCCAGGGCGATGGCCGGCGCGCTGTCCGTCACCACGTTGACCCACAGCAGCTGGATGGGCAGCAGGGGCGAGGGCATACGCATAATCGAGGCGAAGAATACAGCCACGATCTCGCCTATATTGGAGCTTATGAGAAAATGCACGGCTTTGCGGATGTTGTCATAGATGCCGCGCCCGGCCTCGATGGCGCGCACGATGGTGGCGAAGTTGTCGTCGGTGAGGATCATATCCGCCGCGCCCTTGGCCACCTCGGTGCCGCTCTTGCCCATGGCGCAGCCGATGTCCGCCGCCTTGAGTGCCGGGGCGTCGTTCACGCCGTCGCCGGTCATGGCGACGACGTGGCCCTGCGCGCGCAGGGCCTTCACGATGCGCATCTTGTGTTCCGGCGTCACCCGGGCGAACACCCGGCAGATTTTTAACCGCTCCGCGAGCTGCTCGTCGTCAATGCCATCCAGCTCCGGCCCGGTCATGGCGCAGTGGGCGCTCTCGGCGATGCCCAGCTCCCTGGCGATGGCCACAGCCGTGGCCACGTGGTCCCCGGTGATCATGATGGGGATGATCCCCGCGTGCTTACACAATTTTACAGCGCTTCGCGCCTCTCTTCGGGGGGGGTCGTTCATGCCGATCAGCCCCAGGAACGCGAGGTGATCCTCGCCTGTCTGGGCGTCCGGGGCCAATTTGTATGCCACGGCGATGACGCGCAGCGCCCTGCCCGCCATCTCCTCGTTCTGCTTCAGAATTTCTTTTTTCGCGCTCTCATCCAGCGGCGCGGCAACGCCATTCACAAGCGACGCTTCGCATCTGGGCAGCAAAATATCCGGCGCGCCCTTGACGACCATGGTCAGCCCCTCGGGGAGCCTGCAAAGCACGCTCATGCGCTTGCGGGAGGAATCGAAGGGGATTTCCCGCACGCGCGGATAGCTTTTCCTGTCCTGCATCACGGGCACGCGCCGCCCGGCGGCCGCCTCCACGATGGCTGCCTCTGTGGGATCGCCCGCGGCGGCCAGGCCGGAGCCGCTGCGCCTGGGGACGATCTCCGCGTTGCAGCAGAGCGCCGCCAGCTGCAGCAGGCGCTTTTCCCCGTCTTTGCCGCCCTGGCAGCGTATGTCCGTCACGGTCATTTTGTTCTGCGTGAGTGTGCCTGTCTTGTCCGAGCAGATCACGCTGGCGCAGCCCAGGGTCTCCACGGCGGGCAGGCGGCGCACGATGGCGTTGGATTTCGCCATGCGCTGCACGCCTATGGAGAGCACAACCGTCACCATGGCGGGCAGCCCCTCCGGGATCGCCGCGACAGCAAGACTGATGGCCAGCATGAAGCTATCCAGCAGGGGCACGTTCTGCAAAAAGCCCAGCAGGAAGATCAGCGCCGAGATCGCCATAGCCCCTATGCCCAGCTGCCTGCCCACTTTCTCGAGCCGCTGCTGCAAAGGGGTCTGGGGGGCCTTCTCGCGGCTGAGCATCCCCGCGATGCGCCCCACCTCCGTGTGCATCCCCGTGGCGGTCACAACCGCACGGCCGTGCCCCGTCAACACAGTTGTTGAACTGAGCAGCATGTTGCGCCTGTCCCCCAGGGGCGTGGCACCGGGCAATATCGCCCCCGCGTCCTTGTGGCAGGGGAGGCTTTCCCCGGTCAGGGCGCTCTCCTGGGTGCTCAACCTGGCCGATTCCAGCAATCGCGCGTCAGCCGGGATCAGATCCCCCGCCCCCAGCAGCAAAATATCCCCCCGCGCCACCTGCTCCGCCGGAATTTTTATTTTTTTCCCGCCGCGCAGCACCTGCGCCGAGGGCGAGGAGAGCTTGCGCAGGGCCTCCAGGGCACGCTCGGCCTTGCCCTCCTGGATCACCCCCACGATGGCGTTGACCACCACGATCCCCGCGATGATGAAGGAATCCAGGTAGTCGCTGCTGCCGTGCACATAGGCCGAGACCGCCGAGACCGCCGCGGCCACCAGCAGCGTGATCACCATGAAATCGTTGAACTGCGCCAAAAAGCGCAGCAGCCACTTCCCCCGCCGGTGGGTGACGATGGAGTTCGGGCCGTCTCGCTGCAGGCGGCGGCGGGCCTCCGCCTCGCTAAGGCCCTGCTTCTCGTCCGTCTCCAAACGGCGCAGCGCCCCGGCGGCGGATAGGGTATGGTAGTCTGTCATAGGCCCTCCAGAAACGTGGTGTGATATTATTCCGCTGTAAAAGACCCTGCAATGCCTTTTCCGCCGAAAGCGGTCAGCCGCTCCGCGGACCCCCCCTCGGTGCTGCGCACCGGCCCCCCAAGCGGGGGCATCTTGACAGATCGGACATATATATGTTCTATTGCAGATACATCCTGCCGCCTCGTCAGGATGCCCCCCTTGGGGGGCCGGTGCGCAGCACCGAGGGGGCATCCGCGGAGCGGCTGACCGCTTGCGGAGGCAGAGGTAAAGCAGCGGGCTCTTTCACATTGGGAAAAAACTCATTCCTCCGCAATCCACTCCCGCAGCGTCGGCGCTTCCGCCTCCGGCGGCAAAAAGCGCAGGCGGCTCGCGCGCAGCCAGCGCCCGGCCTCGTTGGCGGCATAGCTGAAGCGGAAGTCCCCCTCCTCGAAGCCCAGCACGCCAAGCACCTCGCTCTCCCCCGCGCGCAATTGACGCAGCCAGCGCTCGGCCTGGTCGGGCGCGGCGCCGGTGTAGGCCTGCAAAAGGCAGCGCGCGGCCTCGAAGAAGGCGCTTTGCCCCTGCTCCGGCAGGCCGGTGAGGCTCACGCTGTGCACGCGGTGGTTGCGCAGCGCGGCAATTTCCAGCAGCAGGTCGTCCCCCAGGTAGGCCTGGTAGAGCGTCCCGTCGCCCTGTCTGCGCGCGTAAAACTGCCCCGGCTCGATTTGGGCCAGGCGATCGGTCCCGGACGCGAAGCGGGAAAATGCCTCGCAGAGCTCCCGCAGGTTCTGCCACGCCTCCCCGCCGCAGGCGCAAAGCAGCAGGGCAAAGGCCAAACAAATCAAGATCACACGCCGCATGGACACACCCCCGTTCTGTCCATGGATATGCGAAGGCTCAATGCTTAATGCTTAATGAAATAAGCCGCCGGTGATCGCAATCACCGGCGGCTAAAAAATTTTGCATTCTCAATTCTGCATTCTGCATTTTCACGAGCCCCGCCCCGCCAGCAGCGCCAGCGCCCCGCCCAGCTGCTGCTCCGCGCCGGAGATGCGGTAGACGATGCCGCTGGCGGTCTCCTCTGGGGTGGCCTCGTTGGGCTGCACGCCGTTCTCGTTCCATGCCGCGTCGCCGCCGTAGGGCGTCACCGTGCCCACGGTGAGCAGCGCCGCGCCCCCCACCGAGGCCAGCTGGAAGGGCTCCTGCACGGTGCTGATGCCCCGGGTGGGCTCGCCGACAAGAAACACTTTGTCCCTGTTGAAGGCGCGCAGGTCGTAGGCGAACAGCTCCGCCACCCCGGCCGTGAGCCGGTTCATCAGCACCACCACATAGCCGCCCGTGGCGTAGGCCATCATGTTGTTGCCCGCGGAGGAGGGCTTGGGCACCATGGTGCCGTCCTTGTAGCGCAGGGTGGCCAAGGTCCCGGTGCCCCCGTCCACATAGGCGAACAGGTCGATGGCCTCGCAAACGTACTCCAGGTTCCCCTCCGCGCAGCCGCGCACGTCCAGGATGTACGAGACGGCGCCCTTGTTGTACAGGTCCTTGACGGCGGCCTCGATCTGGCCGGCGGTGTTCCTGAAGAAGTGGAACACCCTGATATAGCCCACGGACAGCCCGTCGTCCGTTTCGATCATGCGCTCCGCGATGGACTTCACGGCGTTGCCCAGCATCACGTTCACGGGGGGCCTGCGCTCCCCGCCGCGCTCATAGGTGATGGTGATGGAGATGGAGGCGGCTTCCGCGGTGACGGCGGTCTCCTCGTAGAACACTTCGATGGCCTGCGGGGCCTTGCCCGGCTCCACCTCCGCCTGGATGGAGAGCTCCTTGCCGCCTTTTTCGGCCTTGACGATGTGGTCCCCCGGCTGCAGGCCGCTCACGGCGGCGGTGGAGCCCGCCTTCACCTGGTCGATCACCAGGCCCGCCAGCTCCGGGCTGTATTTCAGCACGATGCCCAGCTCCGGGGCCTGCCCCGCCATACGCCGGTTGAAGGACTGGTACTCCTCCGCGCTGAGATACCGGCTCTCCGGGTCGCCCAGCCCCTCGATGTAGCCGCGCACCATGGCGGCGTTCACCGCGTCCTGCGCCGCCGTCCGGTAGAATTTGTCGTTGACGCTCTTCTGTATCTCATCCAGAGCGTTGAATTTCCTGATCAGCTCCGGCAGGTTCGGGATCAGCTTGTTCTGCTCGCGCAGGGCGAACATCATGGTCAGCGGGATGGAGGCCGCCACCAGCAGCAGTGCCAGGGCCAGCGCCGCCCCGACAGTGATTTTCCGGCTCATGAGAAATCCCCCCTTTGTGTTGGCTCTATTATAGCATATTTTTTCGCGGCCTGCAATGGCTAAATTGTGAATTGTAAAATGCAAATTGATTGCGGGCAAACTCACATAAAACAGGAGCAAACACGAGCATACGCGAGCTCTTCCCCCAAACAAAGCGAAAATCGCAAAAAAGCCTTGACAAGGGGCCCGTCTTGCGCTATACTACTCAGGTACGAATTTTTTCTCGGAGGTAATCGCCATGTCCACCTTTATGCCAAAAGCGGGCGACATCACCCGCAAATGGTATGTGCTCGACGCGGCAGGCCAGCCGCTGGGCAAGGTCGCCGTGCAGGCGGCCACGCTGCTGCGCGGCAAGCACAAGCCTATCTTCGCGCCCCACGCCGATTGCGGGGACTTCGTCATCGTCGTCAACGCGGGGAAAACCGTGCTCACCGGGCGCAAGCTGGAGCAGAAGAAATACATCCGCCACACCGGCTACATCGGCCACCTGAAGGTCGTCGGCTACGACAAGCTCATGGCGGAGCGCCCCTGCTTCGCGGTCGAGAAGGCCGTGAAGGGGATGCTCCCGGCCAACACGCTCGGCCGCAAGGCGATGGGCCGCCTGAAGGTCTTCGAGGGCGGCGAGCACATCCACCAGGCCCAGCAGCCCGAAGCCTGGGCACTTTAAGAAAGGGGAAATGATCACATGTACGATACAGTACCGTTCTTCTATGGCACCGGCCGCCGCAAGAAGTCCGTCGCCCGGGTGCGCGTCTACCACGGCGAGGGCAAGATCACCATCAACGGACGGGAAATCGACGACTACTTCGGCCTGGATACCCTCAAGCTCATCGTGCGCCAGCCCCTGGCGCTCACCGGCACCGCCGAAAAGGTGGACATCGTCTGCCGCGTGGGCGGCGGCGGGGTTTCGGGCCAGGCGGGCGCCATCCGCCACGGCCTTTCCCGCGCGCTGCTGCTCTACGACCCCGCGCTGCGCCCGGCCCTCAAGGCCGCCGGCTTCCTCACGCGCGACCCGCGCATGAAGGAGCGCAAGAAGTACGGCCTGAAGAAGGCAAGGCGCGCGCCGCAGTTCAGCAAGAGGTAAGACTGCTTGCCATTTGAGGTGTGACATGAAAACGAAAAAAGCCTTCGCGTTGATTCTCGCGGCATTGCTGGGCTTGGCTTTCGTCGGCTGCCAGGGCGCAAGCAACACAATGGTGGGCTATAGCGAAACCAACACCTCGCGTTCCTGGCAGGGGCGGTTCAAATCCTACCAGGGCACGCAGACGAAGGCGCTCGGCACGCCGGAGGAGGGCAGCCTGCTCCTGCGCTACGAGCTGGCCGCCGAAACCGGCGAACTGCGCATGGCCCTCGAAACAAATGGGGGCGAAGTCCTCTTCGAGGCGAAAGCGGGCGATGCCGGCGCGTTCGATTTGGCGCTGCAAGGCAGCGTGCGGTACCTGTTGCGCATCGAAGGCAAGGGGGCCGAAAACGGCAGCTTCAAGCTTGCCTGGGAGTTCACGCAATAACACTTGATTTTTACTTTTCCGGAAAGGATTTAATTTGCTATGAAACGCACCTACCAACCCAAAAAGCTGCACCGCAAGAAGGAGCATGGCTTCCGCAAGCGCATGGCGGACCGCAACGGCCGCAAGGTGCTCGCCCGCCGCCGCGCCAAGGGCCGCAAGCAGCTGACGTATTAATGGAGACACTCAAGCGCAACGGGGATTTTCGCCGGGCCTACGGCAGGGGGAAATCCCTCGCCGCGCCCGGATTGGTCACCTACGCCCTGCGCAACCGCCAGGGGAAGTGCCGTTACGGCGTCACCGCCAGCAAAAAGACGGGCAACGCCGTGGAGCGCGTGCGCTGCCGCCGCGTCATCCGCGAGGCCCTGCGCACCCTGGACGAGCCCATCCGCGGCGCCTGGGACCTGGTATTCGTCGCGCGGGGCAAAACCAAGCACCTGAAGAGCACGCAGATACAGGAGATCATGCGGGAGCACCTGAAAAAACTCGGTGTGATAGGGTGATCGTAGGGGGACGGCTCCGGACGTCCCGGTTCCGTTAGCAGGGCCCGTAGGGGACGGCCTCCGGACGTCCCGGGCGAAAAGAGCAAACCCTTCCGATCCGTCAGGATGCCCCCCCGTGGGGGGCCGGTGCGGAGCACCGAGGGGGGTTCCGCGGAGCGGCTGACCGCTATGCATTGCGCACAAGGGCCTAACACTATGAAAAACATCTTAATCAAAACAATCCATTTCTACCAGCGCCGCATATCGCCCTACACCCGGCCCCGCTGCCGTTTCTACCCCACCTGCTCCAACTACGCCCTGGAGGCCATAGAGACCTACGGGGCGCTGCGGGGAGGCTGGATGGCCTTGAAACGCTTCCTGCGCTGCAATATTCTTTTCCCCGGGGGATACGATCCTGTTAAGAAATAGGGGGACAGGCTATGAATTTCATCTACGACGCCCTGGGCCTGGTCTTCGGGCCGGTGATGGCCGTCATCTACGCCCTGGTGAACAATTACGGCGTGGCCATCGTGCTGTTCACCATGTTCTGCCGCGTGCTCATGCTGCCCTCGGCGGTGAGCCAGCAGAAGAACATGGCGAAGAACCAGCGCATCCAGTATAAGATGCGCAAGATCAACGAAAAATACAAGGGCGACAGGCAGCGCCTGCAGCAGGAGCAGCAGGAGTTCTACAAGCGCGAGGGCTACAACCCCATGAGCGCGGGCTGCTCGGGGGGCATGATGCTGCAGTTCCCGATTATTTTCGGCCTCATCGCGGCCATTTACAGGCCCCTGCAATACACCGTGCGGGTGCCCGCGGAGGTCATCGCCAAGCTCAGCGAATCCGCGGCGGAGATCCTGGGCGATACCCGGCTCACCGCCGCCAACCTCCAGGTGCAGCTGCGCATCGCGGAGAACATCGATAAGTTCAAGGAGCTGTTCGGCGAGGGCAAGCTGGATATGCTCCAGTTCGAGAGGATACACGATTTCGCGGAGAATTTCCGGTTCCTGGGGCTGCAGCTGGGCCTGACCCCCAAGGAGGCCTACGCCGCCAACGGCCAGTGGGTCTATTATATGATCCCCGTGCTGGTGGGCGTCACCGCCATGGCCACCTCCGTCTACACCACGCTGCGCCAGCGCAAAACCAACCCGGAGCAGCAGCAGAACGCCGCCATGATGATGGTGATGTCCCTGGGGATGCCGCTCATGTCCGTCTGGTTCTCTCTCAGCTTCCCGGTGGGCATAGGCATTTACTGGATCGTCTCCAGCATCGCGGGCCTGCTGCAGATCGTCGTCCTCGGCTGGACCCACCCGCCCCAGAAGATGCTCGCCAAAAGCATGGTGGACGAGACCATAGAGCGCCGCAGCCGCGAAAACAGCCGCAAAAAAATGGCGGAGATGAACTAATTGTCAATTGTCAACTGTCAATTGTCAATTGCATAAAGGAGTATCAATATGATCAAGGAAGCCATAGGGACCGGCGCCACCGCCGAGGCCGCCATTGAGGCCGCCCGGGCCGCCCTCGCGGCGCCGGAGGACGCCGACGTCGTCACCGAGATCCTCGAGATGCCGGGCAAAAAGCTCTTCAAAAGCGGCACGCCCGCCCGCGCCCGGGCCTACTACGAGGAGTCCGAGTTCTCCAAGGCGGAGAGCTACCTCAAGACAGTCCTGCGCCTCATGGGCGTGGAGGCGACCGTCCTCACCGTGGAGGAGGACGACGGCGTGCGCTTCTCGCTCGACTGCGGGGACAACGACGGCTACATCATCGGCCGCCGGGGCGAGACCCTCGATTCCCTGCAGTACCTCACGCGCCTGGTGATCAGCCGGGGCCGCGAGGATTACCGCCGCGTGAGCGTGAACGTGGGCGACTACCGCGAGCAGCGCGAGCAGGTCCTGCGCGACCTCGCTCTCAACTCGGCCGGCAAGGCCAAGAAGTACGGCCGCAACATCTCCCTGCCCCCCATGAGCCCCTACGACAGGCGCATCATCCATACCGCCGTGCAGGAGATGGAGGGCGTCAATTCCTTTTCCGTGGGCGAAGGCGGCGACCGCCGCGTGATCGTGGCCCCGGACGAGCAGTACCGCAAGCCCGAGCGCCGCGGCGGCGGCGGATACAACCGCGACAATCGCGGCGGCGACAATCGACAGGGAGACAGCCAGGGAGACAGCCGCCAGGGCGGCGGGGGCCCGCGGCCCGGCGGGAACCTCCAGCGCAACCAGCGCAACGCCCAGGGCCGCCGCTTCCCCGGCGACAGCGACTACAGGAACAACGGCAACAACGGCGAGTTCCGCCGCGACAACAATTTCCGCCGCGACGACAACCGGGGCGGCAGTGAGTTCCGGCGCGATGACAACTATCGCGGGAACAACGACTTCCGCAGGAGCAACGACAACTACCGCCGGGACGGCGACGCTCCCCGCCGGGACGGCGACGCTCCCCGCCGGGACGGCGACTTCCGGCGGGACGACCGCCGGGATTTCCGCCGCCCGCCCGCGCAGCAGCCCGCCCAGCCCAGCCGCCCCCCCCGCGCCGACGCCGCCGGGGCGGGCCGCTACGGCAAGATAGAGCCCCGCCGCGCCGACCAGGAACAGCCGAAGCAGGAAGAGAATTGATGCGCCTGGAAATGCATATACACACCTCCGAGGTCAGCCCCTGCGCGCGGTGCACCGCGGCGGAGGCTGTCCGTTGGTGTGTCTCCAAGGGCTGCGGCGGCATGGTGGTCACAGACCACTTCAACGAGGACGCATCCAAGGCTAAGCTCAAACAGCTCGCCCCCTGGCCGCAGAGAATTGATCACTTTATGAGCGGCTATAATGCGGCCACAGAGGCCGCGCCGCCGGGCTTTCTCGTCTTGCTCGGCATGGAAATACGCTTCATGGGGCAAAACAACAACGACTACCTGGTCTGCGGCTTCGACGAGCAGTTCCTGTATGACAACGAGGGCATAGACCGCATGGACATCAAGCGCTTCAGCGAGCTCTCCCGCATGAGCGGCCTCCTGCTGGCCCAGGCCCACCCGTTTCGTTGGGGCATGTGCCTGACAAAAACCGAGCTGCTGGACGCCTTCGAGGTCTACAACGGCAACGCGCACCACGCCTCCCACAACGACTTCGCGGCCCTGTGGGCGCGAAAGCACGGCCTGCTGCCCCTCTCCGGCTCGGACTACCACGGCGGCGACACGGACAAGGGCATGACCCCCGGCGGCATCCGCCTGCGCGAGCCCGTGCGGGACGCGCGGGAGCTGGTGCAGGCGATCAAGGAGAGACGATATACAATTTTGTGATCAATATTCCGGCTTCGTCATTTTGACGAAGCCATTTGCGATTATCGATAAACGATACATGAAAAATTTACCAGGTGTTGCGCAAACCCCCTGTTTTTGATCAAAACAGGGGGTTTCTCTACAGTTTCGCATGATTTTTTTGAGCGGGATTTTCGGGCTGGAAACGCCTTCGGCATTTTGACGAAAGGCGGGTGGCATTTTGACGAAATGCGTCCGGCAAGAATGCCATCCCTACAGGTTATCTTCCTTCCCCCCGGCCAAGTCTTTGGCCGTGAGCACCTCCCGGGCCAGGTAGATGGGCCGGCGCTTGCTCTCCACGTAGGTTTTGGCCAGGTACTCCCCGAGGATGCCCAGGCCCAGCAGCTGCAGGCCGCCCAGGAACAGGATCAGCACCGCCAGGGTGGCGTAGCCTGGGACATCGATCCCCCAGGCGAGCTTCTGGACGATTACCACGAGCATGTACACCAGCGCGGCCACGGCGCTGATTACCCCGGCGAAAACCGCCAGGCGCAGCGGCATGGTGGTGAAGGACACGATGCCGTCGAAGGCCAGCTTGAACAGCTTGCGCGTGCCGAATTTCGTCGCGCCGGAGTGCCGGGCGTCGGCCTTGTAGGGCATGTAGTGCGTGCGGAAGCCCACCCAGGAGAAGATCCCCTTGGAGAAGCGATTGTGCTCCCCGAGGGACAAAATGGCCTGTGCCATGGAGCGCCGCATCGTTCTAAAATCGCTGGCCCCCTGCACGAACTCGATCTCAGTGATGCGATTCATGAGCCTGTAAAAGCAATTTTTCATGAAGGTGACGGCCTTGCCCTCGCTGCGCTGCTCCTGAAAGGCCGCCACGCAGTCGAACTCGCCGTTGGCGTCCAGGAAGCGCACCATCTCCAGGGCCAGCGCCGGGTTCTGCTGCAGGTCGGCGTCGATCAACGTGACATACTCCCCCCGTGCGTGTTGGAGCCCGGCGTAGATGGCGCTCTCCTTGCCGAAGTTGCGCGAAAAACGCACCACGGTGACGCTCCGCGGCGATTTCTCCCGCAGGGCCTTCAGCGCCTGGAAGGTGCCGTCAGAGCTGCCGTCGTCCACGAAGACCATCTCGTAGGCGAAGCCGCAGCCCTCAAACGCGGCAAGCACGGCGTCGTGCATGGCCTCCACGTTCGAGGCCTCGTTGAAGCAGGGGAGGACGAGGGAGAGGTGCGGCGAAGCCGCCACGACCGAAGGGAACATGGTTTTACTCCTTTACAGGTGCTCCGCACAACCACCCCGCCGCTGCGGCGGCACCCCCTCCACGGAGGGGAATGGGGGATTAGGCGGGGAGCAGGTGGTTTTATTATGGCAGGGTGATTTCATAGGCAAAAGTGCCCGAACGATTATAGCAATAAAGCGTCTGCGCATCGGCAAATTGAATATCCTCATATCCTGATGAAATCGGCAGTTGCAGCATCAGCTTGCGCTGTACCAAGTCGAATACCACAAGGTCTTTGAGGTCTGTCTCATAGCTGATTGTGCGAGCCGCGAGATAGCGGCCATCGGGAGAGATTGCGGGCCAGCCCAGTTCGCCTACATCCCCCGAAAAGCCTTCCAAAAGGTTCACCGCTTCAAACGGCTTGCCAGCATATACATCGGCGATATCTAAATACAGCACATGGGGCTTGCCGTCGGGCATGGTGGATTCCTCCATGCTCAACCTAAAAAATAGCCTGTCGTTCACTTCGCAAACAAAGCGAAAGATTTCCCCAGTTGGAGGGCGTTCTATCTGAATTTCACGCTTCTCAACAGTATCGTAAATCTTGGAATCGCCAATTCCATAGACAGGGTAGCACCAGGCGAAAATGAAATAGCGCTCATCAATGCGGCCCTGCAGCGCGGGATAAAATTCGCCGTGCTGCAGCAGCGCAATGTCTTCGCCTGTTGTTTCATTTCGCATACGAATTTCATCCCCGGCAATAGAGGCATCCGAATTCGTGGGCGTTTCGTAAACCGTGATCGTATCGGACAAAGCCAACTCTGTGATGTATTTCCATGCTTCAGATAGGCTGTGCTGGTTTTTCCAAGCCTGTACAAGTTCCTTTTGCGCCGCGTTCCTTTCGTCATTCAAATCCAGCAGTTGAAAGTAGACGCCCTCGCCGACGATGGGTGGCTTGACTGTGGTATCTGGGATTGTGGTGGCTCCGGTGGTGGTTTCGCATGGCCATTCCAGCCTATCCCGCCAACGGGCGGCCAGGCCGAAGACCAGCGCCAGGCACAGCAGCAGGCAGATGATGTGTTTCATGGGGTGGGCCTCCTATATCATAAATTAAATCCCGAAAATATTGTGCAGGATTCTTTCCGTGCTGCGGCCGTCGCACGCCGACATGTAGGTATCGCGGAAGGCCCGCACCCTTGCGGGGTCGAACTGGCCGTCGAAGAGGCTGCGGCGCACGGCTGCGGCGACGTCCTCGGCGCTCCAGGCGAGGTCGCCGGGGACGAAGCGCAGGTAGGGGTGGTAGAAGCTGCGCTCTGCGTCGTAGGATTCGAGGTCGTAGGGGTAAAACAGCATGGGCCGCCCGAGGAGGGAATATTCAAAGATGAGCGAGGAATAGTCCGAGATGAGCAGGTCTGCGGCGCACAGGAGGGTTTCGATGGGGAGGTGCGCGGCGTCGAACACGAAGGGGGATTGCGCCGGGGAGGGTTGGGGGATGGGCGTTACGGCGCGGGGATGCGGCTTCAGGAGGAGGGCGCAGTCGGCTGAGAGCTCCCCGGAGAGCAGGGCGTAGTCCAGAACGGCGTCGTGGCGGGCGGCGGCCAGGCTGTCTCCCCGGAAGGTGGGGGCGTAGAGGATAATCCTGCGATTTTCGATTGCGGGGAAGGCCTCAATGACTTTTTCGCGGCTGGCCTGGATGTTTTCAGCGTCAAAGTAAAAATCAGTCCTGGGCACGCCCCAGGGCACGATAATGGCCGGGTCGCAGGCGAAGGCCTCGGCCAGCGGGGGAACGATACCGGGCGCGCTGGCGCACACGTGGGTGTAGCCCCGGTGCATGGGCAACAGGCGCAGCAGGCGTCCGCCCGGCCCGAAGGAGCGGCTTTGGGTGGAGTAGCCGAACTTTTTGAAGGCTCCGCAGCCGTGCCACAGCTGCACCACGGCCGCGCCGGGGCGGGGCTTGCACGCGCCCAGGGGCGAGAAGGAATCGACAAGGAAAGTCGCCCTGGCGCGGGAAAACGCCCAGATGAATTGCAGGGAGCGCCGATGCCGCTCGCGCCGGGGGAGAACGGCGGTGACGCTGAAGAAGCGGCAGTCGTAGCCCTCTTTGGTCAAGCGCTCCATCAGGGGGCGCAGGTTGTCGCTTATGTCCGTATCCAGCTCGCTGGCGAAGAGCACCAGGCGCGGGTCCGGCCTGCGCAGCCGCCCCAGGCGGCAAATCGGCGCCCAAAGCAGCTTGAGGAGGATCCAGCGCAGGATGGACTTCAGGGGCATGAGGGCTCCTTCTTTGTTGTCTGATGTAGAGACGCACGGCTGTGCGTCTCCGCACTGCGATGCTCGTTTCGGAGACGCACAGCCGTGCATCTCTACAAGCTGCATTATACCACAAATCACAAGTGAATGCAATCCTTTATGATTTTTTCACCCACAGAATATTGTTTTCTCATGAAAACATGCTATAATAGGGGCAGAAAAGCACAGGAGGCCGCAGCATGTTTCAAATCCTGTTCGTGGACGACGAGGACGCCATCCGCGAGGGCTTCGCGGAATACGCGGGGTTCCTGGGCCACGCGGTAACCCAGGCGCGCGACGGCATGGAGGCCGTGGCGCTGTGCCGGGCCCGCGACTTCGACGTGATCGTGCTGGACATCATGATGCCGCGCATGGACGGCTTCACCGCCTGCAAAGAGATCCGCAGGGAGAAAGATATACCTGTTCTTATGCTCTCTGCCCGGGGGGAGGAATATGACAAACTCCACGGCTTTGACCTGGGGGTGGACGACTACGTCACCAAGCCCTTCTCGCCGAAGGAGGTGATCGCCCGGCTGGGCGTGATCGTGCGGCGGCACCGGGCGGCGCAGGCCGCGGCGCGGATGCCGCAGCCGGGCGGCAACGAAATATATCAATTCGGCGGACTGGTGGCCGACATGACCGCCCGTATCGTGGAGATTGACGGCGCCCGCGTGGACATGACGCCCAAGGAGTACGACCTGCTGTTCTACCTCATGCGCAACAGGAACATTGCCCTCTCCCGCGAAAAGCTTCTTCGTGAAGTGTGGGGCTACGACTTCTTCGGCGAGGACTCCACTGTGAATACGCATATCAAAGTGCTGCGGCAGCATCTGGGGGCATACGAAAAGCATGTCGTGACGATTCGAGGGGTGGGGTATCGATTTGATGCATGAGAAAAACAGTAGGGGCGGCAATCTTGCCGCCCGCTTCTTCCCCCAAAACACCCGCAGCGCCCAGCCGCGCTCCCTCGTCACCCAGAGCTGGCTTTGGCTCACGGGCTTCAGCGCGTTTATTTTGGCGATATTGTGGGTGCTGCAGTTCGCGCTGTTCACGCCCTTCTACCAGACGCTGCGCCGCCGGGAGATCGTAAAAACCGGGCGGGAGATCGTGGCGGCCTACGAGGGCAGCGGCGATTTCAACCAGATCCTCCGGCAATACGCCTTCAGCCGGAACCTGCGCATCCTGCTCATCGACGCCTCGGGCCACATCTGGGGCAATTTCGACGGCTTCGGCACGATTTTCAGCGTGGGCGGGGGCCGCGTGGAGTTCGGCCGGGCGGAATATGAGCGCATCGTGGGGGATTTCGGCGGCAGCGGCGCGGGGGAGATGTCCTACATCGTCACGGACGACCCCGGCGGCGGGCGGGCGGTGTATATCGCGCGGACGACCCCCAGCCCCAGCGGCGAGCGCTTCCTCTATGTGGGCAGCCCCATCCCGCCCGCCGACGCCACGGTCTCCGTGATGGCGACGCAGTTCATGATCATCACCGCGCTGCTGCTGCTGCTCTCCGCCGCGATGGCCTGGCTGCTCTCCAAGCGCATCTCCCGGCCCATACTGCGCCTGAAGGACGCCGCGAAGGGCCTGGCCCGGGGGGAGTTTACCGCGCGGACAGCCTCCGGGGATTACCGGGAGATCATCGAGCTGACCGAGGAGCTCTCCCGCGCCACACAGGAGCTCACCAAGGCCGAGGGCTACCGCCGCGAACTGCTGGCGAATGTCTCCCACGACCTGAAGACGCCGCTGACCATCATCCGCTTCTACGGGGAGATGCTGCGGGACGTCTCGGGGGACAACCCGGAGAAGCGCGAGGCACACTGCGAAAAGATTATCGAGGAGAGCGACCGGCTCACCGAAATGGTGAACGGGCTGCTGGAGGCCTCGAAGCTCCAGCAGGCGCAGAGTATAGAGCTCGCCCCCCTGCGCCTGGACACCCTGCTGCGCGCGTGCGCGGAGCGCTTCAACCCCCTGCGCGACCGCGAGGGCTTTCAATTTGAGTGCTCTATCGAGGAGAATGTACTCGTGCAGGGCAATCAAGCGCTGCTGGAGCGGGCGATCTATAATTTGATCGCCAACGCCGTGAACTACGCCGGGGAGGACAGGCGCGTGTGGCTGCGGCTGCTCACCCTGGAGCGCGGCGGCGCGAAGGTCGCCCGCGTGGAGGTCGCCGACGCCGGGGCGGGCATCCCCCCCGAGGAGCTGCCGCACATCTGGGAGCGCTACTACAAGTCCTCCCAGCCCCACCGGCGCGGCGTGACAGGCAGCGGCCTGGGCCTCGCTATCGTAAAAACCGCGCTCCAGCTGCACGGGGCCAGCTTCGGCGCGGAAAGCGAGCTTGGGAAGGGGAGCTGCTTCTGGGTGGAGATGGGGGCCCTGTGAGGGTGCTGCGTGGTTTTCGGCCGAGCTGCTATGCCTCTGCCGCCGAAAGCGGTCAGCCGCTCACGCGGAACCCCCTCGGTGCTCCCGTCTCCTTCGGAGACGATCGCACCGGCCCCCCAGAGGGGGGCATCTTGACAGATCGGACATGCATATTTTCAATTGCAGATACACCCGGCCCCACCCCGCAGGGCGCGATGCCGGTGAGGAGAACCGGGAGGAGGTTTTCATTTCATCAAACAGCAACAGCCTCCCTGCCCATCTGCCCGGCCAGCCAGTCGTCAAAGGGCTGCTTTTTCTCTGCTCTCTCGTATGTGTTTTCCATGTTTCCGCGATATAGCTTTGTATCCGGGTGCTCAGGGCCAAACGTAGTCTTCACAATTCGATATGCTTTTATGTATAGCTCCAGCGCCTTTTCATAATCGCCTTGGCTAGCATGCACATTCGCGATGTTGTTATAGGTCATGGCTGTGTCCGGGTGCTCCTTGCCCAGCTCCTTTTCCCAGATTGCCAAAGCCTTAAAGTACCACTCCAGAGCCTTGTCATATTCGCCCTGGGAATAATACACACCCGCAATGTTGTTATAGGTCATTGCCGTGCTCGGGTGCTCCTTGCCCAGCACCTTATCCATGATTGCTAAAGCCTTGGAGTACCACTCCAGCGCCTTATCATATACACCTTGAGAGCGATACACTTCCCCAATGTTGTTATAGGTCTTTGCAGTCTCCGGGTGATTCTTGCCCAACACTTTCTCTCGGATTGCCAAGGCTTTGAAATGCCATATCAGTGCTTTGTCGTATGCGCCTTTCTCGTTAAGAACACTACCTAGCCTGTTATATACTCTTGCCAACTCTACTTGACTTGCATCGGGATTACCATTGTAGATAGCCTGCACCTCATTTAGGTGTTCGATTGCTTTATCATACTGTGCCAGCTTCCAGCACATTCCGCCTGCGCTGTACAACGCTGCGGCTCGGTCAAGATTGTCTTCCTCGCCATATTCCTCGGCAGCAAGCAGATATAGCCGTAGGGCTTCAGCATAATTTGGAGGCAATAGCTCTTCCTGGACTTTGGCGCGGCGGTAATTGAGGTTGTAGCGCTTGGGCTTGATTTTTTCGTCTTTATGAAAAATGGTAATTTGTTTCTTCCTTGTCCTTTCGAACTTAGCCGCAACTGCCTGTTGCGCCTTATTGCTGTATTCCAATGCGGCATCCTTATTTCCCTTTTTACTATAGACATTAGCTATAACACTATAAACCTCAATCGTCTTGGAATGCTTTTTCCCAAATGCTTTTTCACTGATTGCCAGCGCTTTAAAAAACCAGAGTAATGCCTTGTCATATTCCTCTTGGCGCAAGTACACTTTTCCCAAGCTATTATAAGCATTAGACAATTCAAGCTGATTTGCTTTTGGGTTTTTACTAGAGATAGCTTGCGCTTTAATAAAGCAATCTTTTGCTTGCTCATAGTGTGCCAACGTCAGATGGACAAGCCCCGCGCTGTTGAGCGCTGCCGCACAGCTATAGCTGTCTGGCTCATATTCCTTAATAGCCTGTTCGTAATACTTTACTGCTTCCTCAAATTCTCGATGCGCCTCAAACGCTTTGCCTTGCCGGTAACTAAGACTCAATTTCTTAGGCTGAGGCTGCAAATCCTTTTTCTTATGCTTGTTAATCAAAGCAACAAAAATGCCGAACAGCCCGGCCACCACCGCCGCCACGACGGTGCTGCCAAGGACTGTTTGCCAGTTGTTATACCACCAATCCTTGAGCCATTCCATAACACAACCCCCTTTCCTCCATTATACGACACCCCTTTAGCCAAGTCAAGCGGAAACTTCCAAAATTTTCAGGTGTGGGGGGCGCAGGGGATGGCCCTGGGGCGAAAAAACGGCGAATTGGGATACAGCTAAAAAGTGCTTGCATTTTGCAGCGGGGCGTGGTATAATGCTAAACGCGAAGCCGCAAGGCTTCACGTTGCGGGCGTAGTTTAGTGGCAAAACATCAGCTTCCCAAGCTGAGGTTGTGGGTTCGATTCCCATCGCCCGCTCCAAACGCAATCCCTTGAAAATAAGCGTTTTCAAGGGGTTGCGCGCTTAGAAGAGAACTGTTCACCCTTTACTTTACCCTTTACAGCTTTTATTGACCCATAAATCAGGAGGAAATCACCATGGAACAGCAAAAGCCTTTTCGCGTCGGACTGGTACAAAACTTCCCGCATGAAGACCCATCTTTCACCTATTTCGACACCCAAGCAGACGCTATCCGCTTCATGAAGCATATGAAGCAAGAAGGCTTCCAGTCGGAGCAAGCGGGGAATGATCCGGGCAACCCGAACCTCGCGGTACTGGAGCGGTGGGACGCCGACGAACAGGACTGGTTTTTCGTCGTGACATGAAAAAACGCCCCCCGGCCAGCAAAGGCCGAGGGGCGTACTACTTCCACGCTCCCATGGCGATCAAGGCCTGAACTTCCTTGATGGCTTCCATACGGGGCGGGGAATGTTTTTTGGTTATTCGGATTTTCTCGGGCTTGCCCTGGGGTGTGGAGATGATCTCCTTTTCCTCGTACTCATAGCCCGTGGCTAGCCGTTCGAGCGAGTTTTTTATCTTTTCCTAAAAAGCGGCGTAACCTATTGACAAACCCGCCGTCATCGGATATACTATGAGTGTGGCACTGCTGTCGCGGCGCGAAAGTGGTACACAGTCGGCGGGATGCGCACCCGCTTCAAAATCGGGCTGGTCGAAAGACCCTGGTCCACCTACGGCGGGGAAATCCCCCCAAATTCGGGACTGGTCGGATAGACCCGGGTCCCCCCTCGGCGGCGGTGAACGCCGTCGTTTTCGAATGTTGCGGAGAAGGGAGATGCCGTTATGGCCACGTGCAGTATCTACACGAATATCGAATTTAATGACGCGGAATCCTCCGAGCGATTTGTGCTTGCGCTTGAAAAGGCTGAGGAGTTGGCGAAGCTACGGCCCCCTCTGCCGGTTCACCACCAAACGGAGGAAGAGGTGGACGAAGTAATTCAATTCCTGAAAAGGAAATATGCGGCATGAAGTACAGGGTTATCCAACTACAACAACTCATAGACGACCTTGGAGAGGATGTGGCACAAGCCCTCCTCTCCTCGTTTTCTTGTCCTAGAAACAAGGACATCGAAGGGTTCTTGCGCGAAAAAGCAATTCTAGCGAATCGACAACGAATTACCATGACGCATCTTGTGTTCGAGCAAGGCGAAAACGGTTTTTTGTTGGTGGCCTATTTCGCCTTGGCTAACAAGATACTAAGTGGAGTCAAGGGAGGGTTCCCGCGCAAGCTCTGGGATCGCATCAAACGCTTCGCGATACTTGCCGACAACAGATATCAAGTGCCGTCGGTACTGATAGCCCAGCTCGGTAAGAACTACACAAACGGACTGAATGAACGTATCAGCGGGGTTGATCTACTGTCCCTTGCGATGGGCGAAGTCCGAAGTGCGCAAATGATTGTCGGCGGCAAAACAACCTATCTTGAATGCGAGGACGCACCAAAGCTGCGGGCTTTCTACGAAAAGAATGGATTTGTTTACATAGGGCAGCGCCAGACGGAAGGCGATGATAGCAGGTTGTTGTTGCAATACTTGGGCTGGATTGATTAGGGCAATGCGTATGAATGGTGTGTGATATTATGGCAAAGAAGAAGGAGAAAAAGACCAACCGCGCCGCCCAGGGCGAAGGCAGCATCAGGCAGCGCCCTGATGGCCGCTGGGAGGCCCGCTTCACTATTGGCCGTGACCCCGGCACCGGCAAGCAGATTCAAAAGAGCGTGTACGGCGCAACGGAGAAAGATGTCGTCGCCAAGAAGCGGCAGGCCCTCGCGGCGGTTGATGCAGGGACATTCAAAGAACCGTCCCGCGTGACCGTGGGGCAGTGGATGGATGTGTGGATTGCGGACTACCTTGGAGGAGTGAAACCTGGAACGGTTGCGAACTACAAGACGCAAGTGCATCACAACATAAACCCTGCTATTGGTGCGGTTCGGCTGCAAAAATTGATGCCACATCAGATACAATCTTTCTACAACGACTTATTGCGCAATCGCGGGCTGTCCCCAAAGACTATAAAAAATCTGCATGGCGTCCTTCATAAGTCACTGAAGCAAGCTGTCGCACTAGGTTACATACAGCAGAACCCATCAGACAATGTGGTGCTGCCGCGTGTCGAGCGGAAAGAGATGCACGTTTTAGAATCGGGAGAGCTCCCGGCTTTTTTAGCAGCAATCAGTGAGAGCAACTTGGGCAATCTGTTTTACGTGGCTCTGTTCACCGGGATGCGCCGTGGCGAGGTCTGCGGGCTTTCGTGGGACTGCGTTGATTTTGAGAAAGGCTTATTGCTAATCAAGAAGCAGCTAGTTCGTAGCCGGAGGCCTGAAGGGCCCGGCTTTGTGTTGGCAACCACGAAAAACGACAAAACGAGGCTTATCACGCCTGCCCCGTCAGTGATGGAGCGGCTGCGCGCCGAACAAAAAAGGCAGGCCGAAAACAAACAAAAGGCCTCCTCGCTCTGGATAGGGAATCCTGATAACCTCGTTTTCACGAACGCCTTCGGGCGCTATCTGCTGCCGGATTACGTTTATAAGAAATACAAGCGGATTGTCACGGAACTAGGGCTCGGCGAACTTCGGCTTCACGATTTGCGTCATACTTATGCTGTGAACTCCTTGCAAGGCGGAGATGATATAAAAACGGTGCAAGACAACCTTGGACACTACACCGCCGCATTTACGCTGGATGTCTATGGTCATGTGTCCGAACAAATGAAGCGCGACAGTGCCGACCGCATGGAGCGCCTCATCAAACAGGCGCAACAAGCCGCCTCAAGTGACCCTTAGAAATACCCTTTACACGACGGCACACAGCAAACAGAAAAAACACAATGGGGCAGGGCATTGCCAAGGGAACCAATGTAGGCAGAGCTGGCAGGGTAAGCCTTGCCTGCTCTGTTTCCCGCATGGTGATGAAGTCATGCCGCAGCAGTTTGTTCGGCCTGTTGCTGTGCCTTCCATTCGGCGAATTCTTTTTTCCCTTCTTCGCTCTGGAAGAATTCCACAATGGCCGGGTAAACGCATCTTGCAATGGCTTCAAGTTCATGCTCAGGTATGTTGCTTTTTTGCGTCAATGCCCTGTCCTCCTTCAAGGAAATTGTATCATTAAGTGGCGCACTTGTCAAGGAGGTTAGGGTGTGATCTTATTCAACGAAAGTGGCTTTCCAGAACAAAAAACCGAAAAAAACTTAAAATAAGTGCATTCAGGGCCTGAAAACCTTACAAATAGGCGTTTTTCGCCTTGCAGTAAAATTTTCATTTTATCGGATATAGCTTTTTTCACCCCAAAAGCTGAAATTGAACAATTGGAGCTCTGAAAGGGCCATGCATAAGGGCTGCCCACGTGATTTTTGCGTTTTGTCTTTGTCAGCCTATTTTCGAGCCGATAAAATAGAAATTTTATCGGTTTTTCAATTTTTCTAATTTTTTCACACGGAGGCAACCATATAAAAGCTCCGCGCCAACGCAAAAGTCGTTTTGAAAATGTAAACTCGACATAATTCAACGTCCTGTGCGAAAAAAGAGGGGTACCTTTCGGCCCTCTCATGTATTTCTGCTGTGCAATATAGTTACCCCTGCGCTGCCTGAAACTCCCTCACACGCCTATAGAATGTATTTGGCTTCATCGAAAGCAATTCCATTGCCCGTGTCGCTGTGATGGCCTTTGCCGCAGTGGCTGGGGTGCACTTGCTAACGCCGGATTCCCCCGTTTCCGGCGGATATTCTAATTGAAAATTCCCCCACCTCTAATTCAAAAGAGCCAATTGAAATGCTTTGTTTTTAACTGGCTCTTTGCTTTTTCTGTTGGCTGAATGGGGGATTTTTGTTTTAGATTACCTGGGGGAATTTTTGCTTGACAAATGCAGCGACCTGGCTGTGACGCGCAAGGATCTCCTGCGGGGGAACGGCTGGGCAAAGAAAGAGCGCCCGAAGCCGCGAAAAGGCTTGCATGCCAAGGGAAAGAGCATTGAGGAGCGACCCGAAGCGG
>Ga0123353_10001263_pt1 | contig 31014 bp, 28 predicted proteins | sample TergutLab28metaG_3_FD_92763 | JGI IMG/M metagenome (GOLD analysis project Ga0123353, IMG submission 92763) | Labiotermes labralis P3 segment gut microbial communities from Petit-Saut dam, French Guiana - Lab288 P3 | ecosystem: Host-associated > Arthropoda: Insects > Digestive system > Gut ...
CCCCTTTGTCTCTGAAAAGTTTAAGCGGGAAATATGGTATCATTGCTTCTTTTATCCAGTCAGCAGCTTTTAGGGAATCCACTCCCCAGTTTGTTGGACACATTCCGAGAATCTCAACAAAACAATATCCTTTATCTTCTTTCTGATATTGCAATGCCTTTTTTATTGCTGTTTTTGCTTTAATAACATGCTTAACATCATGAACACTGCATCTTTCTATATAATAAGGCTTTTCAAGAGTATTTAAAAGTTCACAAGCCCGGATCGGATGCCCGGCATCATTTGTATCTCTTCCCCTGGGAGTTGTAGATGTAATTTGTCCCGACATAGTAGTAGGAGCCATCTGACCGCCTGTCATTCCATAGATTGCATTGTTAATAAAAATTACAGTTATCTTTTCTCCCCTGTTTGCGGCATGAATTGTTTCCGCTGTTCCAATTGCAAGAAGATCGCCGTCACCCTGGTAAGAAATTACGATTTTATCTTTATGAACTCTTTTTACCCCAGTTGCAACAGAAGGCGCTCTGCCGTGAGGCGCTTCAAGACCATCAACCTTAAAATATTTATATGCCAATACTGCGCAGCCAACAGGAGCAACAAGAATGGTATTTTCTGTAATACCAAGTTCATCCATACACTGACCAATAAGTTTATGTACAATTCCATGCCCGCACCCTTCGCAGTAGTGGGTATTCACATTATTAATAGACTTGGGGAATTCATATATCTTACTCATAACTTTTTACCCTTTCCACAATTTTCTCAATCTCGGGAATCATACCGCCAGCTCTTCCATAGAAATCAACTTCTGTATTGCAGCCGACACTCAGCCTTACATCATCAACCATCTGCCCCATACTCATTTCAACTGCAAGTATTTTTTTTACTTTTTTCGCAACTTCTGCAATCTGTTTTGATGGGAAGGGCCACAATGTTATTGGCCTAAAAAGAGCTGCCTTTATTCCGCTGCTTCTTAAAATTTTAACAGCCTGTCTGCAAATTCTTGCGCAGGTTCCATAAGCAACAATAAGATAATCCGCATCATCTGTCATAAATGAATCAAAAATAATTTCATTTTTATTTATCTCCGAATATACTTTTTGCAGAGCAAGATTATGCTGCTCAAGATAATTTTCAGGAGAAAGCCTTAAAGAAGCTATTATTTTTGGATCACGCCCTTTTGCTCCGGTAAGAGCCCATGTTTTTTCAGGTATAGATTTTACAGGATCAGGAAGTATAATAGGCTCAGACATCTGCGCAAGATATCCGTCTCCAAGAACAATCGAAACTACTTTATATTTATCCGCAAGTTCAAATGCTTTAATTGTATATTCCGCAAGCTCCTGAACATTTTCCGGAGCAAGAACAATTGTTTTGTAATCGCCATTTCCGCCGCCGCGTGTAGCCTGATAGTAATCGCTTTGCGCGCCTGCGATATTTCCAAGCCCTGGCCCGCCTCTCATCATATTTACAACAACGCATGGAAGCTGCGATCCGGAAAGATATGAAATCCCTTCCTGTTTTAAAGCTATTCCGGGTGACGACGACGAAGTCATTGCCCTTGCGCCTGCTGCAGATGCTCCCAGCACCATGCTTATTGCAGAAATCTCACTCTCTGCCTGAACAAAAACTCCCCCAACTTCGGGCAGCCTCATAGACATATATTCAGGAATTTCGTTCTGAGGGGTAATCGGGTATCCAAAATATGCCCTGCAACCTGCAAGAATTGCAGCTTCGCCCACAGCCTCATTTCCTCTCATTAGTATTTTCTTTTTCATTTATGTTTTCTCCGGCTCCTACTAGGATTTCTCAATCTCAATCGCTATGTCGGGGCAAATAATAGCACAAAAAGTACAAGCAGTACAATTTCCTTCATCAAAACATTCGGGATAATGAACACCCCTCTTGTTTATCTGTTGCGACATTTTTAAAATCTTTTTTGGGCACGCATCAACACAAAGCGCACACCCTTTGCACCTTTCGGGGCTAATTAGAGGTTTACCTTTTGACAAGATTTTTCTCCTCGCTGGAATAAGCTAATAGCAACAGTATATTGAGAGCAAAAAAAGGTGTCAAGAAACCGTCATCCCTTTTCCCGTATATTTATTTTTTTAGGGGTGTGCCCCGTACAGCCGTATTTATGAAACAAAAGTAAACTTATTTAACGCTACAGAATATATTTGATTCCCCGTACACGGGCTGTACGGGTCGGGCTTTACGCTCCAAGTCCTCGGCCAAAGCCTTGGTCTGCGGGCTATCCGCTTCAATCCCTCACACATAGAATCACAACTTATTCTCTTTTAAGTTTATAAACTATTTATATGTATATTGTGGGGATGCTTCGCTATCCCTCACACATAGAACCATAAAAGCATGTGGGGTTTTGCAGCAACACAGATGTTTACGCAGCACCTCAATTATACGTTTGTACAAATACATTATTAAAGGGCAAGAGCGTTAGAAAAAAAGAAAGACGCCCCGAAGGACGGCTCTCTTGAATGTTATGGATTTATGAACGTAAATTCAGTTTCAAAAATAATGTACCCATTTTGTTCGTTGGTGAATGTAATGGAATTACCAGATTTCGTTTGTCCGCTGCACGTAGTCGTGTAGCTCTGCACCTGTGCGGCAAAAACAGAATCCAGTGTGTAGTCAACCTTATAATTGACCGTATTAGGAATTCCAGTAGAAGGAGTCCCCCCCAGCAGGGTCACCTTGGCTGTCCCTATATACGCCTCACCAATATAAAGCGGGAAATTTTCGTTACCATATGCGGGAGTGGTACTATAGCTGTCATACTTCATATCTGGACCACCCGGGACTTCAAAAAAGTAAATAATGTTACCAACATTTGTTTTTGCAACTGCTGGATCTTCTGGGTGGATGTTAACTTTTATAGTATCAGAAGCTCCTTCGGGTTTTATGTTAAACTCATAAAATTTTATATTTCCCCAACTCCATGTTCCTTGTCCACTACCATCGATCCAATAATATATATTAACGCCATTTTGTTTAAAAACAGGATATCCACCTGCCGGCTCCGGAAGTTCAACAAAATCCCACCCCAAGTCTGACTCTAATTCAATGACCATACTAATATCTGTTGAATTACCTCGCCAAAATTTAAATTCAAGTTTATCCTCAAATACTAATGTCTGTTCGCCACGTGCACTTGCTAAGCCAATAGAATTACTACCACTAAAATTTGTCACAGTTATTTTAACTTTAATCGATTCGTAAGGTAAAGCAAGACGAAGAGAATATGTCCATTCTGTATGAGCACCGCCTTGGGTTGAACCTTTTACAGTATCAAATTGACCTATTGAACCTAAGCTTTGATTTGAAAGAGCATTCTGAGTACTTGCAAGACTAATAGGATCTACTTCTAGTGTTATAGACCCAGGATTCATTATACCTCTCTTCCATACACCCGGCACATCTCTTAGCCACCAACCTGGTGTGCCGGAACCAAAACTTATTAAACTATTGCTGTTAAAGGTAACAAGATTAGCTGTTTGAGTACCACTCCACTGAATATCTTCGTTTTTAGTTTTAATTCCAAGGCTGACCAGCGCTGCACCAGCATTGTAGTTGGTGTTGGCTGCTGAACGGGCATATACATAGTAGGTAGTGTTACTTTTTAGACCACTGAAAGTCAGTCCGGTTTGCCAGCCGCTTATTGGAGTTGCGCCACTGGTTTCACTAATCGCATACTCAACAGCTTGCCCACCAGGATTGGTCGGGATAGTAACAGCGTTAATTGTTATGCTCTCTTCAGTTGGTGTACCATTTACTGTAGGCGCTCCACTGACTGCTGCGCCGATTTGTTTGGGCGTAGTAATTGCTTCGCTGACTGATAGCGCACCTGCGTAATAACTTGCATCTTCTACAGAATAAGCCCATACATAGTGAGTTGTGTTGGGTGTTACAGTGAAAGTTGGACTTGACTGCCAACCACTATCCGGAGCTGTGCTACCGCTCTCACTTATAGCGTATAATATACTTTGCGCTGTATCTGGTATCAGAGAACCGCTGACTGTAATGCTGGTTGCAGTGACTGTGCCTACTGTAATATTGACTGCCGCACCTGTAGATTTCGGCGCAGCTAATGTATCAATTGGGTCGCTGACAGATACTGCTCCGGCATTGTAGCTTGGATTTTCTGCAGAACGCGCTAAAACATAATAGGTAGTGTTGCTGTACAAGCCGCTGAAAGTTGTGCCAGATTGCCATGTCAAAGTGGATGGGTCTACATCGCCATCTGTGCTTATAGCATATTCTATACTTTGACCTGTAACAGATTGCAGAGATACAGCGCTAACTGTAATACTGTCGTGTGTCGGAACACCGCTTACAACAGGCTGCGAGACATTCGCTCCAAGAGCTTTTGATGCAACTGCCGTAGTAATTCCAGCGCTGATCTGTTCTACACCCGCATAATAAGTGGTGTTTCCTTCGGAACGCGCATAGACATAGTAAGTTGTAACAGCGTTCAGTCCGCTGAAAATCGTGCCAGATTGCCATGTTAAAATGGATGGGTCTGCATTGTTTACCGTACTTATAGCATATTCAACATTCTGTGAACCTGGATTGCTCGGGATAGTAACAGCGTTAACTGTTATACTGTTATGGTTAGGCGTACCGTTTACTGTAGGTGCTCCGCTCACTGCTGCTCCGGGAGCTTTATCTGTAGTAATTTCAACACTGATCTGCGCTACACCCGCATCATGAGTAAGATTTTCCTCGGAACGTGCATAGACATAGTAAGTTGTAGCAGCGTTCAGACCACTAAAGGTCGTGCCAGTTTGCCAACCGCTCACAGGAACTATGTCGTCATCTGTGCTTATGGCATATTCAGCATTCTGCGAGCCTGGATTGGTCGGGATAGTAACAGCGCTAACTGTAATACTGTTGTGTGTCGGATCACCGCTTACAACAGGCTGCGAGACATTCGCTCCAGGAGCTTTAGGTGTTGTTGCTGTAGTAATTGCAGCGCTGACTGATACTGCACCAGCATTGTAGCTTGCATTTTCTGCAGAACGAGCTAAGACATAGTAAGTAGTGTTACTGCTAACACCACTAAAGGTTATCTTGTCAATTTCCCAACCACTATCCGGAGTTGTGCTTCCATTTGTATTTATACCATATTCAACACTCTGGCCATTGTCAGGAGCGCTAACTGCGTTAATAGTAATGCTATTATGTGTTTTAGAATCAAGCGTAGGCGCGCTTACCGTTGCTCCGGGAGCTTTATCTGTAGTAATTCCAACGCTGACCTGCGCTACACCCGCATAATAAGTGGTGTTTCCCTCGGAACGCGCATAGATATAATAAGTTGTAACAGCGGTCAGTCCGCTAAAGGTCGTGCCAGTTTGCCAACCGATCGCAGGAACTGTGTCGCCATCTGTGCTTATAGCATACTCAACATTCTGTGAGCCTGGATTTGTCAGGATAGTGACAGCATTAACTGTTATACTGTTATGTGTTTTAGAATCAAGCGCAGGCGCTCCATTCACTATTGCTCCAATATTTTTTAGCGTAGTAATTCCAGCGCTGAACTGCGCTATACCCGCACCATGAGTAGAATTTTCCTTGGAACGCGCATAGACATAGTAAGTTGTAGCAACGTTCAGTCCGCTAAAGGTCGTGCCGGATTGCCAACCGCTCGCAGGAACTGTGTCATCATCTGTGCTTATAGCGTACTCAACATCTTGCCCACCTGGATTGGTCGGGATAGTAACAGCAATAACGGTTATACTATTGTGTGTCGGCGCACCGCTTACAACAGGCTGCGAAACATCCGCACCAGGAACTTTTGATGCAACTGCTGTAGTAATTCCAACGCTAACCTGCGCCTCTCCGGCATCATAAGGCCCATTAGACGCAGAACGCGCATAGACATAGTAAGTTGTACTTGGGATTAAACCTATGAAAGTCGTCACACCACCTTGCCATGTTAAAGCAGATGGGTCTGCATTGTTTACTGTACTTATAGCGTATTCAACAGTTTGCCCACCAGGATTACCACCAACGATAGTAACAGCGTTAATTGTTATGCTGTTTTCAGTTGGTGTACCATTTACTATAGGCGCTCCGCTGACTGCTGCACCAACAGATCTGGTTGTAATTCCAACGACGCTGCTCTGCGCTACACCCGCATCATGAGTGGCATTGGATTTGGAACGAGCGTAGACATAGTAAGTCGCGCCTCCGGTCAAGCCATTAAAAATTGTACCACCCTGCCATGTTAAAGTGGAAGGGTCTGCATTGTTTACTGTGCTTATAGCATATTCAACAGTTTGCCCACCAGGATTGCCACCAACGATAGTGACAGCGTTGACAACAATGCTGTTATAGGTAACGCTGCTTACAGTCGGCGCTCCACTTACTGCCTCGCCAGTGTTTTTTTCCAGAGTAGTAATTGGATCGCTGACCATTGGAGTACCTTCATTGTGATTATTGTTGGATTTGGAACGAGCGTAGACATAGTACTTCGTACCTCCGGTCAAGCCGTTAAAAGTCGTATCATCCTGCCATGTTAAAGAGGAAGGATCTGCATTGGGATCTGTGCTGATGGCGTATTCGACAGTTTGCCCGCCAGGATTGTCGGGGATATCGACCTCGTCGACAACAATTACAGTTTGAGTAGGTGTTTCGGAGTCGGATACGACCGGCTTTCCACTAATCACCGCACCGCCTGCTTTTATTACCACATTGCCATTATTTCTGTCTGGCAGAATATCCATAACAAACTGATTATTGCAAGTCATAAACATGCCTGCTGCCAGTAAAATAATAATTCCTGCTCCAAATATCCTTTGCGTACGGCTCATTTTTCTCTTCCCCTTATTCTTCTATTATTTCCTTCATTTCCTTTTTTAAATTAAATCGTAAACCCATCACCACACCTACCCCCCATAGATGGGGATAACCGGAACGGACAAAAGGCTCAAGATACCACTTTTTTCCAAAATTATAATGCCAGCCTGCAGCCAGACCGCCTAAAACTGCCGGATAGCTTTCGCCATCCTCAAAAAAGATAATACTGCCTGCTTCCGCCTGTACAAACAAACCCTCAATAATTGGGATGTAGTAGCGGAAGAAAACCGAAGGATCTACTGCTATAATTGATTCAAAATCATAAAAGCATCCCACTTTTACACCAAAAGAAATTCTTTGGGTAAAATTCATTCCAGCATGAAAAACACCGCCAAACGCTACTCCATGCCGGGTGTTTTCATTAAATTCCGGACCCAGACCAACAAAAAATTTATCATCGGCGGAAACGGTCTTTGTCAAAAAAGCGCCCGCCATACAAAACATAAATACGAAAAAAATAGTCTTTTTCAGCACCTGCTACACCTCATTAGATATTATGATCGACAAATTTTTCCAGTATTGTATATATTTTTTTTGCTATATAACAATAGTGAAATACAATTCCTGAAATGTCAACAAAAACTATAGCTGTATCTTAAGCCCGTCATAACCTATTTCAATACCTTCATTGTCAAATATTTTAGAAAGCGCAAATGGGGCAAGATTACTGTGGTCAATGTGGGAAATTATCATTCTTCCGGTATGGAACATATTTCTTAAGGCTATAACACTTTCAATATCTCCATGTTCCGATGATTCTCCTGTTTTTTCGTAAGTACAATCTATTAATATGCAATCGGGTTTTTTCTTTCTAACAAACGCAAGCGTTGTATCAGGCATTTTCTTTGCTGCCACAGCAAAATAGTAAAAATTCTTCCCTTTTTCACTTAAGCAATAGCCAAAAGAATCTCTTTTATGAGTTAAAGTATTTGTATCTGCATTATTGGTCTTAAGCGCGGTTATAGATATATTGCCTATCTGGAATTCATGGCGCTCTTTGACAGTATTTAACTTAATAATATCATCCAACTCATTTATTTTCCGTCCAGGCATAAATATGGAAGTAATTGATTTAAGCGTATCGTCTCCCAGATAAACATCCATGGGAGAATTTATAACACTCCCTTTGGATCTTTTAAGCGAAAATGGATAAAAAAGGCCAAGAATATGCTCACCATTTCCTTGAGTAAGGAGAATATTTTTAATTTCAGTATCACTAACTCCGCATTGTTCAAGCTGGCTTATAAACTGCGGAGGTATATCAATAGCTATTTTCTCTTTCTTTTTTCCAATAACTAAAGCGCAACTGTTTTTTCTTTTAAGCTTTTTATCATTGCTTTCGCGCGCCTGGGTACATACGGGGCAAACACACCTGAAGGCAGGGATATTATCCCTGGAACCTGTTCCCATAAGAACTATTTCCATAAATATCTCCGTAGCTAAAAAAAATTGTAGGTTTCGATATTCATGATATCAATTTTTATTTTAACAGATGCTGTATATAGCCCTGCTGCCTGCATAATAACCGGAACTTCCTTAAAGGCAAAACTGCCCGATATACTTTTGGGTTTATTATGTATTCTTCCCCTCATATATGTTCTTACACTCTCTTTTATTGCCTGCTCCATGGCTTCGATTCTTGATGCTGCCCCTTCGCTTGCAAAACTTGTCCCGGATCCGCCAATCACAGGGAAAGTGCTGCTATTCCAGTAATCCAGCCATGACTGGTGGCGGTCTTCACATCTATATTCCAGTCTTACAAATGTTCTTGCTTTTTCCCTTCTTGTTGCCTTAACACTCATGGCAGGGTCGCCATATTGTATTGTTGCAGTAGGAACAATTGAAAACTCTTCTTTTATCCCTCTTTTTTGATCACTGGGAGTATAGGTAAAAGTAAAACCATATATCATTCCCGAATAAACAAAAACTGCCTCATCCAGAAGGTCTTTTATTTTTTTATTAGTATCTTCGATTTGCTCATTTGGATCGTTTTCTATTACATGCAATACAGGGCTGTTTTCTGCAAAAAACCAGAATTCATTGTTAAATACAGGAAAGTCTCTTACTTGAGCCCATGCGCCAAAGCAAAAGAGAGTTAAATAAATTGATAAAATTAAATATTTTTTTATAGAGATCACAGATTAACCTTTTTCGCGAAGTTAGTGGCTAACACCCTTTATATTATCGGCTCATGGATAAAATCTGTTACCTTCTCCTGAAAAAAACATCTGCCGGATTGATCCCAAGCCGCACCCAAATATAGAGGTATGCAAAGGCAAACCCGGCAAGATGGGTAAAATGCGCAGTACTTGAATACCGGTTACCAAGTTGCGAAAAAATTTCTATAGCGGTATATATAATAACCACCCAGGTTGATTTTAAAGGGATAATCCCCATTACATATATAACTGCATTTGGGAAAAATACCGCATACGCAAGAAGCACCGCATAAACAGCCCCGGAAGCTCCAAGCAAGTAAACCCCGAGATTTCCTGTTGTCACATAAAAAAAGAAGGAAAAAACACCTGCCCCAATTCCGCAGAAAAAATAAAAAAGCAAAAACTCCCTGCTCCCCAGCTTTCTTTCCAACGCAAAACCAAAAAAGAAAAGCCCCAGCATATTAAAAAGTATGTGCGTCAAATTTGCGTGTGTAAACATATATGTTACAAACTGCCAGTAGGCCTGAAAATTAATAATATTGATAGGCCTCATTGAAAAATAATACAAATATTGCTGCCTGAAATTTGTTAAAAGAAAAATAAGAAAATTGATCGTAATAATAAATAAAGCAAAGTTGCTGTAACTATAAGTAAATGGTTTTTTTATAAGATTTTTCATAACATTCCACCTTGTGCTATATCATACCGTCCAAGACCCTCACCAAGAGAAGTTCCTGCCGGCATCTTACTTAAAAGAATCAAAGATAAAAGAAATAAGCTCCCTTGCTGTTGATTTCTCATATCTGCTTTCAATTGTTTTTGCCGAACTCTCTAAAATATCCAACGCTTTTATCCTTGCTTTTTCTATAGAATTATTTTTTTCAAGAAGATTGATTGCTTTCTCAACAGCCTTATCTCTCTTATCTATATCTGTACCTGCTGCATCATTAAAGCATAAAGCAAGCTCTTCGATATCTCCCTTATCCTGACAAAAAAGTATTACAGGGAGGCTTTTTTTCCCTTCGACAATATCATCTCCCCTTTTTTTACCGGGATTGCCTTTGGTAAGATTTACTACATCATCAAGGATCTGAAACCCTACCCCCATCTCTTCGCACGCAAAAGATACGTTATCTATTTCTTCGCTTGTCCCATTGGAAGCCGAGAGCGCAATCTCTGCGGAAAGCCTTGAGAGCGCCCCTGTCTTGAATCTGCACATCTGATAATATTCTTCTTCTTTTGGAAAAAAAGAGTGCTCTTTATGCCATTGTATATCAAGCCCTTGTCCTATATGGAGACGGCTCATTGCCTTTGTATAATAACGGTAAAACGAGAATTTCAGCGCATCTTCAAAACAGGAATTTTCAATTGCATTAAAAGCAAGAAAATATAAAAAATTTGCGCTATTTATTGCCATATCAACACCATGCAATATATGTATGGCTGGTTTTCCTCTTCTTAAATCAGCATTATCTTCAATATCATCTACAATTAAACTGCCATTATGCGGCAATTCCACCAATGGCGTTAAAGGAATTATTTTTTCTATATCGCTGTTTTTAATTTCATACAAAAGGAGCATAAGCATTGGACGCCATCTTTTACCGCCTCTTTCCAAAAGATCAAGCAGAGGTATATTTATATTGCAAATATATTCTAAAAAACCTTTGCTAAAATCATTTTCAGAAATATCTGCTGTATTTGCTGCCCATCTGCTATTAAGAGAATTTTTTTGTTTTGGCAGAATAGTATAAAGATGTTCTTCTATTTTTTTTAGCCTGAGGTTATAATCATTAATCATAAATATACTTTAGAGGGAAATAGAAATAAGTCAATATGGGCAAAAAAGATAATCCCCATACAAATGATTATTATGCCATAAAGGCAAAAAAAGAGGGGTATCCCGCCAGATCTGTATATAAGCTGATGGAAATCCAGCAAAAATTCAAAGTCATAGATAAATCTTCGGGAATACTTGATATTGGATCAGCTCCCGGAAGCTGGAGCCTTTATGTTCTTAAAGAACTTAAAGGGGGCTTTCTTGTTTCTGTAGATATTATCCCTATGGATATTAATTATAAAGGAAATAATTTTATCTTTCTGCAGGGTGATGCGTTTGCAGAAGAGACCCTGGCTAAAATCAAAGAAAAAGGGCCTTACAAAACTATTTTAAGCGATGCAGCCCCTTCCACAACAGGCAACAGGACAGTAGATACAGAACGGTCTTTGCAACTGGTAGAATCGGTTATAGCTCTGGCGGAAAAAACCCTTTCTCCGGGGGGCAACCTTGTTGTAAAAATATTCCAGGGTGGCGGAGAGAAAAAAATTATGGAACAAATGAAAAAAATGTTTAAAGCTGTTAAAATATTTAAGCCCGATTCTGTAAGAAAAATTTCATTTGAAACATATTTGATAGGAACAGGAATGATCACCTTGTCTCATGGCGCCCCTGCGGCAAGGGAAGCAGGAACAGTAATTGAATAAAATTATCTCTATTTGCTCTATTGTGATTTTATCTCTGTTCCTTGCTTCCTGCGCAATGCTTCCCGGGTATCAAGAAAATACAGGGACAAAAAGAACAGCTTCCGATAAAACTGCATCAACAACAAAAGGCAAGGAGACTTCCAACAACACCGGCAAAACAGATGCCAATAGTTTTGTTAAAAGAAAAAGCGCAAAAGAGATTGAAAGCATCAGGAGAAAACTCGTTGAAGGAGCTGAATTATATAAAGGGGCAAAAAATATTATAGTAAGAGGCAGAAGTTTTAACATGGATTGCTCCGGAGTTGTAGCTGCAATTTATTATTATGCAGGAATAGATTTGCAGAAATATTATCCCCACTACAGAGGAACAGGGACCGAAAGAATTTATGCTGCTCTCAAAGAAAGGAATCTGCTAAAAAAAACACATCTTCCCGAGCCGGGCGATATAATTTTCTGGGACAACACTTTTGACAGAAATAAAAACAGAAAGGATGATGATCTCCTTACGCACATGGGGATGGTAGTTTCATGCGACAGGCAGGGAAACATTACATACATTCATTATAGCTATGCGCGCGGAATAGTTTACGAATACATGAATATCCGTTACAAGAATTATGAATCTCAGGTAGTGAAGGGAAAAACCGTTATTATAAATTCTCCAATGCGGGCAAAAGGGGGAAACAGAACAAACAGAAACTGGCTGTCGGGACAGCTTATAAACTGTTTTGCGGAAGCATATTACCTTGATTAATGGCAGTCCACGATGTCTATTTAGTGACTTTTTTTTCCTTATCAACTGCCTCCTGTAGAAGATTTACAACATCGCAAAATTTATTAGCATTTTTTTCGTAAACATTTATTAAAGCCTTATGAGCATCAAGCATCATTTCAGAACAACTGCGGTCTGCCTCTTTGTCCGAAGATATTTCTTTAAGCCCTTTTTCCTGCTTATCAATATTTTTTACCAGAACAAAAACCACATCAAAACCAACGCTCTCCAGAACTTTATTTATCTCTTCTTTGGGAGAATAAATAGCAACTTTTCTTTCATATCTTTCATTCATAAATTCCGAGATCCTGGCAAGAAATCCAAGATTGGTGCTGTCAAGAAAAACTGCTTCGGAAAGATCAATTAACACATCCTCAAAATCAGATTTATTATCAAGAATATTATCGAGAAAAGTATCAAATTTAATGGCTGTGGTATATTTAAGAGTCCCCATCATTTTAAGAAATGCTTTTTTGCCATCCATCGCAAAATAATATTTCCCGTCATTAACCATTATTATCTCCGGTAAAATTATCTTTCTCTATCATAAGAAAAGTAAGATCATCTGGAAAGTAAGAGCGATTTTCAAGACCAAGTTGACTGCTTATTTTATCAATATCCGCATTTTCATTGTTAAATAGTCCATGTAGATATTCATCGCTGTTTTTAATATTCTCATCTGAAAGTATCTCAATGATCCCATCCGAAAACATTGCCATTTTAAAACGCTTTGGAAGCACAATTTCTCTGACACTAAAGACAGGTGTTTTAAACAGCCCCACAGGAGTCCCCTTTCCTTCCAAAACACTTATCTTTACTTTGGGATTTTCTTTGTCTTCGCATATATCTGCGATAAATGGGTAAGGAAACTGCCCGCAGTTTATATAATGCATTTTATGTTCCGCTGTATCGATTATGGCGTAAAATATAGTCAGATATTTTCCAAGATTTTCTCTTAGAAGTTCGCTATTTAGTCTTTTGCAAATAAGAGAAGGAGTCAATATCATGAAATCATTTTCATTGTAGAATTTCTCAATAGCATTATCTATAAAATTTTTAAGCAAAACCGTAACAATTGCAGATGAAACACCATGTCCCGATACATCTGCGATATAAAATCCCAAATATCTTTCATTTATTTCAAAATAATCAAGAAAATCTCCGCTTAAAGTCATGGAGGAAAAAAATTTACTGCTGAACTTGTATCCTAAAATTTCGGTCTTTTCCTTTGGCAACAGCTTGTACTGCATTATACGGGCTGCTTCCTGGTCTTCCTGAATTTCCTCAAGCGTCTCCTGAAGCTTTTTATTTGCTTGCTTAAGATCATCTACCCTGTCTGCAACCCTTTGCTCAAGATTTGCATTGAGGGCTGAAATCTCGGCAATATATTCATAATTTCTTAAAGCAACAATAACAGATGTAATAAGTTTTTGCGCAGAAAGCTCTACTTTCTCTTTATAGTCATTGATATCGTATTCTATTATTACCTCTTTCTCCGGAGCAACTCCTGGCTGACCTGTTCTTAATATTATCCTTACTTTTTTATCTTTAATGATTTCCCTTACATATTTTACGAGGTTTAGGCCTGCATCATCTTCTTCCATAACCACATCAACAATGGCAAGCGATACATCATTAATTTCTTCCAAAATTTTTATTGCTTCTGCTGCTGAATAAGCATTGAAAAATTTAATCTTTTTATTCTCGAAAACAAAATCCCTTAGCACCAGTTCTGTAACCTGATGCACATGAGGCTCATCATCAACAATTAAAATTTTCCAGAAGCCTGTAATAGCAACTTCTTCTGTTTTCGGCTTAGGGCCATCTTTTTCATCTGCAAAAACAAGTACGTCTTCCTGTTCCAAAAAGGGCTCTCCTATATTAAAATCATAATAGTTTGATTAAAGTTACAAGTCAATAATATAATTCTTTATATACTGCTTCTTGATAATTCTTTCTGCTCCTTCAAGCATTTTATTTTCCATGATGACATTATCGCTTAATTTCAACATAATTTGGATGATATGATCAAAGAAAACGCATTAGCTGTATATAAAAACAAGCCAGCTCTTATAAAGGAAAAGGCGCAAGACAAGATAGTTATCTCTTTGCCTGACAATACCTCAATAAAGGTCAGGGAAAAAGATATAGAAATAATCCACCCCGGGCCTGTTAAGAATTTTAACGGGATTGAAAATAATGTCCCCTCCCAAGGCGTTTATACAGACGCTGTCCTGGAAGCATGGGAGCTTCTTCTGGCAGAACAGGAAAAACCAATCTCTCTAAAAGAGCTGGCAGAGCTTGCATTCAATGAATACAGCCCTGCTTTTGCATGGGCTGCTTACCAACTCCTTTTGGATGGCCTTTATTTTACCGGAACCATAGGCGCAATACACCCCCGCCCACATGAACAGGTCGAGGCAGATATAAAAAAACGCGAAGAAAAGCAGAAAGGAATCGGAGAGAGGGAAGAATTTTTGCAGAGGATTAAGAAACGCAGCCCAGATCTTGCACCGGAAAATTCCAGTGGACAGGATATGAAGGGAGAGATTTTAGATGATCGCCGTTTTGTACAGGATATTGAAGCCCTTGCTTACGGGAAGTCAACCAAAAGCCGAACCATGAAAGAGATTGGTTTGGGTGAAACTCCGGAGGAAGCTCATGCGCTTCTTTTGGAATGCGGCTTCTGGACAAACAAAAACAATCCCCACCCCTCCCGTGCAGCCATTTCTCTAATACAGGCAAAACATATCCCTAATCCGCCGCCACCTGAAAACCGGCACGACCTTACCCACATGGCTGCTTTTGCCATTGACAGCCCCTGGAGCCTTGATCCTGATGATGCAGTCTCACTGGAGATCGAAAGCAGCAAGCAGCACCTCTATGTTCATGTCGCAGACCCGGCAGCCTCCGTATCAGCAAACAGCCCGGCAGAACAGGAAGCACGCGATCGCGGCTCTACGCTTTATATCCCCGAAGGGAGCTTCCGCATGATCGCAGAAGAAGCTCTGCCAATCTTTGCTCTGGGACTTGCGGAAACTTCTCCGGCTCTTACGTTCAAAATGACACTTGGTGATGATGGTGAAATTGAAGAAATAGATATTTTTCCTTCGATTGTAAAAGTATCCCGTTTGACCTATGAGGAAGCTGACAATCTTATAGCCAGAGGAGAAAACGACAACGCTGTTGCATTGCGCGATCTGCACACAATGGCAGAACGCAATATCCGGCGCCGCATTGACGCAGGAGCGATCGTCATTGATCTGCCGGAAGCTCACATTAGGCTTGATAAGGGGCAAGTAGCGATCGAACCAATTGTTCCATATTGCTCCTCTATTTTAGTGCGGGAATGTATGCTCATTGCAGGCGAAGGAGCAGGGCTTTGGGCAATGCAACGCAAGTTAGCAGTCCCATTTGTTGGGCAGGAAACAGGGGAAATACCCAATGAAATACTTCCCGACATGGCAGGCTCTTATCAGCTTCGCCGGTGCATGCGGCCCCGAACCCTTTCGACAACTCCGAGCCAACATGCGGGACTTGGAATGGAAACTTACACTCAGGTAACCAGCCCCTTGCGCCGCTACACAGACCTTTTGGCACATATCCAAATCCGCTCCTTGCTTAGGGGCGATACTCCCCTTTCTGCTGATGAAGTTTCAGCAAGGATGAATGCAGGCGAAGCAGCAACAGCAGCTATTACTCAGGCAGAACGAGCGACCCGCATTCACTGGACAATGGTATATCTTTCCAGCAGGAAAGATTCTGTCTGGGACTCAATCGCGATGGAGAAAAAAGGGGATCGCTGGGCTGTTATTATTCCAGCGCTTGCTTTGGAAACGCAGGTTGCTGTTCGCAAAAATATTGCTCCCAATGAGCAGTTCAAGCTAGTATTGAAAGCAGTCAACATCCCCAAGTGCGAAGCGGTTTTTATTCCGGAAGAAGGATAACGCTATTTAACTTATTTCAAAAAATTTAGCACAGTGGCACGAAGAGACAAAGTAAGACATGCTGATTTAAAAATCTCTTTTTTAAAAGGGTTAGAATGATCTGCTTTCGAATTTCGCCTATCCATGTTAAGATAATGATATACTATGAAAACGATGAAAGGAATCAATGAGAAAGAGCTAAATCGTGCAAATGGCTTCAACCAGCTGCTAGCTGATATTAATAAAAACAATATAAAAGCAAGCGATATTCTTCGTACAAGCGATTTCTCTGAAGAAGACTTGAAGCTTCTAACAAATAAATTAAATCTGTTTCTTGATAGCATTGTGAACTCGATCCACTTAGTCCTTGACCAAGTGCACGCACAAGTAGTTATCCGTAATTATGGATTAAGCACAGGAAAACCCGATACGATTAAGGATATAGCAGAGGCATTCTCTCTTTCAATAGAAGGGGTGAATCAATTACACCAAGAGACATTAAGACTGCTTAAAAAAAAGATTGAAAAAATCGTAGTTAGCGCTGCGTCAACAGCAATTGGAAAAATATTAACTGAAGGAATAAAGATAGATATACATTTAAAAAATGACACCGGCAATCAAGTTACAGAACCCAATTTAAACAATGTCTTCATCTCATTTACCAAAGACAAAGCAGAATTTTTTGCACTTAATAACTACATTAGCCAATCAAAGATTGAAAAGTTTAAAAATAACTATAAAGAATATTATCTGTTGATCAAGTCTTTACTTGCTGAGGACAAAATTTCAGGTTTTGATTTAGTCGCCTCCAAAGAATTTATCAGTATTTTTGAAGACATATATAATCTGAGCAAAGAACAAAACCATAAATTTATTGAACACAACTTAGCCATCAACAAAGAATACTTTGACAATCTATTAAAAGATGTGGACAGCAACGTGATGCTGGATAACGAACAAAGGAGAGCTATTCTCGAAGATGAAGATTATTGTTTACTTGTAGCCGGAGCAGGTGCAGGCAAAACAACAACGATGGCAGCAAAAGTCAAATACCTGACAGAAAAACAAAAAATACGCCCTCAAGATATTATTGTAATATCGTACACAAATAAGGCAATTGATGAACTTAAAGAAAGAATACAAAACAGACTTAAAATACAGGTAAATATCACCACATTTCATAAATTTGGGTATGATCTCTTGCGAAGATCAACAGCGAATATACCAACCGTGGAGTATTCGGCAACACGCTATGTATTTGATTGCCTTGAGAAACAAATATTTAACAACAAGCCGCTACTTCGCAAAGTTATGTTATTCCTTGGATATTATTTAAATATTCCAGAAGAAGCCCTGAATTTCGAAAATCTAAATTCATATTTTGATTATAAAGCTGATAATTTTTTCCAAACCATCCGTAGTGATGCCGGTGATTATGTTAAAGAAGTAGCAGGCAAACGAAAAACCCAGAAGCGAACAATTACCGGAGAATATGTACGTTCTAATCAAGAAGTCCAAATAGCTAATTTCTTGTACCTTAATGGCATTGAGTACGAATATGAAAAAAAATACCCTCATCAAATTGCCGGCGCAAAGAAGCCATATACTCCGGACTTTACGATTGAGCAAGATAGCAAGGTGTTATACCTTGAGCATTTTGGAATTTCGCAAAATTATTTAAACAGTAGGTTTTCAAATACAGATCTTGAAAAGTATAAAAAATCAATTCTGCTCAAAAGAAAATTACACAAGGATAATGGCACAACGCTTATAGAAACATTTTCGGAATATAACGATAGACAGGAATTGACCGAACATTTGAAAGAAGAACTTGAGAAGTTTGGAATTGAACTAAAATCAAGAAGTGATGAAGAAGTTTATAAAAAACTTGTGAGCACCTCAAAAGACAAGTATGTATATAGATTCGGGCTCCTCATTTTAGACTTCATAAATCGGTACAAGGAATATGGTTATGATAAGGACGGATTCAAAATATTACGAAAAAAACAGGATAATGTTCGAACAAATTTGTTTTTAGAGATTGTTGAAGAAATTTACAATTACTATCAAGAACAGCTTAAAAGTAAAAATTCAATTGATTTCGCTGATATGATAAACAATGCCTACCAAATGCTAAAAGAGGCTGAGAAAAATAAAAATTCTTTGCCTTTTAAATATATAATCATCGATGAATTTCAAGATATCGCAAGACAAAGGTTTAATTTTACTAAAGCCCTTGCTAACTTAACCGGTGCAAAAATAATAGCTGTTGGTGACGATTGGCAATCTATTTTTGCATTCGCAGGCTCGGACATAACGCTTTTCCAAAAATTTCTGGAACTAATGGGACATGGCGTTGAAATGCAGATAATACATACTTACCGCAACTCTCAGGAACTTATTGATATTGCAGGAGGATTTATACAAAAAAATCCTACTCAAATAAAAAAAAGGCTGTTATCTCCTAAAAGTATAAAAGACCCGATTGAAATTGTTGAATATGATAGAACAAAAAGCGGCGAAATAGAAAAGAACTGGGCAGGGACTATTGATCGTTGTGTTGAATGTATAGTTAAGGAATATGGCGAAAAAAATAAAATTCTCTTTATCTCGCGATATAATTTTGAAATTGATAAACTATGTCATTCCGATTTTTTTTATGAAGGAAAAGGTGAAAAAATTATATGGAAAAAGAATAAAAAGGTTGATATAACCTGTTTGACAGCACATAGTTCAAAAGGACTCGGCTTTGATAATGTAATCATTTTGAATTTGATTGAGGCTCGTTTCGGTTTTCCGAGCCAACTTGATGATGACCCTATTCTTAAGCTTGTTACTACACAAGATCTATCTATCCCTTTTGCAGAAGAACGAAGACTTTTCTATGTAGCACTCACAAGAACAAAAAACAAAGTATATATGGTAACACCATCCAATGCACCATCACGGTTTGTGTTGGAACTTATTAAGGACTATGGCATCAAGCATAGCGAAAAATTGCACCTTGAAGTTAATGAAACAAACAAACTGCAATGCCCAATGTGTAAGGCTTCTTTAAAGTACCAATCAAATAATAAATTTGGACTACCGCTTTATATGTGTACAAATGACCCGGAAATTTGTGACTTTATGACAAATAGGAAAGAAGTCCTTGCAGATATTTTTAAGTGTCGGCAGTGTGAAAATGGCTATATGATTGTTGAAAAAAGCAGAAAGAACAATGACTATTTTTTTGGGTGCACAGAATTTCCAAAATGCAAGAATCAACTGTCAATTCCTGAAAGCTTTAAGCCATCAGCCAAATAAGATTGTGAAAAAACAATGATGGCATAATATATTCCATACTAAGAACTCCAAATTTATAAAAATACTTAATTTACCTCACCATCAACTATTTCCAGGGTTATTTTCAAATAATTTAAACAACAAAAATTGTATTTATTCCTTAAAATTTGTGCGACACTTTTTCATAAAAGAGATATATAATAAGCAAATAAAAATTAAAATGACTTTTGAGTGGTTCTATTTTGCTGATGCAGACTTTAGTAAGGAACAATGGGAGCAAGGATAAATTAATTATGCGCCTCTTGTTGATTGCCAAAATAAATAAAAAGCTGTTACTTATTCCGGTTATTGCGGCATTTTGTTTTATGGTTTCCGCAGAAAATAAATGGGCTTCGACAGCTATAAATGTAAGAACAGGTCCTGGAGTGAGATATGATATAATGGGTCATCTTTATAGGAATGAAAAAGTCGAGGTCTTTAGTACGGTTAATGGCTGGGCTCAAATTCTTTTTGAAAATATTGAAGCCTATGTATGGGAGGAGTTACTTTTACCGGAACCAATAAAAACACCTGAAGAGGAAGAAGCTGCCAGAATTGCGGCAGAACTTGAAGCAGCAAAGCAGAAAAAAGAGCGATTAGTATCGCAAATCATCCATAGTGTGATCATTATAATTGGAATTATCGGCACAGTGTTTATTATATTTTTTACATGAAGGAGTAGGTGATGAAACAAGTGAGCACAATCTTATTTTGCTTGCTTATAATAGCAGCATGCGCTTCCACTGCCTCAAAAAAGAAAACCCTGCACGACTTGACTGCAAGCGATATTAAGGCTGCAATTTTCCATAAGCAGCAAACAATAATTGATGCTATTACTGAACGCTCCAGGGTTGCGGTTTTGGATATTAGTTCAGATGACCATGAACTGGGTGTTTTTGCCACAGAGGAAATAATCATATTACTTGTTCAATCAAGAAAATTCAGGATTCTGGACAGGGACAGTATTGAAACCCTTCTTAAAGAACAGAACTTTCAATATTCAGGCTTCGTAAACGACGAAACAGCAGTATCTATCGGTAAATTTATCGGAGCATCTGTCATAATAACAGGCGTGATCCGCCAGAGACACGGCCAGATCGACTTCTCGTTGAAAATACTTGATGTTGAGACAGCTGAAATTATTGACTTAATTCCAATACCAATTTTAGAGTGACCTTGTGAGGAAACTAATACTCCTGGGATTTTTTTACTTTATTCTCGCTATTATCTGGATTGCAACAGAATACAAAGAACCACGGAAAGAGTCACCTCCAAAAATTACAAGAAGAAGTTTGCCAAAAGAAAAGCCTTATGTTTTTCCGGCAGACTATATTGAGTCCCATAGAAAGCTCGCAATTCTTTTTGGAAACGCTACAAATATGTTTATTGATGGCAATACTCCAGTTCTCGCACTCCCCTCTTTTGCCATGACAACAGACAACTTTTCCACTGTTTTACTTGCTTATATTACCGAAAGCGCTTACGCTTATTTATATACCGACCGGAGAGTTAGGGTTGTCAGGCGTGACTACACTTCAGATTCGAGAAGCAGAATAAAAGCAAAGTATATTCTGATCGGAAGAGTTGGCACTATTGGGAACCAAATTCGCATTACCGTAAGAATACAGGATATCAATACAGGCGAAATACTGGATGCTTTTGATGACTACATTGATAGAACAAAAGTGAGCAAATATCTCTGACTCAAAAATACCCTGCAAGTATTACAGCCTTATCCTAAAAATAAAACTGGCGATATTTGTTTTAGAAACTAAAAGATAATTTAAAGTATTAGAGAGAGAGAGAGAGAGAGAGAGAGAGAGAGCAATTTTTGTGCCAAGTGGCTTAAATTCAGAAAAATATTTTTAAAATTCGTATTTTTTTGCTGTACACCACAAACAACTATATTCTGCATATAATAAATATTACTATAATGAAACCCCATTGTCCATGTTAATTTATTTTTTCCAAAAGCGTACTTTCCGCTGTTTTAAAAGAAATAACTAATACGTAAAGGACAATATCATAAATAAGATGTACAAAACACATTGCCATAATAGTTTATTTGATCTTATGAAAAAAAACATTGTATATTGAATCAAAATGCTCATTTAGCCGGTATTTATAGATATATGTAATATTGGTTTTTTATAAATATGTGTTATAATATTAAGTGAGGTCAGTCTATGCTTGAAAGAGAATTTGAATTTTATGAGAATAACAAGTCAGAAATTCGCAAAAAATATCTAGGAAAAAGAATTGTTATTATCGGGGAGCAAATCATAGCAGCATATGATGATGTAGATGAAGCCTATCATGAAACAATAAAGACCTACACACCCGGCACTTTTATGATCCATGATGTGCCTGTAAATATTGAAGATGAAGTTGCCAATCTTTTTCCAGTAAATTTTTAAACAGAAAATATGGCGCCCCCTAAACACTTAACATTTTCCTTTTATTTTGCAAAAAAACAAAATAAAATTATCACACCAGTAAATTTATATCCTGTTCAATTAAATACAGCAGCGTTTTTATCTACTGATGCTATTTGGGATACAGGCGCAAGTATGTCTGTAGTTACTCCTGAAATTAAAAACAAACTCAAAGTATCTCCAATAGATAAAAAAACAATTGCGGGAGTCCACAGCACTCAAATAGTCGATATTGTCTTTATCACACTTGAATTACCAAATAATGTTATCAAGAAAAATATTGAAGTGGCTGTTTGTAATATACCTTCCAATGTTGGGATGATTCTTGGTATGGATATTATCGCACTTGGTGATTTTGCATTGAGCCACGGCAATGATCAAACGCTTCTATCTTTTGCAGTACCTCCTTTTCAGGAAAAAATAGATTTTTCAAAAAGACAGTATGAACCATAGCTACAATATATTAGTTTGTAAAATAGACAAAACTATATGAAGGAGCAGTGATAAAATCATCATTTGCTAATTAAAGAATAACTTAAAGCCAAAATTGAATATCAGAAAGGAATATCATGCACAGGGATTTTTTTAAAAATTGTAAAACACTTCCAAAGAAAATAAAATATTGTATCATAGAAAACAAAAGCTCCAGATTATGGGGTCGGCAACAATTGCCTCCTCTGCATAACCGGAGCTTTGACTATATGGTACTTACTAAAGCAGATATTGTCAATAAAAAACAATAGCGCTTTTTTGTCTACTCCAAAGAGTAAAAATTTCTGCAAACATGATTGTGCTTTAGTCAGAATGCAGCATTGCATCTCGCAGAATAGCATTCATTCGTGTTTGATAGCCTTTTCCTGTACTCTGCAGCCATTCAATAACATCAGCATCAATACGAACATTTACTGTCTTTTTGATTGGCTTGTAGTTTGCCATATTTCGGTAGTGAGAAGGTTTCATCTGCGCCAGCTGCTCATTAGTCAATTCCGGGGCATCAGAAAAATCTGTATTTTTGAATGCCTTAATTTCTGCAGCTATCCGTGTTTTTTTTGTATTGCTCATAGTATGTCTCCTGCTCTTTGATCGTTGCTTCCCGAGCCGTTATTATTTGAGTGTTGCCATCTAACTTATCCATAGTTACAACAAAAAGAATAACCATGTCATGGAAACACCCCAGCGTGATGTAACGGTCTTCTCCAAAGAAAGAATGTTCCGCATCATAAAACTCTAATAAATACGGGTCATCAAAAACATCCGTAATGTCCGACAGATAAAATCCATGTTTTTTCTTATTGAGCTGATTCTTCTCTTCTGTCCATGTAAACACCGCTTCTCCTGTCTATACATAATTGTATATGCTTTTTACTTAGTTTGTCAATGACTTTTTGTTGTTTCTGCATCTGCCGATAAACGCATTCATATTATTTTTTATAGCAATATAAACAGCAGAAATTGTATCTATCCTTCAATTTTTCGAAATATTTTTTTGGCTTCCATCGAGTGTCCATCCATGGAGGAGAATGCTTTTTTGACACCTTGATAAATTTGATATACAATATTCTCATAAAATCATCAGGAGTATTGCCCAATGGAAATGCACACCACGGAACATCAGGCTATTGCAAGGAATAATATATGAAAGAAAACAAACTCAACGTAAAGACAACGCTTTTATTGTCTTTTGGTTTTTTTGCATCATCAATTGCCTGGACTGTTTACAACGCCTATGTGCCGCAAATCCTGGCAGGATTTATCAGCAGCACTACATTGATAGGCCTTGTCATGACTATCGATAATATTTTTGGTGTGATCTTTCATCCACTGTTTGGATCATTAAGCGACAAAACCCGCACCCGTTTTGGCCGCCGCATGCCCTATATTTTTATTGGCCTGCCGATCTGCGCTGCAGCATTTACCTTGATCCCGCACATGAATACTCTTTTGTCTCTTATGATAATTTTGATAATTTTTACATTTGTAATGTCTGCGTGGCGTACACCTGCTGTGTCGCTCATGCCTGATCTTACCCCCGGCCCATTACGCAGTCAGGCTAATGGTATTGTCAATCTTATGGGCGGAGTGGGCGCTGTGCTTGCGCTCTTTGTGGGCGGTATCCTGTTTAATGTTTGGCTCCATAAAACAGGTAATGGATTTCCAATACCTTTTTTAATGAGTTCTATTCTGATGCTGCTTGCCCTTGCAGTACTGGCGCTCTTTGTGCGCGAACCAAAGCATGCTTATGAACCTTCGCCTGCTGCAAAGGCAAGAGAAGACAAAGATTCATCTCCGTCACCTGCTGCTGAAAAAAGCGCAAAGGCAGATACAAAGCTCACCAGGGACGAGAAAAAAAGTCTTCTCCTGATTCTCTTTGGCATATTTTTCTGGTTTACAGGTTATAACGCTATTGAAACATTCTTTACCCTGTATGCAACAAATACTTTGGGGATGAGACCCGGAGATGCATCAATGACACTTTCAATTTTTTCTCTTACTTTTTTGGCTTTTGCAGTCCCGGCTGGTTTTATTGGCGCAAAGATAGGGCGACGCAGAGCAATCCTGATCGGCCTTTCTGGCCTTACCCTTTTATTCCTCCCGCTGATATTTATTGCCAATGTATGGATAACACGCAGTGTTCTGTTTTTTGGCGGTTTTTTCTGGGCATTCGTAAACATCAATTCATTGCCAATGGTTGTGCGTCTTTCAGGTGAGGCGAAGATCGGCACTTACATCGGGTACTACTACTTCTTTTCTTTTAGCTCTCAAATCGTATCACCGATTTTATTTGGGTTTATCCGCGATATGGTTGGTCACTACAAGGTGCTGTTCCTGTATGCCTGCATAGCTTTTGCAGTGGCAATGGTATGTTTGTTCTTTGTGAAACATGGCGAAGATAAGTCAGACAAGACAACTGCAATACAAGTGCTTGATGGGCTTGATGACTGAATTGAAATAAGAAACCATCCCGGCTATATGCAGAGAAATATTTTTCAATGGCATACATCCAACAGCATCCTGTGGGTTACGAAGTATCCTGTGGAAAACTTTTGTTATATAAATTTCTACATGAACGCCCTTATCCTTTTTTTTAAAAAATGTTATTATTCATTTAAGATATTAAAGAAGGAGTTTTAATAATGAATATTTTAATCTTTGGGCCAAATGGCAGCGGAAAAGGGACAATGGGAGCAATTGTAAAAGGCAAATATCAAACTGCGCACATTGAGTCAGGAGTTATATTCAGGGAAAATATTAAGGGCGGCACAGAACTTGGTAAAAAAGCAAAAGAGTATATAGACAAAGGCGATCTTGTACCGGATGAAATTACAATACCTATGATTCTCGATCGGCTTAAAAAAGATGATTGCAAAAAAGGGTGGCTTCTTGACGGATTTCCAAGAAATAATGTGCAGGCAGAAAAACTGGCAGAAGCTCTTAAATCTTCCGGTATTAAACTGGACTATGTAATTGAAATACTTCTCGACAGGGAACTCGCGCGAAAGAGAATTATGGGAAGAAGACTTTGCGCAAATGATAACAACCATCCCAACAACATCTATTTTGATGCTATAAAACCAAATGGCGACATATGCAGGGTTTGCGGAGGCAACCTCTCGACAAGAGCAGATGACCAGGATGAAACTGCAATAAATAAAAGACATGATATTTACTATGATAAAAAAAGTGGAACACTTGCAGCAGCATATTTTTTCAAAGATCTGGCAAAGAAAGAAGGGACAAAATATATTGAACTTGAAGGAGTCGGAAATGTTAAGGATGTTTCTGAAAAACTCATGAGTATGCTTAAGTAAAATTGATATTAACTCAAAATAACAAAAACCGCTTTGTAAAAATATATAAGGCGGTTTTTTTATTTCTCTGCAGCTTGAGCGCAGCGCAGGGGAATTACAGTTTATCGATTAGCATGGAACATTTTCCCGAAGGTATGGGAAGCGTCTTCTTCTTAACTCCGATTATATTAATTGTAAAATAGTATAGTTTTTCCGATTCAAGCCTTATTTCCCAGCCCCGTCCGCTCTTGTTGGCAAGTATTGTTATCATATTGCGCTTGAGAGACAAATCTTCTATGCCCATTATTTCTATAGTAGGAACAATCCAGTCAACTGTCTTTCTTGGCAGGCTTATATAAAGTCCTATAACGTTTTCAATCATAAGCGTAATTGTGCTTAGCGCTGTATAGTTTAAAAAAAGTTCTCTTGGAAAGCTTCCATTTTTTTCAACAGGCTTTGCAGACCCTTCCCGCATGGGAAGATAGGCTTCATAAATATTGCCTTTTTTTTCTCCATCAGGATGGAGAGTATCAAGAATAAAATAAAGATGCCTTATGGCGCACTCTCTGGCAAGATCATTTCTTGCATATTTTTCCAGACCTTTAACAACCATAAATGTAAAATGCGGAAAAACAGAACCTCGAAATCCATTACCATCTTCGCTAAAAAAAGGAGAATCTGTAGAGATAGACGGGAAAGGATTTTCAGTGACAAACTCTCCACTTGAAAGTTTACTGATCATGGAATTAGCTTTATCTTCATTTGGTATTTCTCCAAGAAGAGTCCAATAAGAGGCTATGGTTTTTATTTTTACCAGTTTGCCTTCTGCATCAAGATCATAGTAAAAACCACTCTCTTTATCCCACATGAGAGAATTTATCCTGGTCTTAAGCGAAAAATATTTCTTTTTATATTTAAAACTTATTTCTTTATCATTAAGAATATCGCCAATAGCAGATGTATAAAGAGCATTTACTGCCTGCATTGCATTAAAATCAATAAGGTACTGGGCTTTTTCCCTTGGAGTATTGCCCATTTCAACAGAAGCAAGAGGTGTTGCATACAGACCATTCTCTTTCTGAAATGTTGCTTCAAGCCAACTGTAATATTTTTCAAGTATTGGAAGAACTTCCTTTAACCTTTTTTTAATACCTATTTTATGATAAAGATTATATTCAGCCCAGGCAAAAAGAGGGGGATGTACCCCTTCCGGATTATCTTCTCTGAAAAGAGGCTTCCCATCTTCTTCTTTATATAATCCCCTGATTGCGCCGGACTCCTCCTGTTTGGAATAAAAGTTATCCAAAGCCGAAAAAGGGGGAAGTATATTATTGCTGTATACTAAAAAAAAGACTGAAAGACATGCTTCATACTGGCTTATGCAATTACTGTTAGGGTAATTAAAATATCTTTGCTGGAATGAATTCCTTTTTGTCCCTTTTTTCCAGAAATCGTGAAGCCATGTCCAGGTTTTGTTATATATATCAACAAAGTCTTGATCATAAAAATGAACAATAGGAAAACCTGTTTTAGCCACCTACCCTTAACTCCTTCACAAGAGCATAGTTGTACCATAATCAAAAATTTAAAGTGATAATTTTTCATGTTATGGACATTATTACACTTGATAATAAAACGAGGATATAAAATATTACCAGAACAAACTCCATAAGTCAAATTTTATTTTTTTAGATTTTTTTAAACAAATTGACATTTATTTTTATAAGACGTATCAAAATATATTATGAAAGATTTTCTGCCAATCAATATAACAGAAGCCAAAAAAAGAGGCTGGGAAAAAGTTGATTTTATCCTGGTTACCGGGGATGCTTATGTAGACCACCCCTCCTTCGGAGCAGCAATAATAGCGCGACTTCTTGAAAAAGAGGGGTACTCCATAGGAATTATTGCCCAGCCTGACTGGAAAAACCCCGAAGCATTTAAAACTTTTGGCTCTCCTGGCCTGGGTTTTCTTGTAACTTCCGGAAATATTGATTCAATGGTTGCAAAATATACCTCATTCAAAAAAATAAGGGGAGAAGATCTCTATTCTCCTGGAGGAATTCCCGGAAAACGCCCGGACAGAGCTCTAATTGTATATACATCAGCAATAAGGCAAACTTACAGCAATATTCCCATTATCCTTGGTGGTCTTGAAGCATCTTTACGAAGGCTCTCCCACTATGATTACTGGAGCAATAACATAAGACGGAGCATACTTATTGACTCAAAAGCTGATATTCTTGTTTACGGAATGGGTGAAACCAGTATAAAAGAAATCGCAGGAAGGCTTAAAAATGGGGAAAATATAAAAACAATTACAGATGTAAGAGGAACTGTCTGCAGAATGTCCCAAAAGCCGGAAGAAGCAGAAATTGCCAAAAATGATATCAAGTATCTTTATTCCTATGAAGAAGCCTCAAAAGATAAAGAATTATTTGCCCGGAATTTTTCTACTGCCTATCAAAACAACGACCCTGTAACAGCTTCTGTTCTTGCGGAAAAAACAGGGGAACAGTACGTAATACAAAATAAACCTGCCTTTCCCTTAAAAACAGAAGAACTTGATGCCATATATGCTCTTCCATTTATAAAAGAAGCGCACCCATCTTATGACAGCAGCGGCGGAGTTCCTGCTTTGTCGGAAATAAAATTCAGTATAACAAGCTCAAGGGGGTGTTTTGGCAGTTGCAGTTTTTGCGCACTTACTTTTCATCAGGGAAAAAGGGTATCAAGCAGGAGCCATAACTCCATTCTGGAAGAAGCCAGGCAAATTGCAGGCATGGAGGATTTTAAGGGATATATACATGATGTCGGTGGACCAACAGCAAATTTCAGAAACCCCTCTTGCAAAAATCAGCTTGAAAAAGGGTGCTGCGATCGCAGATGCCTTACCCCTTCTCCATGCAAAAATCTTGAAACTAGCCACAAGGATTATATTGAGTTACTAAGAAAACTAAGAAAAATAGATAAGGTAAAAAAAGTATTTATTAGGTCTGGAATAAGATTTGATTATCTTTTACTTGACCCGGATGTTTCCTCAGGAAAAAAAGGAAATTTTCTGGAAGAGCTTTGTGAGCACCATATAAGCGGCCAGCTTAGGGTAGCGCCTGAGCATGTTTCGGATAAAGTTCTTAAGATTATGGGAAAACCAAAAATAAAAATCTATGAAGAATTTCTTTTTAGATTTAAAAAAGAAAATGAAAAATTGGAGAAAAAACAATATGTCATTCCATATTTTATTTCTGCGCACCCTGGATCAACAATTGAAGATGCAATAGAGCTTGCCCTGTATCTTAAAGAAAATAAATTTATCCCGGATCAGGTGCAGGATTTTTACCCTACTCCAGGAACTCTTTCAAGCTGCATGTATTACACAGGCATTGATCCTCTCACATTAAAAAAAATCTATATCCCACAGACAGAAGAAGAAAAGCGCATGCAGAAAGCGTTGCTTCATTTTCATAAACCAGAAAATTACTTTCTTGTAAAAAAGGCTCTTGAAAAAGCAGGCCGTAGAGACTTGATTGGGAATCATTCAAAAGCGCTGATTTCCGCAAAAGGAGCTGTTGCATCAACCCGATATAAATCCGGGTCTGTTATTCAAAGCAAGCAACCGTGCGTTGATCGCCATCCAAAGCGTAAAAACTGATTTGAAAATTTAACAAGTTTATCTTTTTTGGCTTCAATCTATAAAATTGCACGACCTACTGCCGAACCGCTCGCTAAGTCCTCGCATAAACGCTGCGGAGCCGCTCGCAGTCCGTCATTCGGTCTTTCATACTATCCTGTTAAAAACCCAACATAGCAACACCTTGTTCTGTAAAAGCATAAGGCATAAAACGTCTTCCGCCATGTCGATAACTTGATATTCCATTTTGGAATACCAAGTTATCCCATTCTTCTTTAGTAAGTTGAAACATAAAATCACTTGGAAATCGTTCAATATTTCGTTTGACCGCTTTATTAAGGTTAAATGTTTCAACCTCGTACAAAGTTGCAAGATCTTTATCAAGTATGACTTTATGCCCGCGAATCTCATAAATCATTTTTTGAATAGGTATTATTATGTTTTCATTCATCTTCGTGCCCCATATTATTCTTCCCTATATACACAGCGTGAAGATGATTTTTACTTCAAAGTTTAAAAAAATAATTATTATAAAATTTTAAAATCATTATAGAAATATTGCTTGTATATGGTATTATTATGGAAAAAGAGGCGGGTATATAATAAAACATATAAGCGAAACTCTTGATGAGATTTTGCTAGTATTAAAATCGCCTAAAAGTAAATTCTTTAGGGCTATGGAAATCTCTGGAACATTTGTTAATGTTCTAGGGGCTTTTATAATTATTGATATAATCCATAAATGGATCAGGGGTGGTTAAAATGCTCTTTCAGTTGATTGTTGGTATAGCACTATTAATTATTGGTACTTCTCTTATTATGATAGCCAGATATCTTAGGCGCAATCAATAGAGGTGGTTAAAATGTTTTTTGAATTGATTGCCAGTATAGCATTATTGATTTCTGCTATATCTCTTTTTATAATTGCTATAACTCTCAGACGTATCAATAAAAGCAACAACTCATCTTCTGGTAAATGACTTCCAAATAAAATCTTCAAAATCTTTTTCTTCTATGAGTTCCCACTCTTTAAAATCTAACTCGGGAAAATAAGCATCCCCATCATGACTTTTTTTGACAAAAGAAATATAAAGTTTTTTGACAAGAGGCAATGCCTGTTCATAAACAGATGCGCCACCAATAATAAAAGGATTTCCTTCTGTTGAAAAAGAAGCGCTAATGGCATCTTCAAGCGATTTAAAATAATAAGCTTTTCCGGTTTCATACTCATTTGTACTATGCTGATTATTCCCGGCAGATTCTTCTTTAAAAGCAGAAGCAGATACTATAAAATTTTTCCTTCCGGGGAGAGGTTTCCCAATGGATTCAAATGTTTTTCTCCCCATTATAAGAATATTGCCCATTGTGATCTGTTTAAACAGCTTAAGATCTTCCGGTAAATGCCAGGGCAGATTATTTTTATTTCCAATAAGATAATCTTTTGTCATTGCAACAATAATAGAAACTGGTTTTTCAACAGAGGGCATTAAACTGCAACCTCAAATTTTATTACAGGATGGGGATCATATCCTATAAGATTAAAATCTTCGAAGGTAAGCTTATCAAAAGGTTTATCAGCAATTGAGATTTCAGGAAGTTTTCGAGGTGGCCGCTCA
>Ga0123353_10001264_pt1 | contig 30970 bp, 27 predicted proteins | sample TergutLab28metaG_3_FD_92763 | JGI IMG/M metagenome (GOLD analysis project Ga0123353, IMG submission 92763) | Labiotermes labralis P3 segment gut microbial communities from Petit-Saut dam, French Guiana - Lab288 P3 | ecosystem: Host-associated > Arthropoda: Insects > Digestive system > Gut ...
GCTTTCCGCTAATCGCGCCGAGGGCATTTCCCGGAGACGGTCAACTCTGGCGCGTGTGCGTGCCGTTGCGGTGATCCGCCACACGGAAAACCGGAGGATCCGGACCTGTCGGACGTGGCGGGTGGGGGCGGGCCGGACGTGGCAGGTGCGGACGGGTGGGTGCGGGCCGCCGGCCGTGGGGCTACGGCCAGACCAGGCAGTAGAGCTGGTGGCCGGACTCCTCGCAACGGCGGGCGAAATCCTGCCATTCGTGGAGCATCTGGTAGATGACGAACGCGTCGCGCGGTCCGCGCCGGTCAGGGACCGTGGACCAGATGAAGGCGGCCGCGCCGAGCGACTCCTCGTCGGCCTTGCGCAGCGGCTCCACCACCGAGGCGGGCAGCCGGACGACGGCGTAGTCGGGGTGGAGCACCACGAGTTCGAGCGGGGGCACCTTGGACGGTGCTATGCCCTCGATGCCGGTGAGCACCATCGCCGCCATGGTCTCCGGCTTGACCTTGGTGTACATGCCCTGGCCGAGTTCGTCGCCACCGAGTTCCTCGGGACGCATGGAGATCGGGACGCGTGCCGCAGTGGCACCGTCGGGCGCGCCGAAGTACTTGTAGGTCACCCCCACTCGGCCACCCCTGCTCCTGCCTTCTGCGGTCGGTCCTGCGGTCGATCGGCCTGTCTGCGAGCGCGGTTCGCGCTGCGTGTGCTGGTGCTCGTGGTGCTCGTGGTCGCGGTCCTCGGTGCTGCGGTCCTTCGGCGCGGGCCGGTCCTGCGGGGCGCGGCGGCGCCTGCCCGTGGGACGCGGATGCTCGGGGTCGCGGTCGCCCGGTCCCTCGCCCCGTCCGCCACCGCGCTGTTGCATTCCACTACCCGACCATCTGCTGACCCAACCATGCAACCCGATCATCGTCTCAGATGCACGGTTGAGACGTTACGGCGCAACGCCAGGCATTTGAGAGCATGTCCGCGTGAGCAATCCCCTGAGCTATCCGTACGAAGCACCAGTGTCCCAGGAACTCTTCGACCGCGCGGCGGCCGTGACGCCAGGAGGCGTGAACTCTCCGGTGCGGGCGTTCCGTGCCGTGGGCGGTACGCCCCGTTTCATGGTGTCCGGTGCCGGTGCGTACCTCACCGACGCCGACGGCCGGGAGTACGTCGACCTCGTGTGCTCGTGGGGCCCGATGATCCTCGGCCACGCCCATCCCGAGGTGATCGCCGCCGTGCAGGCGGCGGTGGCCCGCGGCACGTCCTTCGGCACGCCCGGTGAGGGCGAGGTGGCGCTGGCCGAGGCGATGGTGGCCCGCGTCGCGCCGCTCGACCAGGTGCGGCTGGTGTCCTCGGGCACCGAGGCGACGATGTCCGCGATCCGGCTCGCGCGCGGCTTCACCGGCCGGACCAAGGTGGTGAAGTTCGCCGGCTGCTACCACGGCCACGTGGACGCGCTCCTGGTCGCCGCCGGATCCGGCGTCGCCACGTTCGGGTTGCCGGACACCCCCGGGGTGACGGGCGCCCAGGCCGGCGACACCCTCGTGCTGCCCTACAACGACATCGAGGCGGTCCGCCGGGCGTTCGCGGCGCACCCCGGGGAGATCGCCTGCGTGATCACCGAGGCGTCGCCGGGCAACATGGGCGTGGTCCCGCCGCGCGACGGCTTCAATGCCGCGCTGAAGCAGCTGTGCGCCGACGACGGGGCGCTGTACGTCTCCGACGAGGTGATGACCGGCTTCCGGGTCAGCCCGGCCGGCTGGTACGGCCTGGACGGCGTCCGGCCCGACCTGATGACCTTCGGCAAGGTCATGGGCGGCGGCTTCCCGGCCGCGGCCTTCGGCGGCCGCGCCGACGTGATGGCGCAGCTGGCCCCGGTCGGCCCGGTCTACCAGGCCGGCACCCTGTCGGGGAACCCGGTCGCGACCGCCGCGGGCCTGGCCCAGCTGCGGCTGCTGGACGACGCCGCGTACGCCGCGGTGGACGCGGTGTCACGGGAGATCCAGGGCCTGGTGACGCAGGCGCTGGCCAAGGAGGGCGTCGCCCACCGGGTCCAGACCGCGGGCAACATGTTCTCCGTCTTCTTCACGGACCGGGAGGTCCGCGACTTCGAGGACGCCAAGCAGCAGGAGGCGTTCCGCTTCACCGCCTTCTTCCACTCGATGCTGGCGCAGGGCGTGTACCTGCCCCCGTCGGCGTTCGAGTCCTGGTTCGTGTCGACCGCACACGACGAGCGGGCCGTGGAGCGGATCGCCGCCGCGCTGCCCGCCGCCGCACGTGCCGCAGCGGAGGCCCACGCATGAGCAGCACCACCGAGCCCACCGGCGCCGCGGGCGACGGCGCCCGCCCCGACGGCGAGCTGACCGTCGTCCACCTGATGCGGCACGGCGAGGTGCACAACCCCGGCGGCGTGCTCTACGGCCGCGCGCCCGGCTACCACCTGTCCGAGCTGGGCCGGAAGATGGCCGACCGGGTCGCCGAGCACCTGGCCGACCGCGACATCCGGTACGTCGTCGCGTCGCCGCTGGAGCGCGCCCAGGAGACGGCGACGCCGATCGCGGCCGCGCACGGGCTGCCGATCGCCACCGACGAGCGGCTGATCGAGGCGGAGAACAAGTTCGCGGGCAAGACCTTCGGCGTCGGCGACGGCGCGCTGCGCAGGCCGGCCAACTGGAAGTACCTGACGAACCCCTTCCGGCCCAGCTGGGGCGAGCCGTACGCGGAGCAGGTCGTGCGGATGACGGCGGCGCTCGGCGCGGCCCGTGACGCGGCCCGCGGGCACGAGGCGGTGTGCGTCAGCCACCAGCTGCCGATCTGGATCATGCGGTCCTTCGCCGAGCACCGCCGGCTGTGGCACGACCCGCGCAAGCGGCAGTGCACCCTGGCCAGCCTGACGACGTTCACGTTCCGGGGCGACGAGATCGTGTCGGTCGGCTACAGCGAGCCGGCGATCGACCTGGTGCCGGCGCATCTGCGCGCGGGCGCCAAGCCGGTGAAGGGCGCGGGCAAGGCGTACGGAGCCTAGGCGGCGCGCGCCGCTCCCGGCCGGGCACCACGGCGGCGCCGGGGTCCGGCGGTACTTTCGGAAGGGGGCGTCCCCCGGGACGCCCCCTTCGGCTTGCCGGTGCGCGGAGAAGTGCCCAGGCTGGTGTGGGGGCGGGGAGCGGCGGTCGCCGCTCGGTGCGGCCGCGCCGTCATGTGCCGGCGCCGCCCGTGCCGTCCCTCACCGGTGCAGGGCCGCTCGGAGCCCGTGCCGGAGCTGTTCGGGTCCGCGTCGTCGGGCCCCTGCGGGCCGCGTTCACGCGCCCGTTCTTCCGCTGCCGCGGGCGGTCATGCCGTGGCCCGCGCTTTCGCCCGGCCGGCGGAACGCGGACGGCGAACCGGTGATACGGATGGTCCGTCCAGGGGAGGCAGTCCTTCGGATTGTCATATTGGACGTAACCATGAGGAACCTGTGAACGTCATGGTGGGTGACCACTCTTCAGCCGTCTCCCAGGACAGCCCACCTTGACCACGTAGGGCCGGGACGCCGAGAACGGGGAACCGCACATGAGCCTCATGAGCCGAAGGGCACTGCTGACCACGACCGCCGGAGCCGCCGCGGGGCTCGCCGTGGCGGGGTGCGGCGACCAGAAGCCGGGCAAGGCGGCCGCTCCGCCACCCGCCCGGAAGACCGGCGAGAAGTCCGGTGCGAGCGGCGCGCACGTTCCGGACCAGGCCGTGACCCTGATCGGGGACGGCTCCACCGCGCACACCGGACCGCAGCCGAACCAGCCCACCGTCGACCGGCTGGAGCCGGGGCAGACGCCCCCGCAGTTCGTGATCTTCTCCTGGGACGGCGCCGGCGAGGTCGGCAACGGCCTCTTCCCGCGCTTCCGCAAGCTCGCCGCCGACTACGGCGCCTCGATGACCTTCAACCTCTCCGGGCTGTACCTGCTGCCCGAGGACAAGAAGATGATGTACGACCCGCCGAACAGCCCGCTCGGCGCCTCGGACATCGGCTACCTCGCGGACGACCACATCAAGATGACCCTCGACAACCTGCGCAACGCGTGGCGCGAGGGCCACGAGATGGCCACCCACTTCAACGGCCACTTCTGCTCCGGCCGCGCCAGCGTCGGCCGCTGGACCCCGGCCGACTGGCAGAGCGAGATCGACCAGGCCGTGTCGTTCGTCACGCAGTGGAAGACCAACACCGGCTGGCACGACGACGAGCCGCTGCCCTTCGACTACGCGAGCGAACTGACCGGCAGCCGCACCCCCTGCCTGCTCGGCCAGAGCAACCTGATCCCCACCGCCGCCGCGCTCGGCTGGCGCTACGACACCAGCAACCCCGGCGGCATCCAGGTCTGGCCGGACAAGATGCAGGGCGTCTGGAACTTCCCGCTGCAGGCCATCCCCTTCCCCGGGCACAAGTTCGAAGTGCTGTCGATGGACTACAACATGCTGGCCAACCAGTCCCACGCGGCCACCAAGTCCGACCCGCGCAACTACCCGGGCTGGCGCTCGCAGGCCACCGCCTCCTACATCGCCGGTTTCCAGCGCGCCTACGAGACCAACCGGGCGCCGATGTACATCGGCAACCACTTCGAGCAGTGGAACGGCGGCATCTACATGGACGCCGTCGAGGAGGCCTTCAAGCACATCGCCTCGGTCGCCGAGACCAGCAAGGACGTGCGGCTGGTGTCCTTCCGGCAGTTCGTGGACTGGCTGGACGCCCAGGACCCGCAGGTGCTGGCGCGGCTGCGTACGCTGGATGTCGGCGAGAAGCCGGCCGGCGGCTGGGGCGCGTTCCTGTCCGCCTCGGCGACCGCTCCCCAGGGCGCCGCCAAGGACAGCGTGACGTCCGCCACCTGACCGCACCTGATCCTTACTTGGGGCAATTGCCGCTTTTGGTGTCGGCGTCGGGGGTGCGACAGATCGCCACAAGGGCCATGCGAAACTTTTCACATGAGTCCTACGCGCGCCCCCCGGCGCCGCGCCGCCCGCGGTGCCGCGGCCCTGGCCGCCACTGCCGCACTTGTGCTGTCCGCTGCCGCCTGCTCGTCCAGTTCGTCCTCGACGTCCAAGGACGGCGCCAACTTCGTCGGCGGCAACGGCGAGATCATCACCGTGAAGCCCGCCGACCGCAAGGACGCGCCCGCGCTCAGCGGCAAGACCGTGGACGGCGGCACCGCGAGCCTGGCCGCCTACAAGGGCAAGGTCGTGGTGATCAACGTGTGGGGCTCGTGGTGCGCCCCCTGCCGGGCCGAGGCCCCCAACCTGGCCGAGGTCGCCAAGGCCGACGCGGCCAAGGGCGTGCAGTTCCTCGGCATCAACACCCGCGACACCGACGCGGCCAACGCGGCCAGCTTCGACAAGCGGTTCGGCATCACGTACCCGAGCTTCTACGACCCCTACGGGAAGCTGATCCTGCAGTTCCCCAAGGGCACCCTCAACCCGCAGGCCATCCCCTCCACGCTGGTGGTCGACCGGCAGGGGCGGGTCGCCGCGCGGGTGCTCAAGGCGCTGAGCACCGCGGAGCTGCACCAGCTGATCGACCCGATCGTCGCGGAGAAGTGACGTGGCCGGCAGCACGCTGACCGTCCTCGCGGCCGACCCCAGCCAGACGGTGCTCACCGGAGCGCTGCTGGCCGCGATACCGGTCGCGATGTTCGCCGGGCTCGTCTCCTTCTTCTCACCGTGCGTGCTGCCGCTGGTGCCCGGCTACCTGTCGTACGTGACGGGCGTCACCGGCACGGACCTCGGCGAGGCCCGGCGGGGCCGGATGGTCGCCGGCGCCTCGCTGTTCGTCCTCGGCTTCAGTGCCGTGTTCGTCTCCGGCGGCGCGCTGTTCGGCAACTTCGGCGTGACCCTCCAGGCCCACCGGGAGGTCCTCACCAAGGTCTTCGGCGCGCTCACCATCGTGCTGGGCCTGGCCTTCATGGGGTTCGTCGGCGGCATCACCCAGCGGGAGTTCCGCTTCCACACCCGGCCGGCCGTCGGCCTGGCCGGCGCGCCGGTGCTCGGCGTGCTCTTCGGCCTGGGCTGGACGCCGTGCATCGGCCCCACCCTCGGCGCCGTCAACACCCTCGCCTTCCAGGACGCCAGCGCGGGCCGCGGCGCCCTGCTGATGGTGTTCTACTGTCTTGGTCTGGGCGTGCCGTTCATCGTCGCGGCGGTCGCCTTCCGCCGTACGCTCGGCGCGTTCGCGTGGGTCAAACGCCACTACAAGTGGGTCATGCGGCTCGGCGGCGGGATGCTCGTCGCCGTCGGCGTCCTGCTGGTGACCGGCGTGTGGGACCACATCACCTACCAGATGCAGATCTGGTCGAGCAGCTTCACCCCAGGGGTCTGAACCCATGAGCATCACGCAGAAGAACGGCGGCGACGCAGCGGAGACCCCCGCGGCGGAGGAGACCCCGCAGGACCCCGAGGACACCGGTACCGCCGGGAAGTCCGACAGCGAGGAACTCGGCGCGGCCGGCGCCCAGCTCAGCACCCAGCCCGCCGACACCCTGGCGCAGGCGCCGGGACTCGGCGTGATCGGCTGGGCGCGCTGGATGTGGCGGCAGCTCACCTCGATGCGGGTCGCGCTGATCCTGCTCTTCCTGCTCTCGCTGGCCGCGATCCCCGGCTCGCTGATCCCGCAGCACTCCGACCAGCTGAAGGTCGACGCGTTCAAGAAGGCGCACCCCACCATCAGCCCGCTCTACGAGCGGCTGGGGATGTTCCACGTGTACAGCTCGCCGTGGTTCTCGGCGATCTACATCCTGCTGTTCGTCTCGCTGGCCGGCTGCATCGTCCCGCGCACCTGGCAGTTCGTCGGGCAGCTGCGGTCCAAGCCGCCGGCCGCGCCCCGCAACCTGACCCGGCTGCCCGCCTACAGCACCTGGCACACCGACGCCACGCCCGAGCAGGTCACCGCGGCCGCCGAACGCGCGCTGCGCGGGCGCCGGTTCCGCACCAGCGTCACCGGCGGCTCGGTGGCCGCGGAGAAGGGCTACCTGCGCGAGGCCGGCAACCTGCTGTTCCACGTGGCGCTGTTCGGGCTGCTGATCGGCTTCGCGGCCACCTCACTGGAGGCGGCCCAGGGCGGCAAGCTGATCGTCGAGGGCGACGGCTTCACCAACAACCTGACGCAGTACGACGACTTCAGCGGCGGCACGCTGTACGGCAAGAGCGACCTCAAGCCGTTCGGCTTCACGCTCGACAGCTTCGACGCCACTTATGCCAGGACCGGGCCCGAGCGCGGCTCGGGCCGGAAGTTCCAGGCCAACATCCACTACTGGAACGGCGCGGACGGCAAGCCGGTCAAGGGCACGATCTCGGTCAACCACCCGCTGAGCATCGGCGGCGAGCAGGTCTACCTGATCTCGCACGGCTACGCGCCGGTGGTCACCGTCAAGGACGCCAAGGGCAACATCGCCTACCAGGGCGCGGTGCCGTTCCTGCCGCAGGACAACCTCGGCACCGCGATCGGTGTGGTCAAGGTCCCGGACGCGCTCGGCAAGGACGGCAAGCCGGACGAGCTGGCGTTCCGCGGGATCTTCACCCCGACCTTCGCGCTCGACAACGTGCAGGGCCCGCACTCGTCCTTCCCGGCCCTGGACTACCCCGCGCTGATCCTCAACGCCTACCACGGCGACCTGGGGATGGACGCCGGGCTGCCGCAGAACGTGTACCAGCTCGACACCACCCACATGACGCAGCTCAAGGACGACAACGGCGAGCTGGTGAGCAAGGCCCTCAAGCCCGGCGACACCCTGACGCTGCCCGACGGCCGCGGCTCGCTGCGGTTCGACGGGGTCAAGACCTGGGCCAGCTTCACCATCTCCCACCAGGCGGGCAACGAGGCCGCCCTGGTCAGCGGCGCCGCCGCGATCCTCGGCCTGATGGGCTCGCTGTTCATCCAGCGCCGCCGGATCTGGGTGCGCGCGCTGCCGTCGCAGGACGGCACCACGCTGGTGGAGATGGGCGGCCTCGGCCGCAGCGAGTCCGCCAGGATCGCCGACGAGATCGGCGACGTCGCCCTGCAACTCCAGCCGGACGCACCAGCGAGACCGGACCCGGACGAGGCCCCGGACGACGACGGCCCGGATCCCGACCAGCCACCCGGCAACCCCGCCCCTCAGACCGCAGACGAAGGAGCCCGCGCGTGAACATCGCTGCCGCGGTCAACGAGAACTTCGCCAACTACAGCAACTACCTCATCCGCTCGGCGATGTTCGTCTACGCGCTCGCCTTCCTCGCGCACCTGGCCGAGTGGGTGTTCGGCGCCCGCAGCCGGGTCGCGGTGCAGTCCGCCGCGCTGACCGGCGAGGCCGAGCAGAAGAGCGCCGCCCCCGGGGTGACCGTCAAGGTCACCGCGCGCGGCGGCACCACCACCCTGGAGCGGCCCAAGGTCGTCACCCGCGCCTCGGCCAGCGACCGCGGCATCGCGGACGGCCCCGGCGCCGCGGGCGGCTCGGAGAAGGGCGACCTGTACGGCAGGATCGCGGTCTCCTTCACCGTCCTGGCCTGGCTGCTGCACTTCGGCGGCGTGGCGTTCCGCGCCGCGTCCGTGCAGCGCGCGCCGTGGGGCAACATGTACGAGTTCTCCACCACGTTCGGCATGGTCGCGGTCGGCGCGTACCTGGTGCTGCTGGCGTTGAAGAAGGACGTCCGCTGGATCGGGCTGTTCCTCACCACCACCGTGCTGCTCGACCTGGGCCTGGCCCTGTCGGTGCTCTACACCTCCAGCGACCAGCTGGTGCCGGCGCTGCACTCGTACTGGCTGTGGATCCACGTGTCCTGCGCGATCATCTCCGGCGCGGTGTTCTACCTGGCGGCCGTCGGCAGCCTGCTCTACCTGTTCCGGGACCACTTCGAGGTGGCGCTGACCGCCGGGCGCGCCCAGGACGGGCGTTGGGGCGACATCATGCGGCGGCTGCCGTCCGCGGCGACCCTGGACAAGTTCGCGTACCGGATGAACGCGCTGGTCTTCCCGCTGTGGACGTTCACCATCATCGCGGGCGCGATCTGGGCGCAGGCGGCGTGGGGCCACTACTGGGAGTGGGACCCCAAGGAGACCTGGTCGTTCATCACCTGGGTCGCGTACGCCGGCTACCTGCACGCCCGCGCGACCGCCGGCTGGAAGGGCCGCAAGGCCGCGTACCTGGCGCTGGCCGCCTTCGCGTGCTTCCTGTTCAACTACTACGGCGTGAACATCTTCGTCACCGGCAAGCACTCCTACGCCGGCGTCTGAGCCGTGCGGCCGCCGTCGCGGCCGGGGGTCACTCGCCCTCGGCCTGCGGCCGGCCGTCGGCGTCCGGGCCGTTCCGCCGGTTCTGCCGGTTGAGTTCGCTCAGCGAGCGGAGGAACTCCGGATTGTCGTCCGGGGGTATCCAGTCGGCGGCCGGCGGCTCCGGCAGCTGCTGCCCCTCGGGCGAGTACCGGACGGCACCGGAGTCGGGCCGGTACCCGCGGTGCCATTCGGACGGCGTGGCGCCTCCGGCGGCGACCCGGCGGCCACGGCGGCGGCCGATCAGCAGCCAGGCCAGCGGGCCGATCAGCACGGTGCCGAAGAACAGGATGATGAGCACCCAGACCACCTTGGGCATCCCGCGCACGTCCCGCTCGGGCGTGCCGAGGCAGTCCACGAAGGCATAGATCCACAGCGCGAACAGCACGAGATACGGCAGGTAGCGCAACACGGCTCGGCATCCCCCCAGGAAAGGCCACGGGGGCTCCGGCCACCCCGCGATGACCCCCAAGCGTACGTTGTGCACGGAATGGAAGACTGAGCCCCATGGCTTACGACGATCTCCGCTCGTTCCTCCGGGCCCTGGAGAAGGACGGCGACCTGCGCCGGATCACCGCCGAGGTGGATCCGTACCTGGAGGTCGGCGAGATCACCGACCGGGTGAACAAGGCCGGCGGTCCCGCGCTGCTCTTCGAGAACGTCCGGGGCTCGGTGGCACCGCTGGCGATGAACGTCTACGGCACCGACCGCCGGCTGCTCAAGGCGCTGGGCCTGAACGCCTACACCGACATCGGCGACAAGATCGCCGGGCTGCTGAAGCCGGAGCTGCCGCACGGTTTCGTCGGGGTGCGCGAGGCGTTCGGCAAGCTGGCCGGGATGGTGCACGTCCCGCCGAAGAAGGTGAAGTCCTCGGACGCGCCGGTGCAGGAGGTCGTGCTCACCGGCGACGACGTGGACCTGGAGCGGCTGCCCGCGCTGTTCACCTGGCCGCAGGACGGCGGCTCGTTCTTCAACCTGGGCCTGACCCACACCAAGGACCCCGAGTCGGGCGTCCGCAACCTGGGCCTGTACCGGTTGCAGCGGCACGACCGCCGCACCATCGGCATGCACTGGCAGATCCACAAGGACAGCCGGAACCACTACCAGGTCGCCCAGCGGCGCGGGGAGCGGCTGCCGGTCGCGATCGCCTTCGGCTGCCCGCCGGCCGTCACCTACGCCTCGACCGCGCCGCTGCCCGGTGACATCGACGAGTACCTGTTCGCGGGCTTCGTGCAGGGCAAGCGGGTGGAGCTGGTCGACTGCAAGACGGTGCCGCTGCAGGTGCCGGCGCAGGCCGAGGTGGTGCTGGAGGGCTGGCTGGAGCCGGGGACGATGCTGCCGGAGGGGCCGTTCGGCGACCACACCGGCTTCTACACCCCGCAGGAGCCGTTCCCGGCGCTGACCGTGGACTGCGTGACGATGCGCAAGCGGCCGCTGTTCCAGTCGATCGTCGTCGGCCGGCCGCCGACCGAGGACGGGCCGCTGGGCCGCGCGACCGAGCGCTTCTTCCTGCCGCTGCTGAAGATCATCGTGCCCGACATCGTGGACTACCACCTGCCGGAGGCCGGCGGCTTCCACAACTGTGCGATCGTCTCGATCGACAAGAAGTACCCCAAGCACGCGCAGAAGACGATGCACGCGATCTGGGGGGCGCACATGATGTCGCTCACCAAGCTGATCGTGGTGGTGGACTCGGACTGCGACGTGCACGATCTGCACGAGGTGGCCTGGCGGGCGCTGGGCAACACCGACTACGCCCGCGATCTGACCGTCGTGGAAGGGCCGGTGGACCATCTCGACCATGCCTCGTACCAGCAGTTCTGGGGCGGCAAGGCGGGCATCGACGCCACGCGCAAGCTGCCCGAGGAGGGCTACACGCGGGACGGCGGCTGGCCGGAGATGGTCCTGTCGGACCCGGAGACGGCCCAACGGGTGACCGAACGCTGGAAGGAGTACGGCCTGTGAGCGCGACGACGCCGGACCTGTTCGACTCGGAGCCCCGGCCCGACGGCAAGGTCAGGGCCTTCCTGCGGCTGGTGATGATCGAGCACTCGGTGTTCGCGCTGCCGTTCGCGTACATCGCCGCGCTGACCGCGATGTTCCGCAAGGACGCGAGCGTGCACTGGGCCGAACTGCTGCTGGTCACCTGCGCGATGGTGGGCCTGCGGACGTTCGCCATGGCGGCCAACCGGATCATCGACCGCGAGATCGACGCCCGCAACCCGCGCACCGCGACCCGTGAACTGGTCACCGGCGCGCTGTCGGTGCGCACCGCGTGGACCGGCGCGCTGATCGCGGTGGTGGTCTTCCTCGGCGCGGCCGCGCTGCTCAACCCGCTGTGCCTCGCGCTGGCGCCGATCGCCGTGGTGCCGATGGTGGTGTACCCGTACGGCAAGCGGTTCACCAACTTCCCGCACGCGATCCTGGGCCTGGCGCAGGCCATGGGCCCGATCGGCGCGTGGCTGGCGGTCACCGGCAACTGGTCGTGGGACGCGGTGATCCTGGGACTGGCGGTCGGCGTGTGGATCGGCGGGTTCGACCTGATCTTCGCCTGCCAGGACGTGGCGGCCGACCGGGCGCACGGCGTGATGTCGGTGCCGGCCCGGTTCGGCATCCCCGCCGCCCTGCACGGCGCCCGCGTCTGCCACGCCGTCACCTCGGCCCTGCTGATCTGGTACGGCGCGGCGACCGGCGCCGGCGCGTGGTGGTGGGTGGGCCTGGCGATCGTGATCGGCGCCTTCCTCTACGAGCACACGATCGTCACCCCGCACGACCTGTCCCGGCTCAACCGGGCGTTCTTCACGGTGAACGGCGTGATCGGCATCACGCTGTTCGTGTTCGCGCTCTTCGACCTGATCAACCGCGGGCTCGTCGGCTAGCGCGCGGCTTCGCGCGCACGGGCGCGGCCCCGGACCGAACCGGTCCGGGGCCGCGCCCGTGCGGTGCGTGCGGCGTCAGAAGTCGCTGCTGTCGTCCTCGGAGCCGGGCATGCCGGACATGAACAGGGCCACCAGGTCCTGCGGGTTGAGGACCTGGGCGTCCTTGGGGGCGCTGATGGAGTCGGCGCTGCCGTCCAGGGTCAGGGTCAGCGGCAGCTTGCCCTGGGCCTTGGTGTCGAGCTGCGCGACGTCGAAGGTGATCGCGGACAGCGAGCCGCCCTTGATGGCCACGTCCACCGACAGCTTCTTGTCGGGCACCTTGGCCGGGTCCAGGGACTTGGCGTCGTAGCCCGGGACGCCCTTCAGCACCGGCGTCAGGCTGTCCGAGAGGGCACTCGCCAGCTGCCGCGCGGGCGCGGTGATCTCGACGTGGTCGGCGCCGTCGCGGCTGCCGAGGTCCTTGTACGTGACGTTGGTGCCCAGCGCCTTCTTCAGCGCGGCCCAGATCTGCTTCTGGGTGGCGGCGTCCAGCTTCGGGCCGTCGGTCAGGCCGGACAGCGGCGAGTCGGCCGAGTCCGAGGAGCCGGAGGCGGAGTCGCCGCCCAGGCTCTTGGCGAACTGCTGGAAGGCCTTGGGGTCGATGGTCACCCACTGGCCGTTCAGCGCGGCCTTCACCGAGGCCAGCGAGGACGGCAACTGGTCGCTCTGCGCCAGGAACTGGTCCAGCGGCGAGCTCTTGCTGCTCGGGCTCAGCTTCTCCAGGCCCTTGAGGTCGACCCGCAGGTAGGCCTTCTGGTCGATGTACCGGATCTCGGCGAGGCCGTCCTTGGAGTCGTCGCTGGACAGGGAGAACGCGACGGCGCTGTCCTTGCCGCTCTTGCCGTCGGACGTGCCGAACAGGCCGAAGGACTTCTGGGAGCTGACCGACAGGGACAGGTGCAGCGAGGACAGCAGCTTGGCGTTGTCCCGCGTGAAGTCGTCCTCGCCCTTGAGGGCGTTGTAGATGTCGTCGGCGGAGCCGTCGAAGCCCAGACCCAACGTCAGGGTGTTCTGCTTGCCCAGCTTCTCGAAGGCGCTGTTGACCTTGCCCTGCGGGGTCGTCGTGTCCGATCCGCAGGCGCTGGCGCCCACGGATATCAGGGCCACCACTCCGGCGGCGGCCAGGCCCTTGCGCATGGTGATGATGGCGAACTCCTCGGAAGCTTTGAGAAATCTTTACGGAACTGCGTTGGGCTAAGAGTACTTGTGTCCGAGCTGTGCTCTCACGGGGGTTTCCTGTCCCTTCGCCGAGCCCCTCGTTGCCGGGTTCCGGAAACGGGCCGCCGGGCGAACCCGGGGACGGGGCCCGGGACTTCGGCGAGGGGCCCGAAGGGGCCGGGCGACGGGCTGCGCGACGGGCTGCGCGACGGGCGCCGGACGCCCGCCCAACAGGCGTTTCAGCGGGCGGAGCTGATGGTGTTGCGTTCGCGGAAGAGGAAGGCCGCGGCCACGCCGCCGACCAGACCGAACAGATGGCCCTGCCACGACACCCCGGTCGCGCTCGGCAGGACCCCCCACAGGATGGAGCCGTAGAGCACGCCGACGATCAGGCCGACCACCACGTCCAGCGCCCGGTGGTCGACGAACCCGCGGATCAGCAGGTAGCCGAAGAGGCCGAAGATCAGGCCCGAGGCGCCGGCGGTGTTGGTGTGCGCGGGCGCGACCAGCCACACGCCGAGCCCGCTGATCACGATGATGGTGAACGCCACGGCCAGGTACCGGCCGATGCCGCGCAGCGCGGCGATGAAGCCGAGCACCAGCAACGGCAGGCTGTTGGAGGCGACATGGCCGAAGCCGAAATGGGTGAACGCGGCCGGCACGATGTCCAGCAGCTCGCTGCTCTTGCGCGGGGTGATGCCGAAGGTGTCCAGCCGGTGGCCGGAGATGACGTCGACCGCCTCCAGCACCCACAGCAGCCCCACCCAGCCGGCCATCAGCGCGGCGGCGGCGGTGACCCTGGTGCCGGCGCGCAGCGGTGCCAGCACGACGTCCGTCAACCCCGTCCGTGGTCGCGCGGGTCGTCCCGCTGCCTGTCCGTACGTCACCGCATCCCCCTCCGGCCCAGCGGCACGGTTCCCCTCCACCCGTCACTAACGCCGCGGCGCCCGCCGCGGTTCCCGCGGCGGGGCCTCGATCGGGTGAGCCGCGGGCGCACGCTCTAAGCTCGACGGCGTGAGACGAGGAAGCCACGGCCGGCAGGGCGAGCGCAGGCCCTGGGTGGTGGGGGTGTCCGGCGCGTCCGGCACGCCGTACGCGGCGGCCGTGCTGCGCGGGCTGCTGCAGGCCGGCGAGGACGTCGACCTGGTGGTCAGCCGGGCCGCCCGGCTGACCCTGCTCGACGAGACCGGCAGCGCGTTCCGGGACGCCCACTGGCAGCAGGACCTGGCCGCGTGGCTGGCCCGCGGCGCCGACGGCAGTCCCGACTTCTTCCCCGCGGGCCAGGACCTGTCCGCGGTCCGCCACTGGGCGGCCGGCGATCTGGCAGCCGGACCGTCGTCCGGGTCGTACCCGGCCAAGGGCATGCTGATCGTCCCGGCGAGCACCGCGTGCGTGGCCGGGGTCGCGCTGGGGCTGTCCAAGGACCTGCTGCAGCGCGCGGCGAGCGTCACCCTCAAGGAGCGCCGGCCGCTGGTGGTGGCCGTCCGCGAGACCCCGCTGAGCGGGCAGACGCTGCGCCACCTCACCGCCCTGGACGACGCCGGGGCCGTGGTCCTGCCGGCCTCCCCGGCCTTCTACTCCGGTCCCGCGCACATCCAGGACCTGGTGGACTTCGTCGCCGGGCGGGTGCTGGACGCGGCCGGCGTCCCGCACAAGCTGTACCGCCGCTGGGAGGGTGCGCTGGGCAGCGGACGTGAGCGGGAGCGGGAGCCGTCGGGCGGCGGCCGGGGAGCAGACGGTCCGCGGGCGGGACGAGCACCGGCGGAGTAGATGCGCAGGGCACAGACCCGGTTATGCCTTAGATTCTTGTCTCGACAGCGCAGTCACGGGACGAACGGGAGGGTCCATACCGATGGACGCGGTGGACAGACAGCTCATCCAGGCGTTGCGTGAGAACGGCCGCGCGTCCTATGCGGAGCTGGGCCGGCTGGTCGGGCTGTCGGGCCCCAGCGTCACCGACCGCATCAACCGCCTCGAACAGGCCGGCGTCATCACCGGGTACCGGGCCACCGTGGCGCCCGCCGCCCTCGGCCTCGGGGTCACCGCGCTGGTCGGACTGCAACTGTCGGACGCCGCCGACCACGAGGAGGTGGCCCGGCGGCTGCGGGACGTGGGCGAGATCGAGGACTGCTGGTTCATCGCCGGCGACGACTCGTACATGCTCAAGGTCAGGGTCGGCGACGTCGACGGGCTGGAGCACACCATCCGCCGGCTGTCCGGCACGCAGGGTGTGGCGAGGACCCGGACCACCATCGTGCTGTCGACCAAGTGGGAGAACCGGGTCGGCGAACTGCCCGACGAGGTGTAGGGCGCGCCCGGCCGCGACGGGCGGCAGGCGTATGGTCGGTCGGGCCGACCGACCGCGGCGGAGGAGGAGAGACATGGACGCCGGGCTGAAGCGTGAGCTCGAGGAGAAGGTCTACGCAGGGGAGCGGCTGACCCGCGAGGACGGCATCGCCCTCTACGAGTCGGACGACCTCGCCTGGCTGGGCGGCCTCGCCCACCACGTGCGTACGCAGAAGAACGGCGACGTCGTCCACTTCAACGTCAACCGCCACCTGAACATGACGAACGTGTGCACCGCGTCGTGCGCCTACTGCTCGTTCCAGCGCAAGCCGGGCGAGAAGGACGCGTACACGATGCGGATCGAGGAGGCCGTCCGGCTGGCCAAGGCCATGGAGGGCGACAACCTCACCGAGCTGCACATCGTCAACGGCCTGCACCCGACGCTGCCGTGGCGGTACTACCCGCGGTCGCTCAAGGCGCTCAAGGAGGCGCTGCCGCAGGTGTCGCTGAAGGCGTTCACGGCCACCGAGATCCACCACTTCGAGACGATCTCCGGCCTGTCCGCCTCGGACATCCTCGACGAACTCATCGACGCCGGGCTGGAGTCGCTGACCGGCGGCGGCGCGGAGATCTTCGACTGGGAGGTCCGGCAGCACATCGTCGACCACCGCACCCACTGGGAGGACTGGTCGCGGATCCACCGGCTGGCGCACTCCAAGGGCCTGAAGACCCCGGCGACCATGCTCTACGGCCACATCGAGGAGCCCCGGCACCGGGTCGACCACGTGATGCGGCTGCGCGAACTCCAGGACGAGACCGGCGGGTTCCAGGTCTTCATCCCGCTGCGGTACCAGCACGACTTCGTGGACATGAAGGACGGCAAGGTCCGCAACACCCTGCAGGCGCGGACCACCATGGCCAGCGGCGCGGAGGCGCTGAAGACCTTCGCGGTGTCCCGGCTGATGTTCGACAACGTGCCGCACGTGAAGGTGTTCTGGGTCATGCACGGCCTGTCCACCGCGCAACTGGCCCTCAACCACGGCGCGGACGACATGGACGGCTCGGTCGTGGAGTACAAGATCACCCACGACGCGGACCAGTTCGGCACCCCGAACAAGCTGACCCGCGACGACATCCTGGACCTGATCCGCGACGCGGGCTTCCGGCCGGTGGAGCGCAACACCCGCTACGAGATCATCCGCGAGTACCCGGGCCCGGACGCCGCGCGGCGCGAGACCCCGCAGCCGATGCGGGCCTAGCCTCCGCGGCGTTCCCCGGTGCGGGGCCGGCTCCTGGAGCGGTTCGGGTAATAAGTACTATTGCCCTATGACCCTTACGTGCCAGCTGGACCCCGAGATCGACGACGAGGTCAGGGACGGCATCAGCACGCTGTGGACCGACGTGTCCAACGCGGGCGGTGCCGTCGGCTTCGTGCCGCCCGTGACCGCGGACGACATCCGTCCCGACCTCGACCGCTCGCTGGCCGAGGTCGCGTCGGGCCGCCGTCGGCTGCTCCTCGGCCGCGACGAGGACGGCCGGATCGCGGCGACCGCGTTCCTGACGTACAACGACCACCGCCTGATGCGGCACTGGATGTGGCTGTACACGGTGATGGTCCACCCCCGCCACCAGGGCAGCGGCTACGGGCGCACCCTGATGGACGCCGTCGAGCGGGCCGCGCGGACCTTCCCCGGCATCGAGGCGATCCGCCTCACCTGCCGCGGCGGCACCGGCGTCGACCGGTTCTACGGCGGCTGCGGCTACAAGGAGGTCGGCCGGGTACCGGGCGCCATCCGGGTCGCGCCGGGCGACGACCGCGACGACATCGCGATGATGCTCACCCTCTGAGGCCGGGTGGCCCGGGCGGCCCTGACGTACCGCGGCCCGTACGCCGGCCGGTACTCCGGCCCAGGTGCGGGACCCTGTCCCGCTGCCGCCCGGACCCTGCGGGCGGAGCCGCGGCCGGGCCGTGCTTCACTGGATCCATGCTCCGTTACACCGCACTGCGCTTCGGCCTCATCGTCGCCAGCTTCGGGGTCATCTGGGGCCTGGTCCGGCTGCGCCTCCTGCCGGCCGGGCTCGGTGACTCGAACTACCTGTGGGTGGGCCTGCTGGCCCTCGTCGTCTCGGCCCCGCTGAGCTGGGTGCTGCTGCGCGGCGTCCGCGAGCAGGCGGCCAAGCAGGTCGCCGAGCGCGTCGAGCGGACCCGGGCGAACCTGGTCGCCGCCGCCGGCGAGGAGGACGAGGCCGACGAGGCCGCCCGCGCCGCGGGCGAGCCCCACACCGCCTGATCCGCGCACCCGCCCGACCCGCGTCAGGTGGCGCCGCGCCCGCGTCCGGCCGCTCCGCGGCCTGACCCCCGCCCCCATCTCCGCCTAGGCTGGCCCCCGGGGGACGCGAGGGGAGAGGTGGGCTGGTGGGGACACAGGGCAAGCAGCGGGTGCCGCGCGCCATACGCGAGCAGCAGATGCTCGACGCGGCGGTCGCGACGTTCGCCAAGCGCGGGTACCGGGCGGCCTCCATGGACGAGATCGCGGTCGCCGCGGGCGTCAGCAAGCCCCTGGTGTACCTCTACCTGAACTCCAAGGACGAGCTGTTCAGCGCCTGCATCCGGCGCGAGGCGGACGCCCTGAAGGCGGCCATCAGGAGCGCGGTCGAGCCCGGCGCCGCGGCCGACCACCAGCTGTGGAGCGGGCTGCTCGCCTTCTTCGAGCACACCGCCGCGCACCCCGACGGCTGGGCCATCCTCTACAGCCAGGCGCGCACCGTCGGCGAGCCGTTCGCCGAGGAGGTCGCCGCGATGCGGGCGGAGATCGCGGAGTTCGTCCGCGTGCTGATCGCCGCCGCGTCCGCCGACGCGGGCTGCGACCCCGCCCTCGCCGACCGCGAGGTGGCCGCGCTGGCCCACGCCCTGGTCGGGGCGGCCGAGTCGCTGGCCGGCTGGGGAGCGGCGAACCCCGCCCGGGACGCGGCGAACTCCGGCCGGGAGAACGCCGCGACCCTGATGAACTTCGCCTGGTCGGGCCTGGCCGACCTGATGCATGGCCGGCGTTGGGAGCCCTCCCCGCGCTGACGGGCCGCCTGACGCCGGCGCGGGCCCGTGCCCCGCGCGGTCGGCCGCAGGATCGGGCCGTCAGCTCGCGGTGAGTCCGGTGACGTGCAGGCCGGCCCGGGAGCGGACCTCGAAGCGCGGCCCTTCGGCGCAGTACTCCACCGTCGAGGGCAGCAGCACCGGCCGGCGGAAGTCCGCGGTGATCCGGGTCGCGCCCGGGGCCGCCGCCGCGCAGCGGGCGACCGTCCACATGCCGTGCACGATGGCCCGCGGAAAGCCGAGCGGCCGGGCGGTCACCGGGTGCAGGTGGATCGGGTTGTAGTCGCCCGACACCCGCGCGTGCCGCCGTCCCAGGTCCGCGGGCAGCCGCCAGGTCTCCACCTCCGGGAGCGGCACCGGGGGCGCGGCGGGCTCGGGCGCGGGCGCCGCCTCCTCGTCGACCCGGTGCCGGGCCAGATACGCGCTGCGGTCGGTCCACACCGCCTCCCCGCCGAGCCGGGCCTCGGTCACCATCACCACCTCCGTGCCGCGCCGGTGGGCGCGCAACTCCTCGGCGTGGACGACGAGTTCGGGCCGGTCGGCGAGGGTCAGCGGGGCGTGCGCCACGATGTCGACGGAGGTGTGGACCAGGCCCATCAGCGGCAGCGGGAACCCGCGCGCGGCCATGATCCGCGCGGCCAGCGGGAAGCCGAGGATGTGCGGGTAGGTGAGCGGCAGCAGGTCCGCGCCGCCCTCGGGGGCGGGGAATCCGCAGACCCGCGCGTAGGCCGCGACCCGCGCCGGGTCGGTCCGCACGCCGGTCTCGGAGAGCCGTACGTCGGGCAGCCCGGCGTGGGGCGAGGGCCGCTTGCCGACGCCGGTGACCGCGCCGCGCGCGAGGGTGAGCAGCAGGGCCATCGCCGTCACGCCCCCAGCAGCGACTGGCCGCACACCCGGACCACCTGGCCGGTGACCCCTCCGGAGCCGGGCTCGGCGAACCAGGCGACCGTCTCGGCCACGTCCACCGGAAGGCCGCCCTGGCCCAGGGAGTTCATCCGGCGCCCGGCCTCGCGGATGAACAGCGGCACCGCCGCCGTCATCGTCGTCTCGATGAACCCGGGCGCCACCGCGTTGACGGTGATGCCGCGCTCGCGCACCTCGTCCGCGCCGGCCAGCGCCCGGACGAAGCCGATGATCCCGGCCTTGGACGCGGCGTAGTTGGTCTGCCCGGCGTTGCCGGCGATGCCGCTGATCGACGCGGTGGCGACGATCCGCCCGCCGGGGTTGACGGTGCCCTCCTTCAGCAGGTGCGCGGTGGTGCGCAGCACGCTGCCGAGGTTGACGTCGACCACCGCGTCCCAGCGGTCGCCGTCCATGTTGGCCAGCTTGCGGTCCCGGGTGATGCCGGCGTTGTGGACCAGCACGTCGAGGCCGTCGGGGAGGGCCGCCGCGATCCGCTCGCCGGCGTCGGGCGCGGTGATGTCCAGCGTCAGGGCGGTGCCGCCGAGCCGGCCGGCGACCTCGGCCAGCGGCGCGGCGGCCTGCGGCACGTCCAGGCAGACCACGTGCAGCCCGTCGCGGGCGAGGGTCCCGGCGATGGCCTCGCCGATGCCGCGGGCGGCGCCGGTGACCAGCGCGGTGCGCGGCCGGCCCGCGCCGGCCCGCGCCTCCTCGCCGGCCGGGGGCGCCTCGGGCGCCGGGCCGATCGCGATGACCTGGCCGCTGACGTACGCGGACTTGGGGGAGAGCAGGAAGTCCAGGGTGGAGTCGGCCGCCGCCCCGGGCGCCAGGCGCAGCAACTGCACGGTCCTGCCCCGGCCGATCTCCTTGCCGAGCGAGCGGACGATGCCTTCGAGGGCCTGCTGGGCGGCGGCCTGCCCGAGGTCGGACGGGTCCGGCAGCGCGCCGAGCACCACCACCCGGCCGCAGGCGGCGAGACCGCGCACCAGCGGGTGCAGCGTGGTGTGCACCGCGCGCAGCCCGGCCGGATCGGCGATCCCGGTGGCGTCCAGGACGATGCCCGCGTACGAGCCCGGTTCGCGGGCAGGAGAGTCCTCACCGGCGGTCAGTCGCAGGACCGGCCCGTCGAGATCGGGGCGCGCGGCGGACCAGCGGCGCAGCGGGGTGGGCTGGGGCAGGCCGAGGCTCCGGGTCAGGAAGCGGCCGGGGGCCGTACCGGTGAAGCGAAGGTAGCGATCGGCCATTGGCCTTCTCCTTACTCTGGAGTAAGTTTACCGGCGGTAAGGCTACTGGTGAGTCACCGCTCAGGCCAAGAGCGGCCAGCGCAGTCCCGGGAGACCGCATGCAGACCGTCCGCCGTGTCGCCGTCGTCGCCGGCAACCGCATCCCCTTCGCCCGCTCCGACGGCCCGTACGCCACCGCGTCCAACCAGGACATGCTCACCGCGGCGCTGAACGGCCTCGCCGAGCGCACCGGCCTCGAAGGGCAGCGGGTCGGGGAGTTCGCCGCCGGCGCGGTGCTCAAGCACAGCCGCGACTTCAACCTCGCGCGCGAGACCGTGCTCGGCTCGGTGCTCGCCCCCGACACCCCCGCCTACGACGTGCAGCAGGCATGCGGCACCGGTCTGCAGGCGGTGTTCGCGGTGGCGAGCAAGATCGCGCTCGGCGTCATCGACAGCGGCATCGCCGGCGGCGCCGACACCACCAGCGACGCCCCGCTCGGCGTCAACGACGACCTGCGGCGCACCCTGCTCGCCGCCCGCCGGGCCCGCTCGCTCGGCGGCCGCGCCCGCGCGCTCGCCGGCCTGCGCCCGCGCCACCTCGTCCCCGACATCCCGCGCAACGCCGAGCCGCGCACCGGGCTGTCCATGGGCGAGCACGCGGCGCTCACCGCGAAGGAGTGGGGCATCGCCCGCCAGGCGCAGGACGAGCTGGCCGCCGCCAGCCACCAGCGGCTCGCCGCCGCCTACGACCGCGGCCTGTTCGACACCCTTGTCACGCCGTACCGCGGCCTGGACCGCGACCAGAACCTGCGGCCGGACTCCACCGTCGAGAAGCTGGCCCGGCTGCGGCCGGTCTACGGCGGCCCCGAGGGCACCATGACCGCGGGCAACTCCACGCCGCTCACCGACGGCGCGGCGGTCGTGCTGCTGGCCAGCGACGAGTGGGCCGCCGAGCACGGCCTGACCCCGCTCGCCCACCTCACCGCGTACGAGACCGCGGCCGTCGACTTCGTGTCCGGCCGGGAGGGCCTGCTGATGGCTCCGGCCTACGCCGTCCCGCGGATGCTGGCGCGGGCCGGGCTCGGCCTGGCGGACTTCGACCTCTACGAGATCCACGAGGCGTTCGCCTCCCAGGTGCTCGCCACCCTCGCCGCGTGGGAAGACAAGGAGTACTGCGTCCAGCGGTTCGGCCTGGAGGGGCCGCTGGGCACGATCGACCGTGATCGGCTGAACACGGCCGGCTCCTCGCTGGCCACCGGGCACCCGTTCGCCGCGACCGGGGCGAGGATCGTCGGCACCCTGGCCCGCCTGCTCGCCGAGCGGGACGCGCCGGGGCGCGGCCTGATCTCCGTCTGCGCCGCCGGCGGCCAGGGCGTGACCGCCGTCCTCACCCGCCCCTGACCTCGTCCCGTCCGGCAGGAAAACCCTCAGGAGCCGCAGCAATGACGTCACGTCAGACCCCCACCGTTCCCGGGCAGGCCGCCGCCGCGGGCGATCCGCAGACCGTGCGGGAGGGCGGCCGGGTCGTCCAGGCGGCCGTACCGCCGCTCGTGCCCGCGCCGCGGCAGGGCAGCCTCGCCGACATCCCGTACACCAACGCGGCCGAGGCGGCGGCCGAGGTGCTGCTGTCCCGCAAGGACGAGACCGGCACCTGGCGGGACGTGACCGCCGCCGCCTTCTGCCAGGAGGTCACCGCGGTCGCCAAGGGCCTGATCGCCGCCGGCCTCAAACCCGGCGACCGGCTGGCCATCATGGCCAGGACCAGCTACGCCTGGACGCTGCTGGACTTCGCCGGCTGGGCCGCCGGCCTGATCACCGTGCCGATCTACCCGACCTCCTCCGCCTCCCAGACCGCCTGGATCCTCGCCGACTCCGGCGCCGCCGCCTGCGCCGTGGAGAACGTCGAGCAGAGCCGGCTGATCAGCGGCCGCCGCGGCGACCTGCCCGGGCTGCGGCACCTGTGGCAGATCGACGCCGGGGCCGTCGGCCAGCTGACCGCCGAGGGCCGCGACCTGCCCGACGCCCTGGTCACCGCGCGCCGCCAGGCGATGAGCCCGGACACCGTCGCCACGCTGATCTACACCTCGGGCACCACCGGCCGCCCCAAGGGCTGCGTCCTGACGCACGGCAACTTCTTCGCCGAGGTCGACAACGCCATCGAGCTGCTCCACCCGGTGTTCAAGTCGGTCAGCACCGAGCCGGCGTCCACCCTGCTGTTCCTGCCGCTGTCCCACGTCTTCGGGCGGATGGTCGCGGTGGGCTGCCTGCGCGCCCGGGTCCGGCTCGGCCACGCGCCGAGCATCGCCACCGAGGACCTGCTGGCCGACCTCGCCGGCTTCCGGCCGACGTTCCTGCTGGCCATCCCGTACGTGCTGGAGAAGGTCTACAACACCGGCCGGGCCACCGCCGAGAAGATGGGCCGGGCCTCGTCGTTCGACCGGGCGGCCCGGATCGCCCAGGCGTACGGCGAGGCGGTGGTCGCCCGGCAGGTCGGCACCGGGCCCGGCCCCTCGCTGGGGCTGCGGCTGGCGCACGCGCTGTACGACCCGCTGGTCTACCGCCGCATCCGGGCCGCGCTGGGCGGCAAGGTCCGGTACGCGATCTGCGGCGGGTCACCGCTGGGCAAGCGGCTGGCCGCCTTCTACGCCGGCGCGGGCGTGATGGTCTTCGAGGGCTACGGCCTGACGGAGACCACCGCGGCGGCCACCGTCACGCCGCCGCTGCGGCCCCGGCTCGGCACGGTCGGCTGGCCGCTGCCCGGCACCGCCGTGCGGATCGCCGAGGACGGCGAGGTGCTGCTGCGCGGCGGCCAGGTCTTCACCGGGTACTGGAACGACGGGAGCGGCGGCGTGCCGCAGGTCGGCGGCTGGTTCCCCACCGGGGACATCGGGCAGCTGGACGAGGACGGGTATCTGACGATCACCGGCCGCAAGAAGGAGATCCTGATCACCGCGGGCGGCAAGAACGTCGCGCCCGCGCCGCTGGAGGACCGGCTGCGGGCCCACCCGCTGGTCGCCCAGTGCATGGTGGTCGGCGACAACCGGCCGTTCGTGGCCGCGCTCGTCACGCTGGAGCCGGACGGGCTGGCGCACTGGCAGCGGATGCACCGCAAGGAGGGGCTGCGGCCGGTCGTGCTGGCCGCCGACCCGGAGCTGCTGACCGAGCTGCAGAAGGCGGTGGACGACGCCAACTCGACCGTCTCGCAGGCCGAGTCGATCCGGCAGTTCTCGGTGCTGCCGGTGGACTTCACGGAGGAGGCCGGCCATCTGACGCCGTCACTGAAACTCAAACGGGCCGCCATCGCACGGGACTTCGCCGAGGAGATCGAGGAGCTGTACCGGCGCCGCCGCTGACCGGCCCGCCGGCCACGGCGCACAAGGCAGGGGCCCCGCACAAGTGCGGGGCCCCTTGGTACTGCAGGTTCTGGGCGCGATCCGCGCCGAGACCCGGACTAGCGGTGACTAGTTCGGGGTGACGTTCTCCGCCTGCGGACCCTTCGGGCCCTGCGTGACGTCGAACGAGACCGCCTGGTTCTCCTCGAGGGAGCGGAAGCCGGTCGCGTTGATCGCGGAGTAGTGAACGAAGACATCCGGGCCGCCGCCGTCCTGGGCGATGAAGCCGAAGCCCTTTTCAGCGTTGAACCACTTCACGGTTCCGGTAGCCATAAAGCCCTCCTTGGGCCCAAAGGGTTGCCCTGCTCCAGAACCTGCACCAAGCGAGTCTGAAAATTACAAAAGCCTGCGGGTCACATGCTCCGCAGGCTTTGTACTGCAAGGAAACCAAACTGCAACTTGCGTCGAGCCTAGCATGCGGGGTCTGGGCGCGGGAAGAGCGACAAGATCCCTCTTCGCGGGTCCTGCGACGCGCCCGGGCCCCCCGTCGAGGAGGCCGCGGGAACCAGGAGTAGCGTCCGCGATATGGACACATCGGTGCATGACGAACGCGGCGGTCCGGTCCGGCCCAGGGTCGGCCACATCCAGTTCCTGAACTGCGTCCCCCTGTACTGGGGGCTGGCCAGAACCGGTGCACTGCTCGACCTGGAGCTGACGAAGGACACCCCGGAGAAGCTCAGCAGCCGGCTGATCGAGGGCGACCTGGACATCGGTCCGGTCACCCTCATGGAGTATCTGAAGCACGCCGACGAGCTGGTCGCCCTGCCCGACATCGCGGTCGGCTGCGACGGTCCGGTGATGTCCTGCGTGATCGTCTCCCAGCTCCCGCTGGACCGGCTGGACGGGGAGCGGGTCGCCCTCGGCTCCACCAGCCGCACCTCCGTGCGGCTGGCCGAACTGCTGCTCACCGAGCGGTACGGGGTGGCGCCGGACTACTACCGGTGCCCGCCGGACCTCTCGCTGATGATGCAGGAGGCGCGGGCCGCCGTCCTCATCGGCGACGCGGCGCTGCGGGCCTCGCTGCACGACGCGCCCCGGCTCGGCCTGGAGGTCCACGACCTCGGCCAGATGTGGAAGGACTGGACCGGGCTGCCGTTCGTCTTCGCGGTCTGGGCCGCCCGGCGCGACTACCTCGCCGCGCACCCGGAGGCCGTCCGCGAGGTGCACCGCGCGTTCCTCGCCTCCCGCGACCTGTCGCTGGAGGAGGTCACCAAGGTCGCCGAACAGGCCGCCCGCTGGGAGGCGTTCGACGAGGCGCTGCTGGAGCGCTACTTCACCACGCTCGACTTCTCCCTGGGCGCGGGCCAGTTGAACGGCATCGCCGAGTTCGCCCAGCGCGTCGGCTTCCCGCCGGCCGCCCGCGTGGAGCTGCTCCCCGCCCTCTGACGACCCGGCCCTCCGACCCTCACCGGTCACCCCGGCCCCGCTCCGGCCGCCCCCGACCCGCCCCCCGGCGGGAACCCGGTGGGCGGCCGGCCGCGTCCTGGGTACAGAACCCAAGGAACAGGCGAGCGACCGACAGGGTGACCGACCGCACTGGGGTGATGGGGGATGGGCAGGCCGACGGACTGGCATGTGCTGGATCTGGATCGGGATCCGGTGCCGGGGGAGCCGTACGAGGTCAAGGAACTCGCCCGCAAGTTGGGGACGTTCGCGGATGATGTGGCCAGTGCGCTGCGGTCGGTGCGGGGTCTGAACGGTGACACGGTCATCCAGGAGTGGGCGGGCCTGTCGGGCGACGAGTACCGGACCCAGTTCGGGGATCTGCCGGGCGAGTTGGACAAGCTGGAGCGGTCGTACCGTCTGGCGTCGGGTGCGTTGGACGATTACTGGCCGCAGTTGGAGACCGCGCAGGCCGACGCCGACCGCGCCCTGTCCCAGGGGCGCCAGGCTCGGGCGGACTTGGACACCGCGAAGGGCCAACTCACCAACGCCGACGCGTGGGTGAAGCGGGCGCAGGACAAGTCCAAGGAGTACCAGCAGGATCCCAAGCCCGGGGTGCCGCCGCCGTCGGAGCAGGACGTGCGTGACGCCGCCCGTAACGCCACCGACGCCGGCAACGCCCACAGCACCGCCTCCGCCGCAGTCCACGACGCGCAGTCGCGTCTCGACGCAGCCAAGGAGCTGGCCGCTCAGGCCGCCGGGATCCGTGACACCGCCGCCTCCAAGGCCGAACACGCCCTGCACGAGGCATCCGACGCCGGTATCCACAACAAGCACTGGTGGGAGAAGGCGGTCGACTGGGTCGCCGACCACTGGGACGACATCGTCGCCGCCTGCAAGATCATCGTCGCGGTCCTCGGCATCGTCGTCATGATCATCGGCGGACCACTCGCCTGGCTCGTCCTGGCCGCCGCCGTCATCGTGCTGGCGGACACGGTGATGAAGTACCTACAAGGCAAAGCCTCCTTGTGGGACGTGCTGTTCGCGGCCCTGGACTGCATACCGATGTTCAAGGGCCTGACCACCGCCGGCGGCCTGCTCAAGATGGCCCGCGAACTGCCCACCCTCATCAAGTCCGGTGAGGCTCTCGAACGCATAGCGAACGCGGTTCGCAAGGGCGGCGGGTTCATCCGGTCGATGAGCCGGGACATCAAGACGCTGTTCACCTGCGGCGACCCCATTGACATGGCCACCGGCGAGATGGTCATGTCCGCCACCGACGCGGAACTGCCCGGGGTGCTGCCGCTCGTCCTGGAACGCCACCACCGCTCAGGCTTCAGGGACGGCCGCTGGTTCGGCCGCTCGTGGGCCTCCACCCTGGATCAACGGCTACTGCTGGACGACCAGGGCGTGCGGTTCACCACCGCCGACGGCATGACCTTGTACTACCCGATACCCGAGCCCGGCATCGAGGTGCTGCCGGTGGAGGGCCCGCGCTGGCCGCTGGTCTGGAACGGCCTGGCCGGCGCCACCATGACCGTCACCCGGCCCGAGACCGGGCACACGCTGCACTTCCGTCCGCAGCCCGACGGCACGCTGGCCCTGGTGGCGATCACCGACCGCAACACCAACCGGATCACGATCACCTACGACGAGACCGGCGTCCCCACCGAGGTCGCCCACAGCGGCGGTTACCGGATCGCCGTCACCGCCGAGGACGGCCGGATCACCGCCCTGCACCTGGCCTCCGCCGACGACCGCCCACGCATCCTCGGCTACGGATACGGCGACGGTGACCTGACGACGGTCACCAACTCGTCAGGTCTTCCCCTGCGGTTCACCTACGACGACGCCGGACGTATCACCCGTTGGCAGGACCGCAACGACCACTGGTACGCCTACGACTACGACGACCAGGGACGCTGCGTCCGCACCGACGGCACCGACGGCACCCTCGCGTACACCTACACCTACCGTGACAGCCCGCGCGTCACCGAAGCCGTCAACTCCCTCGGCCACACCACCACCTGCGCCTACAACGACCACTTCCCGCTCGTCGCCGAGACCGACCCACTCGGCCACACCACCCACCGCACCTGGGACCGCTACGACCACCTCCTCTCCGTCACCGACCCCCTCGGCCGCACCACGAGTTACACCTATGACGCCGATGGGAACCCCACCGCCATCACCCACCCCGACGGCAGCATCGCCACGGTCGAGTACGGCGGCGCCCGCCTGCCGGTCGCGGTCACACAGCCGGACGGCGGACGCTGGCGGTACACCTACGACGAGCAGGGCAACCAGCGGAGCGTCACCGATCCGACGGGTGCGACGACCGTGTTCGAACGGGACGGGCGGGGTTCGCTGGTCTCGGTTTCCGACGCGCTCGGCACCGTGCAACAGCGCATCGAGAACGACGCCGCGGGCATCCCCGTCGTGCTCACCGACGCGGTGGGAGCCGTGGTGCGGCTCGGCCGGGACTCCTTCGGGCGAGTCCAGGTCGTGACCTCCCCGGCAGGGGAGACGACCGCCATGGTCTGGACGGTGGAGGGGCTGCTCGCAGAGCGGGTGCTGCCCGGCGGCGCGACCGACCGGTGGGTGTACGACGGCGAGGGGAACACCGTCGAGCACCGCGGCCCCGACGGGCGGGTCACGCGGTTCGGGGTCTCCGGGATGGACTCCACCAGCGGGCGGACCGGTGCGGACGGAAGCGGGTACGCGTACACGTACGACACCGAACGGCGGCTCCTGTCGGTCACCAATCCCCTCGGACTCACCTGGACGTACGAGCGCGACGCCATGGGCCGGGTCGTCCGGGAGACGGACTTCGACGGGCGGTCCGTCCGCTACGTCCACGATGCCGCGGGTCAGCTGACCGAGCGGGTCAACGGCGCGGGGGAGAGCACCCGTTACGTGCGGGACGTGATGGGCCGCGCGGTCGAGGTGCGGGCGGGCACGTCACTGACCACCTACAGCTTCGATGCCGCGGGCCGCATGGTGAAGGCCGTCAATGAGGACTGCGCACTGGCCCTGACGCGTGACGCCGCGGGACGGGTGGTGGCCGAGACCGGAAACGGGCGCACGGTCACCGTCGAGTACGACGCGCTCGGGCGCCGAGTGGGCCGCGTCACGCCGTCGGGAGCGCGGTCCCGGTGGGAGTACGACCCGGCGAACAGTCCCGTTGCCCTGCAGGGCACGGGCGGGACCGTCTCGTTCGGCTACGACGGAGCCGGCCGGGAGATCGAACGCCGCAGCGGGGATCGCCCGTTCCTGTCCCAGGAGTGGGACGGCGCGGGACGTCTGGTCGCGCAGACGCTCCTCGACTCTCCTGGTGGCTCGGCACGGCGCAGGGACTACCGGTTCGGTGCCGACGGCTACCTGGCAGCAGTCGGCGAGGCGTCGGCGGACCGCCGGCTGACCACCGACGCGGGGGGACGCATCACCGCGGTGGACGGCGACGGCTGGTCCCAGCGGTACACGTACGACGCCGCAGGCAACCTCACCTCGGGCGGCGCCGGGGAGTCCGGAGGGGAACGGCCCGAGCCCGGCAGCGAATACGCCGGCATGCGGCCGCACCGCCTTGGCCGCACCCGGTACGCCTATGACGCCCAGGGCCGACTGGTCCGCCGCACCCGCTCGCTGCTCTCCGGCGGCAGCAAGGAGTGGACGTACACCTGGGACGCCGAGGACCGCCTCATCGGGGTCACCACTCCGGACGGCGCGATCTGGCGCTACCGGTACGACGCACTCGGCCGCCGGATCGCCAAGGAACGGCTGGGCACGGACGGCCGGACGCTGGACCGTACCGACTTCGTGTGGTGCGAGACGCAGCTCGTCGAACAGCGCCAGACCGTGGGCGACACGGTCACCACCACGACGTGGGACTGGACGCCTGACGGCGATGCCCCAGTGGCCCAGACCGAGCGCACCGCCCCGCGCGACGCTGCCGACGAGGAGACCGACCGGCGCTTCTATGCGATCGTCACCGACCTGATCGGCACCCCCACCGATCTGATCGGCGAGGACGGGCGGGTTCACCGGCAGGGCCGCGCGACCGTCTGGGGAGCACCGCTCACCCCGCCGGAGGGCGGAGCGCACTGCCCGTTACGGTTCCCCGGCCAGTACGCCGACCCGGAGACCGGACTCCACTACAACCACTACCGGTACTACGATCCCGAGGCCGCGCGGTACCTCAGCCCGGATCCGCTGGGCCTGGCCCCCGCGCCCAACAACTACGCCTACGTCCACAACCCGACGCTGTGGTCGGACCCCCTGGGCCTTGGCCCGTGCATCTCGGAGATCGCCTACGCGTCCTCCGACCTGGCGAAGGCGGCGTTCGAGGCGCGCTTCAAGGACGGCGTGCAGTTCTTCCCCGGCATACGCAACGTCGCCGCGGCCCGCGTGGAGGGGCTGGACGACATCGTCATCGGGTTCAGCAAGGGCAACAAGCTGCACGCGGAGATCGACATCATCAACCAGCTCAAGGCCAAGGGCATCAGCATGGACAAGATCACGGAGCTGTACACCGAGAGATACCCGTGCTCCAAGATCTGCCTGCCCGCGCTGAAGGGCGGCCTCAAAGGCATCGCGAAGATCACGTACACCGTTCCCTATGCTGAGGACCACGAATTCGCCGGAGCTGCCCACGACATGCTGGTCGGTCTCATCGGTGGCGCCGCCCGTGCTCGTGGGTGGAACCCCCTGAGCTGGTGACGAGGAGAGCGAGGACTTGTCCATGAACGGTCCCAGTGACCGGACGCTGGTGGCGATGCGGCGGCTCGCGGCCCAGGTGCAGGACGAGCTGGCCCTGGCCGGTCTGCCGGTCGCCGCCGGTCTGCACCAGCTGGTGAGCCAGGGGGTGCGGGTGGAGATCGACGCGCTGGACGACGACGACCCGGGCGTCGTCGTGACCTGGCGCCCGCACCCGAGTCTGGCCAACGCCGCGGACCGCGCGGTGGCCGCGCGCGACGTCGGCGCCGGCACGATGCAGCGCTTCGGCGAGATCCAGCGGGCGATGCTCCCGGCGATCGCGGCCGTGCTCACCGCCGCGGGCTTCGTCATCGACACCGAAGCCGGTCTGCCTCCCCACGCCGTCCGCGTCACCGCGGCCCCGCCCGACGGCGGTACGGTCGGCCTGCTGGAGCGCTGAGCCCCGTGGGGGAAGGGCACGCCGGCAGGCGGGAGTTCGGGCCCGGGAACCGTGGGGGCGGGCCCGGCCGTCGTATCCGGTACGGGTCCGGTGGCGCGGCGACGGGCGTTGGGTACGGTCGGGGGGAAGGTCCGGGGAGGACGGCCCAGGGGAGGCAGACGTGGGTGGGAAGGCCGATCGGCTCGCGGTCGATCTGACGGGACTCGAGGACTTCGCGCACAACCTGGACA
>Ga0123353_10001265_pt1 | contig 30957 bp, 22 predicted proteins | sample TergutLab28metaG_3_FD_92763 | JGI IMG/M metagenome (GOLD analysis project Ga0123353, IMG submission 92763) | Labiotermes labralis P3 segment gut microbial communities from Petit-Saut dam, French Guiana - Lab288 P3 | ecosystem: Host-associated > Arthropoda: Insects > Digestive system > Gut ...
CGCAGCGGCGTCCGGCTTGAACTGCGTGACGGCCTTCATCAGGTCGCGCTCAATCTCATGGTCGAAAATGCGTACGTCATGCCCCTTTGTCTGTATAAAAGACGCCAGCGCCAACGAGCCCAAAGGCGGGGCGGAAACGGTAACAAAAAAGCCAACCTTAGGGCGAATAAATAACACGCGCATAGAACCATTGCTCCTGTCCACTAAAATAGCAGGGGCGCCTGGCGACGCCCACAAACCCCCGTTTCAGTCCCAATCCGTGCGGCCGAAGTTTTTGGCGTAAAGATCATACTTTTTGCGGATGGAGGGGTAGGCGTGGGAGTACCACGCCACGGTGCAAAACAGCTTGCCTGATTCCCAAAGGTCGCGCACAAGGCTGCGCAGGCCCGCTCTGCGCAGGTTGCTAAGCAGGTTTTCCACCCCTATCTCAAGAAAGGAGGAGCGCTTAACGCCGGGTATTTTCTTCTTTTTCCTAAACACCAGCCACCAGTGAAAGCATTTCTGGATCACCAGCAGGTCCTTGTCGGGAATGCGGGAAAAGTTTTGGCGCAATTGTTGACGCTCCATTGCCGAACGCACCCTGTCCTCCAGTGTTTTTGGAAGGGCAAGCTTTCCTGCCGCCTCCAGCTCCCGGCACAGCTGCGTGCCGGGGATAGGAACAAAGTAAGCTAGGCTAAACATATCCGGCTGTGTGCGGAAACAAAGGCGTATTGTCTCGCGCACCTGCTCGAACGTTTCGTCCGGCAGGGCGATAATGAATTGCCCCTGGGTCATGATGCCGATATCGCGGCAATTGCGGAAGGTCTCGTCAATTTTAGATGCGTCATAATATTTATGGAGCTTTTTGCGCATTTCCGCGCTGCCGCTTTCCAGGCCGAATTGCAGCCAACGGCAGCCGGCGCCGTGCATGATCTCCAAATCCTCGCGCGTGAGCATCCCAATCGTCGTTTCAGTGCCCCACGTCACCGCCAAATTCAAGTCTTTTATGCCCTGGCAAAATTTTCGCAGCTCCTGCTTGTCTGTGCCAAAGATTTCGTCCACAAAAAGAAATCCGTCAAAATTATGCCGCTGCGCCAGGATTTGGATCTGCTGGAAAATGACTTCCTGTGGATATACGCGCCGCTGGCAGCGATGGTATTCGCTGTTGAAGCAATATGTACAGCTGAAAGGACAGCCCTTGGAGGCCATCATGGGCGATATGCGGTTTGCGAAGGGGAGCTTATAGTTGAACCGTTCCACGGGGATCAGAGAATAATCCAGCGGCGGGAAATCCGCCAGGTCGGCAAAGGGACGGTTCGCCGTGCGGCGGTATTCGCCGTTCTCATCCACATAGGCGATGCCCAGCACTGTTTCGGGCGCGCGTTTGCCTCCGACCACCTCCAGCAGCTCCAGCAGCGTGTATTCACCTTCGCTGATGCCCACATAGTCCACAAAGTCTGAGCGCGCAGCCAGCTCGGGGATGGCGCTGGCCATGTGGCCGCCCCAGAACACAGGCAATCCCAGCGCCTTCAGCGCACGCGAGAGCTGCATGGCACCGGGGATCGAGGCATCGGAAAAAAGTGTGACCGCCGCGGCGTCCGGCCTGAACGCCGTTACGGCTTCCATCAGGTCGTGCTCCAACTCATGGTCGAAAATGCGTACGGCATGCCCCCTGGATTGTAGAAATGACGCCAACGCCAGAAGCCCCAGTGAGGGTTGCGCTGAATAATGGACATAGTATCCCGCGTTTGGCCTGACAAACAACACGCGCATGAAAAAAACTCCTTTTACTATTGGACGGCAGGCTCCCCGGGCAACGCGCTCCTCCGGCAGCCGCAAACATAGTCTCCCGTTTGCCTACCCTCCCATAGAAGATTATAACGCATTTTTCAATAGAATGCAAGAGGGGGAGAAAATTTAGTGGCTGCCGTGCGGATCGCGCGCCTCACGCCATCATGCGCGCGGCGTTCAGTTTCTTATGTACCAACGCCTCTCCAGTGCCAGCATGGCCATGAGAAATATGCAGGGTTTGGGAATGGCGGGTTTTGGTGATTGGAGAGATTGGGACGGCGATCAACTCACCTTCGCCAGCAGGACCATCCTGGCATTGTTGAACTCATATGAGCAGGTTGACAGCGTCACGAGCCTATCCCCCTCTGCCAGCCCGATATCGCGGTACTGCCTTGCGTTTTTCTCCACATAGGCAAGGTAGCCTTCGCCTGTGTCCACACTGTAGATCTCCCGGTCGGCGTGGTCCACCACCAGGTAGGCAAAAAACGCCAGCGCCAGCGTCTCCCGGGGCAGGTAGATGGCGCCGCTTGTATTGGCGGCAAAAAAATCATTCTCTGCAAAGGCTTTCAGCGTGCCGAACATGGAGCCGTTTTTCATGTTGTGGCCGTAGATAATCGTGTTGCGCGAAGTGAAATCCCCTTCGCAGCGGTAGTCTATAAACAGAGTGCCCGCCATGGCGTCGCCGCCGTTCAGGTCGCGGCGCAGGTAGAAGTCGTTGTCCTTGTACCGGACAAAGGGATAGTCGATATTTGTGTTTGGAACGGTCAGCCAGCCCGCGACATCGGGATATTGTTCCCGCAGGTCAATCACGCTCTGGTTTACGGATTCCGCCGGCTGCGGTTTATATTCCAGCACCAGTTTGTGCATCTCCGCTTCCGCGCTGTAGTCTTTGCCGATGTCCCATACCCGGTAGGCGCTGTAGCACAGCAGTGTCGCAAACAGCAGCGCCAAAAAACTAAGAGCGATTCTCCTCACGCCGTTTTCTCCTTAAAATGATGATCACCAGTGCCAGGCCGAACAGGCTGCCGCCCATAAAGGCCAGCCAGAGCGCCGGATTGCTGCCGTCGTCGGTCCTTGGCGGGCTGCCGCCGGGCAGGACCAATGCACCGGGGGGATAGGGTTCGTCGGTGTTGCGGCCGGGCATGTAGATGTTGGTCAGGTTGTAGCCGTCCACCATCTTCACATAGTCCTCGAAGCGCGCCTCATTCACGGTATAGGCGATCTCCTTGCCGTCCGCGTTGAACCTCGGCAGCCTGAAGGACCAGGCCCAGTGGTCGGCCGCGCTGATCCGGCGCTGCAGCACGACGGCGCCGTCCGCTATAATGATAAGCGTGATGGCGGCCGGGCGCAGGGCAGCCGGGTTGCCGCCGTGGTTCCATGTCTTTTTTCCGCTGACGGTGATTTGCTCGTCATTGGGGGGCGGGACCGGCGCCGTGGCGACGGCGACGGTGGTCTCCGGCTCGTCGTCCTTGGTATCGTCCCAATCCTCGGCCAGCATCCAGCTGTCGCCGGAGGCCGCGGAGGATGCGTAGGTTCCGCTGACCAGCAGGGCCGCCGCGACGGCAACCGCGGCTATGCCGAGAACCAGGCGCATGGCTTTCACGTCCATTGCATTTATCCTTTTGATGGTTTTTTCACAAAAGCGCCCCTGAGCAGGATGAACAGCAGGATGAAGCCCAACGCGAAGCCCAGCGTGATGATCAGATTTCCGTTCAACCATTCCAGCCAGGCGCCGACCATCGGGATGTGGAATTGCACCGCCCCAATCACGTTGGCGGCCGGCACAATGTCAAAGTCGGGCGCGTCGCTGTCGACACCCTGCGTTTCAAACCCTCTTTCGCCGGTCTCCCCGAAGTCCTCGAAGATGCCGATCACCCGGTGCGTAACCGAGGTTTCGGCGTTTCTCATAAAGGTGATGTCGTCATTGATCTCGATGATGCCCGGGTTCACTTTTTTCACGATCACCAGGGAGCCCTGCGGAATCTCCGACTGCATCGACCGGGTGAGGACGTTCATGAAGGAATAGCCAAGGATAGGTTTTTTGTCCCCCTGCGAGAACAGGAGCGCGCCGCCGACCAGACAGAGCAGCAGCCCGTAAAAAAGGCAGGCGGAGACGATGTTCCAAACCTTTAGCCACTTCGACCTCCCGGCGGACGGCGGGCCCGGATAGCCGCCCGCAGCCTGCGGACTGACCCTTTCCACAAGCGCGAGCAACTCGTCCAGCAATTGTTCATCGTTTGGAATTTCGTCATGCAAAAGCGCAAGCGCCGTGGCTTTCACGTCCATTGTTTTACGTCCTTTGCTTTATTCCTGCAAATTGCAATCTTGGTCTATACTAAGCCAATATTAGTATTGGTTCCATTGTACAGCAAGAAGCCCCGAACGTCAAGCGTTGCCTGCGCAAGAAGCTTGGCGTTCCGGGCAAAAGCGGAGGATATTGCAGTTATTGAGAACAAAAAGGGGATCCGGCGGGAGGATTTTCTATATTTCTGCCTGAATTTGGCTTGAATGCCCGGCTTTGCGGCGTCTTTTCCGCTTATTCAGCTACCCGCCGCCTGGCTGACGCAGGCCGCGATCCGCAGGAGGTACTGCTCCGGCTCGGTGACGCTGGCGACGTCGAGCAGATAGGCCGAATAGACCGGACCGCAGAACTCCAGGTTGTCGCGCTCCGCCTGCGCCTGGATGCGCCGGACCAGGCCGTTGGGCTGCCCGTAGTAGCAGACCACCGTTCCCACCAGATAGTCGCCCGCAGGAAAGAAATCGGGGCCCTGCGGGTCGTAGGACACGATCTGCGCCGGCATGGCGGGCTTCTCCATCAGCTCGGTATAACTGTGGTAGGCGTAGCCCATCGGGCAGCCGATGTTGCCATCCTGCCGTATCTGCCCGATGGCCCGGCGCAGGCGCTCGAGGCTCTTTGACTTTTCACTGAAATGCTCCAACGAAATACGACGCACGGGCTGTTCTGGCAGCGTGCAGAGCTCGATATTTCCGGGGCTTGTGTTCTGCCCCGCCTCAATGAGCGCAATACGGCTCTCCAACACGTCCTTTTTCGCCTGCAGCGCCGCCATTTCTTCGGTCAACTGCGCGCCGTACTCACGGAACAGCGCAAGGACCTTTTCCGGCGTGCGGCTTTGCCCGTACTCCCTGATCTGCTGTGGGGTGCAGCCCAGTTCACGCATCGTTTTGACCAGATACATCTGCGGGATCAGCAACGGGTCGAAGGAGCGGTAACTGTTGTTTCTCGAGCGGAAGATGGGGCCGAGCAGGCCCTGCTCCCCATACTCGCGTATGGTGAATTGCGACACCTCCGCGCAGATGGCCATATCGCTTGTTTTCAGTGTCATGATTGTTTCCGTCTGCCTTTCACTTTTTTCCATGGTATTATTATCGCCAACAACGCGGCAAGGCTGGCGAAGGCGAGAGTCAGCCAAAGGGCCAGATTGCTTTCGTCGTCGGTCTTTGGAAGCGTGGGCTTGCCGGAGTGGGGATCGTCGGTGTTGCCGCCGGGCTTGTATGTGTTGATGAGATTGTAGCCATCCACGGTTTTCACGTAATCCTCAAAGCGGGCCTCATCCACGGTGTATTTGATCTCCCCGCCCCCGCCGTTGTGTTTCGGCAGCTTGAAGGACCAGGCCCAGTGCTCGGCCGCGGTGATCAGGCGCTGGGCCACGATGGCGCCGTCCGCCTTGATGATGACCGTGATGGAATCCGGCCGCTTATCCATGGGGTTGCCCTCGTGGTTCCAGGTTTTTTTGCCGCTGAGCGTGATTTCATCCCCGGGGGGCGGGACCGGAAGCTTCGTGTTGGTGACGACGAAGCCGTTGGCCGCGTCGCCGGTTACGGCCTTGCTGTAGCCCGCGGGCACGTTGACCTCATCCACTGTCCAGGCATACGGCTCCCCACCGGGAGACGCTGGCCTTCTCTCGAGGCCGGCGAAGGTGTAAGTCCAGCCGTTACCCCCGGACAGCGTGACGGGGATGCCGCTCGCGGCGCCGTCCCTGTAGAGCTGCATGGCCACGCCCGTCGGGCGGTCCGGGTCCTCGCCCTTCCAGACCTTCGTCACCTTGACGTCGACGGTTTCCGGGGGATCGCCTTTGATGTTGGTGATGATAAACCCGTTGACCGTATCGCCGGACAGCGTCTTCGTGTAGCCTTCGGGGACGTTGACCTCGTCCACCGTCCAGGTGTGGCCTTTATCCAGGGCGGGCCATGCCCGCGTCCAGTTGTTCGCCGCGGAGAGCGTGGACGGGTTGCCGTAGGCCGTGCCGTCTCTATACAGCTGCGCCTGCACGCTCTGCGGGTGCTCTCCCCCGCCCTGCCAGACCTTCGTCACGCGTACATCGATGAATTCGGGGACCGGGCTGTAGTGGTTGGTGAACAGCGCCCTTTCCGCGGGCTGCCCGGCCTTGGTCAACTCCCTGCCTGCAGCGAGCTGTCCGTCCTCGTCCTCGCTGACCGTCACGGTCAGAGTATACACGGAGGCGTCGTAGGTCCAGTTAGCCAGGCTGCCCGGCTGCTCCGTGACGGTGTAGATGTACGTGCCGGGGACATCGTATGTGATCTGCCCGAATGAGGCCTTGCCCGCGCCGGTGATTGTGATCTCGTTGCTGCTCGGCATCGGCGCGTTATTCACGGGCGTCAGGAGGAACTTAAATGCGAATATCCCGAGCGCGGGGGGCGTGCCGGTGATCGCCTTTTCCACTTCGACGGCGTCATCGGCGACCGGGGGCTGGTAGTGGTTCTCGATAGTATGGCCTGTTTTGACGGGCCGCCAACCGGGGATACGCACTTCCTCCACGACGTAGGGAATCTCGTTGCGCAGCAGGTCATATTTGGGGAGCGCGAGGAAAACATGCTCCCATTTGCCGTCACTGCCGGGGCTTACGGTCACCGTGCGCACAATCACATCGCCGGTTTTCAGCCGCAGCTGGATGCTTGCGGGCAGCATCGTTCCCGGAGGCGCCCCAGTCAGGTTCCATAGCTTCTCGGCCTCTATGTCCAGTTCCTCAATGAGATAGATATTGGTCTGGATGATTGCGACGTCGGCATCGCCGACAGTGCCGGAGCCATTGACCACGCCGCCCCGGAGATAGTTGCCGCCGGGTTCCTGCTCCGCCAGGGAATACAGGTCGCCGGGGCGAACGGCGAAGTGCTGCGAGGTTTCGCCGGCTTTCAGGGCGAATGTATGGGGCGTCCCGTTGACGGTCAGGGTGAAATGGAACAGCTTTTCGCTGTCACCGGCAGGCGGATTGCCCGTCACCTGTTTGGTGACCGTGATTTGCCGTGCGGGGATCACGCGATTGGTGAAGTTTACTGTGACGCTCTGCCCCCCTATCGCCACGCCGGAAGTGCTGGTGAAATCGGGAAAACATCCGGCGGCGCCGGTTTCGGTCACGGTGTAGGCGACGCCGTGGGGGATGTCCGCAAATGTCTTCTTTTCTCCGTGCCTGAGGGTAAAGGTCTGCGGGGAAGCGGGCGCGCCCTCGCCCGCGAAGGTGATCTGGAAGGTGAAAACCTTTTCCGGGCCGGCGTCTTCGCCGATGACGGTTTTGCTGATCTCCAGGCCGCCCATGGGCGGCGGTTCCGGCAGGTAATGGTTGACGACGGGCAAAACAATTATTGTGCCACCCACCTGAACCGCGCCGCTGTATACCCGCCCCACGGTGTAGTAATGCTCGTCGCTGTAATCCGCTTCCGTGACAGTGTAGTTCGTGCCCAGGGGAATGCCGTCGAAGGTTTTGGTCTGGCCGTGTTTCAGCGTAAAGGTATGCGTTTCGCCTCCGATGACGGCCGTAAAAGAAAATTCCTTCTCCAGGTCCGCGCCCCGGCCCGCGACGGATTTCGTCACGGTCAGGCTGCCATGGCCTGGTTGATATGTATTGGTAAACGCGGCGGTGACGCCCTGGGCCGGCACAACGCCCGTATTGTTTTCGCTGCTGGTGACGTAGCCCTCCACGGGCGCCTCTGTGACCTCGTACGCGGTGCCCACGGGGATATCCTCGAAGAGGATCGAATGCCCGTGCCGCAACGTGAACATCTCCGTTCTGCCGCCAATGACCGCGGTGAAGGTGAACGCCATGTTCAGGTCGGCGCCCTCGCCCGCGACGGTCTTTGTCACCGTCAGGCTGCCGAGCTGTCTCGTGTTATAGGCGGCGGTGCGCACGGGCCCATCCTCTTCGCCCGGCACCGAGAAGGGATATTTCTTCGCCTGGCCGTCCTCTATTTCGGGCAAAAAGCCCGCCGGCGCCTGGGTCTCCTGCCAATAGTACTCCCCCGGTTCCAGCTCCGAAGCCAGGGCCTGCCCGTCTGAGCCGGTGATGAATGTATCGATCAGATCCGCCGTGCCGTCCGGGTTCAGCCTGAACAGCGCGAAATGAGCGCCGGGCACAGGAATCTGCGTATCCATTTCGTATTTCTGCAGCAGCGCGCTGGCCGGCTTGGGGGGGCCATCGCCCTGGAATGGGTTGGTTCTGTGCTGGCTCAGTTCGGCCCAGGCCGCCGTGCCCGTCATGGCCGCCGACAACGCGAATATGCCGGCAAACACCAGCGCCAAAACCCGCTGCCATCCTGTAAGTCGTTTCATTTTATTCAGTCCCTTTTGGCTGGTTTGATGCGCCATGGCTGATTTCTACCTATAAGTTCAGATTATATAACATTAAAGAGCTGGGAAGTCAATGCTTTTATGAATATCTTCACAGGGAAAATACTTCACTTTTTCGCTGTGCGGCCCTCACCGGGAGGGCCGCACAACGGCAAAGAAAAGGAAAAAAGGAAAGAAGGAAAAAGCGAATGGAATCGCGCGGGCCGGGCATTCGGCCTCACCGCACCGTAATCACATACTGCTGTGTCTTCACGCCGTCGGGGCTGTCGTATGCCGCAGCGACGAGCAGCTTGCCCTCCGGCTGGCCGCCGCCTATGGTCAGGTTGCCGGGGGTGGGCGTGCCGTCAATGGCCGCGAAGCGGGTATACGGGCCGAGGAGGGAGACGGTGAGCCCCGTGACGCTCCAGTCCACATCGCCGGCGGGGATGGCCGCGCCGTCCCAGTAGGCCGTGAATTTGATGTAGCCCTCGCTGCCCTCCCTGTTGAACGACTGCCTGTTCGCCTTGATGACAAAGCCGACATCGCCGTTGTAGGAATCGCTGATGAGATTCGGTACGTTATCGAAGAAATCGACGTACCAGTCGACCACCTGCATGTCCACGTGGATGGCGTAGTAATACGGACCATCCGGCCGCTGCAGCAGCGTGATGGATTCCAGCAGCTTGGCGGTCTCCTCGCCCGAGCGCAGGGCCTGGCCCCAGTAGGCCCAGCCTTCGTCGCCGGCGTCGTCGAGAATCCAGGCCGCCGTGGGCTGGCCGTCCCAATCGGAGAGCTTGATCAGCTGCGTGCCCAGTTTCCATTCGAAATAGTCGTGGAAGCCCAGGCCGGTGCCGTCGTAGAGCTCGCTGTAGTCGCCCTGGCCGCAGTTGTTCAGCTCGGGAGGCGGGTCGTTCCACAGGTGCGGGGTATACAGGCATTCGCTTGTGGGATGGAGCCTGTGGTCGATGGTCTCCTCGTAGCCCCCCCGCACGACGCCCTCCACCAGGGAGTGCGGATCCGCCTGGTCGTAATCCAGCATCAAACGCTTGCCGTATTTGCCGTTGATGTTGGTTGTGGCGCTGGTGGCCAGATAGAATCTGTCCACGGTTTCGCCGTAGGCCCTGTAGGCGACGATCTGGCTGTCCTCATAGACCAGGCCCATGGCGTCCAGGCCGGCCTTGAAGCTGACGCGGTCCGCCGCGCTGATGCCGGTGCTTTGCATGAACTTGCCATCTGTGTCCACCAGCAGGAATTCCTCGGTGTAGCTGTAGGTGATCTTGGATATCTCCATGTACTCCTTGAGCTGGAGCCGTACAAACAGCTGGCTGTCGCCCGTGTTCTTGATCGTTATCTCTTTCTCTATCTCCTGGCCCGGCTTCGGGTCCTCCGGCTCCTCGAATTTCTCCACGAGAACCACGTCGGGCCTGTCGAGCAGGTTGTTGCCGGTGACGACGTTGGACTTGTGCTGGCTGTTGTCCGCCCAGGCGAATACGCCGCCGACGACCAGTGCCAGCGCCACGAGAGCCGCGCCCACCGCGCAAAGAAAGCGCCGGTTCATTTTTGTTTTCACTATATTGTACTCCCCTCAATATGCGTTTTCGGTTCCTCCGCCCCGCCCCGCCGGGGAAAGGCCCGGCGGGAACGGAGGGTTCAGCTAATCTTGTGCGGGCGCCGGATTACGCAAGCGGCACGAAGTGCGGGATATTGCGGTTGACAGTGGTGCCGTTGCCGAACTGGCCATAGTTGTTGCGGCCCCAGAGATAGAGCCTGCCTTCGTCGCAGACAGCCATGGAGGTGTACTCGCCGGCCGCCATGGCCACATACTTCCGGTTGCCGCTGACCGGGGTCGGGACGCTCCTGTTGCTTGTGTTGCCGATACCCAGCTGGCCGTAGTTGTTGCGTCCCCAGGCGTAGAGGGTGCCGTCCATGGCGACCGCCATGGAGTGGAAGTGCCCGGTCGCGATAGCCTTAAACTTGAGAGACGTAGACACCGGCACCATCCAGCGCTGGGCGGTTGTGTTACCGATACCCAGCTGGCCCCGGTTGTTGCGGCCGCAGGCGAACAGGTCGCCCGCTTTTGTCAGCACAATCACATGGCCTTCGAGGGATCTGCAGGATACCGACTCGATGGGGGTATCGTAGCTGCCGTTGACCCTGACCGGCTGGGGAATGCTCATGGTGGTCGTGTCGCCCTGGCCCAGCTGGCCGTAGTTGTTGTAACCCCAAGCATAGAGCTTGTTGTCCGTGGTGATGGCGTACATGAAGTAGTCGCCGGCGGAAACCGCTCTGAAGCGCAGCGTGGTATTCACCAAGCGCGGCGAGGTCTGGTTACCGGAGGAGGTGCCCTGGGCAAGCTGGTGGTTGGTGTTGCGGCCCCAGGTGTATAGACGGCCGTCTTCGTCAATGGCTGCCGAGGAGAATCTTCCCGCGCTCACGGCGATAAACTTGACATCGCCGCGCAGCGTCGTCATTTGCGGGCTATTGTTGGTGCTGTTTTGGGTCGTATTGCCTCTGCCCAACTGGCCGTAGTTGTTGCGGCCCCAGGTGTAGAGCGTACCGTCCATGGCGATGGCCAGGGTGTGGGCCGTGGTGCTGTAGGTGTAGGTCGAAACCGCTTTAAAGGTCAGGTTGCTGGGGCTCACCAGCGCGGGCACGTAGGCTCTCCTTTCGCGGGTATCGCCGACGCCCAGCTGGCCGTAGCCGTTGAGGCCCGCGCCCCAAAGGGTGCCGTTATCCTTGATGAGGAAGGTGGACCTGCCGCTGGCGATCTTGTCCACGGTGGCTTCCGTCAGCACCGGCTTGGATTCGTGGATCGTCACTGTGGACGTGCCGAAGACGCTTGGGTTGATCACGGAGATAGCTCTTACAGTGATCGTCGCCGCCAGTTCATCCGCGGCAACGGCCAGCAGGCCCTGGCTGTTGACGACGGTGCCGGAGCTCATCGCGCCGATGACTTCCCAGTTGCACAGCTGGGGCGATGTGGAGAACTGCTCCACCCTGGCCGTAAACTGATGGGAGCCTCCCTGGAACACGTTGACCGCGGGGGGATCGACCGTCACGCTGGTGATGTTATAGGTCTGGCGGTCCTCCACCATGTTCCCGTTGCGGTCCATATACCATCTCTGGTCATATTCCGCGATGTTGCCATGGCCGCCCGAGCCGTTGCCGTTGGTGTCTACCATGCCGTTGCCGCTGGGCGGGCGTCTGTCGCCGATATAGTAGATGCCGAAGGGGCCGTTGTTGGCGCCGAAGGGCCCCGCGTAATACTTGCCGTCCCACGGGTGCTCATAGATCGGAACCAGGGGCGTATCTGTGTCGGGGCCGTCGTCGCTGTCGCCCGCGCCGAATTTTTGGCCGGTGAGGTTGCCGTAATTGGCGCTGCTGGGGTTGGAATCAATCTCTTGATAGATGTTCTGGCCAAAATAGGCGTACCACTTGCCGGTTTTTTCACCCTTGACCGCGGGCCTGTTGTCGTCCGCGCCGAATTCCCCGTTCGGGCCGCCCCAAATGGCGTCGTCGTCGGAGATATTGCCATTACCGTCTATGGGCTTGTAGATATTGCTGCCCTCGGGGTCTTCCACATAGAAGATGCCGCCGCGGGGGCCGTAGACCGGCCGGTCTCTGTCGTTGCCGGGCTTATCGCCGTCGTTGTAGACGTATTCGGGCGGATAGGTGCTGTTCTTGTCGTCGTCCAGCAATTCGTACACGTTGGGCGGCCTGCCAAGGCGACGGTACCAGTTGCCGTCGTCGCCCTGGACGATGTCGCCCTTGCCGCCGTCCTCAACCATTTTCTTGATCACCTCAAGGATTGCGTCGGCCGCTGCGTTGCATTCGTCGTCCGTGGCGTCTGGGTCGTCCAGAACGAGCTTGCCCGCCTCGATGGCGTCTTCCAACTCCTGCAGGAGGTCCTCGTCATAGTTGACGTCCCCTGCTTCCGCGGCGTCCAGGATCTCCTCGCCCCATCTGATGGCGTCCTCCAGCCTGTTCTTGCGCAGCCTGCGCTGCAGCTCAAGGATGGCGTCCCAGATGTTGTCGGCGGCCTGCTGGTAGTCGCTATCGGTGGAATTGGGGTCGGCCAGCACGGCTTCGCCCGCTTCGGCGGCTTTAAGAAGCTCATCCAGGCCGCTTTCGATATACTTATCGGGGTTCTCATCGGCGTCGTCCTCGATCTCCTTGGCCTTGGCCAGGGCCTTGAGCAGGTCGTCGATGTTCGTGTTGCCCAGGGAGGTCTCCACGCCCACCAGGATGTTCATGGTCTGGCGGTTGCCCCATTTATCGGTGAAGGTGCCGAGAATGATGGCCGCGCCCTTGCGATTGTTGCTATTGGCGGTGATGGAGCCATCGACGTCAACTACCGCGATCTCGGGCTGCAGGGATTGCCAGGTGATGGCGTCGAACGCCGCGGCGTTGGCCGCTGCTTTAACTGAGGGGGTGGCAGAGGTGTAGTCGATGCCCGTCTCAATTGTCACGGGACTGGCTTTTGTGCTGCCGTCCGGCCTGCTGAAGAAAACTTCGGCGCCGTTGGCGATGGAATACTTCACGATGTTGCGGTTATCCCAAACCTGGATAGTTATGGAGCCGACAAGGCCAGCAATAGAGCCGACACTGATAACTGCGGTACCTGCGTTTACACCGGTAACAGAAACTTGCGGACTGCTTAGCCTCCCTCCCGGGGTAGTGAAAATATTAGCATCTGAGCTACGGGCATAAGCTGCGCCGCCGACTGTGACCGTCGTAGATATACCTGCTTCAACCGGCCTGTGAGCAAGATTTGGCTGTTGCGTAAAATCGCCGGTGACGGGCGGCTTGGCGGCAAGGGTGCTGCCCAATCCGATGGCGAGCGCGCTTACGGCCATAGCCGCGGCAAGCACGACGGCAAGCACTCGCTTTTGCTTCCGAGAAAACTTCTTAGGCATGATTATGCTCCTTTCATTCATCGTGATTCAGATCAATCCCAATACAGTGAGCCATGGAAGGCCATGTTGACTTTGATGGTTGTATCTTGGTAGCCGGGCGCGCTCAGGACAAGCGTGATCTGCACGTCCGTCGGGTAATCCTTCCCCTCCACGATCACTGCTTGATCCCATTGGGCTTTGGTGCCGTAGTACTTGATCACGATGGCGTCGGCATTGTCCTTATCCTTGCCAAGGTTGACTTTGGAGGCCACTGCCGCGTCGGGCGAGGTAATGCTCAGACTGCCATAGTTGGTGAAGCTGGCCGCCAAAATGTCGCTAAGCTTAATGGTGCCGTCCTGATCCATAACTATTGGGGTGTCGAAGTTCCAGGAGGCGATGTCGTAAATAAGGGAGTAGTTCGCGGTGAAGTCATCGCTCCACTTCATGTCATAGGTGCCGCTGCCCAAGATAGGCAGTTGCGGGTCTTCGGCGGGGACGATCGTCACATTGACGGTGTCGCTCTTGCCGCCCACGGTGAGGGTGACCGTCGCCGTGCCGACCGTGGTGCCCCTGATCCTGCCGCTCTGGTTCACGATCGTGACGCTTCCGGGGGAGCCGGGGGTTGTGGTCCACTGCACCACGTAATTTGTATTCGCCGGAAGAATGGTGTGCGGGATGTCGAGCTCCTCGCCGACTTCGATGGTAAGGCCCGACGCGCCCACGTCGATGGACAGGGTCCCGGGCGTGGCGGCCACGACATTCACGGTGATGGGTTTGGAGATGCCGCCCGCTTCGACATAGACGGTGGAGGTGCCCACGGTCACGCCCCTGATCTGCGTGCTGGAGACGATGGCGACGTTGCCGTTGCTGCTGCGCAGGCTCGCGGTGTCGGTGCTGTTGCCCGGCACCACACTATAGTTGATGGGCAGTGTCTGGCCCACCTCGATGGTCATGGGGCTGCCGGTGGTGATGTTGATGTCCGTGGCGGGGACAGTCGCTGCCACGACATTCACGGTGATGGGTTTGGAGATGCCGCCCGCTTCGACATAGACGATGGACGTACCCACGGCCTCACCCTTGATCTGGGTGTTGGAGACGATGGACACGTTGCCGTTGCTGCTGCGCAGGCTCGCGGCGTCGGTGCTGTTGCCCGGCACCACCTCGTAGTCGATCGTCTTCGTCTGGCCCACCTCAATGGTGATGGGGCCGGAGGTGGTGATGTTGATGTCCGTGGCGGGAATTGTCCCGGGCACCACGGTGATGGTGATGTCATCCTCGAAGTCGCCGTCGTCCGTGGTCACGGTGATGGTCGCCGTGCCCTCGCCGACCGCCTTTATGTTGCCGTTGTCGTCCACGGTGACGACGCTCTCGTCGCTGGAGCGCCATCTCACGCCCTTATTGGCGGCATTGCCCGGCCGCACGATGGCTCTGAGCTGGTCCTCATCGTCCACGGGCATGGTCCTGTCGCCGCCAACGATTTCAATGCCGATCACGGCGATGTCCTTCTCTCCCACGATCCCCTCGATGTCCCAGGGATCATCATTGCCGTCATGGTCTTTCCAGAAATCGGACCGCAGCATATCAAACCGGTCGGTGCACTGCATGTCTGCGTGGATGACATAGAGCATCTCGCCATCGGGCATCCTGATGGGGATAACCTCTTCCAGCAGCAAGGCGGTGTATTCCGTGGGAGGAATGGCCTGGCCCCAGGTGGCCCAGCCGCTTTCGGGGTTCAGTATCCACTTGGCGGTCGCCGCGCCGTCCCAATCGTCGATCATAACCCAGTCATCGCCGGCCGTACGGCTGTCGCCCAGCACCCACCGTGCGTATTTGTGGGATTCCAGATCGCACAGCTCGGGCTCGTCCTCGTCCCAGTAGTGCGTGGGATACAGGCACTCGTCGTTCTCGTGCTGGGAGGGGTCCTGCAGGATAATGCCCTTGTCATAGTCGATACCCGTGGCGCGCAAGCTGCCGGTGATACTCTCCCGCCTGGCGGCATCGACGATCCTGTCCATCACCACGAACGAGCCGTACTGTCCGTTGGGGTCGCCGGCCTTGGTGACCACGTACCAGTAATCCTGGTTGTCGTAATGGCCGCGCAGCTGGATAAAGTTGGCCGCCGTAAGGCCGGCCAGGAAGGCGCCGCGCAGCTGGTTGTCGTTGATGACCTCGCTCCAGATGCTGTTGGTCTTGATGACGGCCAGTTGGGCATCGATGGTGCCCGTCGCCTCGAACTTGACAAATCTGCCCTGCTTGTCCGTCATGAAGCGCACTTTGTTCACCGCGTCGCTCGCCGGGTAGTAGACGTAGTCGACCGGGGTGATGTCCATGTGCTCCTTGAGCTTCACGCGGGCGTAGATGTCGCCCCAGTTCGTGCCGGGGAAGTCCTCGGTGCCGCCCACGTTGCGCACGGAGATATGCTTCTTGATGGAAACGTCCTTTTCCCATTCCTTCTCCTCAAAGTCCTCCACCAGGCGGCCCTGGTAGTGCGGGGCGTTGCGGAAAGGGTTGCTCCTGTGGTCATAGGCCGTGAAAGCGAAGGTGCCGCCGATGAGCAGTGCCAGGGCGACAACAATCGCGCCGGCGCCGCTGAGCATGCGCTTGGTCTTTTGGTTCATGATTGACTCCTCTCCTTATGTTCGGGAATTTAATAACCGTGCGGGGCTATCGCGCAGAAACTAGATTCTGGGGTTCTACTTCTTTTCCTTCGGTTCTCTTTCGTTCTCCGGCGTTTTTTTGAATGCGCCTTTGAGCAGGATGGCCAGCAGCAGTATCCCGGCGGTGAAACACAGGACGATGATCAGATTGCCGCGCAGCCATTCGAGCCATTGGCCCACTTTTGGAACATGAAACTTTACCACACCGACAACGTTGGCCGCCCGCACGATTTCAAAATCGGGCATGTCGCTGTCGACGCCTTGCGTCTCAAACCCCCTTTCACCGGTATCCTCATAGTCTTCGGTGATGCCGATCACCCTGTGCGTTATCGCGGTTTCGTTTTCCTTTGCGAAGGTGACGTCGTCGCCGATCTCGATGGTGTCCGGGTCGGTCCTCTTGATTGCGACCAAGGAACCCACCGGGTACACCGACTGCATGGAGCCTGTGATGACATTCTTGAAGGAATAGCCGCCGAGGATGGGCTTTTTGTTCCCCTGAGAAAGCAGGAACGCGCCGCCGATCAGACAGACCAGGAGCCCGTAAAACAGTGCATCGAAAACAATTTTTCTTTTCCTACGCTTTGGCCTGGCGGCGGGGCCGGGACTATTCGTCGGTATCATGTACCGATCCAGGATCCGCAGCATGCCGTCCAACTCCGCCTCGCTGAAAATCTCCAGATCAGCCAGCGGCACGGCGCCGGTCCATTGTCCATTGTTCAACACGATCCGTCTCTCCCTTGACAGTAGCATAGCATAAAACTTCGACTTTCGCTCTAAAATCCCCTGAAATACAACTAAAATCCCCTGAATTACAGTTGCAATTTTTGGTTAAATCGACCAATCTCAAAAGACTAAAAAATAATTATACCATACTTTGTCTGGTTTGTATAAAAAACCCCTGAACTGCAGGAAAAATCCCCTGAACTGCAGTTTTCGGGAGGCGATACCAAAAAAAAACACAGGCTCTGGGGCCTGTGTTTTGGTTCATTCGCGGGTTCTTAGATTAGCTCCGATATTTTTACGTTCAACCCTTCAGCCAGCTCCGCTTGCAGACGGACTAGCAGTTTCCTGACAGTACAAAACGCGACGGCGTTTCTGCTGCAGTATTCGTCCTCTTCGAGGCATCGATTGATTTTGACCGTCCGTTCCAGCACGCCCACGATATCCAGGAGGGTCAACTGTTCCGGATCCCTGCTCAATACAAAGCCGCCATCCACGCCCCGCTTTTCGCTCAGTATTTTCGCGTCCTTCAGCGTCTTGGTTATTTTCATGATATAGGTCAGCGGTATCCCCATGGCTTTCGCGATTTCCTTGCTGTTCACCACTCTTTTTTGGATCGCCAGATACAGAACAATCCGGATCGCGTAATCGGTTGTCACGTTCAGCTGCATGTACATCCCTCTTCCCATTATCTCTGCGCGCAAGTCATTATTTCCGGTTCAGAATGGATTCCAGGTGCTCGATCTCCTCCTCGATATCCAGCTTGTTCCTGGCGGGCGGCTTGCCCCGCTCCTCGATAATCCCCCCAAACCCATCGTGGCGCCGGAGCCTGCCCTTGATGAGCCGCCACAGCACCAGACCCACGGCCGCGACCAGCAGCAGGGCGCCAAGCTCCAGCCAGTTACTTGAACTCATAGTATTCCTCCACTTTTTTTCTCAATGCGTCGCGCCGGCTCACGGCGTCGCGCCGCTTTTTGATATACTTCAGGCTAACAGCATATGGGATCAAAAGAAGAGCGAATAGGGCTATGGCGCCGATGTTCGCGCCCACCAGGATGACGTCCACCACGGGGAAGGGGGCCTCGCTTGGCACGGGCAGCGCCTCGAGCGCCCGCGTTTCCCTGAACCCGTCGCGGACGCAGACCCGCGCCTCAAGGCCCTCCGCGCCCTCCCCGGCGGGGGCTTCCACGGTCCATTCGCCGAAGCTGTGGCTGCCGACCGGGGGAAGCTCCTCCTCATAGGCATGCACCGGGTCGTGGGCGCACACGAAGCTCTCTATCCCGGGCTCAAGGCAGGACGGCTCTTTCGCGATGGCCCGCCCATACTCGTGCCCGACGGCAGGGATGGGCTGCGTATATTTGTCCCCGCAGCGAATGCAGGCGAAGGTTGTGACGCCCTCCTGCTCGCAGCCCGGCCGCGTGGTGACGGATGCCTCGTATTTGTGGCCCAGCGGCGGGATTTCATCATATTCGTCGTGGGTCTGTCCACGGTTGCACGTCCTGTGCCTCTCCCCCGGCGATGTGCACGTGGGCCGGGTATCGGTGACCCATGCCCCCCAGAGATGGTCGGTGGCGTACAGGATCTCCGTATACCGCTGCCCGCAGGCGCCGCACAGATACGTGATCTCCCCGTCCTCCATCGCGGTGGCCGGGATGTTCCGCGTCACGGTATACTGGTGCCGGCCGGCTTCGCATGCGGCGTTGGGGGCCGCCCGCGCGGCCGGGGCGAACGCGCAGACGCACAGCGATACGGCAATGAACGCCGACGCCGACGCAGCCCGGCCGGCACCTTTTCTTTTCCTGCGCAGTTCCATACAAATACCTTTCAACTTTCGAGGACGAAAGCTTAATACCGTCTCCATTTGTCCAAGGCGTCTTTCAGCGCGGTGTATTTGCCGCGGCCGATGGGGATGGATTGGCCGTTCACGAGCTTCACCTGGTCGAAGGAGGCCTGATATACGGCGTCCAGCGCCACCAGATAGGAGCGGTGGACGCGGATGAAGCCGCGGTCCTTCATGCGCTGTTCCATGTTGGACAGGCTGGACTGGAACACAAATTTGCCGCCGGCGTACCAGACGCAGACCATGTGGTCCATGGTGGTCTCGAAGTAATAGATGTCCCGCAGGTCGATATGCCGGTATTCGCCGGCGCAGTTGAGCGCGATGCATTGGCGCTCCTGCTCACGGGCGGCCTTCAGCGCGTCCTCGAACACCCACGCGAAGCGGGCAAAGCCGCTCTTTTCCACATAGTTGAAGGCCTTGGCGTCGAACGCCTGATAAAAATATTCCTTATCGGCCACCCAGCTCAGATACAGGATAATGCCGTCATACCCATTTTTGCGCACGGAATGCGCAACCACTTCGCAGCCGTTGAAGGGCTCCAGCACGAGGATGTTGACCATGGAGGCAAAGGCCGGGTCCATCATTTCGAACATAAGGGACTGGCCGTTGGCAAAAGTAGTAAGCACCGCCGGAATCTGCTTTTCCGCGCAGATGGTCCGGCAGATGTTCGCGTAACTTTCCAGCTCCTGCGGATTCGAATCGCAGATGACGATTCGCAGGGCTTCCAACTGGCTCACCTCCTTTGCTAAAGTGTGAAAGTGCCCGCCTCACGCAGGTTTCAAAAAAGGATAACACAAAGCTTCCGGCAAGTCAAGCGCATTTGCCCTGTGTTTAGTTATTGTTCCACCAGCTTGGCCAGCACCAGTATCCTTTTGTCCCCGGTTGAGGAAAGGCAGGTGGAAAGCGCCACGATCCGGTCCTCCGGCCCCAGGGGAATATCTCTCCAGCGGCCCGCGGTCCCCTTGATCATTTCGATAAACGCCTCCTTTTCGCCGGGGAGCACAAAGGCCAGATTGCTGTGGTAGTCCCCGGTGGAGGAATCCGTCAGGACGAAGGCGAACAATTGCAGCTGATAGGTTTTGTCCGGCGTTTGCAGGGTTCCGTATTTTACGCGGTCAAAGAAGCCGGGGTCTCGGAACTCCCGCAGCGTGCCGAACATCTTGCCGCCGCGCATGTTGTGGCCGTAGACGACCGTGTAGAAATCCGAAAAATCGCGGTTGTTGCGGTAGTCCATGAATATTGCGCCATAACGGGAGGACTCGTGCCGCGCCGTGCGGTTGACGTAATACTGGTTGTCCGTCCACTGCACCACGGGGTAATCGATCTGGGTTCCGGGCACGGTGAGCCACGCGGCCGCCTCCGGGGCGTCCCGGCGCAGGCCGGTGAAATCCACACTCCCCAGGCCGGAGGCATCCTCCCCCGCGGCGGGGAGCGTGGGCATTTCGTGGTCCGATGCCTGCCGCGATTCGTCCCACAGGGCGGCCCCGCCGAAGACCAGGCCCAGCAGCGCGGCGGCGACCAGCATATCGCGCAGCGCGCGCCGCAGGACCTTTTTCATAACACGGGCGTCTTTCATCTGCACCTCACTGTTTTCCCTATCGGCGCACCACAATCCGGAAGTTGCGGACCAGGGAGCCGCTGGCGACCCGGACGTTGATCGTGCCCCTGTAGTTCGCCGGAATTATCAAGGAGCTCAGCGTTCCATGCGGGCTGCTGAGCGACGCGCGCGCGCCGGTCTGGGAGCGGATTCTCCAGTCCACGGCCTTGCTGGCGCCGAAATTGAGGATCGTGGGAGACCCGGGCGAGGACGTTATGTACAGCAGGTTCTGCGTCATCTCGATATCCAGGTCCAGGTACATGACAATCAGGTCGATCACCTGGATGGTGAACTCCATGCGCAGGGTTGGATCGTGCGCGGACTCGGCGCTGATTCTCATGCTTCCGTTGACATTGCCCCCCGGAATCGTGATGGAGAGTGTCGGGGCGTTATCGACCGGGAGGGTCCCCCAGGCGGCGCCGCTCACCCTTGACCAGTTCATGTTGTCGCTGGAGATGCCATCGCCCCAGGCCTCCGCCGTGATGGTGATTGTCTGCGGCGCATTCTGGCCCGGGATACGGATGGTGCTGTTTCTGGCGATGTAGCCTATGTTCTCGCCGGCGGTGACATTGTACGCGGCAAGGGACATGGCCGGCGGCACCGGCAGGTGCACCTCGCCAAGGTCGTTGTCCACGGCGTCCTTGGCGTAATAGGACGTGCCGTTGGCCCGCGGCTCCACATACAGCGTGATCCATTTCTCGGTCTGCGGGCCGATCGCAAAATTCGGATCCCCCGCGGTCACTGCCCCCGGCGTTTGCGCATCGGCGTCGGTCATCTGATAGCCGATATAGCTGTAATACTGCGGGTCGGCAAGCCTGAGCAGGACGTTATCAAGCTGCATGGGGGGATAGGTAAAGTAGGTGTAGGGCGTGGCCGATTCGTCGGTGCCGGAATTGACGGAAAAATTCACCGCTTCCAGCGTTGCGTTGGAGCCGCTTCGCTTGAGCGCCGTCACATAGCCCGCCTCGGGCACGGACCTGTTTTCTTCGCCGGCCAGCACAATCTGGCGCACATGCAGTTGCGCGGGCAGCTCCTGCACCTCGAATTGCGAGGCCTTGGGGAAGACCGCGTCGTGGTAGGGCACATCGTTGGGCCAGGGGTTTTTATTGCCGAAACGGTCCGCCATGTAGATGCGCACCAGGTCGCCCGTGGCCAGGTTGACACCGCCCGGCAGCGTGACCGACCAGTTCCCCGCGCCGTTCACAGTCGCCGAAACGGGCAGTTCAGGCCCGCCATTCACGCAAAGCGTCACCTTCGCGCCGGGCTCCCCGTCATAGCCGGTGATCACCGTCTGCCCGCGCATGAGCAACCCGTTGATCTTCGCCGGCGCGGGCGGCGTGACATCCTTCACGCGGGCGGTGAACTCCTCGCCCATGCGGCCGCCGCGGTTGGCCCTGGCGGTCAGCAATGTGCCGGCCTGCAAAAATTCGAGGAATTTGGGCGTTGGATAGCCCGGCGGCAGCAGAAGGTAGCCGTTGGCGTCTGTGGTGAGGAACCAGTCTTTATGGCCATGGACCAAACAGCCCGGCGGGCAGCTCGCGTCGCAGTGCAGGTCGCAGCCCGGCGGGCAGCCCTTGAGGCAGTGCAGGTCGCAGCCGGGGTCGCAGCCCTTATAGCAGTGCAGATCACAGCCGGAGGGGCAGCCCACGATGTGGTGGTCGTCTACGCAGCCGGGCAGGCAGCCATCCTCTATGCAGTGCTCGAGTTCGCAGTCGTCATCAGTACAGGCCGCCAGCTTATGGCTGCTGTGCACGGAGCAGACGGTGGGACAGTTATAGAGGTGGTGATCGATGGCGCAGCCGGGCGCGCAGCTCTGGATGCAGTGCAGCGTGCAGCCGGGGGGGCAGCCCGTGTAGCAATGCAGGGTGCAGCCGGGGAGGCAGCCCACGATGTGGTTGCTGGGGACATAGACCTCCTGCGCGTTGGATGCGGCCATGTAGTCGGAGGTCTCCACGCTGCCGTCCTCGCTGGTGATCCATACCTCCACGCCCTGCGCGCCCGAGGCGTAAACCGGGATCATCTCCACGTGGCCGCTTTCGTCCACGCCGTCGTCGTCCGGCACCCAGCCGATCACCGCGCGCACGCGCACATATTTGTCCGCGTCCTCGGGGTTTTTGACCAGGCCCGAGAGATCGTCCGCGTCGTCGAACAGCACCTCCGGCGTCTGGTTCATGCCGGTGATGCGGCGGAAATTCCCTTCCCTTATGTTTGTCTGTGACAGCAGCGGGCCTGCTATTGTCCCTGAAGTGGGGAAAACGCCATTTGTCGTGTTATTATTCATGTCATACCGAATATCCGCGTCCATATATGACAGCACATCCGACGGGGCTTTCAAATTGCTCCCAACCGCCCAAATATCTATGTCGCTTTTATTATTCGGATCCGCAGCGCTGCCTATTTCAAAAACGCAGCCCGTTGCAGGCATCCAAATGGCCTGTCCGCGATCGGCGCTGGAGGCGGTGCCGGCGCCGGCATTTTTATTGCGGATATCAAACAAGGCCGGTTTGATCAATCTGAAAACGCTGTTGTTGGCGCCGCGCGTCGAGCCGATCACGCCGCGCGTATTCGTGCTCGTAGCAGTAGCTTGCGTACCAGCTGTTACGGTACCGTTGTAGGCATTATCGCCCACGATATATACTTCCGCGCCCTCTTCGCACACAAAGCTGCCATTTGTATGCGAAAAACAGACGGTTGATTGGCCGGATATAAGGGAGGTCAAGTTTATTCTGCTGTTCCTTTTCGCCAGAAAGCTCTGGTTTGAATTGTTGAACTGGATAGCGCTGCCCACCATTGTTGCGGAAAAACTCGCGTTTTCATGAATGATAATACTATTAAAATTTTGGTAAATCGCCGGGTAGCGGCCTCGAACGCCGCTTATTTGCGTGCCCTGGGCATTCCTTCCGGAATAAGTTAAAACGACGATGGCATACTGGCCCACCTCGAAATTTCCCCTGCCGTACCTATACGCCGTCCCGGCCGTAGCCGCCGCGGTGTTGAAGTAGAAGATCGAGTAATCCTGCCGGCCTATCTCGGTGATGAACTGCGCCGAGCCGGGTTCGATAAATACAGAGCTGACATGCCCGAATTCCGACGCGGTGGTGATGCGGTTCTCGCCGTATAGAATCAGGTGGGAACCGGAGACCTGCGCGAAATGGTTCGCGTCGCCGGGGTTGACGGTGACGTTGCCCACGCGGTAGATCCACCGGCCTGTGCCCCCGGAGCTCTGTTCATACAGAATCCCGTTGGTATTGGAGTTTGTTGTGGAGCTCATATAGCTTTGCGAGGTATTTTTCCGCAGCCGGATGTCGTGTATATCGAAGGTGGGGTCATAGCTCACCGAAGATGAGTTGGAAAAGTTCATGCGCATGTTGTATAGGTTCAGGAAAAAACCCTGCCCGTCAACTTCGAGCGGGCGCGTTCTGGACGAGAGATCGCTGCCGTTGCCGGTGCTGGTGGAAACCGGCGCCGCTATGTCACCCAGCAGCACGATTTTGGAGCAGCTCGTGTTGTTGTTCCACGCGGCCCGAAAGCTCGTCCAGTCGTCCACATAGTGGATGTCCCACCCGGGCTTGGCCGGGTCGGGGGCGGTATGCGCGGCCAGCGTGGGGCTGGCGGGCAGCGAGACCATCAGCGTGCCCAGAAGCGCCAGGGCAAACACCGCCGCCGCGATGGTTTTTGGAATCAGCCTCTTCCTTTTCATCTCCGTATCTCTCCTTTCACGTCGCGCTCGGGTCAGCCCGTGGCAAGCGGGTCAAGAATTATGCCGACCGCGCTTCTGCTTCCAACGCCCGCGTTGTTGTCCCACCACGCGTCGCGATAGTGATACTTCGTGGTCTCGGCGACGACATATTTTCTGGGTTCGACGGTTTCGGCAATGAGCGTGACCGTCAATTCCGCGCTGGCATACGTGACGACGTCCGTATCCAGCTTGACTTTTTCGAACAGCGGCGCCGTCCTGTGCAGCTGCGTGACGCCGTCGTCCGGCGGCAGGACGTGCAGGTAGTAGTACCAGCCGTCGCCGCCGTCCATCCAGTCGGTGGTGTTGAGGCCCACGAATTCAAGCTGCTTGCCGAACTGCGCTTCGAAATAGAGCAATTTGCCCGGCTGAAGCGGATCGGGCTTCGAGGTCAGCACCGGGAACACCTTCACCCTGACGAAAGCGGGGATATCGCCGTTGTTTGTCACCCAGCTCTTCTTATCCACTTCCTCTCCGCCTATGAGGCTCGTGCCGGGGGCCGGCGGCGTAAATTCCTCCTGGATGCGCTGGGAAAATATATACTGCATAATCCCCACCCGGTTATTCCTGCTGTCCGAATGGTTCAGCCAGGCCAATGTGCCCTGTATGGAAAAACCGGCGGACAGCATGGCGGCGGCGGCAGCCATAACAATCGCTATGTACTTTGCGCGCGTTTTGCGCAAGGCTTTTTTGCCCCGCTTGGCTTTCATACGCTTAACCTCCTCATAGTTTCAAACGTCCGCTGCTGACAGCACTCCTCAGCCCGTCAAAGCGTGGGACAGAAAGACGACAGGTGCGCATAGAGCTGGCTGGACGTACCCAGCCCCCAGTCCTCCGCCAGCGCCTGCGCATTAAGCTGCAGCGCCTGCAGGTTCACGATGAACTGCAGTTCCATGTTGGAATAGGAAAAGTCCGCGTTGTCCGCCAGGGTCAGCCCGGTCATCAGCGCTGCGGTGGATGCGCCCGGCTCGAGCCTGCCGATGTAGTAGAAAAATCCGCCCTCATAGAACCATTTGCCCTGGTCCGCGCCCACGGTGGTGAGGGCCGCGGCCGTGTTCGGGAAGTTGATCACGTTGGCGTAATCGATGCTGATTTTTTTGCCGGCGTCACCGGTCAGCTTTCCGATGTTCGCCGCGGCCGGCGCCGCCGCCGTGGCGCTGGTTTCTTTCACCAAACCCCAGGCGGCCTCCAACTCGGTCTCATATGTGTCCGTGCTTTTGTAGCCCCAATAGCGCGGGTTGCTCACGGTGAGCGTGGTGCCCGAAACGCTGAACAGCGCCGTCATGCGGCGGTATGGGCCCAGCGCGTCCATCGCCTGGTAGATCGCGTAGCGGTTGCGCTGCGCGCCGGCCGGGGATATCTTGACTTTCACAACCACGCCGGCGGGCGCGGGGATCGAACTGCCGCCCTCAAGGAACTCCACCGCATCGAACACCCCGAGCGCGTCATCCCACGCGTCCCAATCGCCGGCCATGCAAAATTCCGGCGACACGCCCTCCTCCTCCGGGTCTTCATAGGGCTCCGGCATGCTGGCGGCCTTCATCGCTTTGATGATTTCCTCGAAGGAGATCCGGGCAAAAAGCGGGGATATGCCGTCGTTGCACACGGAGACGATTTTCGTAACGCTGCTGCCGGGCTGCCACTGGTTTTGTTGCACAAAATCCTCTATAATCACCGCTTTTATGCCCATCTCGCCCATAAACTCGTTTACTTTCTGCTCGGACGACGTCACCCACGAAAATGTGGAGCCGAGCGTCACCAGAAAGGCGTATAGCAGGGCGAAGGCGATCAGGGTGCCCTTGCTGTAAAACTTTTTTATAATTTTGAACATCTTCATGGCCCAACGCTCCTTTGCTTGTCAATTCCCCCATTTCGGGATGAAAGGATACCTCGAAGCAAACCGCCGCCCGGCTGCCTTGATTCACTTTGAGGTATCCTCTCGGGTGGCGCGGAACCGCACCACCCCTAAAAGGATACAATCCGTTTTTTACGTCACGTTTTTTCGCACTTTTTTGTAGCGGTCATAGAAAACAACGCAGAGGACACCGGTTGCGAGCAACAGGATATACATGCCGTAGCGCAGGGCGTCGCCTGTTTTCGGGGGGTCGGGCGGCGCGTCCTTCACGGCGTGGATCACCCAGTCGATATTGGCCGACGAGACCTTGCTCAGGTCACCGGCCGAAAGGCCGAAATTCGCGGTGACGACGAATACCAGCGATTTTTGCGCGCCTTTTTCGTAGACGCCCAGGTCCAGCCCCCGGTTGATCAGGTCCACGCCGTTGCCCCGCATGCCGAAGGCCTCCTTGCCGTCCCCGCGCAGGCGGCCGCTGTAGAGCAGCTGCCCTTCCAGGGAGATTTGCAGGTGCAGATTGTCCAGCCAATCCACAGAACCCGCCGATCTCGGCGATTGGCCCAGCAGGTGCAGGCGAAACGGAGTGCCCTGGTCCAGGTTGCGCAGCGTGAGGGTGCGGGTGATGATGTCCCCCGGCATCAATTTTTTGGAGAACAGGAAGAACTCGCCCACATCTTTCACGCTTATGCCGTTCTCATCGTCGATGAGGAAGCTATCGGGGAGATTTGTCTCAATCGCCAGCGCGACATTGCCGCAAAGCGCGGCCATCAAGCAGGCCGCCAGAAGGGCCGCCAATGTTTTTGTCAGCTTTTTCATTGGAAAATCTCCCCTTTTGTTCAGTCATTGGTTTTTCACGAGATGCGTTTTCGGCCGCGCTGTGTTACGCGTTGATCGCGGTCGTCAGGGCGGCGATCAGGGCGGCGTCGTCGGTGGGATCCAGCTGCCAGCCGGCGGCGTTGCCGGTGGCCGTATCGTCGGTGAGGGCCTCTACGGTGGCCTGGAGGCCTTCCACGCAGATGACCAGGGCATACTCATACTTCTGCCACTTCTTCTGGTCCGCGTTGCCGTCCAGGCTCACGCCATTCAGCAGATTCTCGGTGTATCCGCCGCCGGGGATGACCTTCATCCAGTAGAAGTAGCCGTTCCAGTAGACCCACGTGTCCGTATTGCCAGTCATTGTGGCGGAGAACGCGGCGTCATACACCAGGCCGACTTCCGTGGGGTTCACGGAGGACTTCCTGACGTCGGCAGCCAGGGGGGTGGTGCCCGTCGAAGCGGTGTAGGGAGCGGCGGCAAGGCCGGTGATAAGGCTGAGTTTGCTCCAGTCATAGTTGTTCTTGAGGTTCCAGCTGTTGAACTCCGCGGTGCCCTTGGTGTAATAGCCGTACTCCACGGTGGCGCCCGTGATTTTGCCGGTTGCTTTGGTGTACACGGCGCCGTCGCCGAGCTTCGCCAGCCATTGTTTGCCCCCTCCATCCGTATAGACCACGGCGAACTGCGGGGCTTCGGAGTCGGGGTTCGCGGCGTAAATCGCGATGCCGGTGGGGGCCGTGCCGGTCCAGGTGATGTCGGCGGCATCGATCTCGGCCCAGGAGGCGACGGTGCTGATGTCGAAGGGCACGGCCTCGACGGCGTCGGAGGCAGCGGTGTTGCTGGAGGTGTAGGTGATCGTGCCGTTGTTGCCCAGCAGCTTGATCATCTCCTCAAAGCTCACGCGGGCCAGCATGCCTGTGGAGCCGGTGTTGAGGACGCTGACGGTTTTAGGCGTGGTCGCACCGATTTCGAACTTGAAGACGGTCTCTTCTTCGATGGCGATCAGGCCGTCGCTGGCGGCAAAGCCTTCGTTCGTGAACTCGTTTGCCAGCTGCGTCCTGGAGGTGACCCACGCGAAGGTGGCGGAGGCGCCGATGACCAGTGCCAGGACGATAGCCATCGCGACGAGGAGTTTGCGGTTCTTCTTGAGTTTCATTGCTCTTTTCTCTCCTTTTTTTTTGTTTCTTTTTTTATATCCCTGCCTCTTTAATAAGCGGGCCGGCGGCGCAAACCGCTGGAGATTCACGCGGCCGGTCCGCCATCAAAAAGCGTGAATATCGAAGGGCTGCAGATCGAAGGGCTGCAGGGCGGGAGCCCTCTTCTTTTCCTCCTTGCGGGCCGCGAAGTAGGCGCGCAGCACCGTGAGCAACAGGAAAACGGCCCCCATGCACACGCATACCATGATCAGGTTGGAGCGCATCATATCGACCACCTTGCCGAAGAAGGGGATGGTGAACTTGTGCACGCCGATGACGGCGTTTAGGCCCACCGGCGGGTCCGCCGCGTTGTTGTAGTCCCCCTTGGTGATCATGCGCGCCTGCTTGCCCTCCTCCTCGGGGAGGAGCTCCATCACCCGGTGGGTGAGGAAGGCTGTGGATTTCGCGCTGGGGCTGAAGGTCACAACGTCGCCAACCTTGACCTGGGAGGGCTCCGTCAGTTTGACGAAGATCATGTCCCCCGGCTTGAAGAAGGGCGCCATGGACGGCGTAAGCACGTTATAAAAGCGATATCCGAACAGGTTTTTGCTCTCGCTGTTGCTAAAGGCGAAGATCGTGCTGCCGGCCAGCAGAAAGCCCACGAAGCAAAACGTCAGGATGTTCAGCAGGAGGCTGGCAGCTTTGGAGGGCTGCCTGCCTTCGGGCGGCGCCGCCTCGGATATCGGTTCAAGCATAGCCGCCGGCATGGCCGCCGGCAGATATTCTTCTTCCGCGATCAGGCTCTCCAGGTCATCGGGCCACAGCGTGCCCACGCCCTGCCGCATCTGCCGGGCGCCGATGGGCTCATACATATTCCAATTGCTCTGTCCGCCGTAGCCGGGCGCCTGCCAGCCGCTATAAGGCTGCTGCGCGTCCCATTGGTTCTGCCCCTGGCTGCCGTAGCCTGGCTGCCGTGCATTCCAAGGCTGCTCCGCGGGATAGGGATACTGCGGTATATAGGAGTACTGCTGCGCATGCATGTATTGCGGCGTGTATTCCATATGTGATTCCTTCTTTCTTGATCGCTCAAACAAATTGGGGCGCGATATCGCAGGGACTTCCGCAAACCTTTTAGTAACTTTATACATCCACTTTATCACAGCAACACGAGAAAATCAACCGGAAGCCGAGGTTAAGGTCTGCATTATCCCGTTGCGCTTTCACACTTTACACATATTGAGCATAGTCCACCGAAGAATTGGCAGTTCCAGTTAGAGTTGTGGCAATGAATGTCATAAACCGGATATTTAGCGGCAAATGCGGTTGGAATGGCCAAGGCGGGCACCTTTGAGCGCCCCGAAGGATACATGCCGCTGATATTGAGTGTAAGCGCCGCCTCGCCGAAGCGTTCCGAGGCCGCTTGCGAAAAACCGACAGACTTCCGACAGCCAACAGAAAAAGCAAAAGAGCCAGTTGAAAACAAAGCATTTCAACTGGCTCTTTTGAATTAGAACTGGAATTGGCTATCCGCGACATTGTTGATCGGCCAATGGCCTAACCCGCCTCCGCCTCCTCCTTCAGCTTTTGCGCCAGCGCGCGCCGCTCGATCAGGTCCGCCTCAACCTCCTTGGGGTCTTTGGGGTACTTGAACCAGAACAGGGCGATGAGCACGACCACCTCGCCGGCCAGGATGCCCAGGTGCATCAGCGGCCAGATGGATTTCAGGAAGCGCTCCGGCTGCTGCTCCCTGGGGATGTCCCAGCCCTGGTAGCCGGTCCACTGCGTCACGGCGTTGCCGAAAATGGAGGTGAGGTTGTCTCTGATGAGCTTGTTCATGATGCCGTCCACGGACCTGGTTATGCCCTCGCTGCGGTATCCGGTCTTCCACTCCACGTAGTCGTACATCTCGTAGCCCATCATCCCGTGGGGGATGGGCGACCACATGTCCATGATGCCCTTGAGCATCTCCATAAAGAACATGAAGAACATGCGCGGCCAGGTGTGGTAGCCCATGAAGTAGACCGTTGTGCGCATGAGCATGATGATGAGCACGTGGCCCTTGATAAAGTTGACCTTGCCCCGGAACAGCTCCACGGCCCTGACCGCCAGGGGCGACATGAGGAAGCCGGGGGCGTAGCAGACGACGCTCTTGATGGCGAACAGCAGCTCGCCGCCGATCTCCTGGTCCCGGAACCGCAGCTTCGGCACCGGCATAAACCGATAGAGGAACATCTCGTCCGTGCGGGGGACTATGATCCTGATGAAATTCACGACGAGCCACATCATGAACCACCTGTTGTGCTTCACGATGGCGAAGCTCTCCCGGAAGCTGAGCCGCTGCTCCTGGGTCTCCTCGCTCAGGGTTTCGCCCTCGGCGTTGACCTTCACGGTGAAATCCACGCGCTGCTTGGCAAAGGAGGGCAGCCAGCGGCTGAAAATCGTGAGCGGCGCGAAGATCATCGCGCCCCAGATCATGATCTGGTAGTCCGTGATGCCCAGTATGTCCTTGAGGCCCATAAGAACCACCGATATGCCCGAAAAGGCGCCTCCCAAATGCCCGCCCAGGGTTTTCGCAAGCTGTATGGCGCCCCGCTGCTCGGAAAACGGGGTGATGCCCGCCCATATCTTGGCTTCGCTTATGGCGTTGGCCGTGCTCATGAGGTCGGCGAACATCGTGATCAACGTCCACTGGATGATGCGCTGCAGGGGCGTCATGCCGAAATCGAAGCACTGGACCAAAATGAGCAGTGGGCTCATGGTGGCGTTGAAGCGCATGATCCAGCGGTGCACCATCTCGCCGTATCGCTTGCGGTCCATGTGTACGCCCACGGGCGGGTCGGTCAGGGCATCCCAAGTGATCCTGGTCACGTCGTGCACGCTTTTCCAGTTCGGCGGGATTTTACCCTCGCCCATGCCGAGATAGAGCCTGCCGCGCATATCCGTGAAGCCGTTCATGAAGCCCTTCAGTGCCTCGGCCAGGAACTGGATCCCGTTCTCCCAGGGGTGTATGGTCTCTTCGGGGAGGTCCGTGCCCTTCCACCACGCAACCGGGTGGCACACCGCCTGCTTGAAGTTCGCCTTGGCTTCGCTGCTCATTTTCGCCATATGTTTCCCCCTTTCTTTTTTGGTTATTATTCATTATAGCTGAAAATGAGGGGTTTGGCAAGAGAAAAATGCTTTGCAAAAAATTTTTCTTGCTTTTTCATATTATCTATGTTATAATGTGATGTCGTTATGTCACTTTCGCTCCTCTGGCGCCAGCGGCTCTCAAACGGAGACGCATTACGCGCGTATGAGCGATCGAATATATATCCGGAGGACCGACCCCTATGGACCTGGCAAAAGCGGAAAAACTCATCGA
>Ga0123353_10001266_pt1 | contig 30929 bp, 17 predicted proteins | sample TergutLab28metaG_3_FD_92763 | JGI IMG/M metagenome (GOLD analysis project Ga0123353, IMG submission 92763) | Labiotermes labralis P3 segment gut microbial communities from Petit-Saut dam, French Guiana - Lab288 P3 | ecosystem: Host-associated > Arthropoda: Insects > Digestive system > Gut ...
AGTGCGCAGTCCGTCATTGATACTGTTAATGCGGTTTTCGAGAATATTGAAGAAAACCTCCTTTTTCAAGATAAAACAAAAGACGGTGAAAAAGATGAAGAAAACAATTATATTGCTGCCGCAAAACTTTGGAAAGGAAAAGGGAAAAAAGGTTTTGAAACACATACGACTGCGAAGGACTTTTCCGGTTATTGTTCTCTGGTGTTGATTCCAACCGCTGATGTTCCTACCGAAGACGAATACGAGGAAAACTATTCGGACGACGAAAACGGTGAAGACAGCCGCAAGGCAGATAAATTTATTGAAGACACGGCAGAGAAAATCAAAGAACTTCATTATGCAAAACCGTATGCGAAAATCGGTGTGCTGGTCAGAAGAAACAGATTTATCACGCAGTTTATTTCGGCATTGAAAGCAAAAAATGTCGAGGCAAAGGAAGAAGGCGGTAATCCGCTGCCGAATGATTCTGCCGCTGTGCGGGTCGTTCTTTCGGCATTGATGCTGGCAGACCATCCCGGCGATACTGTTGCAAGATTTCACGTTGCCGATAGTCCGCTGGCGGAACATTGCGGTTTAACAGAATACCGGAAGTGTATTGCCGAGAGAAAATTAAACGATAAAAATTATTTGGAAAATGACGGAAAGTTCGCCGCAAGGAATTGGTCGGAGAAAACACGGTGTAAAGCAGCGACGGAAGGTCTCGGAAGCGTAGTGAAGGAATTAGCCGAGGTGATTCGTCAAAAGGAAAATTTAGATGCCGACTTTCCGCGGGAGTCCCAATGGCTGGAAAAACTCATCGAACTTGCGTTTCAATTCGAGACCGAAGCAAAGGAAGACCGGTTAAGCCGATTCGTTGAAAGAGTGAAAGTCAAAGGTGTTTCCGGCAAGTCAGACGAGGGTGACATCACCGTTACCAATATCCATAAATCAAAGGGGTTGGAATACGACATCGTTGTACTGCCGGACTTAACTTGCGAATTTTATTACAATACAACGGATATGATTGTCTCGCGAAAAAGTCCGGTCGAACCCGTTGATTTTGTTGTTCGTTATGCCTTTAAAGCCCTTCAAAGATTTCTACCGAAAGAATATCGGGAAGCGTTTGATAGACGTATCCGCGGTGAGATTGTTGAGTCATTGAATCTGCTTTATGTCGCAATGACAAGAGCGAAACGCGAACTGATGATGCTGGTGCCGCATAAAACCGCAGATAAAAACGGCAACCCCGCCGAGGATGAGCATAAACGCAAAACCTTCGGCAACCTTTTATTAAAAGGATTGAGTCCGGAAATAGAAGAATATGGAAATGGAGGTGTTTTCTATGCTCACGGCAATGCCGATTGGTATCAAGAATTTGAAGAGGAACTCAAAAAGAAACAGAAATATGCCAAAAAAGAGGAACCGGAACAACCGATTCCCGCAGTGTTCAAATTGAAAACAGAACCGAAGAAACGTTCTTTCCTGCGTTTGGTTCCTTCCGGTGCGGATAAAAAGGCAGAACCGCCGACAAGTGAAACCGTTAAAACCGAAGACACTGAGGAGATTCAGGAAGTTGTTCATGGCAGCAACAACGCTATGCGGCGCGGCACAGCAATTCATAAATGTTTCGAGTTCACGTTAAATCGTGACCCGTTTCTTGAACACAGCATTCCGGGCAAAGGCGAACTGCTGCAAAATTGTCAGGAAGACGAGACGAAAGAACTCGATTGGGACGAAATCATTGAATCCTTCACGAAAATGTGCGGCAATGCGAATGTCCGAAAGGCGTTGTCTCGTTCCGCTTATCCGGCAGACGAAACAGTGGTGACGGAACATGAGCGGCGTTTTATCGTCAAGGTAAAAGATGACGACGAAGACAAAATCGTCAACGGAACTATAGACCGATTGATAATCCGGCGAAGAGGCGGCAAAGTTGTCGGCGTGGATATTATCGACTTCAAAACCGGAGGGCGCAATGATGAGTTCTATGAACCGCAGATGCAGTTATATCGTCAATCGGCGGTAGAACTTTATCGCATTGACGAATCGGATGTAACCGTCAAACTGTTGTACGTTTCACTGGGAGAAGCAGTACCCGTTTAGCGGTACCAGTTTAACCAGCGGTTCGTAGAACCGCAAACCGAAAGGAAAAACCATGTCTCAAATCACAAAATGTTTGTTCATTACTTTGTCCGTTTGTCTGATGTTCGCCGCTTGCGCAACATCGTTTGCAGAGACCTCATCTGCGATTACTGCTGCCGAAGGACTTCTTGCGAGAACAGTCCCGGAACTTGTCGGAAAAGTCGTGTTCACTGAAATTCCTGCCGAAGGCGGTAAGGATGTCTTTGAACTCCAAACGAAAGACGGGAGAATCATCGTTTCGGGCAACAACGGTGTTTCAATGGCATCGGGGCTGCATTGGTACCTGAAACATTACTGCCGGTGTCAGATTTCACTTCGGGCAAGTCAACTGAAACTGCCTATTCCGCTGCCGCAAATCACGGAACGTGTCCGAATCGTTTCGCCGTACAAATACCGCTATTATTTCAACTACTGCGCTTTCAGTTATACCTTGGCTTGGTGGCACTGGAACGATTGGGAAAGAATGATAGACCTCATGGCACTATACGGCATCAACGCACCGCTTTCCGTGACCGGTCAAGAAGGTGTTTGGCGCAACGCCGGAAAACGGCTTGGCTTGTCCGAAGAGCAAATGCAGGACTTTTACGTCGGTCCCGGTTATCTTCCTTTCGGCTGGATGGGCTGCATCGACCGCTGGGCAGGTCCGCTTTCGAATTCATGGATTGACGACCACGTTGAATTACAGAAAAAGATTCTCAAACGGGAACGGGAACTCGGCATGACTCCGATACTGCAAGGGTTCACCGGTCATGCTCCGCGAAAATTGCAGGAAGTTAACCCGGACTTGAAACTTGTCAAACTCTCGCCGTGGGTTGGTTTTGAACCGACATATTTCATCGACCCCACTGACCCCAATTTCATCGAAGTCGGAAAAGTGTTTCTCGAAGAGCAGACGAAACTTTTCGGAACCGACCATCTTTATGCTTCGGATTCGTTTATTGAAATGCCGCCGACAAATAATGACCCGGAATTTTTACGCAACATGGGGCGGTCGATATATGAATCCATGCGTGTCGTTGACGACAAAGCAATTTGGGTATTACAAAGTTGGCCCTTTTGTGTTCATAACATTAAATTTTGGCAGCCGCCGCAAGCCGAAGCATTTTTCCGCAGTGTACCGCAAGGTCGTTTACTGGTTGTCGATTTGTATTGCGAAGTCAAGCCGGGCTGGTCTATGTTCGATGGTGCGTTTTACGGTCAACCGTGGGTTTGGTGCATCCTGCAAAACTTCGGCGGACAAGTCAGTTTGCACGGCGGTATCGACATCATGGCTGACGATTTGCGAAAGGCAATCGAGCAGAAAGGAAAGGAAGCCGGTAATATGGTTGGCATCGGCTACATCATGGAAGGACTCTGCTACAATCCGATTATTGACGAATTTCAATCGGACATGGTTTGGCGCAGCAGCGTTCCCGATACCGGTGAATGGCGGAGTGATTTTGTCAAGAGATGGTATGGTACTAACTCGCCGAAAACACAAGCCGTTTGGGAACGGCTGCATCAAACGGCGTATCAACAGCGCAGTCAGGAAAATCGTCAAGGAGGCGGCTTGTTGATTCGCCGACCGGTTCCTACACTGGGTGTTCGGGGGCTTGATAAAACCTTCGTGCCGATATGGAAGGAACTCTTGGATTGTGCTGATGAAGTCGGCAATGAACGGACTTATCAATACGATGTTACAAATATAACCCGGCATACTTTGGGGAAGTTAGCCCCGCTGTATAGCACGGAAATCATTGTTGCTTACCGCAACAAGGATAGAGAAGCGTTGAAGAAAGCAGCCGAAAAACTGGAAGGATTATTCAACGACATTGACCGGCAGTTGGCAACCGACTCTGAATTCCTGCTGGGAACATGGCTTGAAAACGCAAAACGCTGGGGACATACCGAAGAAGAGAAGCGTCACTACGAGTGGAATGCGCGCCGCATTATCACGCTTTGGGCTTCCGAAGGTCGGCTTGACGATTATGCCGCAAAACAATGGGCGGGAATGATGCGCGGCTATTACAGGCAGCGTTGGAAACGTTTTTGTGAATCGCTAGACCAAGCCTTAGTTGAAGGTAAAGCGTGGAATGCAAAACAATTCAATGACGACCTCTTGAAATGGCAAAACGAATGGGGAAACGAAAGGACGGTATTTCCGATGAAACCTAGCGGAGAAAATCCCGTTCACGTTGCGAAGACACTTTATGAAAAATATGCCGGTGAGTTCGACCGCGAGTTTCCGCTGCCTAATCTCATTTCATCCGGCGGCGAATTAATTTCGCCCAAAGATTATCCGTATATAAAAAGTTTGACGACCGGCAAACCGGCAACAGCGTCTGATACTATCAGCAGATACCCCGCTCATCTCGCCAATGACGGCAAGCGTAACAATCCCGATTCTTTTTGGGCTTGCGATGTGACGGGCAAGACAGAATCGCCGTGGTGGCAAGTCGATTTGGAAGGTCCTACTGAAGTCAGCCGCGTGGTTGTCGTCTGTTATTATGCCGACCCTCGGTATTACGGTTTTCTCTTGGAAGGTTCACTCGATGGACAAAACTGGACTACGCTTGCCGACTTCCGCGAGAACAAGGAACTATCAAAAATTGACGGATACGATTGCCGTTTTGATAAACAGACGATACGATATATCCGGGTTACGCAGACACATTGTTCTGCTAATACCGGTCGGCATTTAGTTGAAGTTATGGCGTTTTGAAGTTTTTCACACAAAGGCACAAAGAACACAAAGGAATTGTTTTGGATTTAATGTCTTTGTGAACTTTGTGCCCTTGTGAGAAAAAAACAATTATAAAAAAACAGCAATTTGTAGTATAACCCCCAACCCCGGAAATAAACAATGTTCAACTCGTTACGTTTTTTTGTATTCTTCGCCGCTATGGTTTCGTTTATAGTTCCGCTTTTTGCGGCGGAAACCGCTTCATTCAACTTGGTGCCGTATCCGAAAGAGATTAAAACAACTTCGGGGCAGTTCTCCTTCAAAGACCCGACACTGGAACTTCGCCTTTCGGAAAAGAGCCGTGAGACACTGGAAAAAATAATCACTGACGAGTTGCAGCGCGCCGGTTTTCCATTGCCGAAAGTTGTTGCCGTTGATTTCGATAAACCGATGTTATCTCTTGCAAAGCCCGATGCCAAATTGCCGGAACCAATGCTGCCGAAAGAAGCCGGTGAAGGAAAAAGCGACCCCGGTGAAGGATATGCTCTTTCCATAATGCCCGACGGAATCGTCTGCCATGGAAACGCCGACATTGGTTTGTTTTACGCCGTTCAAACACTTCGTCAACTGATACGTGCAAACGCTGATGCAAACGGCAATCTTCCGTGTCTGACGATTCAGGATTGGTCCTCCATGAAGTATCGCTGTTATCAGGACGACTGGACTCGCGGTCCCAGCCCGCATATCAAAGCGATATTTTATACCTTCGATATAGGGGTGCAGTTGAAACACAATATGTTCACCTATTACATGGAGAACCAGTTTGAATTCAAAAAGCATCCGAAATTGAATCCGCAAGACGGAACGCTGACTCAAGAGGAATTCAAACAAGCCGTGGAATATGCCGCGAAACAACATCTGATAGTGCTGGGCAACCAGCAATCGTTCGGACATTATCAAAAAATACTGAGGGTTCCCGAATACGCTCATCTCGGCGAAAAGAGCCACGATAATCCTCTGTTTGGAGTCCGGTCGCCGTATATCCTTTCCCCAGTTGTTGAAGAGGTTTATGCATTTCTCGACGACCTCTATTCAGAAATTCTGCCGCTTGTACCATTTGAAATGTTCAATGTCTGCTGCGATGAAACTTGGGACCTTGCCAAGAGCGGACCGTCGAAGGAACTCGCCGATAAAATTGGTGTCTCTGGCGTTTATCTCAAGCATATATTGCGTGTTCACGAACTGCTAAAAAAATACAATAAACGAATGATGATGTGGGGCGATGTTCTCACGGCAAAACATTCAAGCAGAATCGATGTAACGAAAGAACCGGACATCATAAAACAGATTCCAAAAGATGTGATTATGATGTGCTGGGATTACGAACCGCGTCCAAATTTCGACAAGGACATCAAGCCCTTCAGCGATTCCGGTTACGACTTCTTCGTTTGTCCGGGAATCTCCAACTGGAGCATGATGCTTCCGCTGTTCAACAAATCGACCGTCAATATCCGCAACATGGTTCGGGACGGCTGCAAATACGGGGCTATGGGAATGCTCAACACCGGCTGGGAAGATGACGGCGAATCAATTCACGGATGCAACTGGTACGGAATCGCTTGGGGTGCCGAGTGTTCCTGGAACGCTGCTAAAACAGAACCGGAGGATTTCCAAAAACGAATCGGTCCCGTTCTCTTCGGAACGAAAAGTGATGACTTCGGGAAAGCCATTGAACTTTTGGCGGAATTACAGGTCTCACCCGAACTGGGCGGAGCAGGCAACAGGCGTTTTTGGGAACGGGACTTCCTTCCACGTGAATCACTGCAAACCGTCGAAAGAAAAGCCCGGCATATTTCAAAACTGGGAACCCAGGCAATCGTGCATTTGAAAAAGACAAAAGCGCAAGCGACCGTCAATGCGGAACTGCTCGATTCGTTCCTGCTTGGTGCCGCCCGCATGAGAATGATTGGAGTACGAATGCTCTACGGACTTGAAGCGGCGAAATGGTACTCCGAAGCCGCCGCACTTGACCTGAGTGATCCGGAACAAAAGAAAAAAGTTATCATGATTCTCGAACAGATAGAACGTCATGCAGCAGATGTTCGGAAAGCCCATCGTGACATTGAAACAGAGTTTGTTCGTATTTGGAACACGGAGAGCAAACCCTACGCTCTCGATTGGACAACGAAAAAATATGACGACTACGACGAATACCTTGCGGAGATTCAGGAAAAAGTCAGCAGTGCCGCAAAGGCATTCAGAGAAAACAAGCCGGAAGCGGAACTTCCCGATATTGGTTTGCAAAATGTTGATGGCAAAACGTTTCCAAGCCGATTCATGCAAGACCGTCTGCTGCCGGACGCAAAATGGTTGAACCCTGCGTCGCCGCTCCGGCAAGGAATCGTCATCAAAGCCGGTGAAGTGAATCAATTCGCTCTGCCGGTGGAACTCGAACTCTCTGTTCAGGAACAATACCGCAACAAGAAAGTCGAAGCGTTCCACGTACAAAGCGGCGGTCAATCGCAACAAATTCCGGCGCAACTTGACACTGGTTCTCAAAGGGGAAAATCGACTCTCGTTTTTCTTCTGCCGGAACTCTCAAAGGATACGTCCACTTCGATTCACGTTTATTTCGGTCTCGATGAGACACGCCCGCTTGCCGGAGCAGTAACAACAACGGAGGGTCCCGGTGATTGGAAAACAGTCGAAAATGACAAAGTTCGGCTTGCTATTGGACCGGAAGGCGGACACGTTTATCGCTGGATGCTCAAAGACCGGGACCTTCTCGATATGACTGACCCCGGTGACGAATCTTATCACGGCTTTTCCGACCATGGCCGCGGGGAGCGTTCCGTCAAGTTCAACCTTGTGCTGCTCAACAATGGACCGGCAATGGTTCGATACGGCTGTTATCGGGACGGTGAAATCTGCAAAACGTTGAGCGTCTATGCCGGTCTTCCCGTCTTGGATGTGGTGATGTCGTCCCCGACCAATTATTATTGGAATTTCGATGCCCCGGAACTTTTCGCCGCTGACGGCAAGACACCCGGCACGCTTTTGTTTTCCAACGGAACGACTGCTCCGACTGCCCGACGGGGAAATACGGTCGACCTCCAGACAAGCGGCAAGGGTTCGTATTGGGGAATCAAGTACAACGCTTCGGGAATAGCACACGGAATGACAACCCCGGAGGAGGTCTCCGATTTTATCATCGGACCCGGCGGCGGAATGGGCGGTGTCGGAGTTGCCGGTGCAGCGCGCCGGCATTTCGTGACATTCGCCGGTTCTTTGGACGGTTCACCGCCGGAACAAACTATGAATCGATTGAAAGAAACCTTCAACCGGAAACGCAAGTTGCATGTGACCTTGCATTTGCCGGAAAATGTTCGATAATGTAGACGGACTCCGGCTTTCATAGTCGTCCGCAACTTTAACAAACACTACAAACACATTAACATGAAAACAAGAGACACTGACAGGCAATGGGAGCGGCTGCTCAAGGCATTGATTACGAAAACGCCGACTGACGAATACTGTGAAAAACTCACAAAAGCCGGTTTCGACGGTATAGAGGTACAAAATTGGGATGTTTCCGTCGAGGAAGCGAGGCAGGCACGCGCCTTTGTCGAAAAGCACGGACTGTGTATTCACAGTGTGATGCGCGGCTGGACGAACTTCAACGCTTCCGAAAAGGAAAAAGTCGATGCCGATATTCAATCGGTCGAAACATCACTCCGTGCGGCGGCGGCTTATGGTGCGAGTACCGTCCTGCTGGTTCCCTGCCGCATCGGCGGAATGACGATGCCGGAACCCTGGGACTTCGATATTGACTTCGACCCGAAAACGCTGAACGTCAAGACCGTTGCCGCCGGAGATAATTCCGCTTATGCCGATTACATCAAGGCGCAGAATCTGGCGACGGAGGTTTCAATTCGGGCTGTCGAGACACTAATTCCGACCGCCGCCAGAGAAGGGGTGATTATCGCTTTAGAAAACGTTGGTAACAATCTTTGGAGTACGCCGGAATTTCTGGCGGCTTTTGTAAAATCCTTCGGCAGTCCATGGGTGCAGACGTATTTTGACCTCGGCAATCACACCAGATATTCCCGCTGCGAAGAATGGCTGACGGCACTGCAAGGGACTATTGTGAAGTTGCACATCAAGGACTCTGCTATCAGCGAAGCCAAAGGAAAACGCGGCGGCGGTCCAAGCCAAAGGGTACCAATCGGAACAGGTACCATTGATTGGAAAAACGTTCGTAAAGTTCTGGAGGAAATCCGCTATTCCGGTTGGATGACCGTCGAATCCAGCGGTCTGACCGATGCCGAACATTCTAAATTCCTCGACGAACATTTCGGAGAATGATGCGGCATACCTCGTCCGTCATTGCCCGAATAGATACATTCCACATACCGTTATAATTTGGTCGTTTGATAATAGAAAATGTACTAATGCAACTAACATTTATAGATTACTCAATTCTAACTATCTATTTCTTTGCGCTGTTCGGTCTCGGCATCAGGTCGATGCTCCGGGCAGGCAAAAGTTCGTCAGAGTTCTTTCTCTCCGGCAGGTCAATGCCGTGGTGGCTGCTAGGCTTTTCTATGGTCGCAACAACCTTTGCCGCCGACACACCGAATCTGGTGACGAATATGGTCAGGGAAAACGGCGTTGCCGGCAACTGGCTCTGGTGGGCTTTCCTCCTGACCGGAATGACGACCGTGTTCATCTATGCCGGACTCTGGCGGCGATTGGGACTGATGACAGACATCGAATTCTACGAAATTCGGTACAGCGGAAAATCCGCCGCCTTTCTCCGGGGATTTCGAACAATCTACATCGGTCTGATAGGCAACGTAATCATCATGGCTACGGTAACGCTGGCGATTATCAAGATTCTCAATATTCTCATCGGCAGCGACCCGTTCACTACGGTTGTGTTCGCCGGACTGATAACCACGATTTACGCTATGCTCGGCGGTCTCGTTGCCGTTATCTGGGCTGACTTCGCCCTCTTTATTCTGGCAATGACCGGCTCCGTTGTCGCGGCATGTTATGTCCTCTATCTGCCTGAAGTCAACGGACTTTCAGGACTGTTAAGTCATCCGAATGTTGTCGACAAGATGTCGTTCTTTCCCGACTTTACCAACTTCGACCTTGTCGTCATTCTGCTGGTGATTCCCTTGCTCGTTCAATGGTGGAGCGTTTGGTATCCGGGGGCAGAACCGGGCGGCGGCAGTTTCATCGCTCAACGAATGTTGTCAGCGAAGAGCGAATCCCACGCCATCGGCGCAACGCTTTTCTTCAATTTCTGTCATTATGCCGTGCGTCCGTGGCCTTGGATTATTGTCGCCTTTGCTTCGTTGATAATTTTTCCAGACCTTGCATCGCTTCGGGAAAAGTTTCCGAATCTGCCCGACCACATGATGAAACACGACATGGCATATCCGGCAATGTTAACGTACTTACCGTCCGGCTGGGCAGGATTAGTACTTGCCTCGCTCTTCGCAGCGTACATGTCAACGGTAGCAACGCTTTCGAATCTCGGTTCAGCCTACATGGTCAACGATTTTTATCATCGTTTCGTCAATCCGAAAGCGTCGGAAAAACAACTTGTCTTTGCAGGACGTTTGTGGACGGTGCTTTTGATGATAATAGCATCTGCTCTCGCTTTGCAATTGAGCAGTGCTTTGGACAGTTTCGAAATTCTGCTCCAAATCGGAGCGGGAACGGGCTTGCTCTTCCTGCTTCGCTGGTTTTGGTGGCGCATCAACGCTTGGAGTGAAATCTCCGCAATGGCGATTGCGTTTCCTACAGCACTGTACTTCAAACTCTGGCACTTTCCGTTGATGAATGTGATGTTTCCTGAGGGAATTCCGAATGCCCTGAATTTTTCATCGTCAATGCAACTGGTTATCGGTGTTACGGTTACGACTATCGGCTGGGTTATCGTGACTTTGCTTACGCCGCCGGATGACGAAAAGAAACTCCGTGAGTTCCTGCGAAAATCACGTGCCGGAGGACCGGGCTGGAAAAACGTTATCGAAAAGGCGAAAACCGAAGGCGACTCGCTCGGCTTTGACGAGGGATATAAATGGCCTGTGCCGTTTGGCATATTCTGTTCGCTCATCGGATGTGTCAGTGTATATTGTGCTTTGTTTGCAACAGGGCTTTTCCTATACGGACGATTTTACGAGGGATGTACTTTGTCCGTTATTTCCGTTGTCAGTGCAATCGTACTGTTTGTGTCGTGGAAAAAAATCGCCGGTGAAAATTAAAACACATTATGACACGAAGACAAACCTTTCAAAATACGCTTTATACTAACGACAACCTGTACGTTCTTTCTGGTATGAACAGCGGACTGGTTGACTTGATATATCTCGACCCGCCGTTCAACTCGAAACGGATGTATTCCGCACCGATAGGCAGTAAAGCCGCCGGTGTCAGTTTCAAAGATATGTGGACTTGGAAAGACGTTGAAGAGTATTGCCTTGATACGCTTGCTACCAAGTTTCCCGAATTGACAAAGTATATCGCAACTGTCGGCGGTATTCACGGTAAAGCGATGATGGCGTATCTGACTTATATGGCGCAGCGCATCATCGAAATGCACCGCATTCTCAAAGACACCGGTTCACTTTACCTCCATTGCGACCCGACGGCGAGTCACTATTTGAAAAGTTTACTGGACGGTATTTTCGGGAAAAACAATTTTCGTAATGAGATAATTTGGTATTATACGGGAGGAACAGATACAAAAAGAACATGGCAAAAAAAGCATGATATTATTCTTTTTTATACTAAAACCGATGGGTACTTGTTGAATCCTTGTTATATTCCTTTTAATATAAGTACAATCAGACGATTTAATAAAACTGATGCAGACGGCAGAAGATACAAGATTAACAAACTTAAAGATGGCAGGATTACGAGAACCTATATGAAGGAAGACGGTAAATTGGCTCCTGATTATTGGGGTTTTCCAATAGTAAATATCACTTCAAAAGAGGGAACCGGTTATCCCACTCAAAAACCGCTCGCACTTTTGAAACGAATTATTTTAGCATCGTCCAACGCAGGCGACATCGTAATGGACCCATTCTGCGGCTGTGCTACAACCTGTGTTGCCGCCCAACAGTTAGGACGAAAATGGATTGGCATCGACATCGAACAAAAAGCAGTCGGCATATTAGTCGAAAGATTGAGCGACGATGCCGGCCTCTTCAAGGATTTTGTTGCAACGGACATAATACCGAAACGAAACGATGTTAAGGAAGTGTTGCCGTCAGAACCCGTCAAACAACGATTATACAGAGAACAAAATAGAAAATGCAATGCCTGTGGAGTTGAATTTGAAATACGCAATCTTGTAATTGACCACATCCAGCCGAAATCAAAAGGCGGCGGCGATTATTACGAAAACTATCAGTTGCTCTGCGGTTCGTGTAATTCTATTAAGGGTGACCGGACGATGGAATATGTACGTATGAAACTCGCCGCCGCTGAAGCACTAATGAAGAATAAAATTATCTTCGGAGAATAACCTTGAACAGAATTCAATTTGTGAACCCCCTCTAACATCGAAAGGAATTATCATGTCAAAAATTTATTACGTCGGCGATTGGGCGGTCATGCTCGGTCCCGTTTTTGCAGAAACACCGTTCAACTACGCCGTCAAAGGAACCGACATATTCAACTACGGAAAATGGTTGAAAGAAGCATTGGAATCTACCGGCGAACATCAAGTCGACAGCATTCCGGCTTGGGAATTCTACCGCAACGGACCTGGCGAATACGAAAGAATCCTAGAAGAGTACGATGTATTCATTTTTTCAGATGTCGAGGCGAAGAATTTTCAGTTGGCACCTTCGTTCTTCGACCGGAGCAAGTTCGGCAAAAAACCGCTGACTTTTCCCGACCGGGTTCGTTTAACCGTTGAAGCGATTCAAGGCGGCAAACACGCTATGTTTCTCGGCGGCTGGCTCAGTTTCAACGGCGAAATGGGAAAAGGCGGCTGGGGAAGAACCGGTTTGAAAGCCGTGCTGCCCGTTAATTGTTTGGAAATTGAAGACCTGTGCGAAAGTACCGAGGGCTGGACGGCAACTGCGGTGCAAAAAGACCATGCCCTTTTGCGCGGTCTCGATTTAACGGCAATGCCGCCGATTCTCGGATATAACTGTGTCAAGCCGCGTGAGGGCTGCGAAGTTGTTGCGGTTTGGCAAGGCACCGAAGACCCGATGCTTGCCGTCGGACAGTTCGGCAAGGGACGTACTTTGGCATACACTTCTGACCCGGCACCGCATTGGGGCTGCAACTTCGTCTATTGGAATGACTATCAGAAGTTTTGGCTGAACGCCGTTTCATGGCTGCTAAATCCCGAAAAATACGTATAAACAGTAAAATACGTATAAACAATAAAATTTATGTAATTCATACATGCGGCATTCCCGGAAAAAAGGTAATTTGCAGCGCATAGACCTTGCCGATACGCCGCGATGTAGGTTTTGTCTAAAAGTTTAGCAGCCTCATAAAACAAGCGCAGCGAAATAAATAAAAATCGCTTGCAATTTTCCAAATTTCCAAGGATCGGTAAAAAATGAGAATGAATCTCCCAGTCCCTGTCTGCAAACTTGTTTTCTTGCTTTTTTTCGCAATGTTCTTGGTTTTCGGCTCTTCGGTTCTTGCCGATGACCTCAAGGTTACCGGCGGCAACGGCGGTGCCGCCGGTGATTGGAATGGGAAAGACGGCAAAGTCGAAGACAACGATTTAGGTACTAAGACGGAAAAGAAGGGCGGCAGCGGCGGAGCCAGTCGTGTCGTTCCCGGTATTGGCGGCACGGCATCATACTCGTCTCATGAAATTGACACGTCGAATGGTGACGGCAAGGACGCAACCGGAAGCCCCAGACCGGGAGCAGGCGGCGGCGGGGGAGCGGCAGTATGGGAATCTTCATCGCACTCGGCAAAATATGATGCTATGCGCATTACCGGCGGCGATTCAAACTCCGGCGGCGGCGGTGACGCGCTGGTCGCCATTTGGGAAAATGCTGTCGAAATTGCCGGGAATGTGTACATCACCACGGGCGAACAAAAAGGATTGTTACCGGCAGGAAGTGCTTCGCTTCATCACGACGGCGGCACTCTCGCTATCGGCGGACAGATAATATTAGAAAATAAATCTCTGTTGCCGCTTATTACTAATGCAACTTATCACATGACAGATGGAGCATTAGAAATTACGAGCGGGTACAACGGCAATAACAAGAACCGCAATATTTTCGACGACAAAAGTACTCTGATAAAAGGTACGATAAAAATTGACGGCGATAAAGACAAAACCTTCGTCGTTCACTCCGGCAACTATGCGACACTCAATCAAGCCGTTGAAGGCGGCGGCAAGTTTTTCAAAGACGGCAGCGGTACACTCATTCTCAGCAAGGAAAACACTTATACGGGAGATACTTTCGTTGACGGCGGTATCCTGCAAGTCGGCGACAAAGACGGCAACGGAACAATCGGTACGGAAGACGGAGCCGGTCATTATTTGTACGACAAAGGTCTTGCCGTCGGCAAAGACGCTTCGATAATCTTCAACAAAAATTCGTACACTCTTGCTCAAGTCAACGGTATCTTAATCAAAGACGGCGGCAGTTTGGTTTTCCAAAACTCAACCGGCGATAATTTCCTTGAAAGCGATGTAACGCTCTGGAGCGGTGCTCATCTGCGGTTTGATACACCGGGCGAGTTCACCAATACGGCAAACGGACTGATTTCGGGATACGGAGATGTTATTGCTCAAGGAATCGGAAGCAAAACCATCTTAACAGAAAACAACACGTACAGCGGTAAAACGATAGTCGGTGAGTACCATGAACTTGAACTTCAAGGTTTGCTGGGGGCAAAAAGTGACGAAATCGGAATTTACGACGGCGAAATAAAAATTGACGGCACATTGACGTTTAACAAAACCGACACGGCGGGTCCGACGAGAATCCAAGTTCTCAATGGACAAATCATCGGCAAAGGCAATCTGAATCAGTTCAGCGAAAACCGGTTAATCCTGACCAATGCGGCAAGCATCAGCGGCGATGTCGTTATAGGAAAAACACCCGAATCGATGTCTGAACTGGAAGTTTCGGGACAGGGTTCGTTCCATGCCGATGGGAGTTTGACCGTCAATGCAACCGGCGTTTACGTACTGCCGCCGGGGAACTTTGAACGCAATAATTTTGCCAATCTCGACACTGCCATCGGCTGGACGAGTACGGGCAGAACAAGGTTCGACCCTTACACCTCGAACACGACATTTGGCGGAACGGCTTATTTCAACGAGAGTTCCGTTTGGGCTGTTGATATCGCAGAGGTTCGTAACGGCGACAATCCCGGCGCACTCCGGTTTGCAGAACAGGGATTCATCGGCGAAGACGGTGAACTCGACGCTGCCGGAGCAAATACCGCGCTCAATTTCGCCAACACAATGCATTTTTATTCACTTGAAGCGTTAAATGACGAAGGGGTCGGCTATCTCAATGTCTCCCGAAACGATATTGCACGAGTCAGCGATATTTTCGTCAACAGTATGCTGCTGCACAATGCCGGTGCGATTCGGACTGCCGTTGCCGACAGAATTGACTTTGCAATGTACCACATGGCTCTTGACGCGAAAGCTATGAAAAGCTGTGACCGTGCAAAAACGCATCGGTTCAGCGGCAATTCCGTTTGGATGAACTACATCGGCAGAACTAATCTGATGAAAACGAGTTATATCGACTCTCAATCCGATAGATTCACTTTCAAAAGTCATGGTGTAAATCTTGGTTTCGATATTTTGGCATCCAAACGATTTGTACTCGGTACAGTTTTCAGTTATGAAAATCACAAGGGAAAACTTGCAGCGCACAATGTTTTTACCGACCAAGTCAAGTCAAACGATTATTCCATTGGACTTTACGGCGGATACCGATTCGATAACTGCTTCGACATTCGCGGTTCATTCGGCTTCGGAACTCAGAACTATGACGTACAGCGGTATCAGGAATTCGGATTGAATCCGGGAGTGTATCTTGCGTCAAGCAAAGGAAACACAGTCGAAGCATCATTTGAAATCGGAAGACGTTTCTATTGCAGCGGCTGTAAATGCAAACACGGCTGCAAGTGCCAGTTATCGTTCAGACCAGTCATCGGATTCGATTATTACGTCAATCAAATCGGCGGTGCGCAGGAAAAACGCAACTTGTTTCAAGGGAACCAAAATTATGGTTTGAAGTACGACTCTATGCAACTGAACCAGATGTTTCTGCGTGTCGGCAGCGATGTTCAGCGGTATTGGAATTGTTTCCGATTCAGCGCGGGGTCTTATTATTCGTATCTGATGAACAAAGACGGCAGCCGGTTGTCGGCTTGGGCTTCGGATGAATTTCACGGAAACAAGGTTGTAGGAAACAATTTAGGACGCAACACTATTACCGTAAATTTGGGCGGCAACTTATTCTTGAATGATGAACGCACGATTTCGCTGTTCGTCAACTATGAAGGTGATTATTTTGCCGACCGCTCCGGTACACCGTTTGGACACAACGGCATTGCCGGTTTTCAGTGCCGGTTTTAGGTATTCTACTTCGACGGGACAATACGAGCGGGAAACTGCGTTTCCCGCTGTTTCCCCAAAAACGTTTTTCAATCACTTTGTTACTTCACGAAGAATCATCGGTCCGACAAAGACGACAGACGCATGATGTCCGACAGCCCGCTTTTCCATAACGGTAAAAACGAAGTCGAGATGCTCCGCCCCCTTGGCGATTTCCGTTAAGTCAATCGTCTTCCATTCCTTGCCCCGCTGGTCTAAAGCAATATCCTGTTCCCAAACGGGTCTTCCGTTGACAAATAAACTCATTGTACGAACATTCCGATATTGGTCGTCAATGCGGGTATCGGCAATGAATATGTCCGCAACCAGTTTGCCCGTGTGTTTCGGAACGGAAATGCTCGTCCGAATCTGTCCGTAATCACCGGCAGTTGTCGCAGTGTTCGCTGGCAAACCGATACCGGCGCACGAAACATCGAAGCGTTCAAACGCTCCGATAAGATATGAACCGATAATTGCCGTTGATTTCAGCCATTCATCCGGTTTGACTTCGAGCAGTTGTTTTCCGCCCGTCGGCGGCTTTTGCCAAGTTGCAAACAGTTGCTTCAAGTCATCCTCTTTTGCCTCTTCGTTATACGGCATCAACTTGTTGGCAGGAAGTGCCGTCAGCGATTTCCATGTTGCGGCATTTTGTTGAAGTTGCTTGGTCACTGCCTTTTCCACGGACTCCATTTCCGTCTGCGCTTTCCAGTAGGAAATGTACTCACCGATGGCTTTAAGTTCACCGAGTTCTGTCTCAATTTTTTCCAACATCGTCAAAACCGGCTGGCGCATCTCTTTTCTGAGTTGTTCTACCTTCTCTTTAGCATTCTCCGTTTTTCCTTCTTGAACCAGCGTGGTATAAAGTTTATCCAGCGGTTGGAACTTATATTCAGGATAATCAAGCGATGCCATCTTTCGTGCCAGTTCGGCTGTCGCCCGCATCGGTTCGAGATACACAAATTCCAATCGGTCGCGGTCAATGGCGGATTCTTTCGGGGCAATCGCCGTGAGACGGTCAGCAAGTACACGCAGTTGTTCGGCTTGTTTGAGCGCCGCTTCGCGGTCTTTGATATCCTTCAATCGCGGAGGCCAATTCAAGTTCGGAGTGTACCGTATCCTCGGCAAAAGAAACTTGTTTTCCAAATCGGCAAGAATCTCATCATATTCGTAAGCAACGTCAACGCCGGCATCGCCGTAGAGATACCGATACGCAGCCCGCCGCTGTTCCGTCCAATCGTGCTGCTTCGGATTCCACGCCCATTGTCCGAACATCACGACTTCGTATTCTTCGGGCCAACCATCGCAAACTGCCCAGAGCAGTGCTTGGTCAGTGTAGAGGTCGGCGTTGCGAACCATTTCATTTTCATAATCCGGTTTGCCCCAGCCGTGGGACATCGGAACCATATCGAGATAGCCCGGCTTGCCCTTTCGGGTGCTGACCATGATTCCGCCGGAATGGGAAATACCGCCTTGAATAGCACCGTCGGCTAAATTGAACCACCAGCCCGGCTTGAGTTTGATGCCCATGCTTTGCGCCATTTTCAAATCGCCTTCACAAGGAACTCGTGTGAAGAACCACAGAATTTCATCGAATCCGGCGATTTTCGCCATTTCGTGATTTAGAGGTCTATCAATATGCTGGTATTCACGCAACGGCGGCGTGTAGGCAACCTTACGACCGGTCATACCGTGTTTCTTTCCGAAGTCGAGAATTGTCCGTACCAAACCGTGCGGGTCTTCACCTGCTCCGGTGTCGTCCAGCGAAATCCAAATTCCGTCGACTCCCAATTTAATTAGTTCATCAAAGGTTTTGAGCATGGCATCGTACTTCGTTTTCGGCACTGCGCAATCGACTGTCCCATAGACAAACAGACCGCGCCGGTGAAATTCTTTAATCGCTTCCTGAATCGGCGGTACGTCAAGTGCCTGACCGGCGGGCAGTCCCATCGATGCCTTTCGCGCCGGATAGAAATAATTCTCCTTCACATTAGGATTGTCCCGAATATCAGAAAAGTTAATCCGCGCTCTAATGTAAGCGTCCATCGCTCCGGGAACAAGATGATGATGCAGAACGGAATGCGGACGACCGCGCCAAGGAATACTGGGGAAATCCCGCACCGCTGCAACCTTTATTTTCACAGCGTCGCCGGACCGGCTCATTAAATCGAACAGTGCATCGCCGCCGTAGACGACACCGAGTGCGTCGGAACCGCCGACTAACATTGTCTTGCGTTTTCCTTCCGTGAGAAATCTCAAGACGAAGCCGTTCATACCCGGCGATTTAGCAGTCAGTTCGATTTTTTCCGTTTCGCAAATCCGTTTGACAGCACTGTTTGTTGCCGGTTGTCCCATGAGGATAACCTGTTCAACGGCATTACCGATAGCGTTTTCGGATACAACAGCAACATCTTTGCCGAAACGCCGTTTCAAATGCAAACGCATTCTTTCGGCACCGTAGCGTTCCGTTTCGGAAGCGTCATTGCCGATGATGATAGCCAATTTATCATCGGCAATGAGAGTCCACGATTCTCCCGTCGCGGCATACTCTTTCGGCAACGGAAATATTGGACATTTTTCTTCGGCTGCCTGCACAATTCCGAAAACCAAAGCGGCGATAAAAAACAGCGGCATCACTATTTTTTTCATAATTTTTCTCCTGAACTTAGGTGAATATAAAAATCATTTCAAAACATTATTTATCTGTTATCGAATCGATGACAACATCGCCGATTTTCGAAGCGAGCGGGTACACAGCCCGATTCGTTTTGTTGCTCAAAAATATCGTGAAGACATCGTACTTCGGGTCTATCCAAAAAGCGTTTCCTGTCCAACCGCCGTGCCCATAAGCACTTGGCGACATCTTTGTTGGTCGGTGAACATCCCGTTCATGTTTCATTGCCCAGCCGAGTCCGCGAAAGCCGCCCGGTATTGTATTCGGCGCGGTCATATTCTTCACGGTGTTCTTGTCAAAGATACGTTTGCCGGTTTGCGATTCTCCCTGATTGAGCATCATTACTGCGAAAAGAGCAAGGTCATCGGCTGTCGAAAACAGTCCGGCATTACCGGAGATGCCGCCCAGCGCAAACGCTTGAAAGTCGTTCACTTGTCCCGGCTTGCGGTCACCGAGTTTGCTGGCAACCGTTATTGCCGCCCGTTGTGAAAGAACTTCGTCCGGTAGAAAACACGTCTCATTCATACCGAGCGGCTTGTAAATGTTTTCCCGCGTGAAGTCGTTCAGGTTTTGCCCTGAAACACGTTCTACGATTTCACCGAGCATAATGAACGATGCACAGGAATAAACGTAACTTTCTCCCGGCTTGGATTTCGGTTCCATCGTCAGAAGACGTTCTTTGAATTCTTTCGCATTGCTCAAATCGCCGCCGGGTCCCTGAAGAAAACCGCCGACATGCGTCAAGAGATGCCGTATCGTTATTGTCCGTTTTTCCGGTGTATCGAATTCCTTCAGATACAAGGCAGCCGCATCGTCGATGTTTAGTTTTCCTTGTTGAGCGAGAAGCATAATCGCCGTTCCCGTTGCAACGGGCTTCGTTACCGAAGCGAGGTCAAATACAGTATCGGTTTTTTTATCATCGTAGGATTTCAGAAAAGCGATTTTTCCATGTCGTCCGACGCAAACTATGCAGCCCTTGCCGAGCAATACTTTTTCGTCCGCAAGGGCTTCTTCCGCCAGACCATCAATTTTGGCAAGCACCGTCTCGTCGAGTGCAACCTCGGACGGTTTGCAGCGCGGAAGTTGTTCTGCGTCCACTATTGTCGGCAGAAACAGAAACACGAACAGTAAAAGCGAAAGTCGTTTCATAAGGTTCTCCTCATTTCAACAGTTTCTCGGCACTCTCCGTAAGTTCCAGCATGATTTTGCGGTACTGTTCTGTTGTTCGCGGAACGGTCGGCTTCATTTCGGCGAGCGGCTTTTGCAGAATATCCGCAAAGGCGGCGGCACGCTTCTTTTGCAAAGTTTCCAAGTCGAATTTTCCCGCGGCATCACCCGCTTCAACCATGGCTGTTGCCGCTTCGGCATACGCCTTCACAATCGGAAGATAACAATGAGCGAACAACTCGTACTGATACGAAGCACAATAATTGTTGGCAGCATTGTTAATGAGTGTCTTCTCAAAGTGCGGATTCACTTCGGAAACCGTCTTGAGCCGTTCAAATGTCGCATTCATCGAATAATCATCATGAAGAGCCAAGAGGTCGCGGAACAATTCCCAATGCCGCTGAAAATTGGCAACGGCAACGCCGACATCTTCTTTTGCCGCTTTGCCTTCCCGCCAGTTTTTCAGCGTAACGTTGATATTGAGAATCGAAAGTATCGCCAGTTTATTCGCTGTTGTCCTTGCAATGTCAATGGAATCCCGCTTGATAAACGGCTTGGCATCGTCAAACGGCAACTCCGCAAGAGCGCGGTACAATGCCGGTGTCTCCGCCAGTTTTTCGGCAAAGGTCTTTCGCAACTCTGTTCGGTCGGTTGCGGTGAAAAAAATTGCCGGATTCGAAAAAGACCATACAATCGACGGATTCCATGCTTCTTGATATTTATACGGATAGGTACACGGCAGGAACGTCTTCCAGATTTTCAACATCGTTTCCGCATCTTCTCTATACCGTGTTTTGCATAGACGCTCAACCGCGTGAATCGGACTCGGCTGGTCGGGCTTCCAAGCGTTGTGAGGAAAGTATTCGAGCATCAGAATATCGGCGTGCGACATTTCAGGCCAAAAAATGTATCCCTTGCAGAACGGGTCGTCTTTGGAAAGCGCAATCCGCTCTTCAATGATGTCATAGTTGGCGCGAATATCCGCAGCGGCTTCCAATGCTTCGAAAATGCCGAATACGTATGGAAAGTTGCCGATAACGTTCCAGTTGGTGTAATTCCTCGGTCCGATGGTGTCCGCTTCGTAATCCCAGATGATGGTTTTGGCAGGGTCAAGTTCCTTAATCAATTCCGGCACCTCTTCGGGACTCCATTGATTGTGAAAATCCCAGCCAGCAAGCAGAATGGGAGCGTTAGGATATTTCGACCGAACCTGATTGATTAGGCGACGGTACGTGTACAACTTGATTTCAAGATTGTCTTCCTTCTCTTTGAACATGCGGCGTTCAGCAAGACCGATGGTATGAAACAGTTCCGGCTTGCCGTAATTCTCTATGTGCGCCTCGGTCAATTTGAAATAAAGGTCAAGCCACTTGTCATCACGAATATCCCAGACGAGTCCCGTTTTTTCTCCGTATCCTCCGCCGGATTGAACAAGGAAATCCGGTTTGAAATGTTCCAAAAACGCAATCGGTGTGCGGCTGTACCAATGCGTCATTGTTCCGAAATCCTCCGGGTGCATCAAATCGCGGTCAAAAGCGTAGCGCAAAAGATTTTTGCGGAGTTCGCCCCGATATTTCAGCGACCAAGATGGCGTGCGGTCATCATAACCGTAAGTTGCTTCAGGCAGCCGCTGGTCGTTGCCGGGATACGGCACGACATCGGGAAACGCCTTTTGAAACACATCGTCCATGCCGATACGGAGCATAAACACGTTGAGACGTTTTTTAACAATCCAATTGATTTCCTGTTCCCAATCCTTCGGTCCCCAATGTTCTGCTTGAAAACGTGTCAAACTGCGGTGAGCAAAGTAGCGCAATCCCCGATATTCAAAACGCGGTGTCTCGGCAACATCCAGACCGGTAATGTCGAGCGGTGATGCCGATTTCGGGACTACATCGCCGTCCCAAAACCAAGAGCAGTTGCCGCGCTCTTCAAAGAAATGATAAACACCGTAAAGCGTTGCCCTGCCTCTACCTCCGGCAATAAACAGTAAATTGCGTTCACCATCTTTAACCGAGAGCAAGTGATAATCATCAGTTCCTGTTCTAATACGGAACGGACGCAGGACTTTTTTCTCGATCCGGTCGCGGCAGAAACGGTTGACCGCATCGGAACCGATGACAACGAAGTGGTCGGTATCATTCGGTTCTGTGACAATCGGCAGTTTGAGTCCTGTGCATTGTTCGTAATACTTTTGGAACTCTTCTGCGGCAATGTCGTAGGGCTTGCCCCGCTCGATTGGTTTGAGGATTTTCAACTCCGCCGCCTGCAAGTTAGCGGCAATGATGAGCAATACTGGAATTAACAAGAAACAATAAAATCGTGACATGATAACCTCCGAAAATTGAATGAAAGGAATTAACACTGACAAAATATCAGATTAGAAAGATATTGTCAATGTAATTTTCCGCAAAATTCATACAATTTTGCGCAAAGGCAATATAAACACTTTGAATCAATTGGAGATTTAAACTCGCACAAATATTTTTTGCCGGTACATCCAGAAAAGAATCAGCCAGTTGATGAGCAACACCACCGCTCCGATGAAGAGCGGCTCGTATACTGCACCGAACCATTTGAAGAAATCGCCGCCAAGGTGAATTTTCAGATTTTTGATAAAATATGAATTCAAGGCAGTGCTGGCAATACAGTAGGCAACGATTGAGTTTGAACCGATGACTATCAGCGGAAAGAAAGGTTTCCTGCATCGAAGAACGTCAAGCACCAGGTGGAAACCGGCAAGAAACAGAAAGCAGAAACCAGTGCTGAAGAGAACCCACGATGGTGTTCCAATTCGTTTGACAATCGGGCAAATCCCCAGGAAACCGCAAAGCCACCCGATGAGCAAGCACACGATGCCAAGCAGAACGAAAACCCCGATTTTCTTAGCGTCACTTCGATTGCTCAGCAATATGTTGCCTGCCAGTAGACCGAGAATCATGGTTCCCAGTGATGAAATAGAACTTAGTGTCGGATAGCCGCCGCTGTCAAATATAAAGGGGGACTTTCGCGGAAACAAGTTCAAGAACCACACGTCAAACGCCCAGCCAAGGTTTGTGTTTTTGTTCCAATGGGCGGCGAAACCGACGGCGTTATGTTCCCAATCGGGTGAAACGCCGGTTTTCGACCAGTCAAAACCCGGTCCCGGCAACGGATACGCGGCAAAAGCCGCCCAATAACCGACAAGAATTGCAACAAGAACACCGACCTGCACTCGTACGGTACAGAAAGCTAGCAGGAACAGGAAACCATAGCCGACTCCGATACGTGTCAGTGTGTTTATGAAGGTCCAGTTTGTCTGGCTGCTGCCCTGAGATACAAGAAAAACGCCGAGCAAGACCAACACAAAAGCCCGTTGAAAGGCATGAACCGTCATACTGGTGTATGATTGCCCTCGGGCTATTCGTGAAGCGATGGAAAATGGTACCGCCACACCGACCAAAAATACAAACCCCGGATAAATCAAGTCGTGTAAGGTACAGCCCGTCCACGGAACGTGTGATTGTTGAAATGCCAAAAAACGCCAGAAGCCGCCCCAAAAGGTTTGTTCTTCGGCAAACTTTGCGGCGACCTTACTGAAATGAAGTATTTCGGCAAGCATCAAGAACATGACGAAACCGCGAAAAGCATCAATCGACGACAAACGTTGGGGCGGCAACGGGGAGACGGTTGGAGGGTCTGCTGTTTTTTCCATAATGTCACCTGTGACGTAAACTTTGTATAGCAACGAAACACTATACCACCGAAAAATTGAGCGAAACGAAACGGCACTGACAATGTATCCGATTAAAATAGTGTTGTCAATGTAATGTTCAGCAATTGAAATACAACTTTGCGCAGAATATGAGCGGCGGTGATATCTCCGCCGGTGTTTGCGTTTATTGTTTTATTTTCGCTTCAAAATTTCTGCGGGCTTCGCCGGTCAATTCTATGGTTTCTATAATGTTGGGGCGAAATTTTTCAATGGTAGGCATCCACATTGATTGCAGAAATCCCAATAGATGTTTGTCATCAATATGTTTGGAGCAAAATTCGACTGTTCTGCTAATGCTTTCATTGTTGTTGCTTGCAGGATTATACATAACGGCATCGTTACTCGATGTAGGAATTTGGTCGTATCCTGCGGCGTTAATGTCAATATATGCCTGCACATACTTTTTTGCTGCTCCTGTCAACTTTTCAAGGTCAAACTCTTCGCGGTAATACCAGTTGCTTTGGACAGCGTATTTAGGCATTTTTTTGAAGAACAGGTCTGGGTTATTCCAAACATAATCCGACCATATCCAGGGACGCACTCCCCGCGTCATGGCTTGGTCGAAATAGAAATACAGGTCGTCCCACCATTGTTCTTTCTGCCGGATAACGATGTAATTAAAATGGCTTTGATGACCGAAGGTCTCTTCGTCCATTCCAAGATGAATAAAGCGGGGCTTGTCAAAAATGTCAATCGCTTCGGCAATTAAATCCTTGCAAAACTGGTAGTACGGTTTCGTTGATACCATTTTTGCATATTCACCCATCCATGCATCGTGGGTAGCCGAAAAGTTTAGACAGGGTATCGGTTCTATTCCCAATTTTCGCATTTTCGCCAGTTCTTCGCGCAACTTTTCCGGAGTCCACGAGTTCTTCAGTGCTATTTCGGGATGACTGCGCCAAAGTACGGAATCGTCAAGGTTGATAACGACCATATTGATTTTCTGCTCCCCCATTTTTTTGACGGCAGCGTCCCACACGGATTGTTCAGGTTCAAACTCGGTACGCATACCGTTACCCCAGCGCGGATTATTGATTCCGCCTGCGAAATTGAAGGACAGATGCAGCCAGCACGCCCATATCTTGCTTGAAGATTTGTCGCCTGTTGCAGCAATCGCATTGCTGTTCAACATGCTTGGGATACAAGCAGCCGCGCACGCTGCTGAGGTCTGTTTGATGAAATTACGTCTGTTCGTTTTCATTTTTATCTCCTAATGAGTGAAAGGATTACGACAATAGTGAACATTCCGGTACATCCGGCATATAGTGGTCATTGTCGCAATTCTACACTGGTTTGAATAAAAAAGTCAATGTAATTTTCCGCAAAATTCATACAATTTTGCGAAAATTATTTAACCGGTACTCCGACGCAAATCGGATTTTTTACAACTCAATTTCCAGCGGCTTCTTCATACCGACAAACCAGTTGCTCACCGTCAATTTTTTCGCTGCACCGATTTCCACTGAGCCCTGCGGCAGCAAGTCAAAAGTTTTACCGTCCGCTTCAATGAGACACGGAATATCACTGGTATTATTCAACGTCACACCATTGCCTTCTTTTTTGATTTCAACGCAAGCGCGAAATAACTTTTCAACCCAGGGCTGCCGACCGAGAATCATGTTCGCCGCCCAGCCGACAGTCCGCTTGGCAAAAAATGCTTCCTTAACTGAATCATGACTGCGGTCTTTGGCAAAAATCAACGTCATCGGACGCTGTAAATTCTGGTATCCGTAAGTGTTCCATTCGCTGGCATGAATGTCAGAGTTTGCTACGGGGACAAGGTCACGCTCATTGCACCAATCAAGCGCGATGGGAAAAAACGATACGCCGTTGAAAACCTCGACACCGTGAATGTGTCCCTTTTTTCGGACTTCTTCGATTTCGTCAAAAAACCGCATCGGTTCGCCTTTTTTAAGACCGAAAGGCGGTGTATCGGGAGTCGTGTCGAGCCAACTTGGATGATTCCAATGATTGAATCCGCCCTGTTCTGCGGAGAGGGCTAATCGTTTTTGCCATTCGTTGCGCGGTATCTCCGCAATCGGATTTACGTCCTGCAAAAACAAAAGGTTGAAATGCCACTCACTGGTAGCCATTTCGCCGCCTCTAACGAGAATCAACTTGTTCTTCGCCGCTTCGGCTTTGGCGAGTTCATACGGTCTGTTTCTGTCAGCACCGTTTGTTAATTCTTTGTTTTGCGACTCGATGTGGTCAGTAATAGCAATCACATCAAGTCCGTTGTTGACGGCTTCATTCACACGGTCAACGGGCATCACACGCCCGTCGGAAAAAAGAGTGTGCATGTGGAAGTCGCCTTTGAGAACTTTGAATCCATCGGCATCGGGAATAATAATTTTTCGCGGCGGTGCCTTTTGTCCGCGTATTTCCTCGGTGTGACGAATGACGGTAAATCCGTCGCCCACCGGTTTCGGTGTCAGCGGACTTTCCGCAAAGAGATTGTAAATGGGCAGCACCGCAACGGCACTTAACAGAGCAAGAAATTTCAAAAAACCGCGTCGATTTAACATGTTAAAAACCTTTCATAGTGGAGTGTAAAAGAAGAATGTCACTAATTCTACCGAAAAATAAGGGAATTGGAACGCCGTAAAGTCCAATACGTTTCGATTGCGGTCTGATTTTTTTCGTGTTATAATCGTTTCTTGTCTTGTATCCTTTCGGCAACACTAACATCAGGAATAACTCTATGAAATACTTTATCGTCCACGCTTTATTCTTATCAGTGTTTTTTTCTGCGTCATATATTTTTGCCGGCGGACTAACCGTTCAATTAAAAGGCGACCACGGCGCAGTCAGTTTCGTCGGCGCAATCTACCGCTGGGACCCGGACGGTTTGCCGAAACAAGCAGACGGTTCAGCCCGCGTTGCAAAAGAACGTGCCGAAGCACCGAAAATTGACGAACCCTGGGTCGACTTCAGAGCAGAAAACAAAGGAAATGGAAAATGGGTTATCGAACAGCAAATGCCCGCCGGTAATTACGATTTAATCATCATCAAGCGCGGTGTAATGCAGCGTTTCGAGGGTTGGCGATACGCACCGGTTTTGGACTTCGAGGAATTCTTTCCGCCGGACGCTAAAGTCCTCTGCGATAAGGAAGTCAACGATAAGAAAGTGCAAGTGACCGACGAAGATAGTTTGCAGTTTGTCGATAAACAAATCCGTCAATCGAAACATTACGAAAACAAGGTAATACCGCTCTATTTCGGCGGCAGTTATAGGAAGGGACAAATACGTCCGAAACAGATTCGGGTTCTCGTGATGCTTTTGCGGGACTTGCAGACAACGCTGGACGCTAATTCGGCAACAATGCGGTTCGAGATTTGGCAGTTTGAAGACCGCAGCGGCGGATATGTCAAACAGAAGCGGACGCATGTTCTGCATCGTATCATTATGCCGCGCCATGAATTATGTCAATGGACGTGGCTGTGGGACCCCGCGTTGGGCAACATCGAAATCAAGAAGAACGGAAACACGGCAGTCGAGTACACTATTCCCAATACGCAGGATACGAAATTGCAAGGATTGATGCCGTATACGCCGTGAAAAATTACCATCGGCGGGTTATCACCCGCCGCTCGTATCCGGCTACCGCAGTGTTGTCGAGACCCTGGCAACAGATGCTTGAATCGCTGCGTGCATTCCAACGGCAAGTCCCTGTTCGACTTGTCTGCCGCTCAAACGCTGAATCTCAACACCGGCAGCGTCGAAAAGCACAACAGACGGATATTTATTAACTCCCAGCGTCTTACACAGAGCGGCATTTCCATATACTTCAAGCGCGGCACAGACAAACTGACCGGAAAGCATCTTGACTTCCTCATTAGAAAAAGCAGGCAGCGGCGCAACCTTGACGGTTTGGACAGCATCCTTGTCAAAAATGAAAAAATACAGCAGCAACGGCTTCTTCTGTGCTTTCGATTCTTCAACGGCTGCGGCATAATCATTCAAAAAACTGATTTGTTCCGCCGACTGCGCGGCTTTACCGACTGATTCAACTCTCCAACTTGCTGCAATATCCTGCAATTTGAGCGGTTCAGAAGACGACTTTGCGGTCAACAAACCTTGCGAAAAATAGAAAACAATCAGCAGCACAATCGTAACCGTTGAGACGCAAAAACTGAAAAATCCTTGTCGGGTGTAAAGCAGGGCGTACATGACTTCCGTGTGTTAATTAATAATGTGGAACGTGCGGCAGAAAACGTATTACCTAAATCGTCCTTGCCGGACAAAATCTTGAATGTATAACGGTTATACGGAGATTTACAGCAGGATTCCGTTCGGCGGCTCTGTTGCGGTTACGGCATCTCGTCATCAAAAGTTGTGTGCGGGCACTCCGGGCAAAATTCTCTGCTGCGAGGTAGTCCGTCAGGGTTTTGTCTTGGGCACCTTTTTCAGTTCAAAATCAAATTGTTGGTCGCCGTCTTTGAGTGAAAATTCTTCGGAAACAGCAGGTTCGTAACCGTGAGCGGTAATTTCTACACGGCAACGCTCCGCAAATCTCATCGGTTTAATTGTGTACGAAATATCTCCCTCGACGAAGGGAAATACTACACCGACGGGCAACCACCAACCAGCGTGTTCTTCGTCTCTTTGGGACTCATCCCACCCAACGATTGCCGCCCAAAATCTCGGGACCGCTTGTTTGGTTTCGGCATCGACCACGGTTCCCCGCACAGTCATTTTCCGACACATCGTAATCGGATATTCTTCATCTCGCGGTATCAAATCTGGAACGGCAACGAAAAGATAATCGTTATGATAGAAAACATACTCGCAAGGTACATCCAATGCATTGTTCCAAACGGTTCGCCCTTCGGAGTCCGTCGCTTTGATAACATGTCTTAGATCGGAAAAAAAGGAAGATTCCAAGTCATGACAAAAGAAACATCTCATTTCGACACCGGGAATCGGCTTTCCTTCCGGGTCGGTAACTCGAAAACGTATCGGCTTGCCATGTTTGAGCGGAATTTCAACCGGCGGCGAGTCAGCGGCAAGCGTTGTAGAAAGGACGAGAGGTGCGTGGTTTTCCGGTATGACCTGGATAGTATACGTTCCGGCAACAAGGTCGTTTAACAAAAAATCACCTGTTTCCGAAACAACGATTCCCGGTGTATGAATGGAGCGAAAGGGACCGCCGACTTTTACGACTGTTCGCTCAAGATTCGCACCGTCTTCGGCAATCAATTTTCCCGTTAGTTTTAATCCGGGCGAAAGAACCATCTGATGAGATTTGTCGAGCAGTGCTTGAAACGATTCGTCTTCCTGCTCGAAGTCAACTCGTTGCGGAGCATAACCGGGAACGGATACGCTAAGAGTCAGCGGATAGAAATTTTTCGTGGGAATCCACGTTACTGTCCATCTGCCTTCGTCGTCTGTGGTCGGCTCTTGGTAAGTTGGCATTCGGTAGAGTTGCTCTGGGTATGGCTTCTGCAAGTCGGGCTTGTCTTTTGTATAGAACAAATGAACAGACACGCCTTTGATAGGCATTCCCTGTTCATCGACAATGATGCCGCCGCCTTCGCGGCTCCGTTCCAGGTGAACCGTGAGTTCTTTCGGTATCGGCTCAATACCAAACGCTCCGAAACCGCAGCGAAGATAAACGTAATCAGGATGCCAAATGCCAATATGCGTGGATTTTGTTTTCAGGAAATCGAGTGTGCAAATTCCTTTTTGATTGCTTTTCAGGACGGGGGCTTCCCATGCAATACCGACTTGGACATCGGCAACCGGTTTTCCGTCCTCGTCAACGAAACGCAGCGTCAATGTCTCGCGCTTCGCACAACCGCAATACAAAATAACGAGTACGAGAAAAAACGCTGCGCATCGACAGCCGGTGCTTGGACGATTTTTTATATGCGAATTCTTCATGTGCTAATCCTCCTTGAGGAATTTTACTTTGCCGCTGTGGACGATGCAAAGGGAGTGGGATTTTCGTTCTCTTCGCTCCAACGGAACAATCACATTGTACAATCGTAAGATGGAAAAACAAATTGTAGAGTTATTCCGTTTCTTTTGAGGATACCTCGACCAGCGCACGGATTGTTTCTTTAAGACGGTCGGGAATTTTCGACCACGAACCAACCAGCATTTGCAGTTGTGCATCGGCAACTTCCAACCGCTCTAACAGGGATTCCTGAACGCTGCTTTGCTGCGGTAATTCCGGCGAAGCACTTGTGTCGGCATTTTTTGTGTTTCCGGCGGCTTTCCTTTCCGGTTTGTGCCGAAGAAGCGGTACCTCATTGACATTGCTGCCGGTTAGAGCGGAAATCGCCTTTTGTGCTTGCGAAAGACACATAACCGGTTTGTCTTCCAGCGGGTCACAAACGACTTTTGCCGCTCGGCTGTGCTGCCGGACAGAATTGCCGGAAGTCAATAGTGTTCCCAGTGCAAGCGTCGGTCTCGACGATACCGAATGACGACTTTCTTCGATGCTGTCAGCAAGCGTTGAGCGGCAAAGTTGGATACTCGGTGCTGTACCGGCTGAAGCAAAACGCGCGCTTGCTTTCCGCTCACTTTTCCTTCCTTTTACCGGAAAGTGCGGCGAACCAACCACCCGTAATAATGCCTCTTCTTTACAGGAAGGCAGAATAGGATTGAATTTTTTTCCTCCGTTGGCGAAAAAACCGGCGATTTCTTCGTCGCGGCATTCCTTGAAGGAAATAACAGGCGGTGATGATGCTTCGGCTGTCATTGTTGATTATCCCTTTTGATAATTTTAGCGGTGATAACGTTGACAGATTCCATTAAGCGGCTTCGTTTCGGGAATTCATTTCAGTCCAACTGCGTTTGTAATTCAGTGCTTCGAGCAGTTCGCTGAGAGTTAAAGTCCGGTTTTCGAGTTCCAAGGGAATTTCCATGCCGGGGTCGCAGACCAAATCGACGGTTCCGTATTCGCTGATGAGGTCATCG
>Ga0123353_10001267_pt1 | contig 30929 bp, 39 predicted proteins | sample TergutLab28metaG_3_FD_92763 | JGI IMG/M metagenome (GOLD analysis project Ga0123353, IMG submission 92763) | Labiotermes labralis P3 segment gut microbial communities from Petit-Saut dam, French Guiana - Lab288 P3 | ecosystem: Host-associated > Arthropoda: Insects > Digestive system > Gut ...
GAGATCTATGACAAAGAGGAATTTGAAGTCGCCCTGGCATGGGTGAAGGCCAACTGCCCCGAGGGCTTCGACAAGAACGCCGAACCCTCCTCCCCGGAGCGCAAGGACTGGGAGTGGGAGTTCGTCACGAAGATGACGCTCATCTGCCGGGACATTTTGATCGGCAATGAAAAATTGGACGACGCGCGGCCCTCCAAACAGGCCGCCGGGCAGAACGGCCTGCTCACCGACGGCTGGCACGAGGAGGCGCTGGGCCGCAATGCGATCCTGGGCGGCTTCCAGGGGCAGCGGCAGTGGACGGACTACATGCCCAACTGCGACTTCACCGAGGCCATTTTGAACTCCAGCTTTGACTGGAACGGCGCGCGCGAGCCGCTCACCTTCGCCACGGAGAACGACGGCCTCAACGGGCTTTCGATGCTCGTGGGCAAGCTGCTCACCGGCACGGCCAGCGTGTTCGCCGACGTGCGCACCTACTGGAGCCCCGAGGCCGTGCAGCGCGTGACGGGGCAGGCCCTCACCGGCAAGGCCGCCGGGGGCATCATCCACCTGATCAACTCCGGCGCGGCGGCCCTGGACGCCACAGGCGCTTCCGATGGCAAAATTAAGCCCTGGTGGGACGTGACCGAGGCCGACATCTCCGCCATGCTGGCCGCCACCGACTGGTGCCAGGCCGACAAGGGCTACTTCCGCGGCGGCGGATACTCGTCGCACTTCAAGACCCTCGCGGAGATGCCCGCGACGATGATCCGCTTCAACATCGTGGAGGGCATTGGCCCGGTGCTGCAGATCGCCGAGGGATACACTGTCACTTTGCCAGACGAGGTCCACAAGGCCTTAGATGTCCGCACCGACCCCACGTGGCCCACCACTTGGTTCGCCCCGCGCGTGGGCGCTGAGGGTGGCGCGGCCTTCGCGGACGTCTACAGCGTGATGGCCAACTGGGGCGCGAACCACGGCAGCGTCACCTACGGGCACATCGGCGCGGACCTGATCACCCTGGCGAGCATGCTGCGCATCCCGGTCGCCATGCACAATGTGCCGGACGGCGCGGTCTATCGCCCGCACTGCTGGGCGGCCTTCGGGACGAAGGACCTGGAGGGGGCGGACTACCGGGCGTGCGGGGCGTACGGGGCACGGTATTGACATGGTATTGCCCTGTTGCAAAGGAGGGTGATAGCTATGACTAACGGAAAATGTTTTTTTGCCGCCCCTATCGGAAAAATCAATTCGCCGGAACGGGAGCGATATTTGAACTTGTGCGAAATGCTGCGGACTCTATGCGATACAAAGGATATAGAACTCACGTTGATCGACCCCCTGCGGATGACCACAAGCGGGGAAATCACCACCCAGGTGGTTGAACAGTTGAAAAGCGCGGAGTATTGCATTGTGGACATCACCGGCTCCAATCCGAATGTGATGTATGAGTTGGGTATTCGTACCGGAATTGACAGGCCTTACACGGTGATATGTGAAGAAGGTGCGGACCGCCCCTTTGATCTGCTGACGCACAGAACGATGTTTTACGATTTTTCCAAGCCTGCGGGTATATTTCAATTTCAGCGAGATTTGGTGAAGCAGATCAAAGAGCATCTGCAGGAGCTTGCGGCACAGACCAAAGCAGCTTAATGGCTGCAAAAAAAGATGTAGGGGTGGACATCAAACCGCCCCTACATTTTTATTGCATTTTCCTGCATCCTGTGTTATAATGATGCGCTTCAAAACGAATACACTTTACTTTAAGAAGGAGACACACCATGCCCAACCTGGACACCCAATCCCTCGTCGTAGCCCTGCAGGCCTTAAGCCCCAGGGACTATGACTGGAAATTCTGCCTCTACAGCGCCAGCAAGAGCCGCGACGGCGTATCTTTGACCTGGAACGCCTGCGGGATGCGGGACATCCCCCGCTGGGCGGAGCAGATGGCCCGCCTGCTGCTGGAGAAGACCCTCACCGAGCGGGTGGTGGCGGAGTACTCGCCGCTGCTGCCGAAGGAGGAGATCGGCGCGCTCTCCCAGGGCGACGCGCAGATACGCGACCAGATCGGGGATATCCTGCTGGGCGTTACCGGCGCGGAGGTCAAGGCACCTGAGGATTTCGCCAACGGTGTTGTGAGCAAACCCGTGGGCTACGCGTTCTACGGGCTGAAGCCCGCGCAGAGGGACGAGGACGGCGAGGTCTATGAGCCAGCGAAGGAGGTCCTGTTCCTGCGGCGCACCAATCCTTTCATCAGCGGGGCAAAGGCGCTGCTGTGCACGGGGCAGGGCGAGGAAATTGCCGAGGCGCAGTCGCCCCTGCTGAAGTTCACGCCACAGGTGGATTTCCTGCTGCTGGATGGCGTGTGCTACCTGATCAGCGAGGCCGTAGGTAAGGATCTGGAGCTGGAGAGCCGGGCCAACGCCGTGTGCGGCAGGCGTTTGGCGCAGATTGCCGAGGCGGACGTGGTGGGCAATTACGAGCAGTTGGAGTTCACGGCCCTGGGCGGCAAGCACACGAAAAAGTTCCTTGACTTTGACCGGGAGATTCTCGCGCACATCGCGGGGCTGTCGATTGAAGCCCGCATCGACTTCCTGGCGGCCTACGGCATCACCCTGGATAAGGACGGCAAGATGGATTCCGCCGACCCGGAGCAGTGTGAGATGATCATTGACCTGCTGTGCGGGCGCACGTGCACGGACGTGTTGGGGCGGCTGGCGGTCGGGGTGAATATCAAGCCGCGGGAGTGACGGCCCCTATGGCCTTTGTGGCCGTTAATGTAGAGACGCACGGCTGTGCGTCTCCGCAACAACGGCCATGCGCCTCGAAATGCAAATTTTATACTTTTGTCCGGAGACGCACAGCCGTGCGTCTCTACATTTTCATCCCTTCAGCTCCACGATGCTCACCTGCTCCGCGCTGAAACCCGTCTTCTGCAGCAGGATCTCCTTGACCTGCAACGCCATGGCGCCGTCGATGGGCGGGCCGCCCAGCACGGCCTCCACGCTGGATTCGCCGATGGTCACCAGGCACTCGCTGCCCGTTTTGGCGGTGATGAGGGACTCGCAGTCGGCCTCCAGCTTGATGGCGTTGGCCAGGGCCTGCAGGGCTTTACTCGCGTCGGCTACGGCCTTGGCGTCGGCCCTACTGTCGGTGATGACGCCGTTCAGGACGTCCTTGGCCTCGTCGTGGGCGGCGGCGCGCCGCAGCTTCGCCCCGGCGAAGTACTCCCCCGCGGAGGAGCTGTAGGGGTTGTGGACGTAGAGGCTGTCACCCAGGTGCTCCTCACCCTGGCTGATCGTGGCCTGCACGGGGGCCATGGTCTGTCCGTCCACCGCGAGGCCGGGTTTGGAGTAGTACCAGTTGACGAACACCGCCGCGCCCAGCGCGAGCACCAGGGTCACGAGGATCAGCTGCCGTTTTTTTAAGAGATTCTTCATTGTACATTTCTCCTTAAATTATATTTGTCTCTATTTCGCCGCGCCCAGCCGCGCCACGCTGACCTTGTTGCTGCCCACGCCCAGCACCGCTGTGACGGCCTCCACGATGGCCTGGCGCACGATGAGGTCGTCGCCGCCCTGGCAGATCACCGCCACGCCGCGTACCTGTGGCTCCACCATCTTGAGCACGAGGCCCTGCCCACCGCTCCCGCTGCCGATGATCACGTACTCCTTGCTGGCGCTGAGGGACTCCTCGCTGCTATTCTCAGAATAATTGTGCTTGGAGTCTGTCTTGCCCTGGACGGCGTAGATGGGCTCGCTGCCGCAGTCGAGGGTGAGCATGACGCGGGTCTCGCCCGCCCCGGCGATGGCGCCGATGATCTCGCACAGGCGCCGCTCCAGCTGCTGCTCGTAGGCCGTCAGATCCACGCGGATACTCTCCTGCGCGGGATTTTTGATGCCTTCGGCATTCGCGGATTTTGGCAACGAGGTAGCGCAGAGGAGTATCAGTCCGACCAGCCCCGCGGCCAGCACCACGGCCTGCCAGCGGCCGATCTTCCATTTGCGCAACAGCGCGCCGAGGCCTGTGTCACGTTCCATTTTTCTCCCCCGTGATGATCTCAACGTCCACTTCTGTTTCCATTTTGATCGCCGACGCGAGGCCCCGCGTGTCCGAACCAGGGGGCACGAGCACCTGCGCCGTGACTATCTCTATGCTCCCGTCGGGCAGAATAGACGTGTCCAGGGAAATTTGTCCGGCGATGTGGCGGGCCGCCAGCACGGCGTCGATGCGCCTGGCGATCTCCTCCTCCACCGCGGTTTTGAGCTGCCGCGCGACCGTGTCCTCCAGGGCGGGGGTCACGGGGGTGATCTGGACGTCGGGGAGGACCCAGTCGAGGCTGATCCCGCCGCGCGAGAAGAACGGCGACAGGAACGCGCACAGCAAAAATACGGCGATCAGCGTGCGTAAAGCCTTCTGCACGCTGCCCTTGGGCGCGAGGAGCCAGACCAGGCCGCCGGCCAGGGCGGCCATGGCCACGGAGAGGGCCCAGGCGCGCAGAGATTCCATGGATTTGCCTCCTTCTTAGCTTTTTCCCACGGTGATCACCAGCCCCGTGGAGATCAGCAGCAGGGCCGCGTTGAACACCACGCACGCGCCGAGGATCGCCACGGCGTAGGCCGCGCTCTTGAACACCTCGGCGGCCTTGCCCTGCTGAAAGAGCTCTGCGGCCGCGGCGAGCAGCTTGAGCATCACCGACCAGAGGAGCAACTCGATCAGGGCCGGGGCGTAGAGCGCCAGCCCCGCCAGCAGCGCGAAGCCGCCCACCGCCCCCTTCACCAGGGAGACGCTGCTGAGGATCGCCCCGCAGGCCTCGCTCAGCGCGCCGCCCACCAGGGGGATACTGCCCGCCACCACCTTCACCCCGCGCACCACCAGGGCGTCGGCCGTGTTGGCGATGAGGCTCTTGATACTCAGCAGGGCCGAGAACAGGCCCGCCAAAACAGCGAATGTGCCGATCACCGCCTTCTTGATGGCGTTCGCCACGGCCGAGAGCCGCGCGTCCTTCGCCGCGCCGTCCACCAGGCTCAGGCCCAGCACCACGCCCGTGCAGGGGACGATCACGCCGTCGGCCAGCTGGGAGAGGCCCTCGGCCACCATCAGGGCGACGCTGTGGTAGCTCAGCGCCAGGGCGGGGTTCCCCGCCGCGGTGACGATGCCCGCCAGGATAGGGATCAACAGCAGGGAAAAGCTGCTGCCCGCCTGCACCACGGCCCCGGCCGCGCGCATCAACCCGGCCAGGCCCGGCAGGAGGAGGATCAGCGCGAGCATGCTGCCCGTCACTTCGATGGAGTGGCGGATTTTTTCGTCCTCCGGCATGGCGGCGAAGGCGAAGCTCAGCAGGAGTACCACGCCCAGCGCCATCGCCCCGGCGCGCAGCACCTTGCCCAGCCCCCCTTGCAGCATACCGAACAGCAGGGCGAGGATGTCGCGGGGCGACGCGCCCAGCAGGGAGTACAGGTCGATGCCGTCCACGCCCAGGGCGTGCAGGGCGTCCCGGACGTCGTCCGGCAGGGCTTCGACCAGGGATTCTGCGCCGGAGGCCTCCAGCTGGGAGCGGAAAGCGGCGGGTTCGGAGAAGTCGTCCTGCGCAAAGACCAAAACAGAAAAACAGATGAGCAGCAGTATAAGTACAAGGCCTGTCAAGAATATTTTTTTCATTTCACTACCCTCGAATCAATCCTACCGCCAGCTCCGCGATGCTCTTCAGCAGGGGCAGGGTGAGCGCCAGCACCAGCAGGCGGCCGCCGAGCTCCACGGTGTTGGCCAATGAGGTGGAGCCGCTGTCCCGGCAGACGTCCGCCGCCAACTGCGTGGTGACGCACACGCCCAGCGCCTTGACCAGCATCGTGTAGGCGCTGTTGCCGCCGAAGGTGGCGCTGTCGCCGCCGCCGGGGGCGAGCTGCAGCATGCCCTGCACAGCCGCCAGGAGGTCCTGCAAGAGCCCCAAGAGCAGCAGGGCCACCGCCAGCACCCCTCCCAGTTGCACGAAGAGGGCGAGCTCGGGCTTCACCTGGCGCACGATCAGCGCGGCGATGGCAGCGGCCGCGGCGGCCACGACGACCTTCCACATCATATGGGCAGCACGCTCTGCACGCTCTGCAGCAGGCTGGTGATCTGGGGGATCAGCATGAGCAGAATGACGATGATGCCCGCCAGCACCACCAGCATGCCGTATTCGTCCCGCCCGAGCTTGGACAGGATCTGCTGCAGGATAGCCACGATGAGCCCCACCGCCGCGATTCGCAGGATGAACGTAAAGTCCATGGCTGTTTCCTTCCTTTACATTAAAAGAATCATCAATGTCAGCCCGGCCAGGATGCCCAGCAGAAAGCTCGCCCGGCCTCTCGTGTCCCTCTGCGCGCGTGCCTGCTCCAGCTGGGCCTGCAGGAGGGCCTCCTGTACCAGCAGGGCCTCGCGCTGGCCCTCGGCGTCGCTGGCCCCGAGCAGTTCGCCCAGGGAGAGCAGCTGCCGCCGGTCCTCCTCCCGCAGGCCGGAGCCCCCGTGGGCCTCCACAGCGGCCCGCCAGGCGAGGGGGAACGCCGCGCCCTCCTGCATGCGGGCGAGGCAGTGGGGCAAAAAGGCGGGGCGCTGGCTCTGCCCGCACACCGCGGCGAGCATCTGCGGCAGCGGCGGCCGGCTGAACTGCAGCTGTGCCCGCAGGGAGGCGATCATCTGTATGCCGTGTTCAAGTTCGCGCACGCGCAACAGCATGCCCCGCGAAATCATCGCGCCGGCGCCGCCGCAGGCGAGAAAGAGCAGGGCCAGGGCGAGGGACTTTAACATTGCAATACCTCGGGCGGCTTGCTAGCCGCCCCTACAGCCTGTATTTCACTGATTTCACATGGATTTTGCGGGCCCCCTAGCTGTGCGATGTATTCGAATGCGCCGCAGGCCAGCAGGCGGCGGGCCACGGGGCGTGACAGGGCCTCCCCAACGCTGCCCGCGTGGAGGGTCGCCACGAAGCGCACACCCGTGTGAAATCCGGCCTCCAGGGCCTCGGCATCGGCCTCGCCGCCCAGCTCGTCGCAGAGGATGACCTCAGGCGCGAGGGAGCGGATCGCCAGCAGGATGCCCTCGCCCTTGGGGTAGCCAGTGAGGGCGTCGGTGTTGGGGCCCACGTCGCAGCAGGGCGTGCCCTCGCGTGCACCGGCGAGTTCTCCTCTTTCGTCTATGAGGGCCACGCGGCGGCTACGACCCCTATGGCCTTCTGGGCCGCAAAGGCCACCGGAGAGGCGGCGGGCGAGGTCGCGCAGGAGGGTGGTCTTGCCGCTGCCGGGGGCCCCGGAGATCAGCAGGCCGGGTATGTCGCCGTTTTGGTACAGGCGCGCGCATAAATCCGCAGCTGCGCCGTGGATTTCGCGGGCAATGCGCAGGTTGATGGAGGAGATATCGCGCACGGCGGTGACAAGGCCGCGCTCCGTCACGGCGGTGCCGCACACGCCCGCCCGGTGGCCGCCCGGCAGCGTGATATACCCGCGGGCGATGTCCTCGGTGTAGCTGTGGACGGAGTATTCGCACAGGGCGCGCAGAATCTGCGCCAACTGCACCCCGGTCAGGCGCAGGGGGAGGGGCCGCGGGCCCTCCGGCAAGGTGAGGGCGACGGGGCTGCCCGCCCGCATGCGTATCTCCGTTGCGCGGGTGCGCAAGCCCTCCGGCAGGGCAGCCAGATGCGTGGCCAGAAAATCGGGCAGGCGGGCGATGGCCTGGTCGAACGGCTTTGTTCCCAGCGATAATTGCATAGCGATCCCCCTCCCACTTGCGGCATTTGTACATGCCTATGCGGGAGGGGGACAGGTTATGACGGCCCAACAGACCTATACCAACGCAACCGTTATATTTCCATTGACCGCCGCGATTTTGTTCTCACCTTGATATTTTCCCTCGGCGAGCGATATTTCATAGGCGTAGTTTCGGTGTTTAAAACGCACCCGATTTCTAAAAACTAGGCGTTCCGGCTGCTCCGAGGCGGGATTTACGCGCCGATGAAGCGTAAGGGCCGCCGCCTTGTCAAACTCGATTTTCAACTCCTCAGGTGTAAAGGTGACGGCCAGTTTTCCGCAGGACGTGCCGGTGAAATGCAGGCGCGTCATATCATTGGGGAGTTCTTCACAAGCGATATCCGTAAAGGTAAACTCCTTGTCGCCGATCATGGGGATCCACCCTGCGCGCACCCCTGCGCCGCTGAAGCGGTTGCCGTCCATCACGGGCAGGTTGTCGAAGCAAAGCACGTCGCGGGGCTCCCGGGCGGTGAGGTAGCGCTCCGGATAATCCTGCCGGAAGAGGTATAGGTCCCGCAGCCAGGCGCGTTTTCCCTCGGTGACGACGTTCGCGCGGTAATTGCAGCAGTTGTACCAGAACGAGCGGCGTCCGCGCTTTTGCACGAACATGGTTGTCGCGGGGGTTAGGGCGAAATTTTCCTTGAACCAGCGGCCGCTCGCGCCGAGGGTCTCCACGGTCACACGGTCGTCATCCCGCAGCCCGGCGATGCGTTCCAACTGCGCCGGCAGGGTACGCATACCACGCCAGCCGAAGGAGTTCTCCTGCCCGGCCTGGGTGTATGCGTAGTGCAGGCCGTGCCCGTTGAAGTTCTCGCGCAGGTACCAGTCCACCCAGCCCAGATCGCCGCCGCCACGGGGGCAGCTGGGCTCCAGGGTGAGCACCTGCTGGCATTTTGCGTGGCCCGCGCCGAGGTCCAGGCCGTCGTCGTACTGGTCCAGGGGGTCGGAGCCGAGCATGCGGAACACCGGCACAGCGACTTGCGCACCTTCGCTTTGCGCCGGGCAGAACATATTTTGCTGTGACGGGTAATACGCCCCGTTGTAGTACCCGCCCCAGAGGGTGTAGCCGTCCGTGCCGAACTGGTCCTTGCAGATGCACGCGGCGTCCAGGCCGTATGTCTCGTGGGCGTAGCGCAGGCTGTGGGCATCGAGGGTCCAACTGCCCATCACCCGGGGGTAGCTGCCGAAAACCTCCCGGTATTTCTCGAAGGCCCTGTCGATCAAGATTTCGCGCTCCTGCGGCAGGTAGCCGACGCTGAAGCCGCAGTGGGCGTGCCAGTCCCAGGGGAAGCGGCCGCGCCAGGGCAGGCCCGCCGCCTCGCACAGGGGCTGCACGATCTCCAGCCAGAGGCCCAGCTCAAAGCCCGCATTCCGCAACGGCGCGGCGAAGCGCTCCTCCAGCAGGGCGTCGTACTGCAGCAAAAACGTGCCCGGCAGGCCGTATTTTTCCAGCAGGGCGATCTGGTTGGTCACGGGCTCCAGCAGGTCGACGGCCGACCGGGGCTCGCACGCGCGGATGAAATTGACGATGTTGACGATGTTTTTCATGGAAAGAACCTCCATTCAGCACTGCAATTATATCCCGCAACCCGCGATAAGTCAAGAATGGACGGGGCAAACTAAGTTGTATCCCACATAAAATAGGGGGATTCTATGCGCAACGACAGCGAATATATGCCGCCGGAAATTTCCACCGAGCCGCCGCAAAGCGGGGAAGCTCCCTCCGACGGGGAGGACCGCGAGCGCCGCGGCCGGGACGTGGGCGGCGTCACCGTGGAGGGCAGGCGCGGGCTGATCCACTGCCTGACCATCATCGGGCAGATCGAGGGCCACACGGAGCTGCCCTCCGAGACCAAGACCACCAAGTACGAGCACGTGATCCCGCAACTGGTGGCCATAGAGGAGAGCCGCGACGTGCGCGGCCTGCTGATTGTCCTAAACACGGTCGGCGGCGACATCGAGGCGGGGCTGGCCCTGGCCGAGCTCATCGCCGGGATGCGCACGCCCACGGTGTCGCTGGTGCTGGGCGGCGGGCACTCCATCGGCGTGCCCCTGGCTGTGGCGGCACGGCGCTCGTTCATCGCGCCCTCGGCCACCATGACCATCCACCCGGTGCGCATGAACGGCCTCGTGCTGGGCGTGCCGCAGACCCTCACCTACTTTGAACAGATGCAGGAGCGCATCGTGCGCTTCGTGACGCGAAACAGCCGCATCGCCCCCGAGTGCTACCGCGGCATGATGCTGGAGACCGGCGTGATGGCCATGGATTTTGGCACGGTGCTCACCGGGGAGCAGGCGGTGGCGGAGGGCCTGATTGACGAGATGGGGGGGCTCAGCCAGGCGGTGGAGGCGCTGTATGGGATGATACCGGAGGAGGGGGAGGGATGAAGAAAGGCCCTGACCCAGGGGCGGGTCAGGGCGGTGGATATTTTGATTTGCAGTGCTATTCGTCAGAGTCCCAATATTCGGAACCAACGGCACGATTAGCAAACCGCTCTATTGCATCATCTACTTCAATCTGATGTTCAATATCAAGTTGATTGAACAAAGGCATAAATTCATTGTCATAGTCCATTGTTTCCATGCCACATACCAATTCTGCTACGATACTCTCTTGCTCTGCCCAATAAGCATCATAATCCTCTTCTGTCTGCCCAGCAACTTCAACTATTCTATTTTCTGGACTTGATTGGCCACTGCCTGCAAGCTTATTTATTGCATAAGCCGTACCTGCTAATGCTGCCAACCCGCCTGCTATTTCAAGACCTAGCTTGATTTTTTCAATATTTTCAGCTCGCTTTGTTTTACATTCTTCGCACAGTTTGTCCTTGCTGTCAACGAGCAACTCTACGCCGCATTTCTTGTTCTTGCAAAATTTCTTTTCCATGTTAGCGCTCTCCTATGTATTCAATTTTTGGCTGCTTGTTCTGTGTATATCACCTCTCTCTATTATAGTTGATCGCTGCGATCTCTGCTATCACTCCTTTCTCATTTTAAATAATTTATCCTCCTTTCTCAGCGATTAGCGGCATGATAGCACGCTCGTGGTAATTTGTCAATAGTTTTTTGCGGATTTCTAAATTTTCTAAGCGGGGAGGCCTCCCCAAAACACCATCTTGACACCCCCCGCCCCATGCTGTATAATTATTATAGGAACCCCCCTTGCTCGCTGCGCTCGCTTCCCCCCTAAAGGGGGGATTCTGACGAGGCGGGAAATAAGTGCGGCTATACAAGAAAAACTGTCGTTCTGTCAAAATCCCCCCTTTAGGGGGGAAGTGAGCGCAGCGAGCAAGGGGGGGTCAAAAACACATATGAAAAGGTGCCCCACCATGCCCCCTCCCATCGTCCTCACCGTCGCCGGCTCCGATTCCTCGGGCGGCGCGGGCATCCAGGCGGACCTGAAGGCCATCGCGGCCCACGGATGCTACGGCTGCAGCGCCATCACGGCGCTGACGGCCCAGAACACCCGCGGCGTGACAGCGGTCCACACACCCCCGGCGGAGTTCCTCGCCGCGCAGTTGAAGGCCGTGCTGAGCGATTTCCCGCCGGCCGCGGTGAAGATCGGCATGCTGCCCGACGCCGACTGCGTGCGCGCCGTGGCCGAGGCCCTGCGCGGGCTCGACGTGCCCATCGTGCTCGACCCAGTGATGGTGGCCACCAGCGGGGCGTCGCTCTCCAGTGACCCGGCGGTAGCGGCCATGCGGGCGCTGCTGTTCCCCCTGGCCACGCTGGTGACGCCCAATTTGCGCGAGGCCGAGGCCCTCGGCGCGATGCGCATCCACGGCGAAGCGGAGATGGAGGCCTGCGCCCGGCGCATCGGCTTCCCGGTGCTGATCAAGGGCGGACATTTGCCGGGGAATGACGGCGCGAACGACCTGCTCTACGTGGGCGACCAGGCCCTCTGGCTGCGCGCGCCCCGGCTGGACATCGGCGAAACCCACGGCACGGGCTGCACGCTGTCCACGGCCATCGCGTGCAGGCTGGCCCTGGGCCACAGTTTGCTGGAGGCCGTGAAGCTCTCGAAGGCGTGGCTCACCTGGCTTCTGAAGGAGAAGCCGGATTTCGGCGTGCCCAACGGCCCGCTGATGCCGAGGTGAAACTATGACTGTCAACGGAAAACCCGTGGAATACCAGCCCATCACCCTGCTGGACTACCTCCAACAGGCCGGTTACAACTCGTCCTATGTGGTGGTAGAGCGCAACTTGGAGATCATCACCCGGGAGCGTTTCGGTGAAATCCTCCTCAGCGAGGATGACGAGGTCAACATCCTGCGCTTCATGGGGGGGGGCTGACCATGACCCATAAGGCCCCCGCGCGGCAGTCCAACTTCGAGTTGCTGCGCATCCTTCTGATGCTGATGATCGTGGCGAACCACCTGCGGGGCGGCGGCGGCTTCGAGGCCCTGCCCAGCGCGCCGCTCAGCCGGGCGCTGCTGTACCTGCTGTGCTCCGGCGGAAAGGTGGCCGTGGACTGCTTCGTGCTGATCAGCGGGTACTTCATGTGCACATCCAGCGCCGGCTGGCGGCCCAAGCGTCTGCTGAAGCTCTATCTGCAGGTTTTCTTCTACTCCGCCGGGGTATTCGCCGCGCTGGCCGCGGCGGGCCTGATTGCGTTGCGCCCAGAAAACATCGTCGCGTTCTTCCTGCCGGTGAGCCAGAACACCTACTGGTTCGCCACGTGCTACCTCTTCCTGATGCTCCTGGCACCCTTCCTAAACAAACTCGCACAGGGCCTGGAGCGCGCGGAATACCGGCGATTCCTGCTCATTGGCGCGGTGATCATCGCCCTTGTGCCGACAGTTCTGGTGGTGAAATACCCCCTCACCAACATGATGCTGCTCCTCTACGTCTACCTGCTGGCGGGGTATGTCCGGCTACATCCGGAGCCCCTGTTCGGGCGCAGATGGCTGGCGCTGGGGGTGGCGGCGGGCTGCTACCTGCTCATGGTGGGCTATACATTCGCGTATGGGCTGCTGCTGCCCAAGCTGCCGCTGCTGCGCTTTATGCCCAAACAGATCTTCTCGCCGGGCAACTCCGTGCCGGCGCTGCTGTGCGCGCTGGGGCTGTTCTTGTTTTTTAAGGACCTCAAGGTAAAGGGCAGCCGGGTGATCAACGTGGTCGCCTCGGCCACCTTCGGGGTCTACCTGCTGCACGATCATTCGCCGCGCATGCGGGAGTTCCTGTGGCTGGAGTTCTTCGACAGCAGGCCGTTTTTCGCCCGCCCCGCCGCGTTTGCGGCCCGCATCCTGCTGGTGCCCCTGGCCGTGTTCGCCGTGGGCGTCGCGGTGGACCTACTCCGGCAATACGCCCTCGAAAGGCCGCTGTTCCGGCTGATCGACAAAACGAAATTTGGAAAGAAGTACTTGCATGACTGACGTTTTCAAGCTTGGCAATCAAGAGTTCACTTCCCGGTTCATTTTGGGCAGCGGCAAATTCTCGCTGCCGCTGGTGCGCGCCGTCACCGAGCAGGGCGGGGCCGAGATGGTCACGCTCGCATTGCGCCGCGCCAACGCCGGTGGCGAGGAGAACATCCTCGACTACATCCCCGCCGGGGTGACGCTCATCCCCAACACCTCCGGCGCGCGGGACGCCAACGAGGCCGTGCGCATCGCGCGGCTGGCCCGTGCCCTGGGCTGCGGCGACTTCGTGAAGATCGAGATCATGCGGGACACGAAGTACCTCCTGCCCGAGAACGCCGAAACCGTACAGGCCACCGAAATTCTCGCCGCCGAGGGCTTTCAGGTGCTGCCCTATGTCTACCCCGACCTCTCCACCGCCCGCGCCCTCGTGAAGGTCGGCGCGGCGGCGGTGATGCCCCTGGGCGCGCCCATCGGCAGCAACCGCGGCCTGCTCACCCGGGAGTTCATACAAATCCTGGTGGAGGAGATCGCCCTGCCCATCATCGTGGACGCGGGCATCGGGCGGCCCTCCCACGCGTGCGAGGCCATGGAGCTGGGCGCGGCCGCCGTCATGGCCAACACGGCCGTGGCCACGGCCTGCGACCCTGCGGAGATGGCCCTCGCCTTCAAGCTGGCGATCGAGGCCGGGCGGCGGGCGTACCTGGCGGGCCTGGGCCGCGTGCTGGAGCGGGGAGGGGAGGCCTCCTCGCCGCTGACAGGTTTTTTGGAGGATTCATAATGCCCAACATCAACAATATCGACGATCTCTATGCTATGCTCGACGCCCGCTTCCCCTCCGCCTCCTTCGACTGGATGTACGCCGACAGGCCGCAGGCCCCCTTCATCGTGCAGAACGAGCTGCCGGACGAAAATCTGGCGGAATTCCTTGAGACCTATCCCAAACCGGTGCGCGCCCTGGAGCTCGGCTGCGGGGAGGGCCGCAACGCCATCCACATGGCGGGCAAGGGAATCGACGTGACGGCGGTCGATCTTTCGCAGGTCGCCATCGAGCATGCGAAGAAAATCGCGAAAAAGCGCGGCGTGCATGTATATTTTTTGGCAGAGGACATCTTCAAGGCGACATTGGAGCGGCAGTGCTATCAATTCGTGTACGACAGCGGTTGCTTTCACCATCTGACGCCCCACAGGCGGCTGAGCTATCTTGAATTGCTGGACCGCGCCCTTGCCCCCGGCGGCTACTTCGGCCTGACCTGCTTCGCCTGGGGCGAAAACTGTGCGGACGAGGTGGATGACTGGGCGTTCTACGACGGCAGGCATGTGGGCGTTGCGTTCACCGAGGAACGGCTGCGCGCATTTTTCGGCGCAAGCCATGACATTATATACATTAGAAAATACAGGAACGGCGTTCCCGGCATGATTCAGGGCCTGGAATTCCTATGGGCCGGCCTGTTCAGAAAGAAGTTATGAGACAAACACCCTTCGACCCCATGGCCTACCAGCCCGGCATGGAGGCCATCGAATCGGATATCATGGAGCGTGTTCTGGATTGGACGCGCGATTTTTCCCCGGAAAAGTATACCGCTGATGATGTCCACACGGCTTTGCGGCGCTGCGCCGAAGGCGACTGCTCGCCGCAGGCGTTCGCGGCGCTGCTCTCCCCCGCAGCCGGGCCTCTTTTAGAAGAGATGGCCCAGTGCGCGCGGCGTGAAACCCGGCGGTGGTTCGGCAACAGCGAGGGGCTGTTCACGCCGCTCTACATCGCGAATTATTGCGAAAACCACTGTACCTACTGCGGCTTCAGCTGCCATCAGAGGATCAAACGCGGCAAGCTGGGCCCGGACGAGATCCGCCGGGAGGCCGAGGCCATCGCCGCCACGGGCCTACGCGAGTTGCTGGTGCTCACCGGCGAGTGCCGCGGCGCCAGCGGCGTGGAGTACATCGGCCAGGCCCTGGCGCTGCTCAAGGAGTATTTCGGCGTGCTGGGGCTCGAAATCTACCCGCTGAACGTGGAGGAATACCGCTATCTGCGCGATTGCGGCGCGGACTACGTCAGCGTCTACCAGGAGACCTACGACCCCGTCCTCTACGAAAAGGTGCACCCGCTGGGCCCCAAGCGCTGCTACCCCTACCGCTTTTACGCGCAGGAGCGGGCGCTTCTGGGCGGCATGCGGGGCGTGGCCTTCGGCTCGCTGCTGGGCTTAGGGGACTTCCGCCGGGACGCCTTCGCCGCGGGAGTTCACGCATATTGCACGCAGAAAAAATATCCGCAGGCGGAAATCTCGTTCTCCTTCCCGAGGCTGCGCCCCGCCGGGGACATCACGAGCATCCCCAATGCGATCACAGAGTGGCAGCTGCTGCAGGTCATGCTGGCCTACCGGCTGTTCCTGCCCTTCGCGGGGATTACCATCTCCACGCGGGAGCGGCCGGGTTTCCGGGATGCCGCGGCGGGCCTTGTGGCCACGAAGATGTCCGCCGGGGTGAGCGTGGGCGTGGGCGGGCACGGCGAGGCGGCCAAGGGCGACCCGCAATTTGTGATCGCGGATGATCGCAGCGTGGCCGAGGTACGTGAAATGCTCGCGCGTCAGGGCCTGCAGGCCGTGATGATCGACTATGTGAGGGTGTAAAGGGCCATGTTTGAAATCGCGGTGACAAACCGGCATCTCTGTAAAGGAGATTACTTTACACAAATCGAGAAAGTGGCTTCACGCAAGCCTTTTGCGGTTTTGCTGCGCGAAAAAGACCTGAAACATGACAAGTATTTGACCTTGTCATATGAGATGAAACGCATCTGCGCGGCATACGGTGTGCCGCTGATTGCCCACACGCATGCCGTGCCCGGCATCCCCCGGTTGCATGTGCCCTTCGCCCTGGCGAATGAAGATTTGGCGCGCAGATATGCCCTAAGCGCCTCGGTGCACTCGCCGGAAGAGGCGCAGCGGGCCGAGGCCATGGGGGCGGAATTCGTCATCGCGGGACATATTTTTGCCACCGGCAGCAAGCCGGGCGTGCCGCCGCGGGGGCCCGGCTTTTTGGCGGAGGTTTGCCAAGCGGTCGCCATCCCTGTGTTCGCGATCGGGGGCGTCACTGCGGAAAACGCACAACAGTGCGCGGATGCGGGCGCGGCGGGCATATGCAGAATGTCCTACTGGATGGAGATATAGAATGCCGAGAAAACTGTTTTGCGAGCTGGGGCCGTGGGCCTACCAAATCTCGCTGTGGAAGGTGTGCGCCCTGCGGCATCTGCGCAACCTGTTCAGCCGGGATAAAATCGCCCGGGAACATAGCGGCGAGTCGTTGCCCTGCCTGGTATACGCGCATAAATCGCTCATCCGCCGGCGGCTGGGCGATGTGGACATGCGCCTGCAGGAGAACAAGGCGGTGAACCTGGGCCTCGCCGCACCCCATGTGGACGGCGTCCTCATCCGGCCCGGCGAGACCTTCTCGTTCTGGGCCCTCGTTGGGAACACCACGGCGCGCAGGGGCTACCTCGACGGTTTGACGCTCTCGAAGGGGCGGGCCTTCGCGGGCGTGGGCGGCGGCCTGTGCCAGCTGACGAACCTCCTGCACTGGATGGCCCTGCACAGCCCGCTCGAGCTCGCCGAGCACCATCACCACGACGCCTACGACTTGTTTCCGGATTTCGGGCGGCAGGTGCCCTTCGGCTGCGGCACGTCGGTCCAGTACAACAACCTCGACTACCGGTTGCGCAACGGCACGGACAACACCTTCCAATTCCGCGTGTGGACGGACGAAACCCACCTGTGCGGGGAGCTGCGGGCTGTCAAGCCGCTGCCCTTGCGGTGGCATATCAGCGAGACGGAGAGCCGCTTTGTTCGTGAAGGCGATAGCCTTTACAGGGAGAACGCCATCGTGCGCCGCACCGTGGACCCCGTGACAGGAAAGACTTGCGCGGCTGAGGTCATCCGCCGCAGCCACGCAAAGGTGATGTATGATGAAAAGTATATCACTTGTCAGATCGCGTCGTTGTAAATTTTGAACCCCAGCGATGTATACAGCTCCCGCGTGCCCTCGTTGCTGGCCCGCAGCGTGACAATCTCCGCGCCGCGGGCGAAGGCGTCCTCGATGGCCGCCGCGCACACGCCGCTGGCCAGTCCCTGCCGCCGGTGCGCCGGGTCCGCCATCACGAATTCCAGCGAGGCGTCCGTGCACTCCCGCATGATGGCCGCCGCCGCGATCATCCGGCCGCCCGTCTCGATGAAGTAACACCGCATTGCCCCGCGCTCGCACAGGGGATAGTGGTGCATCGGGTGTATGCAGGCGTACGCGCTGTCGAACATGCTGTTCACGAGCATCGCCCAGCGCTCGAACTCCCCGGCATTGTCAACTTGCCGGACCAACTGCGCCTTTTCATGGGGGACGGCCCCGCCGGGAAGAATAGCCATATACAACTCGTCGGGTTCGCCGCCGGGCTTTCTTTTTTTATGGTGAATGCGCCGGTACAGCGCATCAGATATCTGCAGCGGCCACCAGATGGGCATATGCAGCCGCTTGATCTCCCGGATCGTCTTCCTATCGAGGCGCTCCGGCCGGATGTCGCACACAAACGAGATGCCCTGCCCGCCCTTTTTGGGGCGGATCACGCGGTACACCCCGTTGTCGACGGACTCCATGTGCGCCGCCTCGCCGAACAGCCGCACGTAGTGGTTCGCCCCGGCGTCCACGCGTTTGATGATTTCCCGCCCGGTCATGGGTACAGCACCTTCATGTTCCTGTCGATGGTTTCCGCGCGCAGATCTGGCGTCAAGTGGCTCAGGTCGTTCGCGCAATACAAACGCACGCGCTTCCATTTCGGAACATCCTCGCTGGCAAAAATAATGCGGGAAAGCCCTGTGTTGTCCTGCCCGAAGCGGAAGAGGTTCTCCTGCATGGGTATGCCCAAAAACGCACCGAGCAGCAGATTATTGAACGAGGCGTGCGCAGCAATCATAACACGCGCCCCTGTCGGAGATTGTGCCCGGATGGCAGCTGCCGTCCGCAGGGCACGGGCATGGAATTGCTCGGGAGTTTCAGGTTCATAGTCGCCGATTTCCATCAATTCGCGCATGACGGTCATCGGTACAGGCTTTGACTGGCGCTCTATGACGGCCTGGGCTGTGGCGCGTGCGCGCTCCAGCGGGCTGCAAAAAATCATGTCGAAGGGGGTCTCCGCCAGGCTCTCGCCCAACAGTTCGGCCTGCCGCTGCCCCAGAGAGGTCAGCCGCCAGTCGTCTTCCAGCAGGCCCGTTTCGCAGCCGGGCGGGCGCTGTGATACCGGCAGGCGGTCAAGCTCCACGCCGTCCACGAGGAACTGCCCGTAGGATTGCCCGTGGCGCACCAGATAAAAATCTAGGACGGTCATGCGATCTCCACCTTTTCCCCCGCCAAAATGCGGTTCACGGTCTTCATGGCGCACATCTTCCCGCACATGGAGCACGTGTGCTGCTCGGCGGGCGGCAGGCTGTCGTGGTACTCCCGCGCCCTCGCCGGGTCGATCGCCAGCGCGAACATCCCCTCCCAGTCGATGCGCTGCCGCGCGGCGCTCATCCGGTTGTCCAGCTCCCGTGCCCCGGGCAGCCCCTTGGCGATGTCGGCCGCGTGTGCGGCGATCTTCGTTGCCACGATGCCCTCGCGCACGTCGTCCAGGTCGGGCAGGCGCAGGTGCTCCGCCGGGGTGACGTAGCACAGAAAATCCGCGCCGCTCATGGCGGCCATGGCCCCGCCGATCGCCGCGGTGATGTGGTCGTAGCCCGGCGCGATGTCCGTCACCAGAGGCCCCAGCACGTAAAACGGCGCGTTGTGGCACAGGCGCTTCTCCAGCAGCACGTTGGCGGCGATCTCGTTGAGGGCCATGTGGCCCGGCCCCTCGATCATCACCTGCACGTCCCGCTCCCAGGCGCGTTTCGTCAAATTGCCCAATTCGATGAGCTCCTGCACCTGTGCGGCGTCGGTGGCGTCGCTGCCGCAGCCGGGGCGCATGGCGTCGCCCAGGGAGACCGTTACATCGTGGGCGCGCAGGATCTCCAGCACGTCGTCGTAGTACTCGTAAAACGGGTTCTCGTTCCCGGTCATCTCCATCCACGCGAAGAGCAGCGACCCGCCCCGCGACACGATGTTCGTCAGCCGCGGCGCGCGCTTGAACGCCTCGATGGTCCTCCTGTTGATCCCCGCGTGGATCGTCACGAAGTCCACGCCCTCAAGGGCGTGGGCCTCTACCACCCGTAGAAAGTCCCGCGCGTGAATGTCCAGCAAATCTTTTTCCAGGTAGCCCACGGCGTCGTACATGGGCACCGTGCCGATCATTGCAGGCGACATGGCGATCAGTTCCCGCCGGAAATCGCCGGTTTTCCCGCAGTTGGAGAGGTCCATGATGGAATCCGCGCCCATCTCCAGGGCCAGCTTGGCCTTGCCCATCTCGCGGTCGTAGTCGCGGCTGTCGCCGGAGATGCCCAGATTCACGTTGACCTTCGTGCGCAGGCCCGCCCCCACGCCTTGCGGTTCAAGCTTTTCATGATGGATATTCGCGGGTATGGCGGCCTCGCCGCAGGCGACTTTCCCCCGCAGCCATTCGGCATCGACTCCTTCTTTTTGTGCAACCTGCCGCATTGGTTCCGTGATTATGCCAAGCCTGGCGGCCTGCATCTGGGTGGAATACTGCATAGCTATCTCCTAATGGTAGACGAATTCGCTGTTTTCGTGCTTGAATGCCTCGCTGTGTTCTCCAAAAAATATGGGAAAATAATTCGCGAAATTGGGCGAGAACCTGTGCCGCAGCTGCTTCAGTTCTTCAATAGAAACCCAAAAATGCCGGCCCTCCTCCATCTCCGGGATGAGCTCGCCGGAAAACACGCAGGTTCTATACAGGAATATGAAGTAGCGTTTTTCTTCGCCCTCCGGTGTATCATGCCAGGAATAGTGCAGCGTGCCGCATGATTGCAAATCGTGCACGGCCAGCCCGGTCTCCTCCAGAACTTCGCGCACCGCGCAGTCGTAGACACTCTCGCCCTCGTCAACATGTCCGCCGGGGAAGGCCAAGCCCTTCCAGCTCAGCAGCCTGTCCTGCACAAGCACCTCGCCGGTGGTCGGGTCTTGGATCATAACCATGGTGGTCAATGTAATTGTCGGCATTACTCTATCGTTTCCCCCAGCAGTATCTTCGGCATGGCGAGCAGGCACCGGTTCCAGCGCTTGTAGAACATCTCCAGCGCCGGTACGGCCAGCCGCCCGTGCGTCTCGGCGTCCTCCAGGGCGAGGTATAGCATGTACGTCACCTTGCCGACATGGCGCGTCAGGCGGATGGGCGGCTCCCCGGCCTTCACCGCCTGAAAGCTCTCCTGCCGGTGCGTGCGCTTGACGTACCGCACGTCCAGCACGCCGGGCTGGCTGCGGTAGAATTCCGCCACCTCCCGCATGAGGGCCTCGATCTCGTCCTGCTTTTCGATTTTCGCCTCGTAGATGCAGATTTCACAGAACATGCTCCGCCGCCTCCCGCAATTCCCTTGCAGCTTGCCCGATGTCTGCCGCCCCGAAAATCCCCGAGACCACCGCGAAGCCCGCCATGCCGCAGCCCTGGAGCCTGTCGATGTTCCCGCGCTCGATCCCGCCGATGGCCACCACAGGAACCCTCACAGCGCCGCAAATCTCTTGCAAAAGTTCGAGTGGCATGGGCACGGCGTCACTCTTGGTGCTTGTCCCGAACACCGCGCCGCAGCCGAGGTAGTCCGCCCCGGCGGACTGCGCTGCCAGGGCCTGATCAATCGTGCGCGCCGTCGCGCCTAAAATTTTCCCTGGCCCCAACAAAGAACGCGCTTGACGCAGGTCGCCGTCATCCAGCCCCAAATGCGCCCCTGCGGCGTCGATTTCAATGGCGATATCCGTCCTGTCGTTGATGATCAGCGGCACGCCATAGCGGTCCGTCACGGCCTTCACACGGCGCGCCAGAGCCAGCAGATCAGCGTCCGGCAGGCCCTTCGCCCGCAGCTGCAGCATCGTCGCCCCGCCGCGCAGAGCCGCCTCGACAGCACAAATCTCGCCGTCGGAGATGGCGTAGAGCAGCAGATATTTCTGCATTCTGCATTCTGCATTCTGCATTTATTTCACCATGTCGTCCATGCCATAGCGCCCGGCGGGCTTGTCCGCCAGCCAGCGGGCCGCGGCCAGGCACCCGGCGGCGAAGATCCGCTTGCTGTAGGCCCGGTGGGTCAACTCGAGGACCTCGTCGAAGCCCGCGAAGAGCACGGTGTGCTCCCCCGGGACGGTGCCGCCCCGGATGGAGTGGATGCCGATCTCGCCCTTTGGGCGCGCCTCGCGCAGGCTGTGGCGCTCGTAGGTGTAGGCCCTGGGGGCCGCAAGCCCCTCGTTGACGGCATCCCCCAGGATGTAGGCCGTGCCGCTGGGCGCGTCGACCTTCTGGTTGTGGTGCGCCTCAACGATCTCGACGTCGAAGCCCTCGCCCAGCACCGCGGCGGCCTGCCGCGCCAGCTGTTTGAGCAGCAGAATCCCCAGCGACATGTTGCCGCTCTGGAACACGGGGACGCGCTTGGCGGCCTCCTCGATCATGGCGTATTCTCCCTCGCCGTAGCCCGTGGTGGCCACCACGAGGGGCAGCTTTTCCCGCATGACGAACTCCAGCAGGCCCGGCAGCGCCTTGGGGAGCGAGCAGTCGATCACCACGTCCGGACGCACGCCGTCCACCTCGCCAGGGCTTTGGAACACCGGGAAGGGCAGGGAAGTCCGTCCCACGGCCGGGTCGATGCCCGCGATGACGCGCACGCCCTCGCGGGTTTCGATATATTCGAGGATGGCGCGGCTGAGCTTGCCGTAACAGCCGCTGAGCAAAATATTTAGCATGTGAGCCTCCTTACACCAGCCCGTGCCTTGCCAGGGTGGCCCTCACCTTCGCCAGCCCCGCCTCGCTCATCTCGCACAGAGGCAGGCGGCACAGCCCCACGCCCTTGCCCATCAGGTTCATCGCCGTCTTGACGGGGATGGGGTTGACGTCCACGAACAGGTCGTTGCAGAGATCCAGCCACTCCAGCTGGAGCCGCAGGCACTCGGCCTGGTCGCCGGCCAATCCCGCCGCCGCGATGGCGTGCATGGCCTCCGGGGCCACGTTGGAGACCACCGAGATGACCCCCTTGCCGCCCATGCCCATCAGGGCGGCGGTCTGGTCGTCGTTGCCGGAGTACAGGGTCAGCTCGTCACCGCACAGGGCCCTCGTCTTCGCGATGGCCGAGATGTCCCCACAGGCCTCCTTGGTGGCAACGATGTTCGGGTGCTTCGAGAGCTCGCAGTAGGTCTCCGGCTGGATGGTCATGCCCGTGCGGGAGGGCACGTTGTAGAGGATGATCGGGATGCTCACCCGGTTGGCGACGTAGGTGAAGTGCCTGACCAAGCCCATCTGGGAGGTCTTGTTGTAGTAGGGGGTCACGTGCAGCAGGGCGTCCGCGCCGTCGCGCTGGGCGGCGATGGAGAGCTCCGCGGCGAAGGCGGTCTCGTTGCTGCCGCAGCCCGCGATCACGGGCACGCGGCCCTTCACCTGCTGCACGCAGAAGCGGTTGACCGCCTCGTGCTCCGCCGGGGTGAGGGTGGTGCTCTCGCCCGTGGTGCCGCAGATGACGATGGCGTCGGTGCCGCGGGCGATCTGCTCGTCGATGAGCTCCGCCAGCTTGCCGTAGTTGACGCTGCAGTCCGCGTCGTCGTGAAAGGGCGTGACAATGGCGACGCCCGCGCCGGTGAAAACAATATTCTTCATGGTGATAATCCTTTCTTAACTCAATTCCCCTCCTGGGAGGGGTGGCGCCGCAGCGCCGGGGTGGTCAAATATAGTTTTGTGCGCACAGCAGCTCCGCCGTCAGGACCGAGCCCCCTGCCGCGCCCAGCAGGGTGTTGTGGGAAAGGCACACGAATTTGTAGTCATACTGGCTGTCCTCGCGCAGGCGGCCGATCGAAACCGCCATGCCATGCTCCAAATCCCGGCAGAGCTTCGTCTGGGGCATGTTGTCCTCCGGGAAGTAGTTGAGGAATTTCCCGGGCGCGCTGGGCAGATTGAGCTTTTGCGACTCGCCTTTGAAATTCTCCCACACCTCCAGTATGCGCTCTTTCGAGGGCTTCTTCCCCTCGGCAAAGCGCACGAACACTGCGGAGAGGTGGCCGTCGGTCACCGGCACGCGCAGGCACTGGGCCGTGAAACGGGGCAGGGCGGCGGTTTTGATCGCGCCGTCCTCCACCCAGCCGTAGATCTTGCCCGGCTCGCGCTCGGATTTCTCCTCCTCGCCGCCGATGTAGGGGATGACGTTGTCCACCATCTCGGGCCAGGTATCGAAGGTCTTGCCCGCGCCGGAGATCGCCTGGTAGGTGCACACCAGCACGTCCTGCACGTCGGGGAAGGGGAACAGAGCGGGGACATAGTTTTGCAGCGAGCAGTTCGATTTCACCGTGACGAAGCCCCGCTTTGTCCCCAGGCGTTTTCGCTGGGCCGGGATGACCTCGGCGTGTTTGGCGTTGAGCTCCGGCACGATCATGGGCACGTCGGGGGTCCAGCGGTGGGCGCTGTTGGAGGACACCACCGGGCACTCCGCCTTGGCGTAGGCGTCCTCCAGGGCGCGGGTCTCGTCCTTGGGCATATCCACCGCGCAGAAGACGAAGTCCACCATACCGGCGACTTTTTCAAGGTCGGCCGTGGCGTCGTAGACCATCAGGTCCTTGAGATTTTCAGGGCAGGGTTTCTCTTTTTCGAGCAGCCAGCGGGTCTCCATCAGCTCCCCGTAGGTCTTGCCCGCCGAGCGGGCGCTGGCCGCCAGCGCGGTCACGTTGAACCACGGGTGGTCCGCCAGCAGCAGCGCGAAGCGCTGTCCCACCATGCCTGTCGCCCCGATGATGCCGACCCTGTACTGTTTCATAACAATTCTCCTAACGAAATAACTTGCAATCTTACCCATTTTACTATATAATATTCGATGTTCTCATTAGTATAGCACAAAAGATAGCGGCCCGTCAAGGAAGGATGCATAATTTCATGAAAAAATTTGTTGCGCTGGCGCTGGCGGCCGCCCTGCTGTGCCTGTTCGGGTGCGGGCAAACGTATGATTGGCAGTCCGAGTCCTTCAGTCCGCCCGGGACGACGCCCGAAGGTGAAACTGTTCCGTTGCTGGGCTATACGATCCCCCTCTCGGACATCGACCCGTTCTTTGGCCCGGGACCGTTTACGCTGGCGGAATTGGCGGAGCGCTTTGGCGAACCGGTGGAGCTAACCTTTTCCGGGACGACGATCTCAGTCGCTACGGTGACGGCTTGCTATCAAAGCGAAACGGACAAGGGTTGGGACGACATTTGGTTCGAGCTCATTCTCGATAGGCCCTACACGCAGTACGGCTTCGATCCACAAAAAGTCGATCGCTCGCTGCCCATGGAGGTTTTATGGACACATATTCACGACGGGGATTTTCCGTTGCCCCGGGGCATTCGCCTGGGGGACAGCTACAAGAAAGTGCGGAAGGCCTACCCGGAAACGCCGTATTGGGGTGGCCATAGATATACCGGCGACGCGTCATTGTTCTATATCTTTGAAGGCGCGGCGCCCGATGACTGCGGCATCTGGTACGAATTCTATGACGGCGAAACGCTGGGGAGCGTATCAATCAAATGGCTGGCTCTGTATTAAAAGATGAAAGGCCCTTTCCATGAAAACCTCGGATTTTTTCTACCGCCTCCCCCCCTCGCTCATCGCCCAGCACCCCGCCGAGCCCCGCGACGCCTCCCGCATGATGGTGCTGCGGCGTGAAGATGACAGCGTCACCCACGATATTTTCCGCAATATCGGCGAATACCTCCGCCCCGGCGACTGCCTCATCCTCAACGACACGAAGGTTTTACCCGCGCGCTTGTATGGGCAGAAGGAGGGCACGGATGCGCAGGTGGAGTTCCTGCTGCTCAATCAACGTGGCAATGATATCTGGGAGTGCCTCGCCGGCCCGGGCAAGAAGGCCAAACCCGGTGCGGTGTTCTCGTTCGGCGATGGCCTGCTGCGCGGCGAGGTCCTCGAGGCCCTCCCCAGCGGCAACCGCGTCGTGCAATTCACGCACGGGGGCAGCTTCTATGAAATTCTCGGGCGCATCGGCGAGATGCCCCTGCCCCATTACATCACTGAAAAGCCGGAGGACCCCAACCGCTACAACACGGTCTACGCCCGGGAGAGCGGCTCGGCCGCCGCGCCCACGGCGGGCCTGCACTTCACGCCCGAATTGCTTGCGGCCCTGCAAGCGAAAGGCGTCCGGGTGGGCTATGTCACGCTGCACGTGGGGCTGGGCACCTTCCGCCCGGTGAAGGCCGAGCACATCGAGCAGCACGAGATGCACAGCGAGCACTACCACGTCCCGCCGGAGGCCGCCGCCCTCATCAATGAGACGAAGGCCCGGGGCGGGCGCGTGGTGAGCGTGGGCACCACCAGCTGCCGCACCCTGGAGGCCGTCATGCGGACGCATGGCGCGATCGTCCCCTGCGAGGGCTGGACGGACATCTTCCTCTACCCCGGGTGCGAAATTCGGTGCGTCGACGCCCTGCTGACCAACTTCCACCTACCCGAAAGTACGCTCATCATGCTGGTCAGCGCCTTCTACGGCCGCGAGAAAACCCTCGCCGCGTATGAAACCGCCGTGCGGGAGGGGTATAGATTTTATTCGTTCGGGGATTGTATGGTGATACTATGATCAAATGGATCTTCTTCGACCTCGGTTCCACCCTGCTGGATGAGACCTCCCGCGCGCAGGAGGTAGTGGAGGCCACGGCTGCACGGCTGCACGTGAGCCCGGAGCTCTTTGAGGCCATGTTGGAGGGCGCGGCGCGGCGGCATCCGTATGTGCTGCGCAAGGAGCTGCTTGGCGGCGTCACGTGGGCCCCGTGGCCCAAGCGGCTTGACCCCCTCTACCCCGGCGTGCCGGAACTGCTGCAAAAACTGCGGGAACGCTGCCGCCTGGGGGTCATCGCCAACCATGGCACCGGCATTTTAGCGCAAATGAACCTCGCGCCATACTTCGATGTGGCGGCGGTCTCGCAGGAGCTGGGCGTCTCCAAGCCCGACCCCCGCATCTTCCAGCTGGCCCTGGAGCGCGCGGGCTGCATGCCCGAAGAGGCCCTCATGGTGGGCGACCGCCTCGACAACGACGTCGCCCCGGCCAAGCGGCTGGGGATGAAGACGCTCTGGATACGCCAGGGCTGGGGCGGCAAGGCCGTGCCCGCATCGGAGGAGATGCAGCCGGATATGACGATAGATACGCTGGAGGAATTATTGCCATGTATCGATTGACCCATCAGGAGGGGGCCGCCCGCCGTGCATCCTTCCTCACCCCCCACGGCGCCATCCAGACCCCGGCCTTCATGAACGTGGCCACCTGCGGGGCCATCAAGGGCGGCGTCTCAGCCTTGGATATGAAAGACCTCCTCCACACCCAGGTGATGCTCTGCAACACCTACCACCTGCACGTGCGCCCCGGCGACGAGCTCGTGCGCGACATGGGCGGCCTGCGCGCCTTCACCGGCTGGGATGGCCCCATCCTCACCGACAGCGGCGGCTTCCAGGTGTTCAGCCTGGCGAAGCTGCGCAATATCACCGAGGAGGGCGTCACCTTCGCCTCCCACGTCAGCGGCGCGCGCATCTTCATGGGGTCGGAGGAGAGCATGCGCATCCAGGCGAACCTGGGCGGCACCATCGCCATGGCCTTTGACGAGTGCGTGGAGAACCCGGCCCCCTACGACTACGCCAAGCTTGCCTGCGACCGCACATTCCGATGGCTTGTGCGCTGCAAGGAAGAACACGAGCGCCTCGCCCCTGGGCAGCTTTTGTTTGGAATAAACCAAGGCTGCACCTACGAGGACCTGCGCATCGGGCACATGCAGCAAATCCGCGAACTTGATCTGGACGGCTACGCCATCGGCGGCCTTGCCGTGGGCGAGCCGAAGGAGGAGATGTACCGTGTCATCGCCGCCGTGGAGCCATATATGCCGCCGGATAAGCCCCGCTATCTGATGGGCGTGGGCACGCCGGGCAACATCCTGGAGGCCGTGCGCCTGGGCGTGGACCTGTTCGACTGCGTGATGCCCAGCCGCAACGCCCGCCACGGCCACCTCAACACCTGGGAGGGGATCATCAATCTGAACAACGCGAAATACGCCCGGGACCCCCAGCCCATCGATCCTGCGTGCGACTGCCCCGTGTGTCAAAACCACAGCCGCGCCTACCTGCGCCACCTGCTCAAGGCGGGGGAGACCCTCGGCCTGCGCCTGTGCGTGATGCACAATCTGTACTTTTACAACACCCTGATGGAGAAAATCCGCGCCGCGCTGGAGGAGGGGCGGTTCGGAGAATTCCACGCGAGATATGCGCAGGCGCTGGATGAGAGGGTATCATCCATGAACATATTGTAAAAACGCTTCGCTTTAGAAAAAACCTCTTGCTTTCTTTTTCACTATAGGTTATAATAAACAATACTGTATGCAATCAATTTTGGGAAGAGGAGCAAATCGAATGAATTTTCTTTGGCTGATGAACATGCTGACGCCCGGCGGGGCCGGAAGCGGCGAGGGGACCAAGGGCGGCAGCTGGCAGATGATCCTTCTGCTGGTGGTGATGGTGGGTGTGATGTATTTCACCATGATCCGCCCGCAGAAGAAGCGCCAGAAGGAAGAGCAGGCCATGCGCGACAACATCTCCATCGGCGATGAGGTCACCACCATCGGCGGCATCATGGGGCGCGTCGTCACCGTGAAGGAGGACAGCATCATCATCGAGACCGGCGCCGACCGCACCAAGCTGCGCATCATCCGCACGGCCGTGGGGGTCAACAACACCTCGCAGGAGAAGGCGCAGGCCGAGCAGGAGGCAGCCAAGAAGGCAGCCGAGGAGGCCAGGGCCGAGAAGATGGCCGAGGCCGGCAAGGAGCGCAAGAAGAGCAAGAAGGACAAGGGCGAATAAGAATAAGGGAAATAAGACGCGCGGGCCTTGTGCCTGCGCGTTTTTTATGTGCTTTATACAACTACCCCGGCGCTGTGCTACACTATTTCCTGTTCCAATGCATCAAATACCTCGCCACTGAAAAACTCTTCCAGAGACATCTCCAAGCCATCGCACAGTTTTTTGATTGCTACGATTCCGACATCCTTCCGTGCAGGATTTAAAATGCTATAAATCGTGGACGGTGTCACCCCCGCCATGTTTGCAAGCGCGTTGACCGCAATCTGTCTTTGCGCGCAGAGCTCTTGTAATCGTCGCGCAACAGCTTTTTTAGCACCCATAGATATCACCTCAATAAAGAGGATAACATCATCTACGTTTTAGCGTATACGCTATTGCGCAATTCCTTTCTTTGTGCTACAATGTACGCAGCTGCGCAAATCATGCAAAGAGAGGGACATCTATGGCTACTATTCTAACCGACCTGGACGGAAGCCTCATAGAAGTATGCTGCGACGAGGGCGATATTCCCCTGACCCCCGGCAATGGAGGCCGGGATTGCCTGGGCAACGGGGAGCACTGCGACCAAGATGGAAATCCCATTTTGGTGCGCTGCGACGAATGCGACTACCTGATCTGCTGTTTCGATGACGACCTGTGCAGCAAATGCTTTGAAGCGCATGGGTTTTGCGAGATCAACAATCGCGCAACCTGAGTTTTTTATGTGCCCCACACAACCACCCCCGGCCCTTCGGGCTCCATTCTGTCGTGTCGGCTACGCCGAACCCCTCCACGGAGGGGTGGCGCGCAGCGCCGGGATGGTTGTGCGGAGCAACGCATCCTCTGAGATTCGTTGCATTTAAAAAATTTTCAAATCCCTCTTGACATATCGTGTGCCACACAGTATAATGATATCGACAATAACACAATGCCGCACGATGCGACGGTAGGAGGTGATGGTATGGACAAGGACGAGCTCGTCTCTGGCTTTTTGCTGGAGCTGCGCAGGGGCACGGTGATCCTCTGCGTGCTGGCGAAGCTGCGGCGGCCCGCCTACGGCTACCAGCTGATCACGGACCTGGCGGGCGTCATGCCGGTGGAGGCCAACACGCTCTACCCGCTGCTGCGGCGCCTGGAGGCCCAGGGACTGCTGGAGAGCAGCTGGGACACCGGGGGTGCCAAGCCCCGCAAATACTACGCCGCCACCCCCTTCGGCCTGGAGGTGCTGGAGGCGCTGAAAGGCCACTGGCAGGCAACCGTGCGGAGCATGGACACCATTTTAAAAGAGGAGGAACCGTCATGAACCATGAACTGATCGACCGCTACATCTATGCCGTCACCCGCCGCCTGCCCTCAAAATTGCGCGAGGACGTGGAGAAGGAGCTGGCGGGACTGATCTCCGACATGCTGGAGGCCCGCTGCGGCGCGGTGACGCCCACAGAAAAGGACGTGCGCGTCGTGCTCACGGAGCTGGGCCCGCCGGGCAGGCTGGCAGCAAAATATAGCGGGGACGAGGGCAGCGCCCTCATCTCCGGCGAATATTTTCTGATGTACAAATTCGTGCTGAAGCTCGTGCTGCCCATCGCTGCGGGGGGCATCGCCTTCGCCAGCGTTCTGGCGATGGTGGCGATGGTGCTGGACAATGGCCTGGAGAAATTTACATTGATGGAAATCGCCACGGCCATTTTCCAGCCCGTCTCGGGCGCGGTCGGCGGGATGATCCAGGCCTTCGCCATCATCACGATCATCTTTGCGATCTTCGAATGGAAAAAGGTCAGGTTCAGCGGCGGCGATTTCATCGATACGCTGCCCCTGGTGCCTGCCCGGGAAGAGCGCATCAAGCCCTGGGAGCCCATCGCGGGCATGGCCTGGTGCGTGGTGGCGGCGGTGGTGTTCCTCGTCTTCCCGCAGGTCATGGGCTACTGGGGGGAGGGCTCCGGCTGGGTGCCCGCGTTCGACGTGGCGGTGCTGCGCTCCTTCTGGCTGCCCATCGCGCTGTGGATGGCGCTGGGCATCGGCAAGGAGATCGTGCGGCTGGTGGAGGGGCGCTACACCCGGCGCCTTCTCATCGCTACCCTGGCGGCCGACCTGGTCACCGCGGCCCTTGCGGCCGTCGTATTCTTGAATGACAGGCTGGCGAACCCCGCCTTCGCGGAAAGCATGCGGGCGATTTTGGGCGATGGCATCCCCTTCATCCCGCAGATTTTGGCGCGGCCCAACATGCTCCTCCTGGGGATGGTGACCGCCGCGCTGATCCTGGAGATCGTCACCGTGTCGGTCAAGTCGTGGCGGCATGAGCGGGACGGGTAAACCCCCTTAGTCGCTTCGCGACAGCTCCCCCAAGGGGGAGCCTTTACACCCAGCCCCGCAGCCCGCGCACTTCTCGCGGCAGTTCGGCGTGGTTTGCGCGGCATAGGCCCGCTCGCGCTCGCGCCACAGGAACGATTTCGTCACACCGTAGACGAGGTGCTCCCACGGGAGCGCCTCGTCTTTTTCCCGGGCCCGCAGATAGTCTCCCGGATCAATGCCAAGGGCGTCAAAGCACTCCGCCCACAGCGCGGGCTTGAACTGGTCGTCCCAGCTGTCGAAGCGCGCGCCGCGTTCCCAGGCCAGCGCGAGGACCTCTGCCAGGCGGCGGTCGCCGCGGGCGAACACGCCTTCAAGGAGGCTGGTCTCGCAGCCGTGGCAGCTCAGCTTGATCTTCTTGCTGCGGATGGCGGAGCGCAGCAGCGCCTGCTTGCGGGCGATCTCCTCGCGCGAATCCATGGCCTCCCACTGGAAGGGCGTGAAGGGCTTGGGCACGAAGCTGGCCACGCTCACCGAGACCTGCACGCCCTTGCCCTTGGGCTTGTCCGGGTTGCGATA
>Ga0123353_10001268_pt1 | contig 30924 bp, 40 predicted proteins | sample TergutLab28metaG_3_FD_92763 | JGI IMG/M metagenome (GOLD analysis project Ga0123353, IMG submission 92763) | Labiotermes labralis P3 segment gut microbial communities from Petit-Saut dam, French Guiana - Lab288 P3 | ecosystem: Host-associated > Arthropoda: Insects > Digestive system > Gut ...
GTCAGGGTTCAGGTGCAAAACCTGAATCTGATGCCATGCGATTCCTGAAAACTCATGAAAAGTTTTTTCTTAGCACAAACAATAAACTTCTTCTTTCCTTTGTTCGGTTTTTAGGGTGCGAGACCTAAATAACAAAAAGACAACCCTGGTCATGACAGCTAGGGTTGTCTTTTTTTACTTTTTTGAGAGATGTACTTGATTATTTTTGCTTCGTTAGCTTAATAATTTCAGTTGGATCGTCTTTTGAAGTTAAAGTCATATTTTTGCCGCTAACATCAAGATCCCAATAAGAGTAGAAATACTGTATCCATCCAGCATCATATTCTCCCCATTTTAAAGAACCATCTGATAAAATTTCATATGTGTTAGGGTTGATTTCAACGTAATGCATATCTGTTTTGATAGTTCCATCAACTAAAAATTCAATATACTTTCCGTCATCTGTGGCCCATGTTCCGACAATTTTGCTTTTGTCATCTCCACTTAGCCATACAATCGCAATGATAGCTAAAGCGACAGCGATTAAAATGACGATAATGACTTTTGAGTTCTTTTTAAGTACAGTTTTAGGCTTGTTAGTAATATTGCCTATACTTCCCACATTTTCCATGTTGACAGAGTTGTCTACTTTCATGAATTTCTCCTCCTCAAAATTTGAAATTGTCCTACATAATAAGACAATAATCTTGTATTGAGAATAGTACCATATTTTTTGTCCTATGTCAAGATAAAAACTTGCAAGGAGAAAAAATATGTTGCGTCTTACCGATGGAGAAAAGAAAAACCTCGTTGGCCCCAACGTCCGCAAATACCGCAAGCTGCGGGGCATGAGCCAACAGCAGCTTGCCAACAAGCTGGAGCTCCTCCCCGTCTACATCTGCCGCGGCTCAATCTCCCGCGTGGAAGATCAATCCCGCACGGTAACGGATATCGAAGTCGCCGGGCTCGCGGAAATCCTGGGCGTTTCGATCCTGGATTTATTTGCGGAAGAGTAGAATAAGGAGTATTTTTGTCTTGCAAATCAGATTGTTTTGTGGTAGAATGTGATGGAAAAAAGGAGGCTTCATCATGGACAAATACTTAATCATCAATGCTGACGACTTCGGCATGTGCCACGCCCACAACCTCGCGACCTTTGACCTCTTCAAAAAAGGCGGAATCACGTCCGCGACCATCATGGCGCCCTGCTCCTGGGCCTACGAGGCCGTGAAGTTCGCGAAAGAAAACCCGGAGTTCGCCATCGGCGTGCACTGGACGCTCACCAGCGAATGGGGCACCTACCGCTGGGGTCCGCTTGCCAGAAATAACACAGATTCCCTGCGAGACGAGGAGGGGTTCCTGTGGAAAGAAAGCGATCAGGTCGAGGAAAACGCCGACAGCGAAGAGATAGAGGCTGAGGTTGTTGCCCAAATAGAACATTTGAAGAACCTCGGGCTTGATCCCTCGCACGTTGACAACCACATGGGTTCGATCTACGGTATTGAAACCGGCCGCCTGGAGCTGCTCAACATTGCCATCGACGTGGCCGGGAGATACGGTTTTCCTTTCAGATTTCCTGGGAAAATATTAGATATGATGGAAAGCGCCACCGAAAGTCAGATGAACCTTGTCAAGCTCGACAGGGAAACGATCGAGATGGTGGCCAAGAAGTTCACGGAATTCGCTGAGAGAAGAGGCGTCGCGATGCCGGACTACCTGATGTCAAGCGAGTGGGACGGCCCACAAGGAGACAATTATGAGAATTACAAGGAATATATGTATGAATATTACCGCGCGATGAAGCCGGGTGTTTCGGAAACGTTCATCCATCCCGCGCTGGAAAGCGAGGAACTGAAAGGTATCTGCGGTTCGTGGCGGCGCCGCGTGTGGGAGCACAGGCTGCACGCCGAGCCGGAGACACGGCAGCACATCGAGGCTTGCGGCATTAAGCTGATCAATTACCGCGATTTGAAGAAAATGCGGTTTAACTAGACTCCAGATTCTAGGCAGTAGATTGTAGACTTTAGACGCGGTCAGGGCAAGTTTTTCGCTTGTCTTGACCGTGTTGTGTAGATGTGTTCTGAAAAGTTTAATTGTTTGTCCGAAAGGGAAGAATAATATGGAAGCAAATGTTTCTGAAAGCAAAAAAAGAGTCCTGAGCCTGATTCAGCCGACGGCCGTGCCGACATTAGGAAATTATCTCGGTGCGCTCAAAAACTGGAAAGACATGAGCCGCGATTATGACTGCGTTTTCGGTGTGGCCGACCTGCACGCGCTGACGGTGCGGCCTGAGCCGTCAGATTTGCGGCGGCAGACGCTGGAGATGTTTGCGCTGCTGCTGGCCATCGGCCTCCGGCCGGACGAGACGGTCGTGTTCGTGCAAAGTCATGTGCCTGCGCACGCGGAGCTTGCCTGGATTCTTAACTGCTACACGCAGTTCGGCGAAGCGTCGCGCATGACGCAGTTCAAAGATAAATCGCAGAAGCACGTCGACAACATCAACATCGGCCTGTTCGCTTACCCGACGCTCATGGCCGCTGACATTTTATTGTACCAGGCTCATTTTGTGCCAATCGGCGCGGATCAAAAGCAGCATCTTGAGCTGTCACGCGACGTGGCCGAGCGGTTCAACGGACTGTACGGCGATGTATTTACGTTGCCGGAACCGTTTATTGGTAAAAAAGGGGCAAAGATCATGTCGTTGCAAGACCCGACGGCGAAGATGTCGAAGTCGGACGTCAATCCGAAGGCGTCGGTTTCACTGCTCGACACGCCTGAGATGATCATGAAAAAATGCAAGGGCGCAGTGACCGATTCCGATGCGGAGGTGCGCTGTGCTGATGGCAAGGACGGCATCAACAACCTCATGACCATATATTCCTGTTGCACTGGGCTTGATTTTGACGCGATTGAGCGCGAATTTGAGGGCAGAGGCTACGGCGATTTCAAAAAGGCGGTCGGCGAGGCTGTTATCGAGGAGCTGCGTCCCGTGCGTGAAAGCTTTGGACGGCTGGTCGCAGATAAGGCATATTTGACGGAGTGTGTCAGAAAAGGCGCGGAAGAAGCGAGCAGACGCTCACATCGGACGCTGGAAAAGGTTAGAAAAAAGGTGGGTTTACTGGGAATATAATAGACCTCCTCGGAAATTAAATCACGGCGGCATAAATGGTCTTTTTCCCGTTGTGCTGCGTCAAAAATGCTCGAAATAAACAAATTATTTCTGCGCTTTTTTCCTTACACAACGAAAAAAATCCTCATTTATCCGCTCGTGCTTAATTTCCGAGGAGGTCTAATGGAAAACACAAACAATCTGAATCGTAAACCACGGATCGAGTTGCTTGATGAGCTACGCGGCCTTGCCGTATTCTGCATGATTTTCTATCATGCGTTTTACATCGGTATGTCATATTTTGTAAGTGCGTTTTCGGACAGGGCTTTTGACTTTTTCCTGCCGCTCCAGCCGTTTTTTTCGTCGCTGTTCATCGTGATCTGCGGCGTTTCGTCGCGGCTGTCGCGGAACAATTTCAAACGCGGCATGATCCTGCTCGCGATCGCCATCGGGTTCAGCTTGGCCACGATTTTCGTGCTGCCGCTGATCGGCGTTCAGCGGGCGGAGATACGCTTCGGGATTTTGAACCTGCTGTCGTTCTCAATCCTGCTGTTTTCTCTTTTGCGACCGCTTTTGGAAAAGATAAACCCGGCGGTCGGCGCGTTGGTCTGCCTGCTCCTGTATTCGCTGACGGGCGGGGTCGCCAAAGGATATTTGGGTCTGCCTTTTTTGCGGCTTGACCTGCCCGGATCTTTCTATCAATTGCCATACCTTTTTCCGATAGGGATTTACAACAGAGAATTCTATTCTGCGGATTACTTCCCGCTTTTACCGAATTTTTTTATGTTTTTGGCGGGGGCATTTTTAGGCGTGTACGTGAAAAACGGCCGTGTACCGCAGTTCGCGTATAAAAAGTATGTTCCGTTTTTTGGATTTTTGGGCAGACAATCGCTTATCATCTACATTGCCCACGCGCCGGTTATTTACTTCATCTTTTTTATCGTGGAGAAAATAACCAGGATGGGTTCAGGCATTTAAACTTACCCGTTTAAACTTTTTTCGCAAAAAATATTGACTTTCCGCATGGAATGTGTATAATTGTTTGAGTAGGTGTTTTTGCTATACACCTTAACGACTATAAGACCAGTAAAAAACAAGCAAAAGCTTTAACATATGGGTTTTGCGGAATTTTTTTACTATGATTTTAAGGAGTTAAGGAATATAACTGTTGCGGATTTGTGTAATGGTAGCACGGCAGACTCTGACTCTGTTTGTCTGGGTTCAAATCCTAGATCCGCAGCCATCGAAAAAATCCCCGAAATTCCTTGATACATAAGGAGTTTCGGGGATTTTCATTTGCCATGCAATAGAAAAACACAGTGCTAAAAACTGCGGTTTTTTGCTGTTTTTGACGTGCCAAGAGGGTGCCAATGTGCCAAAATCGTGCCAAGAGAAAGCCCCATAACGCATGTGATGCGTTATGGGGCTTTTTTTACGTAGTTTGTGCGCTCTTTTTATCTTTCGGGTACCAAAACCCGGAAAGCTTTTCTGCGGTTTGTGCCGCATGCTCCTCTGTATACGCTGTGTAAATGTTTCCCGTGGTGGATATATCCTCATGTCCCAGCAGAACCTTTGCGATATTGATCGGGACGCCTGCCGTCTGGTAATCCGTCGCGCACGTGTGGCGCAAGCAATACGGCGTGAGATCATCGGCGACAACGGACAAGATAATTTGATTGCGCTTAACCTGGGCGCCCATAGAGATATCGACCTCACGCTTGAAATTTTCCCACATGCACCTCATGGACTCCTCTGTGTGCGGCTTGCTTTCGTCTTTTGCCTGATGAAATACAAACGTGGTCTTTGTGCCCTTTAGGTATTCGCTGAATCTGTCGGCAAGAAAAGCGGGCATCGGTACAGTGCGGATTCCCGCGTCAGTTTTCGACTTCCTTATTTTTATAACATTTTTCTTGAGGTCTATGTCGGACTTAAAAAGGCTGATCGTTTCACACGGCCGCAACCCGCAATACAGCATGGTAAGCACCCATAGGCCGCCGCGATGGGATTCCGCCACCTTCAATATGTGCTGGCGCTCAAAGTCCGTTATCGGCCTGTGAGTGCCCTCCGTGACATTCGGAAGCGTAAGCTTGCGCGCCGGATTTTTTAATATGTACTCATCTTCTATCGCCTGTTCGAATATTTGATACATGGTCATCCGCAACTTGCTCACGTGACTCTTGCTTTCACCCGAGTGGGCGTTCAGAACCTTTTTGCAGTGAGTGGCCCGTATATCTCTCAGCGGGATTTTGCCTATTACCGGGCAAATGTGAAGCCGTAAATTTGCCTCGTATGTTTTGTAGTTTTTGGGAGCCGTGCTGTCTTTTTTGTAAACCTCAAGCCATTCCTGCGCGTATCGCTCAAACGGGGTGCTGCTGTTAAAGCAGATTTCACCCCGTTCAATTAGCAGCTGCGTTTCTATAACGAGCCTGTCGAGTTCGTCGGGGCCTTTTGCGCGCAAAAATATCCGACGGGAGTTGCCGCTGCGCTCCTTTACGGTGACGCTTGTGCGATAATAGCCGTCTTTGTTGAGTTTGTATTCTTTTTTTGACATAGCCAAGACCTCCCTTACACCATTTCGGTGGCTTCACCAAAATGGTGTAAACCTTTTAACGACAACCACCGTGGTCTTTTATAAACTCCTCAAACTGCCCATACACCCGCCGTTCAAGCGGGCTTGTTAAAAACTTATCACGCTCATACAACACCGCCATGCGCTCCGCGCGAATCCGCGCCGCCGCCATTGAGATATCGCAAACCCGCGAGATCTCCTCGGCGCTGTGAAGCCCAAGTCCCCATAGCACACACGCCGGGGCAAGCAACCGGGAAGCAAACACATTCGCCTCGTTCTCGTTGCGAAGCCTGTCGGTGTCGAATGTGCGCCCGTACCGGCGGTCAATAAGCTCGTGCCCTAAAAAGATATGCCCTAGCTCGTGCGAAATGGTGAAGCGGCAGCGATGCCGCGTGTTTTCATCGTCATAAACAATAAACCATTGATGTCCGTCGAAAACGCTTATTCCGCTCTCGCTCAACATAAGATCATCGACGGCGCTGTTTTTTACAATCTTAATTCCAGCGGCGCGGGCAACGCCCCGGACATCGACGGGCAAACTATCTACGCGATAATCGATCAAGCATTGCCATGCGGCGTCCCTGCTGTTTTTATATGCGCCATATATCAAGTATTGTCACCTCATAAGGAGCTTTCCCCCTTATGAGGTTTTTATTATTTTACAGATCGTCGTCCGATTCCGGGGCGTCCCGGAGCTTCTGGAGCCGCGCGGCGGGCATGTCCACCCAGCCGGGCGGGGTGTTGTCGGAGCTGCGGGCGGCACGGAATACGCGGACCGTCTCTTCGCCATTTTCGGTAATGCCAAGTAGCCTATCAACGGCAGGTTGCATGGTGGGCTGATCTCGGTATGCAGACATGACCTTTCTCTCGTGGGCGGTCAAGGCAGGGATTGCGGTAGTTTGTAAAAGTGTCTGTTCCTTTTGTTTGTCAAGATTTTCGATTCCGTTATCTAGCAAATAATTAATATCTACATTCATTTTTTTTGCATATTCATCAACTACAGTAATTTTTGGGGTTCTTTGATTGTTTTCATAACGACTAATTACCTGCTTGGACGTGCCAAGCAAATCCGCAAGTTTTTCTTGCGACATGTTTTTTTCAACACGCAACGTTCGAAGTTTGTCTCCAAAAGTCATTTTTATCGCCTCCAGTTTGACTGATTATAACACAGCTTGTCACCAAAATCAAGACAAAAATAAAAAAATAAAAAAATTATCACCAAACAGTTGACAAACCAAAAAACAAGTGATATAATCCGTGTTGTAACCAAACGGACGACGACAATTAAAGGAGGTGAGTACATAATGACGGTTAAGGTTAGAAAACTGCGCGCCATGATTTTTGGGCTTTATGATTCCGAATCAGACTTCGCAGCCGCCATCGGATGGTCACGCCAGCGATTAAACAAAATCACAAACGGCATTAAAGAGCCGGACGTGGAAGAATTGAATACCTTGGCAAATGGCCTGAAATCTTCGGTTGGAGATATTGCGCAAATTTTTTTAAGCTATAAGTCACCGAATGAGCAACAAGCCGGATAAGAAAAGCCGCCCCATTGGTGGCGGGGCGGTGAAGAAATCAATTAATCCCAGTAGACTCCTTGGTATTTATCGTATACGTCTCTAAGGCATTTTTTACATGGAACATATCCTCCATCAATGGCCTCCTGCTGAGTATCGCACTGCGCAAAATTTTCCACCTTGATTTTAGGAACGTCACCACAATAGGGAATATGAAATTTTTTCGTGCTAGTGTTAAGCGCAAACCCTTTGATATTTTGTTGCTTATGGTTGTCGTACAATGTGAAGTTATCCGCATCGCCATAACCTCCAGCGCTTCCTTGGGTTGTGTTTGATGGAGAAACTATTGACTGTTTTTGTGTTGCATTCTTTGCATCTGAATTTGTGGTAGTAGGTTTGGTGGTGGTTGTAGTCATTTTTACCGTAGTGGTACTGGTGATTGGTTTAGTCGTAGTTGTGTTTGCTATCGTTTTAGTAGTACTGGTGGTAGGTTTAGTTGTAGTCGTGGTGCTTATTGCGGTGGTTATCGCCATGGTTTCGGGATCCGCAGTGAACTCGGGTGATTCCGTTACGGTTTCATCAACATCCGTTGTTAGATCGACTATTTCGGTTGATGAAGCAGCTATTTCTGTAAGTGAAGCGGATTCTTCCATACTCACGACCGCGCTCACGGTTGTAGCATCAGCGCTCACGCCATCATTTAAATCATTAACCGCCCCTGCAATACCAAGTACGACAATTACAGCAACAACAATAATCCCTGTTTTTTTGCCTTTACTTAGTTTTTTCCATTTGCTTGAGTTATTCTGCGTATTGATTTGAGAAACCATGTTTCCACACACGGAACAATAATTGCCCCAGTCAATTTTGTTTCCGCATTTTTCACAAAACGTTTTTACGACCTCCTTTTATTGTTACAGAATCAATGCCGCGCCGGATCATCCGACCGCCCAACAAGGTAGTCTAATGACACGTCAAAGTAGTCGGCGAGGGCGATAGCAAAACCTATACCGGGTTCCCTTTTTCCGTACTCGTATTTTTGATAGGCTTGCTCGCTAACACCAATACCAGTGGCCGCCTGTATCTGTGTCAACTTTTTGAGTTTGCGAAGTTCTTTGAGTCTATCTGAAAAAGCAGACATCAAAACACCCCCAAAAAAAATTTTTAAAAGGCTATTGACACAGACGATTGTATGTGATATTCTATTCGTGACACAGACAATCGAATGTGTTAAATCCAGAAAGAGAGGACGAGGTGAAGAATATGCGCTTACAGGCGGCTCGCGAAGCATCCGGCAAGACACAGAAGCAAGTCGCAAATGAAGCGGGAGTTACGGAGCAAGCCTACCAAAAGTATGAATACGGCAAACGGATACCAAACGCAATAACAATAACCCGCATCGCCAAAGCCCTCAACACAACGGTAGAAGCGTTGTATGGGGAGGAACGACAAGCCACACCTGCAATTACAACAAATTTTTAAGCGCAAAAACCACCCCAGTAAAAATGGGAAAAAGAAATTAAAGGAGAATTAACATGTCAGCAACAAAATTTTTTGCAGAATGCCTCACAAGCGAAATCCAAGACGAAATCATGGAGCGCATTTGTGAAATGAGGAACGACCCGGAAAAGAGCGAGAATCTTTCAAAACGCCTTAGAAGCATAGGCGGAAGAGAGCTGTTTGAATTTTGTGAAGCAACCCTTGAAGCGGTTCTTTTCGATGATCACGATCTAATCAAAGTTTGGAGTGAAAATCCTGATGGCAAGGGGTACACGTTCAAGGTCAATCTGTTCAAGCTCTTCAGAGAGATACAGCCAAGAATAAGCGAAGCTCTAAGCCACGACGCTTTTATGGGGTTGTATGACGCCATAGACTACGGCAATGATGTTCTTGACTTCCTGTTCACTAAAGATGACCCCAGCGGACATTGGGTATTTAGAACAAGAAGTTGCGTACACGCGTAAACAAAACAGAAAGGAGGGCAGGGGAAACGAAAAGTATAATCGCGTTGCTAAAAGAATTAGTTGGCCTTACGAGGCGAACACAAATCCAGCCCAAAAGAACCAAAATTGCATTCAAAGGAATCACGGTTGATTTATCCATTCGTGATACTCTGCCCAAAGAAGAACAGAGTAAGTAGTGGAAAATGTGGCAGAAAAAGATAACTGATCATCAGTAACGAGTTTTTTGTCTGCTCAAGACATCTTTCAACAAGTTCTTGCTCTTTTTCTTTGTTTAGCCAATTATTCCTGAAGTCCCAAAAGTTCCTCAATTCATCTACCCATTAATTATATTTTTTCAAAAACCATTGTCGCTTGAATTCGGTCGCCGCCCCCCAATCCAGTACTGTGAGCGGAAGATGTAGTTATCGTGTGCAAACGATACCCTTTTGCCGCTTGCGCGTTGATTGCTTGCTCCAGGGCGGTTAAGTTCCCGGACCCTGTCCCGATTAGTTTTTCTTTCAGCGTTACCTGCAATACCACATAATTCATAGCTGGCATTGCGGGTACGTTACTCGCAGACATCACCTTACCGCAAGAAGGACAAGAATTGCTCTCGCCTGTGTTTGCGCCACAATTAGTGCAAAACATTTTTATAACCTCCAAAAATTAGATAAGGCTAATATACCACAAACCGACAATTTTCGCAACCGCTACATGTTGTGCCCGCGCAAACTAAAACACAAAACCGCCCGGAATGGGCAAAAAGGAGCTGGTTTCATGGCTGACCGTAAATCCATATTAAAAGACATTCGCGATTGCAAAGGAAACGCCCTGAATATGGCAGACTTACAAGATTATCTAGGCGTCAGCAAGGACACCGCAAGACTGTTCGTGCAGGGGATCCCGGGGTACAGGATCGGAAAAAACAAAAAATATCTTGCTATTGACATCGCTCGGCGCATAGAGGAACGCGAAGCGTGTTGACGCACGCGCCAATTTCCGACACAAAATGAGAGTTATTAACAATTTCAACAGAGTTTTCAACAGAAGGAGGTACAACCCATGAAAACAGAACTCACCCCACCACCACGCATCAAAGACCTGCTGGACAAGTACGACCATATAGCGGAACATGCAGAAGCAAACCCCGGATATATTTACCCGTATTGCATGGGTGCGATTAAAGCGTTTGCTTTTTATGATGTTGCCACGCCAAACAACAGGGTCGAAAGAATCAAAGAAGTTTTAGAGCTGACTGAATATCTGCTCGGGATAGAGGTACAGTCATGAGCGTATCACTGATACTCGTCACGCTATTTGAACTCGCGGCAATCATTTTATTTATCTGGGGACTGTTCAACGAGAAAAAGCTTATCGCCTGGGAGCGAAAGCAGTTCCAGCGCATGAAGCGGCGCATACTTGCTATACTTGGCCGCGCTGCGCGATGGTGGCTGTCGCGCGGAGAGTTCCCGCCGATCACGCTGGACATGCACCTTGAGCGCATGAACCTGAGAGGGAGATTCAAATGACCCTTGAAGAACTGTCGTAGGAATACTTTGACGCCGTTGATATTCTTGACAAGCGGATATTTTCGCACCAATGCAAGCTTGGCTACGCCAAGAAAAAAGGCGCATACGAGGATATCATGCGCCACAATCGGGCGCTGGTTGATTTGAGGACTCAACGCGATGAGATGCTGACAACGGCATACAAGCTTAAAAATTATTACACAAGAAAGGATTGATTATCATTTGTAAACTCAAAAGCGGAATTATCCTCAAAGGGGACGTGTATGTTCCCGATCATGACCATCACACAACCATGCTTGAAAATCTGGGAATCGCGGATACCAAGCAAAACGCCGAAACTCTTTTTGTCCGCGCCGAATTGGTTCCCGCAAACGATGATGTTTTTTCTCCTATTGAGGATTGGAAATTTGTCGTAGATCAGGATATTACACCCGATTGGTTTGTGTCCGACTACGAAAAAACAAGAATGTTTAAAGCGGTAAAAGCATGGGCAAAAGAACATATTCGTATTGACGAATCAGATTTTTCAATTGGCGAAGGTACATATTATCTTAAAAATTGTAAAATGGTGGCTTGCAACAGTTCCACAGTCACGGCTTGCGACAACTCCACGGTCAAAGCTTGGGGCAACTCCACGGTCAAGGCTTGGGGCAACTCCACGGTCAAGGCTTGCGACAACTCCACGGTTGAGGCTTGCGACAACTCCACGGTTGAGGCTTGCGACAACTCCACGGTCGAGGCTTACGACAACTCCACGGTCGAGGCTTACGACAACTCCACGGTCAAGGCTTGGGGCAACTCCACGGTCAAGGCTTGGGGCAACGCAATTGCTTTTATTCCTGAAAGGTCATGGGTTAAGCGCGAAAGCGTCGTACTTATGGAGAACTCTACGCTTAAAGATTGCAACACCAAAACCATCTATCAAAGCGGCGATTGGAAATTGGTTGCGGTCGAAAATTAAAAACAAGGGAGGATGATCAACTTGGCTAAGTTCTACCCCTGCCCGGATTGCGGTGCACATCTCGACCACGGGGAACGGTGCGACTGCAAGAAAGAAAACGCCGCTGACGGACGGACATCCGAACAGCGGCAAGAGGTGAAAAAGTATTTGTTTAATTATATCAAAAAGGAAGCGTTTTGTCAATGAAAATTAACAGCCTCGAAATAGAAAATGTAAAACGGATCAAGGCCGTGAAAATCAAGCCGTCGGCAAACGGCCTGACAATCATCGGCGGCAAGAACAACCAGGGGAAAACTTCTGTGCTGGACAGCATCGCTTGGGCGTTGGGCGGCGACAAATACCGCCCTTCGCAGGCGCAGCGGGACGGCTCGGTGATTCCTCCCTCGCTGCACATCGTCATGGACAACGGCCTTGTGGTAGAGCGCAAGGGCAAAAACAGCGATTTGAAGGTCACTGACCCGAACGGCAACAAAGGCGGCCAGCAGCTGCTAAACGAGTTTGTGGCCCAGCTCGCCCTTGATCTTCCCCGGTTCATGGGATCGTCCAGCAAGGAAAAGGCCAACACCTTATTACAGATCATCGGCGTGGGCGACCGTCTGTATGAGCTTGAGCGAGAGGAGCAGGAGCTTTACAACAAACGCCGCGCCATCGGTCAGATCGCCGACCAAAAGCTGAAGTTCTCCAAAGAGATGGCATATTACCCGGACGCGCCGGATGATATTGTTTCCGCGTCGGAGCTGATCCGTCAGCAACAGGGGATTCTTGCCCGTAACGGCGAAAATCAGCGCAAGCGGGAACGGCGCGACCATCTGGATAGACAGGTAACGGAAATTCGCCGTCAACTGGAGGATCTGCAAAGCCGGTATAAAGCGGTTTGCGATGACTATGACATAGCGCTTCGATCCGCCGCTGACCTGCGGGACGAAAGCACTGCCGAACTGGAGCGCAATATCGCCGACGTTGAAGCTATCAACATTAAGGTGCGCGCCAACCTCGACAAAGAAAAAGCCCTTGACGACACGAAAGAGTACAGTCAGCAGTATCAACAGCTGACCACGCAAATCGACGAGGCGCGCGCGGCAAAAGCCGAGCTGCTCAACGGCGCAAGCCTGCCGCTCCCCGGGCTGTCCGTCGAAGACGGCGAGTTGACGTACAACGGATATAGGTGGGATAACATGAGCGGCTCCGACCAGCTCAAGGTATCAACCGCGATTGTCCGCAAGCTTAATCCTAAGTGTGGTTTTGTGCTTATGGACAAGCTGGAGCAAATGGACACCGACACGCTGGAAGAGTTTGGCTTATGGCTTGAGCAAGAGGATTTGCAGGCGATAGCGACGCGGGTCAGTGTAGGCAGGGAGTGTAGTGTTATCATAAGCGACGGCGTTGTGGCTGATGAAGATGCCGCCGGACCGCCTGTTGCGGACAGCTGGAAGAAAGGATGGTAGTTGAATGAATATTACAAAAGGCAAAATGCAAAGCGCGCAGAAAGTATGTCTGTACGGCGTCGAAGGCATTGGTAAAAGCACCTTCGCAGCGCAGTTCCCCGACCCGCTGTTTATTGACACCGAGGGCAGCACCAAGCACCTTGACGTCCGGCGCTTCGACCCACCCACCAGTTGGGCCATGCTATTGTCACAGGTGGAATATGTGACCCGCAACCCTGACGTGTGCAAAACTTTGGTGATAGATACCGCTGACTGGGCGGAGCGGCTATGCGTTGAAAGTGTGTGCGCCAAAGGCAACGCAAAAGGTCTGGAAGATTTCGGGTACGGCAAGGGCTACGTGTATTTAAAAGAAGAATTCGGGAGATTGATCAACGCCCTAAGCGACGTTATAGGCAAGGGCGTTCATGTGGTAGTAACCGCCCATGCCGCCATGCGCAAACAAGAACTTCCTGATGAATTGGGAGCTTTTGATCGCTGGGAACTTAAGTTGTCAAAAGGGAACAGTGAGAAAGGCGTTGCGGCAATGGTAAAAGAGTGGGCTGACATGGTGTTGTTCGCCAACTACAAAACTCTTGTCGTCAATGTAGACAGTCAGGGCGCGGCAAAAGGCAAAAACAAGGCCCGAGGCGGCCAGCGCGTGATTTACACCAGTCACATGCCCACGTGGGACGCGAAGAACCGCCATAACCTGCCGGATGAGCTGCCATTCGAATATTCCGCCGTCGCGCACTGCTTTATGGATACAGTGCCACCGATAAAAAAAGATGAGCCTCAGCAGGCTGCGCCGCCGCCTGCTGATCCGACAAAACTGCCAGGCAACCCATTTGTGTCGGCTCCGTCTGCCACTCCGCCGGTCGACCTTGATAAGGCTGTACCCGATGAACCGCCTGCGCGCGCACCTGCTCCTGCGCGCGCGCCCATGCCGCCAAACGAGAATATTCACCCGAAGCTGCGCGACCTGATGATCGCTGACAAGGTATGTGAGTTTGAAATTCAGGGCGTAGTCGGCAATGCCGGATTCTTCCCTGAGAATATGTTGGTTGAGCTTTATCCCGTTGATTTTGTCGAGCAAATGCTGATCGCCGAATGGGGAGGCAAAGTTAGGGAGCTTATCAAAGAATACCGTAAAGACGCATTACCATTTTAATATAACAGGAGGATTTTGAATCATGTCAGACAATAATCTTGATCACGCATTAAGTTGGGAAGATGATGTATCTCAGGAAAGCCAGTTTGTCCTGCTTCCTGAAGGGGATTATGATTTCACTGTCAAGGACTATGAACGCCAGCATTTTGACGGAAGCGAGAAAATGTCAGCGTGTCCGATGGCGATTGTACATCTTATTATCGCCGGTCCCAACGGCGAAGAGGTTACCGTGCAACAGCGTTTGTTCCTGCACAAAAAGGTCGAATGGAAACTCAGTGAGTTCTTCATTTGCCTGGGGCTGAAAAAACATGGAGAGCCTATAAGCATGAGGGCTTGGGCAATGGTTCCCGGCTTGCGCGGACGCTGCAAGGTCGGCAACAAAAAGTATGACGGCAAGGACTACAACGAGATAAAGAAGTTTTACGATCCCGCCGAGAACCCGCCGCAGAATGCCTCTGGCTGGAAGGACAAGAAAGGCTGGTAGTGATGGAATTACGCCCATATCAGCAAGAGGCAAAACAGGCTGTATTCGAGGAATGGGACAGAGGCCTGATAAAGACATTGCTGGTGCTGCCAACAGGAGCGGGCAAAACGATAGTTTTTGCTAAAATCTCCGAGGACTGCGTGCGCGCCGGCGAGCGTGTCCTTATACTCGCTCACCGCGGGGAGCTGCTCCAGCAGGCCGCCGACAAGATCCACAAGGCGTGCGGGTTAGGGTGCGCCGTCGAAAAAGCGGAGCAGCACAGCGCGGGCAGCTGGTACCGGATTACAGTGGGCAGCGTCCAAAGCCTTCAGCGTGACCAGAGGCTGGCGCGGTTCGATCCCTCATACTACGGCACCATTATTGTTGACGAGGCGCACCACGCACTATCAGACGGCTATCAGAAGGTTCTAAACCACTTCAATGAAGCAAAAGTACTGGGCGTTACAGCCACGCCAGACAGGGGAGACATGCGCAATCTGGGTACATATTTTGACAGTATTGCCTATGAGTACACAATCACACAAGCAATCCGCGAAGGATATTTGTGCTCCATCAAAGCGCAGACCATCCCCTTAAAACTCGACCTGACGGGTGTCGGAATGCAGTCCGGAGACTTCAAAGCAAGCGATCTCGGAAGCGCCCTTGATCCCTACTTGCACCAGATCGCGGCGGAAATGGCGAAACACTGTGCCGGGCGCAAGACCGTTGTTTTCCTGCCATTGGTAAAAACAAGCCAGAAGTTCCGGGATATTCTGTGCGAGGCAGGTATGCGCGCCGAGGAGGTCAACGGCAACAGCGCGGATCGCGAAACGGTACTGCGTGACTTCGACGCAGGGCAATACGACGTACTGTGCAACTCCATGCTGCTGACGGAAGGCTGGGACTGCCCCACGGTGGATTGCATCGTTGTGCTCAGGCCGACGAAGATACGCAGCCTGTACGCTCAGATGGTGGGACGCGGAACGCGCCTTTCTCCCGGCAAGGATCACCTGTTATTGCTGGATTTTTTGTGGCACACCGAACGGCACGAGCTGTGCCATCCGGCCCATTTAATTTGCGAAAGCGAAGAACTCATAAAAGCGACGACGGAAGCGATAGAAGTCTGCACCAGTGGTGCCGCCCCGGTGGACTTGGAAGCCATTGCGCAGGAAGCGGGAATGGCCGTTGTGTCGCAGAGGGAAGAAGCTTTGGCAAAGAAACTGGCCGAGATGAAGAACAGAAAGCGCACGCTCGTTGACCCGCTCCAGTTTGAAATGTCAATCCAAGCCGAGGACTTGGCGAATTATGTTCCGACGTTCGGCTGGCAAGCCGAGCGACCAAGCGCGAAGCAGATAGAGGCTCTTGAGAAAAAAGGCATTTTCGCGGATGAGATAGACAGCGCGGGAAAAGCGTCTCTTTTGCTTGACCGGCTTAATAAGCGCAGGCTTGAAGGCCTTGCCACGCCCAAGCAAATCCGTCTTTTAGAGAGCAAGGGGTTCCGTCACGTTGGATCATGGCAATTCGATCAGGCAAAGAAGCTCATCGACCACATTGCTTCCGGCGGCTGGCGCGTGCCCCGCGACATTTACCCCCACGAATATATCCCGCCCGCCGCGGAGTCAGGAGGTGCACTTGATTGGTAGACCTGCGAGAGACTCTTGATGAAATCAACCCCGCCGAGCTTGACTACACCGAGTGGGTTCAGTGCGGCATGGCCCTCAAGCACGAGGGTTACGATTGCGGCGTTTGGGATTCTTGGAGTTCCCGCGACCATGCCCGTTATCGCGACGGCGAGTGCGTGAAAAAGTGGAACGGCTTTCACGGCGGCGGCACGCCCGTCACCGGGGGCACTATCGTTAAAATCGCGCAGGAGCACGGCTGGGCGCCGCCGCAGTTCGAGTCCCGCGCCCTAGACTGGGACGACGAGATCAACTATGAAAAAGGCATTATTGACCCGAACTGGGTAGAAGACCGGGAAGTTCGCGCACCCAACGGCGACTGGAACCCGACGCGGGAACTAATTACATATCTTGAGCTGCTTTTCAGCCCGGCTGAATATGTCGGATACGTTACCCGCTGCTTTGAGAAAGGCGGCAAGAAGCTCCCGGCGACGGGCAATTTCGGGCGCACGGCAGGGCAGCTGATCGAAGGACTTCGCAAGTGCAACGGCGACGTCGGCGCGGTACTGGGCGACTACAACCCCGATGCAGGAGCGTGGATTCGATTCAATCCTTTCGACGAAAAAGGCATCAAAAACGAAAACGTGACTAATTACCGCTTTTGCCTGGTGGAATCCGACAAGGCCGACATTGACCGCCAGAACGCCATCCTGAGGCAACTTGAACTGCCCATAGTCTGTCTTGTCCACAGCGGAAACAAGAGCCTGCACGCCATTGTGCGCGTTGACGCGGGCGCCTATGACGAGTACCGCAAACGCGTGGATTATATTTACGGCGTTTGCAAGAAAAACGGCCTTGAGATCGACACTCAGAACCGCAACCCAAGCCGCCTGAGTCGTATGCCGGGCGTGACGCGCAATGGGCAAAAGCAGTATCTTGTGGATACCAATATCGGCAAAGCAACCTTTGAGGAATGGTGCGACTGGTACGAGAGCGAGACAGATGACCTGCCGGAGCCGGAGGATTTAAGCGCCCTGTGGGACGACCTGCCCGACTTGTCCCCGTCGCTTGTGGACGGCATCCTGCGCATGGGGCACAAGATGCTGCTGGCGGGCCCCAGCAAGGCGGGAAAGAGCTTTGCCTTGATTGAGCTGGTTATAGCAATTGCGGAAGGGCGTGACTGGCTTGGCTGGACGTGCAAAAAAGGCAAGGTTCTGTATGTTAATCTGGAGCTTGACCGCGCAAGTTGCCTGCACCGTTTCAAGGGCGTTTACGCGGCTCTTGGATGGGAACCCGACAACATCAAAAATATACACATATGGAATTTGCGCGGGAAGTCATGTCCGATGGATCAGCTTGCACCCAAGCTTATCCGGCGCGCGGCAAAGCAGAGTTACGTTGCCATTGTTATCGATCCGATTTACAAGGTAATCACCGGCGACGAGAACAGCGCCGACCAAATGGCGCGCTTTTGCAACCAGTTTGACAAGGTGTGCACGGAACTTGGATGCGCCGTGATTTACTGCCATCACCACAGCAAGGGCGCGCAGGGCGGAAAGCGCAGCATAGACAGGTCCAGCGGCAGCGGCGTGTTCGGGCGCGACCCGGACGCGTTGCTTGACATGATTGAATTGGAGGCGACCGAGGATATCATGAAACACCAAAGCGACAGGGCTTTTTGCGAGGCCGCCTGCGCCGCCCTAAGGCCTCTTGCGGCCGACTATGACGACGAGGTGTCGCAGGACGACGAACTTAGCCGCGCGGCCATCAGCAAGGCCGCTGAACGCCTATTGAAGCCAGAGCAATACAGGGAGTTAATGCGGGTCGCCGAGGTCGCAGCGGATAATGCTATGCGTAAAACGGCGTGGCGGATTGAGGGCACACTGCGTGAGTTTCCCGGATTCCCGCCGAAAAATATGTGGTTCGATTACCCGGTTCACTGCGTTGACGACAGCGGCGCGCTGGCTGACATTGACGCGGATGGCGTCACGCCGCCGTGGCAGAAAGGCAAGGATAAGCGAAAGAAGCAGGCGGAATCTATACGCAAAAATAAATCTACAGAGCTTGAGGACGCCTATATTAATTCGAATTTCGGAGAACCGCCCACGTTGATACAGTTAAAGGAGTATCTCAGCTGCTCGGAACGAAGTGCGCGAGACCGTGTGCAAAAAAGCGATAAATTCTATTATGACAAAAATAGCGGCACTGTTTTACGCAAAAATGACGAATAAAACAAGGTGCTTGCACTTTTGCAACGACCTTAATTCTAAGGTGCTTGCACTTTTGCAAAAACCCGTGCAACGACCATGAAAACAAGGTAATTGCAGTTTTGCGGCAACCACCATACCCCTTTGGGGATATAAGTGCCGTTTCCGTCATCGTTCCGCAGTCGGTAGGGTGTGGGCGATAGGACGCCCCACACCCCCTACTGCCGAACGACAACGATGACCCCCTACCCCCAAGGAAAAAAGACAGAGGAGCGCAACAGAAATGTCAAAACATGCGAGAAGTAAAAAATGGGCAGTTGCAAAAAATATGCCGCCGCTTAAACACACAATTCCCGGACGCGCATTCAGTTGGGCGGACAGTGAGGTAGTTGATTGGCTTATTAAACAACAGGAAGTCCGTCAGATTGTTTTCGAAGCCGTCAAGGGTAACGAAATCGTGTTCGACCCTGCAACTGGCAAATGGAGAGGCGTTGACTATGAACCTTGAGTTTTTTATGCCAATGGCGAAAGTTCCCACTTCAACGCACCAGATGAAGCAAGTACGCGTCGCAAATGGTAAGCCAGTGTTTTATGAGCCGCCAGATGTGCGGGCCGCCCGTGATAAACTCATGGCGCATTTGGCAAAACATAAGCCCGACGTTCCGCTTACGGGTCCCCTGCGGCTTGTGACAAAGTGGTGCTTCTCCCGGGGAAAACATAAAGACGGTGAGTACAAGACCACACGGCCCGACACAGATAATCTGCAAAAAATGCTCAAGGATTGCATGACGGAAGTTGGCTTTTGGACGGATGACGCGTTGGTTGTCAGCGAGATCACGGAAAAGTTCTGGGCTGAGGTTCCGGGAATTTATATCCGGGTGGAGGAGCTTTCATGACGGTTGAGGTTACGGTTGTTGTAGATCTTGCGCCTGACGCGGAGATTACTGGGTTCAGGGAGGACTTGACGGCATATCTTGAACAGTTCGGCGATATCAGGCGGTCCAGCGTAAAAAAATTGATCCCGGAACAATTGAGACTTGAAGTTTATCCTAGTCGAATTCGACCCCTTTACACGTCGCCCGGCCTAGCTAACCGGGCGTAAGAGGACTGATGTCCTCGGGATACCGGTATCCTCCATAAAAATCTGGAGGAAAGAAAATGATTAAGCTTTTACTCGGCGGCAGCCCCTGTACCCACTGGAGCATCGCCCAGAAAAACAACCGCGAAGTCGTCCCGTCCGGCATCGGCTGGGAGCTGTTCGAGAATTATCTCCTCGCGCTGGAAAAGTACAAGCCTGATTATTTCCTGTACGAGAACAATAAATCCGCAGCGCCCGCGATCAAGGACCGGATCAGCCGAGAGTTAGGCGTGCCGCTCCAGTACATCAACTCCGCGCTGGTATCGGCCCAGAACCGCCAGCGGTTTTACGCGCATAATATCCCCGGCGTGCCGTTGCCGGAAGATCGCGGGATACTGCTGCGGGACGTGTTGGAAAGCGGAAAGACATATCAAGATAAGTCATACTGTTTGTGCGCCAACTATTACAAAGCGGGAGAAAACCCTCGGCACCCTTTAACGAGAAAAAGAGGGTCGGTAGCCGCCGAACCCATCCGCATCGGCACCATCGAGAACGACGCCAAAAACCCTGACAACGACAGCCAGCAATACCGTGTATACTCGCCTGATGGAAAATCGGTCACGCTTTGCGGAAACGGCGGCGGTATCGGCGCAAAAACCGGGCTGTACGTCGCTCCCGTTGGTACAACAACGGATGAAAAGGCTTTTGCGTTAACTGCTTATTATTCTACGGGGCAAAACCCCGAACACACATTAAAAAAACACATAGGATCAATGGCCGCGGAACCCGTCATGTTTCAAAACCCGCACGGCTACAACGAGGGCGGAATTAAGTACGACGAGGCCCCGACCATGACCGCCGCCGGAAAATACGAGTGCAACAATTTTGTGATCGAGTGGGCTGACGGCAAGACTTATCCCGTGTACGAGGTCGCCGACGGCACCATCACCATCAAGGGTAATCAGTACCCCATAAAACTCGCCGACGGCTATTATATTATCCGCAAGCTGTCCGTGCTAGAGTGCAAACGCCTCCAAACCGTGCCCGATGACTACATATTCCCTGTCAGCAACACTCAAAGTTATAAACAATTGGGCAACGGCTGGACGGTCGATGTGATCGCGCACATCCTGTCGTACATCCCCGGCATACGGGAGCAGGAGATCGAGGTGCTGTCCATGTACGACGGTATGTCCTGCGGGCACATTGCGCTTGACAAACTGGGCGCTAATATCGTGCGGTATTACGCGACCGAGATTGACAAGTACGCCATACAGACCACACAGGTAAACTACCCGAATACCGTGTAGCTTGGAGACGCGTATCAGGTACGGGGGGGGGGGTGGAGGTTGTCATGAATAAAATCCTCCGCGTATTCCCGCGGCGCACCAGCTGCACCCCGGCGGCGGTATCCGCGCCCACACGGAGCACGGGACGGATTTTAGGGATTTTAACACATAGGGGTTAATAACATGGGTTACGAAAAAGGACTGTCCGAGGGCGACCTGCTCAAAATAGAATCATTCAGAAGGCGTCAAAAATGGACATATAGGGACAAATGCATGGCTGCACAAAGCAGGGCCGAGGAGTTCGTCGAAGAATGCAGGGATCGGGGGTTAAATTATCACGTGTCGGTCGGCGGCCTTGACAGCATAACGCTTCTGCTTTTTCTGCGTGACATCGGTATACATTGCCCCGCGATAAGCGTTTCCGGCCTTGAGGACAAGAGCATTCAGCGGATACATAAAAAGCTCGGCGTTATCCGGATACCCTCGGCCATACGTGATGACGGCACCCGATGGACAAAGGCAAAAATTATACAAGATTTTGGATTCCCGGTGATAAGCAAGGAAAAGGCTCGAAAAATATCGCTTCTCCAGACCTCAGACAATCCCAAGCAGACATACATACACGCTATTATGACCGGCGACATGGGAGAGCAGGGCCATTTCCAACACTCCCAAAAAATAAAACTGCCGGACAAATGGATCGGGATGTTTGGAGGATTATATCAAGACCACCGTCCTGACCTTCATTGTAGGGTTGCTCCGTTCAAAGTTTCGTCGGATTGCTGCTACTGGCTAAAAGAAAAACCCTGCGACGATTGGGCAAAAGAACACAACAGTGTTCCGTTTTTAGGCTTGATGGCCAGTGAGGGTGGCCAGCGCGAATTGGGTCTAGTAAAGAATGGGTGTAACTATTTCGGTAAGTCAACAATCCGATCCGCGCCATTTGCCATCTTTCTGCGTGATGATCTATTGCGGCTTGCGCAATACCTTGATGTACCCGTTCCGGAAATCTACGGGGAAATCAAAGAAAAAGAGGACGGAACGCTATACACCACACGCGCACAACGCACAGGTTGCTCCATGTGCGGGTTCGGCATCCACATTGAATCGCGCCCCCATCGGCTTGACCGTCTGCGGGAGAAAAATCCGAAAGAGTGGGAGTTTTGGATGTATAGGTGCGTCACCGACAAAAACGGAGATACATACGGTTGGGGCCGGGTGCTGGACTATATCGGTGTTGAGTGGGAGGACGAGTTTGTTGACTGGAATGAGCGACAGATGAGTTTTTCAGAACTGACGTAAAGTTGAAAGGAGCAATTATCATAACCCAAGAAAAAACCTGCGGAACATGCGCGTACCACTGGTACGAAGATATTGATTGCGGTTTCGTGTGCACAAACCCCAAAAGCGACAATTGTACGGAGTGGACGTCGGACGACGACACCTGCGAGGAATGGGAGGGTTAATTGTGGAAAGAGAAATATTATTCAGAGGCAAACGCCTCGACAACGGCGGGTGGGTTTACGGGCTACCGTCAAAGTCACGGTACATGGGGGAAGGCAATCTTGTGCCATGTATTGACTACGAAGAAAAAGGCGTCATGTTGTCATCTTGTATCAACCCCGAAACACGCGGCCAATATACCGGTCTGCGCGACAAGAACGGCATACGGATTTTCGAGGGGGATGTTGTGCAGGTTGTTATTGAGGAATGCGAGATTGATACGGCGGTCGTGTACTACGATTCTAATTGGGCGGCATTTGCCGTGTATTATGTGAGTGCGAATTTTGACAATGAACAGCTAGGCGGGTTAACTCTAGATGGCTGTGAGGTTATCGATAACGAGTGGGACGACCCGGAGTTGACGGAGGTGCAAAACCGTGACTGAGTTAAAGCCATGCCCGTTTTGCGGGTGTGACCCCAAGCGCATATTAGATAATGGCGGATACGCCGTCCAGTGTTGAGGATTGAAATATGTCAGATTAAAGGAGAATGCAATATGCCGTCATACAGGGATATAGGAAAATCTTTCGAGATATCCCCGCACCGTTACCGCGAGTTGCTGTATTTCTGCCGCCAATATGATGAAAAGAAGCGCAAGAGGGACTCTTGTTACTCCATCAATGCGCCGCAGCCCTCCGACGCTCCCCGAGCCGGTTGTGTTACGAGCGCGGTAGAGCGGCAGGCCGAACGTGCCATGATATACAGTGCAGACATTGAACTGATAGAGCGGTGCGCCATGGAAGCGGTCGCGCCGGATAACGACGCGTATAAATGGCTCATGCTTAATGTGACGCAGGGGACGCAATACGAAAGTATGCCTGTGTCGTGTTGCAGGAAAACATTTTATTACAAATATAGGAGAAAATTCTTCTATATACTTAACCAAAAACGCTAAATAGGGATACCAACGGGACAACTTATGTGATATAATAGGGTTAATGGAAACTGTGTCGGGGCAATATCGCTTCTGGCACAGTTTGTGTTTTGGGCGGCGGTTCCTGCAGGGGCCGCCGCAAATTTCCAAGCGCTTGGCAATTTGGAGGTGAAGTTTTGATCATCAAGAAAATCCCCGCCGCCAAGCTAATCCCCGCCGCATACCATCCGCGCATAGACCTCCAGCCCGGCAACGCCGTATACGAAAAGCTTCGGCTGTCGATCGAGGAATTCGGCTGCGTCGAGCCGATCGTGTGGAACGAGCGCACCGGCAACATCGTCGGCGGTCACCAGCGGCTGAAAATCCTGCTCGCCCAGGGCGAGACCGAGATCGACTGCGTTGTCGTCGATTTTGACGACAACCGCGAAAAGGCGCTAAACCTTGCGCTGAATAAAATCGGCGGCGCGTGGGACGAGGAAAAGCTGCGGTCTGTACTTGAAAGCTTCAGTGCGGATTTCGACGCCGCGCTGTCCGGATTTGACCTGGACGCGATCCATGAAATTCTCGATGCCGGAGCAATGGCCGAAGATGACGGATTCGACGCGCAAGCCGCCTATGACGATATCGTCGAGCCGGTCACGCGGCGCGGCGATGTCTGGACGCTCGGCCGCCACCGGCTGCTATGCGGCGACAGTACCTACGCCCCGGACTACGATCGCCTTATGCAGGGCGAGGCCGCGCAGCTGATCATCACCGATCCGCCGTATAACGTCGATTACGGAGAGAAAGTCGAGCACAATAAGCGGCTTGGCATGCACGTCAACGGCAGCAGGGCCGCGAGCGGCATCGAAAACGACAGCATGACCGACGCCACGTTTAACATCTTCCTGCGCGCGGCGTTTCAGAACATGCACGACAATGCCGACGACGGTGCGGCGATCTATGCTTTCTTTTCCTCGTCGCAGGCGGAAAACTTTCTCGGCGCGTTCAAAGCTTCGGGCTTTTTATATAAGCAGTGCCTGATCTGGGTCAAGAATCATTTTGTTCTCAGCCGGCAGGACTACCAGTGGAAGCACGAGCCGATCCTGTACGGATGGAAGCCCGGCGCGGCGCACTATTTTGCGGACGACCGCACGCAACCCACCGTGATTGATGACGGCCAACGCCAGGACTTTCGAAGCATGAAAAAGGCCGAACTGATTGACTACATGGATAAATATTTTGACGGGCTGGGCGATGCGCCGCAGTCCGTCATCTATTTTGACAAGCCGCTCTGCAGCGGCGATCATCCGACCATGAAGCCGGTGCCGCTGATCGGGCGGCTTATGAAGAACAGCAGCCGCCGGGACTGGATCGTACTTGATCCTTTCGGCGGCAGCGGCTCGGCGCTTATCGCGGCGGAACAGTTGAGCCGCCGGGCGCGGCTGATGGAGATTGACCCGAAGTATTGCGATGTTATCGTCCGGCGGTGGGAAGAACTGACCGGGCAAAAGGCCGCAAGGGAAACAACCAATGCGGTGTAGGCGGTTGCCGCCGCCCACACCGCCGCACCAGAGAAAGCGCCTCTGACACGGATAGCTTGGCTCCAGCTTTTTGCTATCCTCTTGATTTTATCATGGTCAGGGGTGTATTTCAATGGGTAATCGCGAAAATGAAAAAGATTTATTAAAAGCGGCGCTTTTTAAGCTGGCTATGGGCTACGAATACGAGGAGAAGATTGTCGAGGCTGACAAGGACAGCAGGGTTAAGGCGGTCAAAATCGTAAAGAAGTACGCACCGCCGGATTTGAAAGCGTTAGAGCACGTCTTGCTGTTGATGAAGTGTGGCAAATGGTAAAAATCCGAAACAATTAAAAAGCAGGTGGTGATGTGCCGAAGGCCAGAAATCCAAACAGAGACAAGGCCAAAGAAATATGGCTTGCGAATACCAATATACCGCTTCGGGAAATTGCTGACAAATTAGGCGAAACGGAGAGTACAATCCGCAAGTGGAAGTCACTGGACGGATGGGAGCGCTCCGATAAAAACGCTCCGATAAACGCTCCGAAAAAACAAAGCTCCGGCAAGGGTAAAAAACGCGCTCCCAGTGCGGGCGCACCGCAGAAAAACGTCAATGCCAAAACGCACGGCGGCTACGCTAAAATATACTGGGACACGCTCACGGCTGAGGAAAAAGCCCTGATCGACGAACTGCCGAAGGACGAGGAGCGGCTGCTGATTGATCAGATACGGCTTTACTCTGTGCGCGAGCGCAGAATATTGACAGCGATAAATAGATATAAAGACGCCGATTTGGTCGTTGACGGTGAAACCGAGACGGGATCGGCTCTTTCCATTTTATTGAGCATCGATGAGAACGACGAAGAAAACGAATTTAGCCGCGAAAGCCAAAACATAAATCCAAAACTGGGGCTAACGATAACGAAAGAAAGCGGTTACAAAATAATTCAACGCCTTGAGCGGGAATTGACTAGTGTACAGCGCGCCAAAACAAAGGCGATTGAGGCTCTCATGCGTTACAATCTCAACATCGACAAGGACAACGACGCGGACAAAATCAACCAAAGCATTCAACGCCTTGCTGAACTGTTGAACAGCCCCGTTGCTAACAGAAAGATTGAGGATTATGAATAATATACCTGCTCCGTTCACGGAGAATCAACGTGCTTTTCTTGACCGCTGCTTTACGTCTTGGCTGAATGTTGCCGAGGGCGGCAAGCGCGGAGGGAAGAACGTGCTGACCAATATTGCGTTTTGCGCCATGCTTGAACGGCACCCCGATAAGCTGCACCTGATCGCCGGGGTGTCGATTACGACGGCCAGACTCAACATACTGGACTGCGACGGCTACGGCATGACAAACTATTTCGCCGGGCGTTGCCGTGAAGGGAAATACAAAGGCCGCGATTGCCTGTTTGTCAGGGTCGGCGCGGATGAAAAGATCGTGCTTGTGTCAGGCGGCGGCAAGCTGGGAGACGAAAAGCTCATCAAGGGCAACACTTACGGCATGGCGTATGTTACCGAAGCGAACGAGTGCGCCGAGGTATTTCTGAAAGAGGTTTTTGACCGCACTCTGTCCAGTTCCGACCGAAAGGTATTCCACGATCTTAACCCAAAGTCGCCCGGGCACTGGTATTACGATCTCATCAAGCATCACCATGACTCACAGTCCGAAAATCCCGGATATGGATACAATTACGGTCACTTTACAATTGCCGACAACATGAGCGTGTCTGACGCGAAGCTTCGGAAGGCGCTGTCTACATACGATAAAAGCAGCGTTTGGTACGACCGCGACATACTGGGCAAGCGGTGCGCGCCCGAAGGTCTTGTGTATCCGATGTTCAACAAGGATCGCCACATAGCCACGGATTGGCCAGAGGACGGCGATTGCTATATCAGCATAGACTACGGCACAATCAACCCGTTTTCGGCGCACCTGTGGCTTATGCCGGACGACGACGATATAGCGTATTGCATTGGCGAGTATTACTATGACAGCCGCAAAGAGCGCGGCGGCCAGCGTACAGACGAGGAGCATTACGAGGCTGTTGAAAAGCTGGCGGGAGAGAGGTATGTGGGCGATCTAATCATAGACCCTTCCGCGGCAAGCTTCAAGACAACAGTCCGTCGGCATGGCCGGTTTAGAGTGAGTAACGCAAAAAACAATGTGGTAAACGGCATCGCAAATTGCGCGACGCTTCTGAAAACGAATTATATTAAATTCAGCCCGGAATGCGTGAATATGATTCGCGAGTTCGGGCTTTATTCTTGGGCTGACAAAAAAGACAAGGATACTGTCATTGAGGAAAACGACCATTGTATGGATGATATGAGATATTATGTAAATACCGTCTTAGTCTGCGAACTGCGTGATTTAGACTGGGTTGTGAGAGAGGTGTAGCATGTTTCGGAATTTTTGGGATAAAATCAAGGGGCTATTCGGACGAACCCCGGAAACCACCGATGAAGAGATTCGCCGCAATCAACTATTTGCCGACAATTATAACGACGCGCACGGCATAAACATAGACGCGATGATATGCCACAAGGTAGCCGGTATAGTCGCTTACGAAAGCGCCGCCAACGTCACAGGCGCAAACAAAGGCGAGGCAAACACCCGGCGCGTTGATCAGCTCGACGGCATCCTGCAACGTTTCTGGGACACGCGATTCAAGAAAGTAATCGCGGACACACTAGGCAATGGCGGCGTGTTCGTTATCCCGCGTTACGCCGACGGAATGGTGGTCGAGGACTGCGTTGCGCAGGACAGGGTTATAATCAACCGCGCTGTTAACGGGTACCTGATTGACATCAGCGTGATAGCGGAAAGGGTTGTAATTAATGCGCGGGAATATCATCGCCTGACCAACCATTCGCTGGAAAACGGAGTATACACCATAAGACAAAAGGCGACTGACCAAAACGGCAACGAGGCGCCGCTGTCGGCTGTGCCGAAGTGGGCGGAACTCACCCCGGAACACTCGATCAGCGGCTGTGACCGACTGCCGGTTGCGTTTTTTAAGTGCCCGACCTCAAGCAGGAATGTTGTCACCGAATACGGCGTGCCTGTCACATACGGGCAAGGGCAAATTATTGAGGAAATCAAAAAGATGATCTCCATGCTCGTTAACGAGTACGAGAGAAAGGAGACCTTTGTTGGCATGGACGAGCGGTTGTTCAGCAACAGCCCCGTCGATGCAGCAAACGGAGAATATTCAGGAAACTCAAAAAGCAAGAGAAGCCGAAGAAACAAGGTTGAGCACATTAACGCCGCGCAGAAAAACGGGACATTTAAGCTTCTGCACGGAGACGGGGACACTCCCTTTTGGCAGATATTCGACCCGGCCATCCGGGACGCGTCTATCATTAACGGCGTCAACTTCCTGCTGGAACTGCTTGAAAGCGGCGTCGGCGTCAGCAAGGGCATTATGACCAAGCTTGAAAGCTTCGGCGCGACGGCCACGGAAATCAAGAACATCCAGCGCACCACGGCTATATTTGTGGCCGACATCAGGACGATGAGCAATTACGCGCTGGATAATCTTGTTTACGCCTACAATATGATCGCGGAGCATTGGAGCCTTACGCCGCCGGGCGATTACCGCGTAGTCACCGACTGGGATTTGTCTTACCTTGAGAGCACAACGGAGACCTTCAACCAACTCATGGAGGCAAAGACCGCGGGCGCGGTTAAACTGGAACGCATCAACATGTACGTCACCGGCCAGACGGAGGAGGAGGCCGCCGAGGAAATCGCATACGTGAGGGCAAACGACCCTTCTCTCCAAGATGTGCTCGCTATGACAGGAAGTGAATAAATATGCTGTCCCACAACCAGCGCAACGCCCTCCCCGTCCTCATCGTCAAGCGGCTGCGCGAGCTCAACACCCGTTACCTTGAGACTATCGGCAACCGAATAAACGAGATCGGCGCAATGTCGGCCACCGACGCGCACCGGCTCCAGCAGCTTAAAGCCTACGGCTCCGACGTCGATATGATCACCCGCGAGCTTATGCGCGTCACGGCAAAGAATGCCGCTGAAATCTACGAGATTTATGATATCGTGGCGAAAGACAACATCGAATTTTCCAAGCGATTTTATGACGCGACCGGCAACTCCGCGAAATATATCCCCTACGAGGAAAACCCCGCGATGCAAGCTTGGGTGCGCGCCCTCGCCCGGCAGACCGCTGAGACTTATATCAACATGTCGCAGACCACGGGATTCATGATGTACAACGACCGGGGCGAAAAGGTGTTCACCAGTTTGTCGCGCACGTATCAGAACGTCATTGACAGGGCGGTGACGGCGGTTACCACAGGAGTATCGGATTATCAGTCGGAGATGCGCGGGACGTTCAAGGAGCTCGCAGACAGCGGTATGCGCACAAAATACACGCCCTTACGCGGGTCGGCGGGAAAGACGGTCGATTACGCGTCAGGGTACTCGCGGCGGCTTGACACCGCCGTCAGGCAAAATATCCTGTGGGGCGTCAAGGAGTGCAATCTTGGGATACAGGAGCAGATCGGCGAGGAGCTGGGCGCGGACGGTTACGAGATCGATTATCACCGCAACCCCCGGCCTACTCACGCGCCGATGGGCGGGGAACAGTTTGCGATCGGCCCGGCGCGGGAAGTCAAGGGCAAGTATTACGAAAGCTTTGAAATCATGGCCGAGCCGTTTCTTGAGGAATACGGCTGCTTGCACTTCAAGTGGCCTATCATCTGCGGGGTCAGCGAGCCGAACTGGGACCCGGACGAGCTGGCGCGGCTCAAGGCAAGGGACAAAGAGACGTTTGAGTACGAGGGCAAGCGATACACCGGGTACGAGGCGACGCAGGTACAGCGGAAGCTTGAGACAGCGATCCGCCATGCTAAAGACAGGCAGATTATTGCGGCGGCTACCGGGGATGATACGCTCAGGCGGCAGGAGCAGGCGAAGATCAACGCACTCAAGAATCAATACGAGAAGTTCAGCGACGCGGCGGGGCTGAGGGCTAAGAATGAGCGGATGAGTGTTTCCGGGTATCACAAGGTAAAGGCAAGTAACGAAATGCCCGTAAACACCGATGGGGCAAACAGCGGCTTGACAAACGACAGCTACTATGATAAAGTAAGAAACAGGATGCAACCGTTAACGCTAAATCTTGGCAGTCAGGGCAAGCATATGTTGGGGCACAACAATTACATTGACGGTAGAAGTTATATGATGGCCACGGAAGCCGAGATACAGGAACTTGTTAATGAATATTCCGGGACTGGAAAATTCATGGAGCAAAAGAACGGCATCTATTCAAACCGTGAGTTGGTTTCCGCGTCTGGTTATTCGGGAGTAAACATAGACCCCAGAACTGGAGAGTTGGAATTTACAAGCCGTTTTTATATCCACTATTCGCAAAAAGGAACTCATGTTGTTCCAACCCTAAGAAAGGATTAGTTTTTATGAGTTTAATTGATTTTTTTTGTAAAAATGTTAAAATTATTGACGTTGATGGAAAACAATGGTTTGGTTTTGTAGAAACTTTTACGCCAGCAATAGACAGCGAGGACAACATAGATGAAATTGCTATTACTGCAAACAATCATCTTATCGGCTTTCGCAAAGACGAAATCAAAACCATCGAAGTTGTCAAATAAATTGTGACAACTCAATAATTCAAGCGTCTTGCGTATGCGGGGCGCTTTTGCAAAGGAGTTAAAAATATGCGTACAGACCATTTTACAATAATAATCGAAATACTTGAGAAAATCGCAGCGCAGCTCAACGAATATTGCATCGACTGGAGCAAGTTCAACGCATCCGCATTGAATATGACAGAACCGCATTGGCATAGGATGATGGCAATGATGCAGGATGAGGGTCTCGTTAAAGGCTACGAATATATGGGTGATCGCGAAGGCTATTGCACTAAAAACATTCGCATCACCCTTAAGGGCTTGCAATACCTGCGGGACAATAAGCCTAGATAGCCCCACATTTTAATAATTCAAGCTGTTTTGCACTCAGGTGCAAAGCGGCTTTTGTTATACTCAATTTGTCCGGAACGACACGAAACTATCAAGCCTGTTTTTGATAAAATAAAAATGCAGCGAATGGCGTTGAAAAGTGCAGCACCCTGAAAGGGTTAAAAAATGAGCCAGTTACCACACCTAAAAAAATCTGCTATCCTTTGAGTGGTCAGCTAAA
>Ga0123353_10001269_pt1 | contig 30919 bp, 24 predicted proteins | sample TergutLab28metaG_3_FD_92763 | JGI IMG/M metagenome (GOLD analysis project Ga0123353, IMG submission 92763) | Labiotermes labralis P3 segment gut microbial communities from Petit-Saut dam, French Guiana - Lab288 P3 | ecosystem: Host-associated > Arthropoda: Insects > Digestive system > Gut ...
ATAAATTCCATACAACAAGGAACTGCTCTGAGCCGTACTTGACCGTTTATTCTTGAAATAAGCGCCATAAAATGGTTTGTTCAAATTACTGATATTCTCCACAAACGAATGTAACCCGAAAACGGTGTCAGTCGATGATACGCTGTTACGCAAAAGCAACTTGGCTTTAGCGCTTGGGTCATCACCGATTCCCAGATTGGCTGTCGTTGGGTTTAGTTTTGCTCCGGCAGTGGGATACGACCAACTGTTTTGTGCACTTGAATTAGCGGCTAAACCTGCGAGGCAGATTGCTACTGCAACCACATTCCTCAAATTAAATCTGTTTTTGTTCATAAAATTAAAAAATTTAGTTTGTAAAAAAACAGACACAAAAAAAGCGTGGGGAATTGTTTGTGTTTATCAACCTGTAGGCACGACCAAGCACCTTCGCAAAAATAAACAGTTGCCCCACGCAAGACGTTATATATACATGTACATGGTATATATACGCAAGCATGAGCGTTTGTACTGCTTATCCCTTTGCTAAAATTGGTCGTCTTTACAAGTTAGGACAAAGCTAAAACGCTTCAAATTATGTCTGTCCGGATAGTCATCCGAACACGGCAAATATAAGAAGAATTTTATTACAAACGCTCAAAGAGGCAACCGTTTTTCGGGGCAAATTTAGGAAAAAAGTTTGAAGTGTGAGATTTTTTTAATTTGGGTGAAATAATATTTCGTGAAACTAATCCGAATAGTATTTTATATATCCAACTCAAAATTATATCAGGTATTTCTATTTTTACTTCGTTTTACTGTATGTTTAATTTTGAATGCAGCGAGGTTTAACTCAAAACTCGTTTCGGTATCTACCGTATCAAGTGCACTTCCTATAATATCTCCAAATAATTCTTCGCCTTTCTGTACTAATGCTTTTTGCTTTTGTTCGTTTTCGTGATCTTTCATCAGTTCAACTATCGACATTGACATCTCTTGCATCTTTTCAAAAGCCTCAATGATGTCAATCGTGGTTTGTGTTGCTTTTGGGCTTTTGAGAATGGTTGCCAACATATAACAACCTTTTTTTGTAAAGGCGGTTGTGCTTATTGAATGCTTGAGATTTCTGAACCGGTCGAAATTTTCGACCAGTTCTTGTCTTTCAGTACTTTGCAATGAAAAAATATACCCATCAGGAAATTTATCGGGATTATTTTTTACTGCCTCATTCACGCGTTTCGTTTCCACTCCGTAGAGAGTGGCTACATCGCTATCCAATATTACGTTCTGATTGCGGACAGTTATAATTTTTTCTTCAACCTGATTGAATCTCACTATTTCATTCATGTAATTTTATTTTTTGCAAACATATTATATAAGAATTAATCTTGGAACAAATGTAACATTTAATTATAAAACGAGCAAATAGATTGATGCTGATTCCATAAATATAAGAAAGATTTTATTACAAACGCTCAAATGGGTTTACATCCGTACCTCAAACGAAACATATTCACGCACTCCGCCATTCGGCTTATCGGTATTCAGTGAAACATTCGCGTCAATAATGTACAAGTGTTCGTCGGGATTCGTCAAAACATTGCCTACGGTAATTACGTTTTCGAAGTGCAAATCGCGGATTATGTAATTGCTGTTACTGTAAGTATTTGAAGTATAAGAAGGTATCGCATCAAAATTTTCTTTTAAATGTTGTTCAATGACGTTGTACAACTTGGCTTCAAACTTTTTTCGTGCTTCGCGGTCATAACCTGAAATTTCTTTCAGTTGTTTCAAAAAAGTGCCGCCTTCGATTTCTTTTTGTAACACGACAAATGAAAGATAATCAACATCATACGGATTTTCAGTAAAACCCAGCAATTCATACTTTGTACCCGGAAACAGATAATTATAAAGAGAAATACGATCATCCAAAAATTCGAGCGGAGCGCCGTAATGTTCTACAATTTTAATAACACTTCCATCAGACATAAAATATACGTCTGCTTCTGCGCCTCCCGATTGTGCAATGGATTGGTTTTTGATTTTTTCAATGTCTGTTTCCGAATACCAAATTTTTACGCCATTTCTCTGCCATTCATCGGCATACGCTTTCAAAACGGCTTTTTGTTTGGATGACTCCTCGTTTATAGCACAGCGTGCGCCATTTTGTTGGCTTTGATTATGTCCAAACGCTGTTCCAAGGATAATTGTCGCCTCGACATTTCGGCAACCGCCCGCAATTCTACCCTGCTCCTCGTCTTTATCAAGTCGTGCAATCGTTGCCTTTCCTTCAATAACTTGTTGTGCGAGTTTTGATAATTTGCCATATTCCATTCGATTTTTTTAGGACTATATTTTTATTGAAAGTGTAAAGATAATATTTTTTGAAATAATTATACCCCTACAAGAAGAATTTTATTAACCTGTCAAACAACTCATCCGACATATCCCTTGCATCAATCGTGTGTTTCGCTTGGGAATAAAAAGGTTCCCTTTTTTTCAACATTCCGGAAATAAAATCAACCAACTCCTCTTTGCTCTTTTGGGCTAAAAGCGGACGATCCTTGCTTGCGGCGCTTAGATAGGCGGATAAATCGGCGGCAGAAGCCTTGAGGTATACGGTTTCACCTTTTTGGTTCATTAATTCCATGTTGTCGAAAAAACAGGCAGTTCCTCCTCCGGTCGAAATGATTACATTTTCAAAATCGGCGACTTCCCTTAATAATTCCCGCTCAATTTCCCGGAATCCGTCTTCTCCTTTTTCCTCAAACAACTGGGAAACCGTTTTAAAGTGACGGCTTTCTATGTAATGATCCAAATCTATAAAGTCGAGTCCGTACTTTTTGGACAGCCGCTTGCCTGTGGTCGTTTTGCCACTACCCATATATCCGACCAGGAAAATCCGTTTCATATAAAAAATTGAAAATTGAGAATGGATGAAGGCTTACCAATCAATAGAGTCATAATCAAATTCTTCGTAATCATCAGAACCGTAGGAACTATACTTCTTTCTTTTCGGTGGTAACGTATTGCGAAGAAAGTGAAATGGGATCGTCAACGCAACCTTGACCCGCTCGCCGTTCAAAGAGCCGGGCTTAAAAATCGGCAGACCCTTCGCTATTCGGAGAGCCACCTCATCGTACTCCGCATCTACCGCGTTTACAACCCTTTGTCTTGTCGGTCTTCCGCAACGGTCAATCACAACTTCGACATACACAGTCCCCTTTACCCGTTCGCGAGTATAAAAATCCAAAACGTCCGGATAGTCTTCATCTTGTAAGCTCGAATGTACAAAACGGGTTAGCTGTATATCTCCTCCTCCCGGAAACACGGGAGGGTTTAAGTTCTTGGGCCACGGGTTGGGATAAATTCCGCCGAAAGTAATCGACTCTTCATTGTCTACACAGTCCTGATATAAATCCTCATATTGCTTTAAATAGTCTTGGGCAAACAACTTTCCCGAAGCAAAAAAAAGAAAACATAGACACAAAAGAAGTCTCCCGAACCTTCTTAAAGAAGATTCAAGAATACTCGATTGATTATTTTTCCGTATCATAACTCCTTAAAATAGTTTCATCTGACCGTTTTCGTCTCCTTCCGGTATTTCGATATCCGGCATTTCAGTATCCGGCTCTTCGGAATCCGGCATTTCCTCTTCCGATATAACATCTTTTTGTTCCTCCTGCTCAGGGAATCGCAAAGGCTCTATCTCTTCAACCGTTTCTATTTCCCACGTGTGTATACGTTTTCCTTTCGCCTTTATCCCTTTTACTCCGATAAACTCTTCAACATCTATCTCAATCGGTTCGCGCCGCCTGTCGACTCCTCCAAAGGTAACCTTAATCCTCGGATATACAGTGTCTGTTATCAATAATAATTCCGATTTCGGATTGTCGCTCAGGAAATTCACATGCTTTTGGGAAGGCTCAAACTGGAAACGTTTCAAGTAATCGTAACCAACCTCGGCGTCGAACAGGGCGACAGACCAAACTTTATTCCTGTCAAATTTCTCAACCAGCAATACTCCATCAGCAAAGTGGTTGGTTTCGTCGAACGAAGTGGTGTAATATTCCCCTTTCTTATTCACCACCAGCAACATATCTTCCGGTTGGAACTCGCCGAGGAACTCACCGCGGTTATCATAATTCAAACGCAACACATCCCTGTCGAACCAGACGGCTCTTCCTCCGAGCGTCGACGTTCCTTTTTGCTTCAAGGCGACTTTCAACACTTCGTTTTTTGTCAGGATGTTTCCCATAGATTGACGTCCTTTGATCGCAATCTCGCTAAAATCTTTTTCGAAAGAGGTTACTTTTAACCTCAATTTCGGTTTCAGGGTTATTTTTATCAATTCTCCTTCCGCGTTCGGATTGGCAGAGAAATAGAGCACGCGAGAACCGACAGTTCCTTGTGATATGTCATACTCTTTATCTCTCGTTACTCCTGTTACGGCAAAGCGTTTGAGGTAAGAGAATCCGGCTTTCCCGTCTCTGTAAACGACATTGTAAATGGTTCGTTTATCATTCTTTTTGAAGACATTGACATAAAGCAGGTTTTTGCCTACATAAAGCTTATCGGCTACTTTCACCACTTTATATTTTCCGTCTTTATAAAACAAAATAACATCGTCAATATCCGAACAGCTGCAAACGAATTCATCTTTTTTCAATCCTGTTCCGACAAAACCTTCTTCCCAATTGACATAAAGTTTTTCGTTCGCTTCTACTACTTTCGCCGCTTGGATCGTTTCAAAATTCCGGATCTCGGTCATTCGCGGATAAAGATTCCCGTACTTATGTTTTAACGACTGAAACCACGCAATAGTATATGGAACCAGATGATTTAAATGATAATCAACATCTTCTATCTGCTGACGAAGGGAAGCGAGCAACTCCTCGGATTTGTCGGAATTGAATTTCAAGATGCGTACCATTTTGATTTCCAGCAACTTAACAATATCTTCGCGTGTTACTTCCCGTATAAATTTATCTTTGAACGGGGTTAAGCGCACATCAATGTGATGAATGGCTTCGTCGAGGGATTTACTGTCTTCAAATTTCTTGTCCTTATAAATACGTTCTTCGATGAATATTTTTTCCAGCGAATAGAAATGCAGTTGCTCCAATAACTCCGCCTTTTGAATTCGGAGTTCTTCGCCAAGCAAATACAACGTCCTGTCGGTAGAAATTTTCAATATCTCGCTTACGTTGGTAAAGCGAGGCTTATTGTCGGTGACAATACAGCAATTGGGAGAAATGCTTATTTCACAATCACTAAAGGCATACAGGGCGTCAATTGTTTTATCGGACGAAGTTTTGCTTTCCAGGTGAATCAGGATCTCCACTTCGGCAGAAGTATTGTCTTCTACCTTTTTTATGTTGATTTTTCCCTTTTCGTTCGCCCTTAAAATAGACTCAATGAGCGATCCCGTCGTTTTTCCGAAAGGAAGGTCATTGATTACAAGCGTCTTATTGTCCAATTTAATGATTTTCGCACGCACGCGGACATTTCCTCCCCGTTCTCCGTCGTTGTAGCGGGAGACATCTATCAATCCTCCTGTCTGAAAATCGGGATAAAGCGTAAAATCCTCTCCCTTCAAGTAAGCAATGGAGGCATCCAGCAATTCATTGAAATTGTGAGGCAATACTTTGGAGGAGAGACCGACAGCAATACCTTCGACCCCTTGCGCCAATAGAAGCGGAAATTTGACCGGCAAAGTCACGGGTTCCTTGTTACGTCCGTCGTAAGAGGCTTTCCATTCAGTTGTTTTCGGATTAAAGACAACATCCAGGGCAAATTTTGATAATCGCGCTTCAATGTAGCGGGGCGCCGCCGCGCTGTCGCCCGTGAGAATATTTCCCCAGTTTCCCTGGCAGTCAATCAGCAAATCCTTTTGTCCCAACTGTACCAGCGCATCGCCTATCGAAGCGTCGCCATGCGGGTGAAATTGCATGGTATGTCCCACGATATTCGCCACTTTGTTGTAGCGACCGTCATCCAACCGCTTCATTGAGTGGAGAATACGCCGTTGAACCGGCTTAAGCCCATCGTCGAGATGCGGCACGGCGCGTTCCAAAATCACATACGACGCATAATCCAGGAACCAGTTCTGGTACATTCCCGAAAGGTGATACCTTGCATCTTCATGGTCTTTGGACGGTATTTTGTACGATGAATGTCCTTGCGGCGCATTATTTTGCATCTCTTCCGGTTCCGTGAACTCCTGATTTTCTATGTTTTCCTCTATATCTTCCGGATACATATAACTATTAAATTTTCAGATAATCTGATATTCAGACGTTTTAACTGTCGCTTGCTATTTCTAATAAGAAAAGGTAAAGATACAAAATCAGTTTTAAAACTCAAAAACAAAATGCAGCATGAATACCCAATCCTGCGTGCGAATCGTCTTTGGTTAGCGAATAATCTAAAACAGTACCTATGTGGAAATGTGAAAAATGAAAAAGTTCGTAAATCAATTCGAAATGTGTGGTAAACTGAGTTTCTCGCTGTTCATGGCGGTGGTCTACGTCTGTTTCGTTGTGCGAAAAGAACGTTACTCCCGGAATCAGACCAAGGCTCAGCCTGTTGAGCAGTTGATATTTAACTCCTGCGCCAACATTGAAATGGCTTCCGATACCCCAAACCTGTTCGAAGCCGCCGCCTAACGACCACTTGCTGTGTAGCCCCAGTGTTCTGAAATAGTGTAAATGCGCGCCACTACCCCACGATTCGTGTCCAAATGAATAAATCGCTACGCCGCCGAAACCGATTTCGTTACGTGCATGTTCATGATTATGTTCCTGTGCGTGAATGAACGGCATATAAAACAAACAGAAAAGCAGAAAAATATTTGTCTTCATAAATCAATTATTTTTGTTATTGGTAAGTTTTCTTGTTTCTATATCTTCTCTATCAATTCTCTTTTTACAACTTCGTATGCTTCTTGCGGATTGAAAACCAAAGACGGACGAAGCAATGTTTGCATATCGTTCAAAAAGACATCTTCCAGCATCTTTTCTTCCATATTTGCTAAATAAACGATTCGCGAAGGCGATTCGCCATCGGAAAACGAAATGTATTTATGATAGCACTTTATTGCATTATCTGTATTCAAGTTTTTGCTTTTCAATGCTTTGTGTAAATCAAACAAATCACGTCCCTTTTTTCGCTGATACAACGCCCGAAGTTTTGTACCAATCAATTCTTCTAATTGATAAGTTGTTATCTCACAACTACCATTGAACCATTGATTTTTAACTTCAAATGGTATTTTTACCAAACCAAGGACGTTAAAGTGCTCTTTACAGTTTATTTCAATTTTTAGGCGAATAGGTATAATTGGTGGAAATGTCGAATCTACACGAAAAACCATTGTGTTATTGTTTTTCTTCTGTTTAATAATCGGTTTTCCAAGAAACGATAAAACTTCGCGCAACTTATCAAGTATCATGCCTACATTTTCGGATTGAATTTGTACTAAATCAATATCTTCCGAATAACGTGGTTGTGGCGATAAATACAATTTATGCAATGCTGTTCCACCACGAAAAGCCAAGCGTGAAGATAGAAATTCATCGTTGTAAATGGCAACCAAGGCACGACAAATGATTAAATCCTGCTCAACCATTATTTCCTTTATCCAAGGAACAAATTCTCGCCATTCAATAATTGCTCTTTCAGGTATCATAATTCGTCAGTTTCTATTTCTTCGTTAATAATAATTTTCCATTTTTTATCAACAGGAAAATCTGTTAAATTCATCGATTGTTTTTTTATACAAAGCGGGTATTTTCTGAATTTTAAATTTGCTTCATTTGTTTTTTGAAACAGCGAATTTGCAATTTCAATAAATCCAAGTGTTTCAAGCAAATAACCCAAGCGTTGTATATCGGCTACATTTGCTTTTTGAAAGAAATCTAATGAAATTTTCTCAAAATCAATTACTTCTGCCAATTCATTCAAGACAGTGGTAACTCTGTTAATGCCACCCACATTTTTGACATACAAAAGCAAGTCAATCGCAGTTAATTCGGGCGTAGAAACAGGAATATAGCCGCTTTTGACAGTAATTTGCTGCAAATATTGCGGTGGAATCTCCTTTTTTGTGGCAAAACTTATCTTAACATCATTTTTTACCTTTTCTCTTAAATGATTAGAGGCAGTAATAAGCATCAATTCCATCGGCTGTTGGTGTGCTGCGCCGTGAATAGCCGCTGCGCTTAAAAGTCCAATATAATACTTCTGACCGAGGTAATTCATCAGTTGAGCAATATATTCTATCGGGTCAACAACGCCTTTTAAACCGTATTCAATAGGGACAACAACCCAAAAACCACGCCACACTGATTGTATCTTCTTTTTCACAACAAGGCGGTTAAGAGTGTTTTGAATATTGCGATTAGTTAAATGTGGAAACTGCAATTCAACTTCTTCTTTTGAAAAAGTGATTTTTCCTCTTTTCGGCAAATCTTCTATCCAGTCTCTTATATTATTATATTCAATCATTGTTGTTACTTTAAAACCGCAAAAATACACTTTTTTTGTGTATTAACGCAGCTTTAAAGTAAAATATTGTTTTATAATTCATCTTTTTTATTTTTTCCAAACAGCGAACGGATTACAAATCTGCACAAGCACGGGGCATACACCCCACCCACAAAACCACTCGTTGTTGGGTGCTGTTCTCTTAAAATCAAAGAACTATTGATAACATATTTCACATGATATAATTTTACCATTAGGCACTCTATACTCATCTTCATCAACATCTTCATCAATGTTATCACTACTAATTCTCCAAACATCTACTGAATCCATCTCTGATGCAACGAAAAAACTAATTAACGTAAATATCTTAGGACCACATGGAGCAATAATAATTCTATATTTATTTTTTAATGATAAGCACAAATCATAAAGCATTGTCTTGGTTAGTAAAATATCTTCCATATTATAAGATATTTTGCACTCGGAAGGGGTGTGTAATAATAATTCTTTATTCTTTTTTTCAATATGTTTAGTAAAGTCATTTCCTTCTGTATAAAACAGATACAATACTTCAGCATCAAAAAATTCTTTCAATCCAAAAGATTTATTAGTTTCGTAGCCCAAGCCCGTAATTAATGCGGTTGGGACAAAAGGTATCGAAAGACTACAAAAACCATCAATTGGAGAAAAATAATCTATTTTTGGTTCCTTTTCGCTTGGTTTGTGTAACTCGGCACAAGAATAAGAAAAATACACCTTTACAGTTTTATTTTCTATAATTGTATGCTTGAAATAATTAATAATACTTCCATACCAAATTCTTGTCATTGAGGAATAATCTACTAATATAGACAAAGTATTTCCACTAAACGATTTTATAAATTCATCAATATAATTAATTATTGCAGTAGAATCACTTCCTCCCGATTTTATTGATTTATAGTTTAAATCCTTAAAAATACTATCATTTATCTTTCTAATTTTCTTGTCTTCATATTTATTAAACGCAAAGACAACTTTATTCTCAATGCATGGGTTTATTACACTAGAAATATAGCTTGCTCTTACTTCATATCCAGAAGATGCAATTACTAAATCAAAAATTTTCTCCTTGATTTCGTCAGAGGCAATTTGTTTTATATATTTTACATTCATATTTCGACATCATTAAAAAATAAATTTGGAGAATTATCAGCATTATTCTTTTTCAATATTTGACTGAGAGGTATTTGATTATAATCAACTTTAGGAAGTTTATACTTTGGATATAAGGAATATGAGAGCCTATAAACGTTTTGAGTTCGTCTAACTCCTTTTATCCCAATTTCAGTTTCTACTTTGAATATAGCTCCCGCTTCTAATGCGATTTCAATAAACCTTGTAAATTCTTTTTCTTCTGGCTCTATATAAAAGAAACTATAAGGTTCTAATTTAAAATCTTCCAACACAATTTTACTATAAAAAAATTCACCTATTTTTTCTATAATTTCATGTAGTAAATATTTATTGTATACCATCTCATTTTGAGGATAATTGTAAATCCGTCTATAAGAATATTGTTCAGAAAACGAATAGATAAGTCTCGATTGATCTTGGATTTCCATCTCTTTCACAACTCCATTTTTAATAAGTTCTTTGTTGCCTATAATAAACTCATTAACTAAATGAGATAAAGCTCGGGGATTGCCATCAGATATATCAAAAATAAATTCTTTTCCATGATTGAAAGCATTAATGTTTCGGGCTCTTTGTTTTGTTCCTGTTTTTCCACTTTTTAACCCTTCCGTAAAATAATACCTATAAAGCACAATAGGTTTAATTTTTCGATGAATAGAGGCTTCTTGGTTTCGGTCTTTAGGCACTGGATTCAATGGATCTACACCTTTTTTCATCAAAAAAGCATAAAAACTTTTATCAAATCTTTGTAATAACCTCATGGTTTCCCACATTATGCCGTTTTCTTCATATTGATTCTTTCCTTCATCACCATCTGCATATTTTGATTTAGCAAAAATTGAACTTTCAACAGCTCTCAAGCCATTATTATAATTAAGCCTCTTTCCAAACAGTGTATTTAAGTTTATCTTTTTTTCGTAATGCTTATGCAATGCTCGTTCCATGAAATTCTCACAGAAATCTCTCCATTGGTTTTGTGACCTTCTATTAAAAACCCATAATTTTACAACTGTAAAATCATCAATTTCTCTTGGAGTAAAAACATCTTTTTTAGTAAAAACTTCGTCTATTTCCGGAATTGTAGTTAATTTCAAAAGGAGTCTTTGATCTGCAATTCCACGACGACTGTCTTTTACTTCCTCTTGAAAGAATTTAGGTGTAAGTTCAAATTCATCAAAACACAGTGCCCATTTTTCTTTACATGAAATCCTCCCATGTTCACCTCGTTTGTTTATCGCTTCAAAACAATCAATTGCGAGAGAAATTAGATCAATATAATTTTTATAACATAATTCTGGCAAATTTTCATCTATAATTCCTCGTCTATAATAAATATTAAAATCGCTAACCATTTTACGAAGCCGAATAGTAATTTCATTAAAATTCGGAGATATCGGCTTAGGGATATCCCAGTTTTCTATTAATTTCGCAGCTAATTCAATTTCAAAGGTATTTTTAACTTCACTATATTCTATTAGTGCATTAAACGTATTGCATATAGCTATTGACACGTTTGCATTAATGACTCCTCTAAAAATATCTTTAACACTCTCGTTTTTAGGAAATTTTTTTTCAAATGTTTCAAATTGTTTCTTCCATTGCAGATCAGAAGGAATGTAAATTCCATTAAAATCAATATTTCTTTTTATTTCTTGAGCTTCAATAGTATTCCAAGCGGCAAGAGCTTGCGGATGTAACATCTTTAATAATGTCGTTTTTCCACAACCTCTGGATCCTATTAAAACTGTAGTCTCTGGTCTTATTATATTTTTAAAATTGTCTGATATTATAAAAGACTCTGCAATTTCCCTGAATGACATACATCTGGCATTAAAGGATTGATGATGTTTTTTTTCAAAATCACTCATATCTTATTCTTTTTTCAAACATAATGTTATTTCTGCATTTTTATCAGCCCTGATAGTGATATTCTTTTTTTCTAATTCATCATATAATTTGTTTAGTTCTATAGGAATTAGAAAATTAATATCGTTGATTCTCTCTGAAATCTTTTTTTTGTCTCTTGTAATATATTGTTCATATGAATCAGAACCTTCATATTGTTTATAAAAAATTTCCCAGATATTTTCCACAATCTTAGATATTTCCATTTTGGAACCAAAACCAGTATAAGAAGGAAATCTATTCCTTAATTCCAGATTTGATAATTTTTTCCAACCTTCCATAGTACTATGTGTCCATGTTTCTATTGTTCCCTTAAAAATATTCCCTTCTTGAAAAATATCTAAAAAATGAATCGTATTACCTACTTCAATACTTGATGTATTTTCTAATGAAGAAAAACTTCCAGAACAGAATACAGGTAAATTTCTTTCATATATTAACTGTGGCAAATGTTTATGTCCATACATTAGTAATGTAAAGTTATTGCTTTTCAATAATTCAACTAATTTGCTTCCGCGATCAATGCAATCTAAAGATGTATATTTATCATCAAAATCGCAGTGCTGAACAGGATGATGGTGACAAATTGCTATTTTTAATTTTTTTGGACATTGATATTGAAGTAGTTCATTTTTCAATGAGTCTTCCATTGCATTATCAAAAACTAAAGGTTTTAGATTATCTTTGTCCTTCATAAAACAACTTGTATTTAAAACTAAGATCAGTGTTTTATCGTCTTCAATAACACAATATTTATCTGCCCAAAATTTTTTCTCTTTTCCTTCAAGTTGTGATTTATCTCTAAATAGAAAAGGAAAATCATTTGTTTGTTTCATCATGTATTCAGGATTCTGCTGGTGATTTGCTTTTTGTATATCCATATCATGGTTGCCAACAGCAAAGATTAATTTATCCGCATTAAGCAATGTGTTAATCTCTTTAACAAGCTTAACCCCCAAATTGAATCCATCTATGTTTCCTTTATCTGCAATATCACCTAAAACAAAAAAATAATCAACCTTCTTATTATTATCAATTATGATTTTTTTAAAAGATTCTACAGGATTTACGTTAGGAGGATTATCTAACAACTTTGTGTGTAGTTTTGTTACTTTTACACTATCGTCTCCTTTCTGACAGTGCAAATCACTAATTACAGCAATCCTTATATATGGCTCAGATAACATCATCAATAATTTGTAATAAGTAACTCCTTTATTTCCTTTCTTTTGGAAGGATCATTCGCTATCGTACTAACGGAGTCAATATAATCTATATTAAAACCTTTATAAAGCTTTTCAATAGCTTTATCTTCATCGGAATAAGAATTATTCATCATAAGAAATACACCTTTATTATGAAGTTCTTTAAACACTTCAGATAGCCTTTCTTGATCTTTGTCAGAAAAATGTGTTTTATAATATTCGGAAAATTGGTCTTTATATGGTGGATCTAAATACACAAAAGTATCATTACCCGCAATTCTTTCACAAACATGTTGAAAATCTGAACAGATAATTTCAACGTTTTTGAGAACATTACTAACATTCATAATATGTGTTTTTTTTAATTTGGAAGGGTTGTATTCTGCGCATGGGGTATTAAATTCTCCTGAAACATTTTGTCTATACAATCCGCCCCAGCATGTTTTATTTAAAAAAAGCATTTGTGCTGCACGAGGTATGTGAGACTCAGAATAGCTCTCGTAATCAATATTAAATCGGTCTATATTGTATGTATTTCGTATTTCTTCGTAAAATTTTTTCTTCTCATCGTTAGAGGATAAGTGATTGTATATTTCAAAATACTTCTCTGAAAAATCAATAAATTTTAAAGGATTTTTTCTAACAACATTGTAAAACAATATTAAATCTTCATTTATATCTGATATTATACATTTTTCAAATTTAAAACTTTGAATTAAATTAAAGAAAACAGCTCCTCCTCCGAAAAAAGGTTCATAATAATTTTTAATTCTCCCCTCAGACAAAGAAATAGGCATTTTTAAATGCTTATATATCCTTGATTTTCCTCCTGCCCATTTTAAAATAGGACGCAATTTATACTGTATTATCTCCATAAAATAATTATTCAAAATTCGTTTTATAAAATATCTCTAAAATCTGATTGCAAAATTAGGGATTTTTTTGAAACTTCTTTTACTTACTGCGCATTTTGTATATCTAATACCTTAATATCCAAAATGCACATATATTTACATAGAACAAAAATAACACACTTGCTTTTATTTACAAAACTTTTAAAAAAAATACCCCAAAAAGATGATAATTATATACATTTTTACACTGAAAAGTTTTAATTTGTTTTGGCTGTTTGACAGAAAAGATATAGTTGGTGTTTATGAAACTGTATGCAAGAAAAATTATTTTTTGTCTCTTATCTTGTTTTTATTTCTATAATTCCTTATTTTTGCGGAAAAATAGAAACAAAATGAACTTTCTTTCATTTCGTAAACAGTTTTTTGAGTTAGGTTGTTTCAGTGTACATCAAGTATATGCGTGGTACAATGATTTTGACAAAAACAATCTGACGCGCTGGGTAAAGCAAAATCTTTTGATAAAGCTCAGGCAAGGATTCTACGCCTTTCCCGAATATCTCACGCAACGGGATTTTAGTTGGTATTTGTCCAATCGTATTTATAAGCCTTCGTATGTCAGCCTGCATACCGCCTTGTCTTTTTATGGCATTATACCCGAAGCCGTAACAAAAATTACCGCTGTAAGCTCGCTCAAAACAGCCGAATTTGAAAATGCTTTCGGCGTTTATTCCTATCAAAAAATACGGTCGGAACTTATGTTTGGCTATGATTTAAAGCCTTTCGGCAACCGTAATATCCTGTTCGCTTCGCCCGAAAAGGCAATACTTGACCTGCTTTATCTTTATCCGTTTTACAACAGTGTGAACGAATTGGAAGAACTGCGTTTCGACGAGGATTTTATGGGAAATGACCTCAATTTAGAGCGATTACATGAATACTCCAAACGAGTTGAAAACAAGGAACTCGACAAACGAGTTGATTTACTGCTAAAAACTTATAATTTATGATACAATTAGAACAAATAAAGAATTATTTCCCCGGAGAAATACGTAACAACCCAATCTATCAAAAATATATGTTGAAAGAATACATACAGTTAATGATACTCGATTTTCTTTCAAACTCTCAATATGTCTCCAAAATAACCTTTATTGGCGGCACAAATCTACGATTGGTAAAGGGAATTGACCGTTTTTCGGAAGATTTGGATTTTGATTGCAAAGGTCTTTCGGAAGAAGATTTCAGGAAAATGACGGACGAGGTGTTGTTGTTCCTGCACCGTTCGGGATTTCGTACTGAAACCAAAGACAAAACCAACAACAAACTCAAAGCCTTCCGCCGGAACATTTATTTTCCCGAATTGCTCTTCGAAATGGGATTGTCGGGATATAAGGAAGAGCGCTTTCTTATCAAAGTTGAAAGCCAAGACCAAGGCTATGATTATCCGCAAAAAATAGTCAATATAAATCGTGCCGGCTTCTTTTTTCCTTTCCCTGTTCCACCCGATGATATTTTGTGTGCAATGAAAATATCGGCATTATTATCACGCCAAAAGGGACGCGATTTTTATGACGCCATTTTTCTGCTTTCGCAAACAATGCCAAATTACAACTATTTATCCGCCAAATGGAATATCAGAAATATTTCCGAACTGAAGGACGCTTTACTAAAAACAGTTGAAAAAGTTGATATTAAAAAGAAATCGCGAGACTTTGAACATCTTGTGCTAAATAAGTCAATGGTAAATAGAGTGTTGTTATTCAGGGATTTTTTGGAGGGATTGTAAATAATTGGAGAGAGCTAAAAAAAAATGTATTTTTAGTCTTACTTTTGCCAAGTAAAAAAGAAAAAAGACATGAGTAAAATTGCAAATAAATTAACAGATCTGATTGGTAACACTCCTTTACTGGAATTAAGAGCATATACCAAACTTCATCATGCCGAAGCGCACATCATCGGCAAACTTGAATCCTTTAACCCATTGGGGAGTGTAAAAGACCGTGTTGCATTTTCTATGATTGAAGATGCTGAGAAAAAAGGAACGCTTAAACCGGATTCGGTTATCATCGAACCTACAAGCGGTAATACCGGGATAGGCTTGGCTTATATTGCCACGATAAAAGGATATCGCCTGATACTAACCATGCCCGAAACCATGAGCCTCGAAAGGCGCAATCTGTTGAAAGCGCTTGGTGCAGAATTGGTATTGACCCCGGGCGTCGAAGGGATGAAAGGCACTATTGATGCTGCTATTAAATTACAAGCCGAAACACCGAATTCTGTTATTCTGCAACAGTTTGAAAATCCTGCCAACCCTGCCATACATGCCCGAACAACAGCCGAAGAAATCTGGCGTGATACGGATGGAAATGTTGACATCTTTGTCGCCGGCGTAGGCACAGGCGGAACAATCAGCGGTGCAGGAAAGCGTCTTAAAGAACTCAAACCGGAGATACAAATTGTAGCCGTAGAACCGGCAGACTCACCTGTCCTTTCGGGTGGAAATCCTGCGCCTCATAAGATACAAGGTATCGGAGCCGGTTTTGTACCGAAGGCTTATGATGCTTCGGTGGTTGATAAAATTATCACTGTAAGCAATGATGATGCGATACGAACCGGACGCGAGTTGGCAAAAACCGAAGGACTTTTAGTCGGTATCTCTTCGGGAGCGGCTGCATATGCTGCGCTTCAATCAGCCAAACTACCCGAAAATAAAGGGAAAAATATTGTGGTGATATTACCGGATACGGGCGAGCGTTATCTCTCAACTGTACTTTATAATCTTGAATCAGGATTTTAACAAGATTTTCAAGATTGCCAAGATTATTAAAAACTAAATCTTGGCAATCTTGAAAATCTTGTTAAAATCCTGGTTCAAGACTATTACAATTATAAAAAATAACAATTATGAGCAATTTAAGATTTGAATCTTTACAAGTACATGCAGGACAGGAAGTAGATAAAACTTCTCGTGCAAGAGCTTTGCCCATTTATCAAACTTCTTCGTATGTGTTTGACGGTGCGAAAGATGGAGCAGACCTTTTTGGTCTTCGCAAATTCGGGAACATCTATACCCGTATGCAAAATCCGACCACCGACGTTTTTGAAAAGCGCGTAGCGGCGCTGGAAGGCGGCGTTACCGGATTGGCGACTTCGTCCGGGCAATCGGCGCAGTTTATTGCGTTGAACAACATTTTACAAGTGGGCGACAACTTTGTCAGCACTTCGCATCTCTATGGCGGAACATACAATCAGTTTAAGTCGCAGTTTAAACGCTTGGGTATCGAAGTTCGTTTTACTCCGAATGACGAGCCGAAAGAGTTCGAAAAACTGATTGATGAGCATACGAAAGCGATTTATTTGGAAACTATCGGTAATCCCGGATTAAACATACCTGATTTTGACGCTATTGCCGAAGTTGCTAAAAAAAACGATATTCCGCTGATTGTCGATAACACACTCGGAGCAGGCGGTTTTCTTTTCCGTCCGATAGAACACGGGGCGGCGGTAGTAGTCGAATCGGCTACCAAATGGATTGGCGGACATGGCACATCACTCGGAGGAATCATTGTGGACAGCGGGAAATTTAACTGGGGTAACGGAAAATTTCCTGCATTTACCGAGCCGTCTGACAGTTATCATGGCCTTGTTTTCTGGGATGTTTTCGGTACAAACGGAGCTTTCAGTAATATCGCTTTCAATATTCGCGCACGTGTAGAAGGACTTCGCGACTGGGGAAACACTATCAGCCCGTTTAATTCGTTCCTGCTGGTACAGGGTCTTGAAACACTGTCTCTCCGGTTGGAGCGTCATATACAAAACACACAGGCGCTTGCCGAATGGCTCGAAAAGCATCCGAAGGTCGAATATGTAAATTATCCGGGCTTGAAAAGCAGCAAATATTATGAATTGGCAAAGAAATATTTTCCAAAAGGCGCAGGCGCAGTGCTGACATTCAAAGTCAAAGGCGACGCCAATAATGCCGACAAGTTGATTGACAACGTGAAATTGTTGAGCCACCTGGCAAATGTAGGCGATGCAAAATCTTTGATAATTCACCCTGCCGCTACTACGCATGAACAACTCTCGCTCGAGGAACAAAAAGCGACAGGGATTGAACCGGGATTATTGCGGGTATCTGTTGGAATCGAAAATATTGAGGATATTAAGGAAGATTTGGCGCAAGCTTTGGAAAAATTGTAAACAAGAAAAAAGAGGCTTTGAATAATGACAAAAAAAATGTAACTTGCGCTTGTTTATTTTTTTATAAAAAATTATTCGATTACCATGAAACACATGACCAAAATTTATTTTACAATCATGGCGGGAATATGTATCCTCGCCGCCTGCCAGCCGAAACAACCGGCTTATTTGGATACGCACCTCAGTTTTGAAGAACGTGCTGCCGACCTGGTTTCACGTATGACCCTCGAAGAAAAGGTCGGACAGTTGAGATATATCGCTCCTGCTATCGACCGGCTTGGCGTGCCGGCGTACAATTGGTGGAACGAATGTCTGCACGGAGTCGCCCGTTCGGGCTTAGCCACGGTTTTCCCGCAAGCCATAGGTATGGCGGCAATGTGGGATGACCAGACAATGTTCGACATCGCCACGGTCATATCTGACGAGGCGCGAGCCAAGCACCATGAGTATATATCGCGTGACAAACGCCTTATCTATCAGGGATTGACTTTTTGGTCGCCTAATATCAACATCTTCCGCGACCCGCGTTGGGGACGGGGCATGGAGACGTATGGCGAAGACCCGTATCTGACCGGCGAGTTGGCTGTCGGGTTTATCAAAGGCTTGCAGGGCGACGACCCACGGTATTTCAAAACAATCGCCACCTCCAAACATTTCGCCGTGCATAGCGGACCGGAATCAACCCGGCACTCATTCGACGTGCGCCCAAGCGAATACGACCTGCATACAACCTATCTGCCGCACTTCAAAAAAACGGTGGAAAAAGCCGACGTCTACTCCGTGATGTGTGCCTATCAGCGACTCAACGGCAAACCGTGCTGCGGTAGCGAGTACCTGTCGAATCTGCTACGCAACGAATGGGGTTTTACGGGGTATATCGTTTCCGATTGCTGGGCTATCATGGATTTTTATGAAGACTATGGTCATCGCGTTGTCGAAACCCAACCCGAAGCCGCCGCTATGGCGGTAAAAGCCGGAACCGACCTCAATTGCGGCGTCTCGTATCCTTTCTTGGTGGAAGCGGTAGAAAAAGGGTTGATCACCGAAGCCGAAATTGACGTATCCGTCCGCCGTATAATGGTCGCCCGTATGAAACTGGGACAATTCGACCCACCTGAAATGGTTCCATATACCAAAATACCTTACAGTGTGGTTGATTCAAAGGCGCATCAAGAATTGGCGCTGGAAGCAGCGCGTAAATCCATTGTGCTGCTGAAAAACGAGAATAACTTCTTGCCTTTCCGCAAAGATGTGAAGCGTGTGGCTGTGATCGGCTCCAATGCCGACGATTTGGAAGCGCTGCTGGGCAACTACACAGGTATCCCATCGAATCCCAAGACACCGTTGCAGGGCATCCGCGAAAAACTGCCTCATGCCGAAGTCCTTTTCGCCGAAGGGTGTAAGCTGGCGACAAAACAGCCTTACCTGCGCCCTGTTCCCGCCGAATATTTCTTTACCGACGCCTCAAAGAAAGAACCGGGCTTGAAAGCCGAATATTTCAACAATAATCAGTGGGAAGGAGAGCCGCTCCACACACGTATTGACCCGAACATCGACTTTATCTGGTGGACTACTCCTCCGTTCAAAGAGATGAAATATGATCAATTTTCGGTCAAATGGTCAGGTGTGCTGGTTGCTCCCGTATCGGGCGAATATGCTATCGGCGGAGAAGGATTTTATGGCTTCAAGCTTTATTTGGACGATAAAAAGTTGATTGATTGGAATAGCGAACACAATCCGCATAAGCAATACGAATTTGTGCAGTTGGAAGCCGGCAAATCGTATCCCGTCCGTCTCGAATATTTCCAGAACAACATCGAATATGCCTGCATGCAACTGCTGTGGGATATGCCGAAGCCTAATCTCGAAAAGGAGGCTATCGACCTTGCCAAGTCATCGGATTTGGTGATTCTCTGCATGGGGCTTAGTCCGTTGCTCGAAGGCGAGGAGATGAAAGTCAAAGTGGACGGCTTCGACGGCGGCGACCGCGTGGACATCAAACTGCCCGCTATACAAACGGAATTGATCCGCAAGATACATGCGCTCGGTAAGCCAACAGTATTGGTACTGCTCAACGGAAGCGCCTTGGCTTTCAACTGGGAAGCAGAAAACTTGCCGGCAATTATCAATGCTTGGTATCCCGGACAAGCCGGCGGTACAGCTATTGCCGACGTGATTTTCGGCGACTACAATCCGGCGGGGCGTCTGCCTGTTACTTTTTATAAGTCAATCGACCAGATATCCCCATTCGACGAGTATGACATGACGGGCAAGACTTACCGTTATTTCGAAGGTACGCCGTTGTATGAATTTGGCTATGGGCTGAGTTACACCACTTTTGCCTATGAAATGGTGAAAACGCCTGAAACCGTCGCATCCGGAACGCCGGCGGAAATATCCGTCAAAGTGACCAATACAGGGAAACGCGACGGCGACGAAGTTGTTCAACTTTACGTATCACTTCCGTCGGGACAACACCGCGTTCCTATCCGTTCGCTCGAAGGCTTCAAGCGAATACACCTGAAAGCCGGCGAAACAAAAACCGTCAGTTTCACGCTTCAGCCGGAACAGATGCAGACATTTGCCGAAAACAACTGCTTCGTTACGCCAAAAGGCGAGATGTTGGTCTCGGTAGGCGGCAAGCAACCGGATGCGAAAGCATTGGTTTCGCAGCAGGTGGTACAGGCGAGGGTAAAAATTGGGGAGTGAGGATTCTGCAGCTATTGACGGAGTGACTTCAAGTCCATAGCTGCAATTATTATCACACTATTTTTTCCATTATGCAAACTTCAAATGGTAAATGCTCGAACGTCTTTACGGAACACTCTACATAACCTTGTTTACCATACCAGCTTTTCAGAATGGTATTGGAATTGATAAGTCCAATGGAAATACATTTTCCTCCGAGTTCCACTATTCTGTTTGATACAAAATCCATTAACCGTCTTCCGATTCCCAGGTGTCTGCAATCGGGAGCAACGGCTAATTTTTCGATATAGAATGTGTGGGGTGTACTTAATGACTTCTCAATGGCAATAAATCCAACAATTTTTCCATTATCCGTGTATGTATAAAATTCTCTGTTTTCAATCAACTGCGCTTTTAGTTCATCACTTGTTATGAATGCGTTATTGGTTGGACTGTTCTCTTTTGTCAAGCCGAATTCTTTTGCCACGGTGGCAAAGGATTCATTTAATAGTTTTGCCAGTACGACAAAATCATTTTGCTTCGTAACTTGTTGAATCATTTTGACTGGGTATAATATTTGTTGTCTATTTTACAAATGTTTACTACTATATCCCCGCCAGTTTCCGTATATTTTCCATTATCTCCACCGCCAATGCATCCGCCTCTTTTTGCGAAGACGCTTCGGCATAGATACGAATAATCGGCTCCGTATTTGATTTACGTAAATGCACCCATTTCGTTGGAAAATCAATTTTTACACCGTCAATATCATTGACCTCTTCATTTTTGTACTTCATTTTTATTTCCAATAAAATGAGGTCTACATCAATTTCCGGCGTAAGTTGGATTTTATTTTTGGAAATATAATATTCGGGATATTTTTTGCGTAATTCCGACGTTTTGACTTTTTCTTTTGCCAATAACGAAAGAAAAAGAGCGATTCCCACCAGAGCGTCCCGCCCATAGTGGCTTGCAGGGTAAATCACGCCTCCGTTCCCTTCCCCGCCAATGACGGCAGAGGTCTCTTTCATCTTCGTTACGACATTTACTTCGCCTACTGCCGCAGCAGTATAAGTTCCCCCGTGCAGGCGGGTGACGTCGCGCAATGCCCGCGTTGAACTTAAATTGGAAACCGTATTACCCGGCGTGTGGCTCAGCACATAGTCGGCTACGGATACCAGCGTATATTCTTCCCCAAACATAGAGCCGTCTTCGCAAACGATTGCCAATCTGTCTACATCCGGGTCGACCACGAATCCGACATCCGCTTTTTTTGTTTGTACCAATTTTGATATTTCCGTTAAATGTTCGGGAAGAGGTTCCGGGTTGTGCGGGAATTGTCCGTTTGGCTCGCAGTAAAGCTTCAGCACATTTTTTACGCCTAATTTTTCGAGCAATTCGGGCAAAATAATGCCTCCGACGGAATTTACACAGTCGATAGCCACGGTAAAATTCGCTTTACGGATAGCATCGACATCGACCAATTGGAGGTTCAACACATCCTGTATATGTATTTGGTTGTAATCATCTTTTTTCGTGACAGTTCCGAGATCGTCGACATCGGCAAAAACAAAGTCTTCCTTCTCTGCTATTTCCAGCATCTCTTTGCCGTCTTGGTCGCTCAGGAATTCGCCTTTTTCGTTCAGCAGTTTCAATGCGTTCCACTGTTTCGGGTTGTGGCTGGCGGTGAGGATGATTCCACCCGAAGCCTTTTCTTTTTTTACGGCAATTTCGGTAGTAGGAGTAGTGGCAAGTCCGATATTTACTACGTTCATTCCCAATCCGATGAGCGTTCCCGTCACCAGGCTGTCTACCATTTGTCCCGAAATACGGGCGTCGCGTCCGACGACGATTGTTTTGCTTTGAACCGGACTGTTCTTCTTTATCCAGGAACCATAAGCCGCAGTAAATTTTACGACATCCAACGGGCTAAGTCCTTCGCCGGCTTTGCCTCCGATTGTTCCGCGTATGCCCGAAATTGATTTGATAAGCGTCATGTTACGTTTTTTTAGTAAATCTCCATTAAAATATTGTGGGCAAAATTAACAAAAAGGAGCATTTATACGCATAAGAAATATGAAAATTTAATCTCTTCTGCGCTGTTTTACTTTTATTTATAAGTTATCTTTGTAAAAAATTTCTCTTAGCGTAAAATGAGCTTGAATAAAAATTCCGTTTTTATACTTATTTTTGTTTTGGCGACGGCGTTTCTATCGTCTTGCGCATCGACCAAGTTTGTTCCGGAAGGAAGTCACCTGTTGAATAAAGTAGAGATCAAGGTAGACGAAAAGGGACAGAGCGGAAAGGACTTATCCCGTTTTTTACGTCAGGAACCCAATTTTAAAGTCTTCGGTCTTTACCGGTTATACCTGTCCATTTATAATCTTTCGGGAAGGGATTCGACCAAGTGGCGAAACAAGACGCTTCGGTTGATAGGGGAAAAGCCGGTCGTCTACGATCCGTTTCAAACGTACCGTTCGGAGCGGGAGCTGCAAAAGTATATGCAGACAAAAGGCTATATCAATGCAGAAGTAGGCTCGAAAGCAGAATTCAAAAAGAAAAAGGCGAAAGTCACCTACACCGTAACGGCAAACGAACCTTACAGGGTTCGCAACATCACCTACAATTTTTCCATTGATGCCGCCATTGATTCGCTCATGCAGGAGCGGGGGTTGAGGAATACCCGACTGGAAAAAGGAATGCTTTTTGACACGGATGTGTTAAACAGAGAGCGGGAAAGAATTACTCAATTTCTCAGGAGACAAGGCTATTACTATTTCAGCAAGGAGTATCTCTCTTACACGGCAGACAGTTCCCTGCGCAATCATCAGGTAGACATTACATTGAATTTGAAACCCTTTGAATATACTCTTCCCGACGGTAGTATAGAGGAAGGCAAACATGAAAAATACACCATTCGCAGGGTCAATGTTTATGCGTTGAAAGACAGCCGGTCGAATGTGAATACGCCTTTTGTAACTTTCGATACGATCAGGCACAAACCAACGCTTTATATCTTTTTTGACAAAAAAAAGCCATTACTGCGACCGTGGGTTATTGAAGACGAGTTGCGCATTTTCCCCGGTCAGCCATATAACGAGCTTGCTGTGGATAGAACCTATTCGCGGTTCAACGCATTGGGAATTATTCGTTCGACAAATATCCAGTTCAACGATCTAAAGGATGGGCAGAATCAGTTGGATTGCTCGATTACCTTAGCGCCAACGCGACCTCATTCGTTTTCGTTCGACCTGGAATGGACAAACTCGTGGGGAGACCTTGGTTTTGGGACGAATGTGGGTTATCAGCATAGAAACATATTCAGGGGATCCGAATTGTTGAGCGTGAAACTCAGGTATGCTCAGGAAGCCTATTCGGGATTTACCGACATTTTGCAAAAACACACACGGGATGTAGGTGTAGAGACGAGCTTGAATTTTCCCCGTTTTATGTTTCCTTTTCTTAGCAAAACGTTCAAACAGAGAATCAATGCACAGACGGAATTCAGGGTTTCGTACAACTACCAGGTCCGTCCCAATACGTTCGAGCGGACACTCGTAACGATGGGTACGAGGTACATCTGGAACATGCGCCGTTATTATCGCTATACCTTTGATGTCTTCGATTTGAATTATGTGAATATCAGTACTAGTCCTTCTTTCGACGCCCGGTACAGCGCCCCTAAATATTCTGTTTTAAGATACAGTTATTCCGATCACTTTATTTTGAATACGGGGCTTACGCTGATGTATGACGACCAGTTGAATACACAAAGACCAAACAAGACATATTATCGTGTTTCCGTCGAAACCGCAGGTAACCTGCTTTATGGGGTCAGCCATTTAATTAATAGTCAAAAAAATGATAATGGTTTTTTTGAAATAGGAAATATCCCCTACTCGCAGTATGCAAAAGGGGAGTTGGACTATTCGTACAACCGGTATATTGACAAAAAGAACCGGATCGTGTATCACGGCGGGTTCGGTATCGCCTATCCTTACGGAAACGCCCAGATCGTTCCTTTCGAAAAACGGTTTTTCGGCGGTGGGGCTAACGGCGTCCGCGGTTGGGCGGTCCGCACATTAGGTCCGGGAAATTTTGCGCATCAAAATGAGTATGATTTTGTTCAACAATCCGGCGATATCAAACTGACTACGAATATCGAATACCGCTCTAAACTTTTCTGGAAAATGGAATTAGCCGCCTTTATAGATGCCGGAAACATTTGGACAATAAAGGATTATCAGTCTCAACCCGGCGGGTATTTCAAATTAAATACGTTTTACGAGCAAATCGCATTGGCTTATGGGCTGGGACTCCGGTTTGACTTTACCTATTTCCTGATTCGTTTCGACATGGGGGTCAAAGCATTCGACCCGTCGAAAGAGGGTTCGAAACGCTGGCGGTTCAACGGGCTGAACTGGTCGGATGATTTTGCGTTCCATTTTGCGATAGGGTATCCGTTCTGATGGTTTCGGGCGAATAACGTAGAAATTTTTTTGCAATAAAATGAAAATATAATTATCTTTGCGCTCTCAAATAAGGATGGTCGGGTAGCTCAGTTGGATAGAGCAACAGCCTTCTAAGCTGTGGGTCAAGGGTTCGAATCCCTTCCTGATCACTTTTTAACAGAACTCTGCATAAGGGTTCTGTTTTTTTGTTAATAAAATCTTGCTCAAATAAAATTTTTTATTAAAAATCAATTAGTTATATGAAATTTTATTTTAACGAAGGAATTATAATAGAATTATTTTAATGGGCTTTTTAGGCGAAATGTGTTCCAAATTTGCGACCACCTGCAAAGAAAATTGCGACCACTTCTTAAGGCTGTAATTTATTAATATTTAATTCATTACAGTGTATGAGATTTAAAGAAAATTTTTTGGTAAGACCAAGTAAAGCATCAAAATCAGGCTTGGTAAATGTGGAATGTTGTATTACAATTGACGGAAAAAGATTGTACCAAAGGCTACCAAGACAAATTAAACCCTCCGATTGGGATAATAAAAGAAACGAAGTAAAAGGGAAAAGTGATGAAGTTGCTGAAATTAATAACTTTATCCAACTTTACAAACGAAATCTTTATTCTATTCACTCTAAAATAATAGAGTTGAATTTGCCGTATAATACTGAAACATTTAAAAACGGTTTAAATGGCGAATTGGAAAATCAGAGGAATAAAACGTTGGTAACTTTACATGAAGAGTTCAACAAAGAATATCTAATCCTGAAAGAAAGTAATCAAATCACAGGAACAACCTATCAAAGATATATTAAAACACTTGATTACTTAAAGGATTATTTAAAATCAAAATATGATAAAACTGATATACTATTATTGAATGTAAATAAAAGTTTCATTGAAGGTTTTTATTTCTATTTATGTGGAATAAAGAACTTGCAAAATAATTCAGCTCTTAACTATATGAAAAAATTTAAGAGAGTAATTAGTCTTGCCTTTGACAATGGAATTATTCAAAAAAATCCATTTGCCAATTATGTTTTTCATATTGACAATGTAAATATCAATTTTCTTACCATTGAAGAAATAAAAACAATTTACAATAAAAAATTCACCAATGAAAGATTAGATAAAATCAAAAATATTTTCATTTTCTCTTGTTTCACGGGGATGGCTTATATTGACTGCAAAACATTTGATTACAACCAACATGTAACAAGGGATGAACAAGGCAATGAATTTATTGTAAAAAAGAGAGAAAAGACAGACGTGTTGGCTACCATTCCATTATTACCTATTCCAAAAGAAATATTGCAGAAATATAACTATAAGTTACCTGTCCCAACTAATCAAAAAGTTAATGAATACTTGAAAGAAATTGGAGCAATATGTAATATTGATAAAGAGTTGCATTTCCACCTCGCACGCCATTCCTTCGCTTCTGCTGTAACATTAAATAATGGTGTTCAATTAACAAGTGTATCAAAAATGATGGGACACAGTGATGTTAAAATGACACAACGGTACGCAAAAGTATTAAACAGTACATTGGTATCGGATGCTAAGAATATCATAGAAAAAATAAACTTTTAAGTAACCTAAAAATAAAAAAGTTGGAAATTAATAATATTTCCAACTTTTTAAAACCAATATTTCAAACATCTAATCGAAAGTCTGTTGTATCAGATGCAGTAAATATTAATTTTAACTGTCAATATTTTGGCTCTCAGCATCTTGGTTCTCAGTATCTTGGATAATAGCATCTTGGTTCTCAGCATCTTGGGTAATAGTATTTTTGGCAATAGCTTTTCTTATCAATAATTTTTGTATAAAATGGTCTAATCTATGATGCAAATAAACAAGAATAGCCCCAACTAAAACCATTATAAAAAACATGTATATAAGATGATGCCCCGTTATATGCCCAATAAAAGGATGAATAAGTAAGAGTACATATTCATATAAAAGAAGTGTTGCCAAAAGTCCCATATAAGATATAAGTATTCGGCTTCTTTTGCTAATGTTTTTTCTCATAATGAACAATGAGACAAAAAACAAAATAATAAATATGAAAATTAGTAAATAGCGCATTGTGTTTTGCTCCTCTTCTTCCCTCTTCTTTTTTATTTCTTCTTCTATTTTCCTTTTTTCATAATCTCTTAATTCTTTTCCTACCAAAGCCTTTTCTGTCTCTTGTAATATTAAATCATTGTTTATATCGTCTTTAGCGTCAGCATAAATTGTGAGATATTTTATTACACTATCCTTATCATTTTTATATATGTTTTTTAATAGTGAACTTGATGCAATGATATTATTATAATTTTTATATTCGATACTACTGTTTATTCCTAAATTTAAATAATAAATACAACTATCAATCTCATTTTTCTTGTAGTATAATCTCCCTATATTGCTATAAACTTCACCTAAATTGTCATAATCTTCAGCAATCAATAATTTACTTATTGCCTTTTTATAATAACAAAGAGCCACATTCAAACTATCTTTCTTAAAGTATATTTCACCCAAATTTTGAATGGCAATTCCTTCTAATTGATTTTTTTCAGGAAATCTATCTTCCAGAAAATCTCCAGACAAAGATTCAGCCTTCTTATAGGCTTTTTCTCCATAATCCAACGCTTCTTTCAATTGATTACTTTCAATGTAACAAGCAGATATTGATATTAAAGATATAGTAATATTGAAATCTGATTCTTCATCCTTTATAGTGTCATATGATTTAAGAAAATATTCCAAAGCCTTTTCATAATATCGACGGTTTTGATATATAAGACCTATATTATGATTAGCAACACATACATTCATTTTGTCTCCAATAAACTCACTAATTTTTTCTACTTGTTCATATGCGTCTATGGCTAAAGGATATTTGTGTTGACTGCCATAAATAATACCTATCCAATTCCAGCTTTTAATTTGACCTTCGCAATAACTTAATTTTTCAGATTGTTCTAAAGCCTTTTTAGCAAAATAAAGCGCAGTGTCTTTGTTGTTTCTATGATATTTTAATGCCTGGTCAAGATTTTTCAATATTATGACAGTATCTCCTCCTATTTCTCTTTTAGGTTTACATTGCATTTTCTCTTTTGCAATTATGTTTAAAGGAATAAATATAATTGCCATCAATAATAATATCTTTCTCATACTTTCTAATTATAAAATTACTGAATTGAATACAAAAAACCTACTTCTCTCATCTATACAATTTACTATGAAGACACATTTCGCCTAAAAAGCCCATTAAAATAATTCTATTATAATTCCTTCGTTAAAATAAAATTTTATATAACTAAACGCCCGTAAGACAATTCGATTGTTTTACGGGCGTTGTTATAAAAAATTTATCACTTCACCACCAACCGCTTGCGGTAGATGTAAATGCCGTAGATGCCTAAGAGGAAAACCAAAAAGAATGTGGCACCGGTGAGAGGCGTAGCGGGAAGCCAAGTGTCACAACCCTCTTCATAGTACATGAAATATCCACTGGTGTTGGGCACGGATTCAAAACACACTGCCGGTCCACCTGTATCGTAATTGCATATTTCTTGGGTTGTTGGGGTACCCGGGTTTAGCGGGTCGCCGGACTCATATATCTCTACAAAAATACCACACTGCTGCGACCACGCGCTTGTTACCATTAATGATAATATCAAAACCAAGACAACCCTCTTTATAGCCTTTATATTTTTCATTTTATAAACACTTTTTTAGTTGATACTGTTTGATTTGTAACTACTGTAACAATATAGGTTGAAGTTGATGGCAACGCAGGGCTTGTGAATGATGTCCCCTGCAATCCTGAGGCAGAGAGTACCATGCGTCCGGCTACATCGTATATGGTTACTGAATGCAGTTGTTCACCTGTTGTTTTTACAATAATGTTGTTTGCGCTCCCGTAAACAAAAATTGTTTCCTTCGCTTGCGTTTCGGCAATGGAGGTTCCGTCACCGTCGGTGCTTCGGCGTTCAAATACTAAATACAGGCGGTCTTCGATGTTATCTTCGGTTGCCTTTTCGATGTTAAAGACAGCTTGATCAAAGAGCGAAGTGTAGGTGTCGGTCTCCTTGTCGAAGAGGTAAACATTATCGGCTGAGTAGAAACTGTTGGCTCCCGAAATTTCGAGTTTCAATGCTCCGGTCTTTTTCGTGCGTATAGTTACAGGGATAAAGAGACCGTTCAGGGATTCGGCGCTTATGCGGTTAATGTCGCATGCGCGGTGTCCTGCCATTGTATAGATGTCGATCGGCGACTCGGCGGTAAAGATCGTTAGAGCATCTTCGCCGTGCAGGTACGAATTGGAAGCGTCGGGCTCAGCTACTACGTAAGCGTTGGAGAGTATGCCGTCGATCGTGGCTTGCAGATTAAGTTTGTCGGTGCTGACGGTGCTGCTGCGCAATGGATCGGTGGAAGAAACGATAGACATCGTACTTGCATTAAAGGTTAAATTTACAGGACTGCCTCCACTTTCCAGATATTCTTCTGATAATTGAACAAGGAAAGATTGCAGCGGAGGTATTGTAATTAGTCCATCCGAAGAGTATTCGAACCCGCTATGCCTTTGTGAAAGGGTTGTTATTTTTGCGCTGTTAGCAGCATGGAATGCAGTCAAATCCAGATGCGACATATATGGATTACCAATCCAAATATAACCATCCTCATCTACGTCGGTGAAGCTAATCGGAATATTAAAGTCTCCTGAAGTAGGTTCGTGCAGGAACGCATTTCCTGTCAACTGAATCTTCAGTTTAGCTGTTGCCAACTCTGTACTGTCAGGCACATTTACCCTTGGTGGGAATCCTGTAGCCCTCAATGAGTAAACAGAAGACATTGCGATGGCTCCGCCTGCGTCAAATCCTTCTCCAAGCGTAGTAACCAGTCCCGACCAGCTCGCGGTAGCGTTATTTATTTCAAGCTTGCGATAAGTTGTATTGATTATAGCTTTTGTGTTGACACCGAGAGGATTTGTACAAGAATAATCCTGCGGATTAAAGCTGCCTACCGTTTGCCCTGCAAGTACCGGCGAGAGCAAGTACCATCTGTTTTGGTCTAACTCCAAGTCCACTGTGATAGCGCCGGTGTTATTCAAATAGTGTATTCCACCGATAGAGGCATTCTTCAGGAAATGGATTGTGTTGCAATAAACCGGGTTGGTGAGATTTGGCAAATGTGCCGCTGCCGATATATAGACGTTATCGCATGAAGACGGTATGAGTTCTCCGGTGTTTGCGGTTGTCGTTTGGGTCGCCACGTCAGTTAATACTTCCCAATTGAGATAATCACCCCAATTGGAGTTGTTAGCACCGCCTGTCCATAACAAATCATAAGAGCCTCCAAGAGTAACAGAAATAGCAGAAGAAGTTGCATCATTTCCATTCTTATCGGTAACTTTTACCGTATAGTTTGCAGTTGCCTCCAATTGATCGGTTATTTCGAGAATAGCAGGATCTGAAGATGAATTTGGATATGGCACACCCCCTTTATACCATTCATAAGTAAATGGTCCCGAACCGTTAGCTACTGCTGTTAATGTTACAAAACAATTTTCTTCGGATTTTCGCAATATGACGGCTGGCGGACAGATTGGGGCAATAGTAACGTCATCAATAGCGACCCTTGCTTGGGCGTCATAAGACATACGAACAAGCATTCCTGCTTTCAAATCAGAACCTCTTACTTCTTTTCTCCATGTTGTCCAAGTAGAGCGATTACCATCCCAAGCAGAATAATTTAGTCTTGTCCCAAGGGATTGGCGGACAGGTGTTAATGACAGAACATCGATAGTTCCTTCCACCCAAGCACTACTATTGCTTCCGGCATGACGAACTATCATTGAAATTTCATATTTTGCGTCATCGTCTATACTTGCTCGTATAGCTTCCGGAGCTCGTATAGTAAGTATATCTCCGGCAGGTTCATTTGCAACTAGAAAAGCATTA
>Ga0123353_10001270_pt1 | contig 30918 bp, 29 predicted proteins | sample TergutLab28metaG_3_FD_92763 | JGI IMG/M metagenome (GOLD analysis project Ga0123353, IMG submission 92763) | Labiotermes labralis P3 segment gut microbial communities from Petit-Saut dam, French Guiana - Lab288 P3 | ecosystem: Host-associated > Arthropoda: Insects > Digestive system > Gut ...
ATATCGGTCTAATATTGCTTCAATAAACTGAGGCGAAAACTGTCCGTTCCAAGCAAATAAATTCGAACGTTTTTTATCATCAATATCCAAGAGCGACTGCATAATTTCGCGCTTGTCTATTTGTATCGTACTATATGAAACAGAAGCTGATGTGTTTATCATTTGAATCTCCCCGTAATGATATAGTTTTCATATATAGAAACTGTTAGTAGTAAAATGCGTTGTCTTGTATAGAGTTATTTTTCAATACGTTTTTCTATCTCCATTACATCAGATATATCGCAATCAAGAGCCTTACAAATTTTAAACATACTTTCCATTGATACTGCTTCGCCCTTACCCATTTTTGCCAATACATTGAAGCTAATTCCAGCCGCTTCTTTCAATGCAGTGCGGTTCATTTTCTTATCTATAAGCAATTTCCATAATTTATCATAGTTTACAGCCATATAGTGCCACCTCGCAAGAAAATACATCAGTCTACGCAATATATAGTATCATAAAATAAAACGATAATCAAGATAATCTTTTGTGAACGTGAGAAATTCTAATGTATAATGCTTGCGGGGGTTACGTCAAGGATAACCCCCACAGTTCTGTATGCTACTCCCACTCGATACCCACATCCTTAATCTAAACAATTTTGTTTAGAGGGTTTAGCTCGTGGTATTTACATTGCTTATATTATCCATAGCACAAGGGCTATCCGATTTTTGTTGCCATATTGTTGCCGGGGATTAAGTCAAGAAAACACTTTATCAAGGAACTCTTTCCATGAATCGGTTACATTATTCCAACTCTCCGACCAATTTGTTTTCACATGGCAAAACGCTTTATATGGTTTGTCGTTTGCAGGCGGTTCATACCCCAACAGCGTTTCGACACATTTATCGGCAACATGACATTTATTTGAATCTCCCACAGCCGTTAATATCGGTACATTAAACGCTTCTGCTTTCTCGACACCAGTATCTTTGTCATGAATAACCGAAACATCCATGTTCAAAATTTTAAGATATTTTACTAATGGTATAATTGATGCTTTGCCTCTCGCTCGGATGACGTGCCATTTATCTTGTATTGCTTTGCGCTTTTCACCATCCATTCGTTTAATACTTTCTTGTACCAGTAAATATTCAGTATCACCTTCTACGACGAGTATCTTTTTGGCGAAGAACACTTTAACCACCTCATCGTCAAACCGCATTAGCATTTTCATGTAATCTTTTTCTTGTTCTTGCAGTAGCTTCAGCGCATCAGACACATTAAATGGTTGCGAATCGATATGATAAATTTCATATCCTTCTTCACTTATGACAACCGTATCCTCACGAATCGTCAAATTGTTTAAGATTTGACATGGCTTTTGAGATAAATCAATCATGTAAGTCGAATGGGTGGTGCATATTATCTGATTGTTTTCTTTCTCAGCAAGTCCATATACGGTATCTCTCATTTTATGAGCGGCATGTGGATGCAAATACAATTCTGGTTCTTCAAACCCAATAATCAACGGTCGAACATATTCATTTTTTTGCAACTTTATCATATCTCGTGAACTTTTGTACCTAAGCAACGCAAAAACAGCCGAACGTATAACTCCAGTCCCCTGATAATCTACCGGCGTTTTAACATTGCTTGTCATTTCAATGTTAAACGTAGGTTTAATAGCTTTATTTGGGTCATTCAAACTTGCGGTCGCTATAATTTTTGTGTTAGGAAAGACATCCCCCAATATACCATCAATTTCTGAAATCATTTTGCCGACATCCTTGTTGGCATCACTTGGGTCTAATTCTGCGGCAAGGAGATTTAGGTAGTGCTGCGCTTGTTTATAATTTTCCGATTCTTCACGAACTTCTTCGAACAGTTCGTTCAAGGTTTGTATAAAAGCGCCCTTGTCGCCATCTAATTCTGTTTTCTCATGTTGAGCCGGGATTAAAATATATTTCGGTAGTTTGCTTAACACGTTTCCGGGTATGCCTCCGGGGTTAGTGAACCATTCATCGCTTTTAGGATTAAAATCATACAAGTCATCAAGTTCACTTATTTTTTTCTTGTCCGTCACTGTCAGCGCTTTTGTAACATCAGCGTTGGCAAATGTTGGTATCAGTTCCCCAATATCGAGTCCCTTTTCTTTGTAATCCGATATAGTCTTACAATCTTTATATTCGTTTTTAAGTATTCGCTCCTGTTGTCGCATTTGTACTTCTACATCTTTTCCCAATTCAAATACCTTTCTCAGCGTAAACATCTTGCCCGTTTCTTCGTTATCAGGTGTGACTTCGTAATCAAAAATGCGACCTTTGAATCCTCTCCATGTAGAAGCCTCTGTCGGCACATTTCTAAATTCAGCTTCTAAAATTATCTTCCCTGCGTATCTTTTATTTTCGTTATTCTGAAAGACAGCATAATAATCTGTGTCTTCAAGTTTCTTTTTATCTGACAACAGAAATTCAATAGCTTTCAACACAGAGCTTTTTCCTACATTGTTGACACCTATCAAAAATGTCGCATCACTAAACATAAATTCAGCATTGTAAATTCGACGAAAGCCCTCAATTTTAAGTTTGTGTAATTTCATCCATTTCACACCTTCCGTTATTGTATGTGTTTAATTTAAGCAATTATCTACACTTCGAAAAGAACAGTCAATCGTCGCGCTATTCTCATAACCACCGGGACACAGACCGTATTGCCCAGTTGTTTGTATGCTTCTTTTCGCGGAATGTCAGAAAAATCATACTCCTTCGGAAACCCTTGCAAAGCCAAGCAATCACGCAATGTCAACTTGCGTATTCCGTGAGCATCCCGCACAAGCGGCACACGGTCGGGATATGTTCCCATATTGGCTTTGAGTGTCGGGCATATTTCCCATGCTCGTTTTGCCACTCCGCTGTCGTCTATGCGATAAATGGCGTTATTATTAGTCATTCGTGCATTGAGGTTGTTATAATAGCGGTTCGGCGGGCGATAATAATGTTCATCATCAACCACCACCCTGCGGTCTACAATATCGTTTATTGTTTTCGTCAACGGCACTTCATCGGGAAATGAAAATCGGTCGAGTTTTTCATGGTCAAGGAATGCAGCGATGAAAATCCTGTCCCGATATTGCGGTATGTTAGCGTGAGTATGCGCACCTTGCACAGAATATTTTACAACATAACCCCTTTCAGCAAGCGTGTTATATATCGTGATGAACGTCCGTCCGTTGTCGTGTTCAACAAGATTTTTCACATTTTCCAAAAACACGATTTCCGGCTTGACGGTATCAATCACACGCAATATTTCATAATACATTGTTCCTCGCGGGTCAGCAAAGCCTTGTTGACTACCCATCACAGAGAACGGTTGACACGGAAATCCCGCCGTGAGAATATCGAAATTGGGTATCTTGTCTAAGTTGACTTTTCTAATATCACCTTCCACCAAGAACGATGACCCGAAGTTATGGCGATATGTTTGGCAAGCGTAACGGTCGTATTCATTTGCCCAAACTATTTCTGCTCCTGCTTGCTTAAAGGCAAGGCAAATGCCGCCAATGCCCGCAAACATACTCCCGACACGCAATACATTACCTCCTGCCAAATTCACTATGACGAATCAAAATCGCTTGCTCTATTTCATCAACCACCGCATCCAATTCCTTTTTTATTCGCTTACCCCAAAACCGCAATACGACGTATCCTTCTGATTCAAGCTGTGCCGTTACTTCCCGGTCGCGCTCCATGTTGCGTTCTATCTTTGGAATCCAAAAGTCTTGTCGGCTCTTGAAGTCCTTCTTGCGACGCTCCCAATCGTGACCGTGCCAAAATTCCGAATCACAAAACACAGCTATTTTTTCTTTGGTGAATACGATGTCGGGCTTGCCCGTAATCTTTGTGTAATTTTTCCTGTACCTATACCCCTTGTGATACAACGCACGGCGTAAAGTAACTTCAATTTGCGAATCCTTATTTTTTACCGCTTGCATATTACGACGGCGTTGCTCAGGTGTGTGCTTGTCCATTAACTGAAACGGATTTGTAGATTTAACTTGATGAAGATTTTACCGCCGCTCTCATAAAGTGTACAAAAGCCATGCCTTGAAGAACTACCCTTTTCAAGCTGCGTATTCTTCAAGAGGTAGCCACGAAAAGCATCGCGGTTATAAATGTGATACGCCAATACATCACCGTCTGTCTTAACAATGATATACCCACCCGACGCTTCATCCGTGCCGTCCCATGCTGTAGCGGGCTTCATTCCAAGCGCAATGGCACAAAGCAAGTCTTTTATTTTGTGTTTGTAAAACTCCATATTGCATGATAATGGGTTTACTTGGCTAACATAATCTGTCAACGCCATGCTGTCGGCGATGTTCTTCATGTAATAACCAATCAACATTTCCGCCACGATTACGGGCATTTGACTATCAATCATAGTTAGGTTATTGCTGAATGTGTTGTTTTCCATTTCAACGAATGACAATTTACCGCCATTGTCGGCAATAGCCGTCATACGGTTAATCAATTTGTTTTTCGTTTCAATGGCGTTGATTTCGGCAATCACACTTGGATTTAAGCCGGTTACTTCATATATAAAGTTTGTTGTCCTTCCGGCGTTTAATAATGTCGGAGGACTGCCAAGTTCGCTTTTGATGCTGAAGCCGACAACATTTCTATACCCTGTATGCACATCGTGTATTTGTACACTGATGTCGGATTTATCGGCAGACGGTGTTTTCAGTTTCGTCATGAAAATTTTACGGATAAACGCCTCTGTCTTTGCCACTTCAAAAGCACTTGTCCCGGTTGCGATTTTGCCAAATAAATGCTTGGCTTCTTCGTCAAATACAGTTGCCGGCAAACACAACACTTGTTCATCGTTAAGATAAATACGCACCTCGGCTTTGTCAGCATCGGGGTGATATTCGTATGGAGTGCCGCGCGTTTCTTCTCTGATTATTTTGAGTATGGGAAAGAACATATCGCCGATGCGGTTGAGTTGTTCATCAGCGGCGAATAATTTGCCGTCGGCAAGTAATCGTAAAAATGCGTATGTTTCCGACCATTCCCCTTTATTTCCTGTTATTGGCATTATTCAACCGCTCCTTTTTCGTGTTTGTCGAGTGTTACTTTTACTTGTTCTGCGATTGCTTTGATTACAGGCACTGATACCGAATTACCAAACTGCTTGTATAAATGAACATCCGCAACAGGCAACGCGAAGCTATCGGGGTATCCCTGTAACCTTGCCCATTCGCGCGGTGTCATTTTGCGTATACCCTCTGTATTTATTGTGCCTTTTATTTTTGTAGTCGGAGTAAGGTTGGTTTGTCGCATATCAATCAACAAATTGCGCTCTCTGCCCATGCCGCCACAAACAATAGCACCCGCAATGTCGTCCCAGTCACGGATTTCAAAGCCGAAGCCGTTGCCTTTTGATTCATGTCGCGCCCTGTGTTGACGGAGCGTTTCTACATACACATCGCTAAGGTAATATTTCGCCGGCACCGGATTTTCTTCAATTATATCGCGGATACGTTTGCTTGAATCGGTTGGCAAAGGAAAATGAAAATCGGAGCTATCAATGTCGTTGCGGAACGCCACTATGTAAATGCGTTCCCTGTGTTGCGGTACGCCAAAATCTTTACTGTTGAGTACGCTTTCATGTACGGTATAGCCGAGTTCGGTGAGCGTTCCTTTAATGATGTCAAATGTGCGCCCTTTATCGTGAATGGTCAAACCTTTGACATTTTCACAAAAAATAACCGATGGTTTATGATGGGTGCATATCCGAACAACATCGAAAAATAAAGTTCCGCGCGACATACCTTTGTAGTCATCGTTGAACCCTTTTTTTGCGCCGGCAAGGCTAAAAGCCTGACAGGGAAATCCCGCCAAGCAAATATCAAATGCTGGTACATCTTTTTCATCTATTTGTGTTATGTCACCCGACACTTCAATGGAATCGGGATAATTTGCACGGTATGTTTCTTGCGCCTTCGCGTCCCATTCACTCGCGAAGACGGTTTCGACAGCATCGCCGAACGCTTCATCAAAACCGCGACGTATGCCACCAATGCCGGCGAACAGGTCTATTGTTTTATATCGTTTCATGACGACGACCCCTCCTTAACGGCTGAAACTTCCATAATATCACCAATATCACAGTTTAAAGCAGCACATATTTTTGTCATGGATTCCATTGAAACAGGTTCGTCTTTGCCCAGCTTGGCTATGACGTTCGTACTTATCCCCGCCAACTTGCGAAGTTCCGTTTTGTTTATGCGTTTATCAATAAGCAGTTTCCATAACTTGTTATAGCTGATACTCAACCCTAAAACCCCTTTCAACGGTGCTTTCTTTATATTATCATATTGCCCCTCAAATATCAAGATAATATTTCACATTCATGATATTTGTTCACCAACAGCAAAGCCACCACAAAATAATTTGCGGTGGCTTTGCTTTCGCATGCTGGTGTAGTGATGTAAAGTTCCTATTCAATCGCCAACCCCTTGCTCCGCTTTAATCGAACATGCTGACTATACAGATTGTTATAATTGTTCTCCCAACGCTTAGTTTCACTTTTTTGTTGGTTTAATTGTGAGATTGCTTCGCACTTTGCACTATGCTCTTGACCGTATAGTTTTTTGTATCTTTGGGTTTCACCATCAGCGACTTCCTGTTTCCGCTCGGCAGTTTCCTTTGCCTTGTTAGCGGCATCACGCTCCGCAACGGCGGCGTTCTTTTCTGTGATGGCAGTATCTCGGTCTGCCTTGAACTTCCTGATACTGGCGGCTGATGCGGCATTCTGCTGGGCTACCTTTAATACAGTCATGACTTGCTCGTTAGTCATGTTGGGAATTTCGATAATGGTGTGGGGCTTCTTGTTGCCGCCCCAACCTCGTGTTTCTTCACGCATACCGTCAATAACACGATTAACACGCTGTTCAGAAGCAATTGCACCCTCAATGCGGGGGCGAGTTTCCTCGGCAAGTTTTCGATTAAGTTCGCCTACCGCGGCGGCGGCCTGTGCCTCGGCTTCTACAATAAAGGCTTGCTTATGCTCTGCGATAAAATCATCACGGAGTTCGTCCTTAACCTCATCTGTAATTTCGTCCACAATATCAGGGTCGGTTTTCATTTCCTCTTTTGCTTCATCACGGATTTTTTTGTACTCGTCCGGCGTGAAAGTTTTGCCCCGCCCTTTGGTTTCCTCGGCTATTTCAAGTCCGTATTGTTGGCAAAGGCCCCTTAGAATTTTGCGCTCCTGTATACGCCACTCATTGATGGAGTTTTTGTTTTTACCAAAGCCCATTTGTTGCAACGCCACGGATTGGCTGTTGCGTACCGCCATTCCATTTTTATAATTATCGGCAATCGGCACATAATCAATATGAAGATGCGGCGTTTGTTCGTCAAGGTGAAGTACAGAATTAAATACATAGAAGTTTGGGTTACGCTCTTGAAAGCCCCTTGCGTATTCGTCTAAAATCTTGGCAGCAAGTTCTCCATCAGCAGAACCAACAGGGTTAGTTTTTCTATCCCCAATGCCGACAGCAATTTCATAAAACGATTTTTCTTTATTTGAAGAAGTTGCCACGGTATCTTTACTTGCGTTGCCGAAAAGGTGAGTGTAGTAATTTTCGATTTTCCTATCAGCACGTTTCTGCTTTTCATTGTATAATGTAAGAGCGTCACCGAAACATTTTCTATATGCGTCTGCCAAACTTTCTTTGGCGTAGTAAATATTATTTTGCGTTCGGCTTGGGTCAACATTTTTGTAAATGTGGATTCGGTTATTATGAGTTAATGAACCTCTGCCCCTTGCGTGTGAAATTCGTCTATTCGCCAATGGCGCGACCTCCTTTGGTTTTGATTTGGATTTAGATTTTAATGTGCCGCAGGCACATCAGCCGTCTGCAAGACCCCCCACCTTTGATACCATGCCGCTTGCGGTAGGGTGTCAAAGGTGATAAGGGGTTACTTTCGGAGAAAGTAACAAAGCCTACAAGCGTGGTAGCGAGTAGGCTTTGCGGGGTTTGCGTGCGGCTCTGCACGCTGGTTTGGATTTTGCGATTGTGCGGATTACGATTCCTCTTCATCATCGGAATAATCGTAATCATCATCTTCGTTCTCGTCGGTTTCAACGACAACGACGTTTGACTGATTTGTGCTTACGGCGTTTTCGTGATTGCTAATTGTGGCATTATCGGATTTATCCGCTTCGCTGATTCTTCGTTTCGCCCAATTCGAGAACGCCATATCATCAGAACCACTTTGGATGATTTCAAAGATTTTCAGCTTCACACCGTCAATGTTTTTGGCAACGGCGGTCAATTCTTTTTTTGCTTTGTCGAAAGCCACTTGCTTTTTATCCCTCGTCAGAATAAGTTTGTCTAATTTGATTTGCAATTTTTCGGCTTGCTCCCTTTTAGATTTTTCCATGTTGTAATTCCTCCATTTCGTTATGATTGAATTTAATTTCGTGTCGGGCGGTAAAAGTGGTAAAAGGGGTAAAACTATTCCCGCATATGACTTTTACCACTTCTGCCCCTTTTACCCCTTTGTGGTTACTCGTAATAAATTTGCGGATTGATAATAAAGTAATTACCTTTCGGTCTACCCATGCCTGTGTACGGAATTTCGATTTCCTTGATGATGTGATGCTCCACAAGCAGGGCAAGCGGTTGTGTCATTTCATCAACGGACTTAAATTTCTTGCATAGCTTCAGCAAGTCGCCTGTTGTGAAATTTTCGGGTTTGTGTCGTTTCAACCTTTCCAATATATAAGCGGCTTCGGTTTCTATCTCGCTCCCTGTGATGCTGTAACAAATGTGTGCATGTGCCAAAAAATATTTGCCGATTTCGATGGCGGCGGTCATGGTTTCTTCTGTGATGGCGTTCACGCTGTCAAAGGGGATATGCGCAAAGTCTTTGCCGTTTTTCGTTACGCCTTCAACCACATGAAGCAACCCTGCAATACGCAACACAGCCCCCTGTAGTTTGTTCGCCCAATCAGCCATGTGCGCCAAGTCGCCGTCTTTGCCCAGCCGTGGTTCTAATGTGTTGTGGAAATCTTCTAACATCACATCGGCTTCTTCGGATAGCGTGAGTATGCGAAGCTCCTGTTGCGAAATCCCCAACAGTTCATTGCATAATTTGTGATATGCTTGCTCCACCGCTTGCGGGATTGGCTCGGTGCGGTATCTGCGCTTGCCGACAATGGATTCGGGATAACTGTACAGAAAACGCGCTGTCAATCCTCTGCCTTTGAAAGTGTCGTTGCCTAAAACCTCTGTCAGCACTTTTGGCTGAATGAACAGCAACACCGATAAACACGGCTTTTCAAGTGTTTCGCGTGGTCTGCCTTTGCGGTCAACAAACATGGTATCGCCTGAATGTCCGAACAGGAAAATGTCTATGTTAGCAAACTGTGAGTACAGTCCACGCAGGGTGTCAAAGATACCACCCTCTGCGCTGAACAAGGCCATTTTACCGTTGTTGTCAGCGAGTAATGATGCTAACGCTTCGGGTGTAACATCACCGCAAAGCAAACGCAGAGGCTTGATTTCTTCATGTTGGGTGATTTCCGCTTGTTTGGCTTCCATATCTGCGTAGGTAGCGGTTGATTTTCCGTTGCTTTTCGCAACAGCATTTTTGATGGCTTCCAATTCCTTTTCCAGCACTTGCTTTACATTGATACTGTGCGCAATGTCCACCGCAAAGGCTTCATTGTGCTGTTTCTCATAAGCCTTCAACGGTTCTTCAAAATGAGCGCATATCGCTGATTTGCGTTCGCCGGGGCGGGCAATTTCCAATAGATATAAATTTAACGGCTCGGTGTAGCCTGTTTTGCCTTGCGCTCGGTACTTGCCCTGCACACAGGCAGACATTGTACCCAGCGATGCAACCGCCGCCATGTCAACGGGCGTTTGCGTGTGTTCAGCGACTGCCAACACGAAGTTTTGCAAGACTTCGGGTAAAAAATGCACGGGGAACGGGGGTGCTGTAACGGTTGATTTCAGAGTGATAGGAGCTTCCCAACCCTCTGATTTGGCTGTGTTGTCGCCATTTTCATTATTGACGGCAACCTCGTTTTTTGTTACAATTTCATTAGTAGTAATTTGCATTTTACCCTGCGAGCCGTTCTCCTCTGACAAAGACGGCTCGTTTCCATTTAAGGCGGCAATGTCACTAACAAGCTGCTCTGTCAACATTTGCGCCTTCTGCGTGTCGTTTAATACTTTCGGCAATGTTCATCATCTCCTTCCGATGCGTTTGATATAATGATATTTTTTCGTCATAGCTTGCGTTGTGCAAGCCGTCAAGCAAGTATTCGATGTAGTCCAGTTGGTGACAGGCTTCTACAAATAAGGGTTTTGCGGTGTCCAGTTCGTCGGGCGATTGCGGCGCGTACATAGTTTTCCAATCTTCCAGTAGGTGAAGATACTCGCACAGGAGCGAATACGCTTTATCCATATAGGCATCAAATGTGGTAGATAGCCCTTTGTACGCCTGTATTTGCGCCCGTTGTTCGGAAAACCGATTCATTTCTTCCTGTGATGGCATCTTTTCAAATAATCCCATGCCGTAGTCTGCATCCAGTTTTTTAGAGGCTTCTAATACGTCCAGCCCGAAGTATGCCATAACAAAGTCGATTGCCGACCCGCCGACCCCACACCCGAAGCAATGCCATGAATTGGTACTTGAATAGATAGTGAAGCTGGGTGATTTTTCGTTGTGGAGTGGGCATAAGGCTTTGTTGCCGCGCCGTACCTCTATACCGTAAAATGCCATCACATCAACAATTTTCAAGGTTTCCTTGATTGTGTTAAAGGCGTTTTCCAATCAATCACCGCCTACGTTGATGGTGTGTTGCTCGGCTCAGCTTTCAAGCCATCCAATATTTGTGCGATATATTGGATTAAATCGAGCAGCTCATCATTTTCACCGCTGACCGCTTCCAACCGTTGTAATTCATCCAATACGCTGACAAGCTGATTACGTAAAGCCTTGAACACACGAGGGTTGCCATTCACAACAACATCACGCTCCTGTATACGTTGCATAAAATAATCTTGTTTTGTTAATCCCGATAATGCCACTCGGCGGTCGAGGTCGGCATTTTCTTCGGGTGACATACGGAACGCTACGGCTAAACTGCGCCAACGCCCTTTGTGGTCATAAACCTTTGCTGACATTATGATTCGCCCCTTTCGATTTCCAGTTTTTGTGCCATTTCGGTTTGCTTGGTCGGGAACATATGAGCATAGCGAAAAGTGATGTCAATGCTCTCATGCCCCACACGGTCGGCAATGGCTACCGCCGAAAAACCCATATCGATTAGAAGCGATACATGGCTGTGACGAATATCGTGGACACGGATGCGCTTAATACCTTGCTCCTTGCTCCCCCTGTCCATTTCGTGGTGGAGGTAGCTTTTGGTTATCGGGAATATCCTGTCTGTCGGCTTGCAACCATACAATGAATGTATGTATTCCTGCATTTGCTGACAGAGGAAGTCCGGCATGGTTATAATGCGATTGCCTTTCGGCGTTTTGGGTTCGGTGACAATATCTTCCTTATCTATGCGTTGGTATGACTTACTAATGGTGACGCTGCTTTTAATGAAGTCAAAATCCGCTGGGGTGAGGGCAAGTAGTTCACCCATACGGATACCGCACCAGTACAGCATTTCAAACGCATAGAACGATACGGGCTTATCCATCATGGAATCGGCAAATTTCAAATACTCGTCCTTTGTCCAAAACAACATATCCTTTGCTTCCTTTTTACCGATGCTCCCCGCTTTGGCGGCGGGATTGTTCCGCAAGTCATAAAATCGCACAGCATGGTTGAAGATTGCGCTGACTTGGTTGTGTAAGGTTTTGAGGTATGTTGCCGAAAGCGGCTTGCCGTCCTTGCCCTGTAAATTCATCATTTCATTTTGCCATTGGATAATGTCTTTGGCGGCAATATCGCTCATGCGCTTCTTGCCGAAGTACGGCATGATTTTGGTGTTGATGATGTGTTCCTTTGTCTGCCATGTGTTTTTGCGTAACCGTGTTTTCATGTCACGGCTGTATAGTTCAAAAAACGCTTCAAACGTCATATTCAAATCGGATTGCGCTTTTTGTAACTGCTCACGCTCCCACGCAAGAGCTTCACGCTTGGTGGCGAAACCACGTTTGCTACTTTGCTTTTGCTCGCCAGTCCAATCTGTAAGACGGTAAACGACACGCCATGTATTCGAGCTGGATTCTTTGTAAACTGCCATGCTTTCACTTCCTCTCTTTGATTTTTTGTTCGTTGTAGCAAGTTTTTTCGATGAAATACTGTTTGCTGACCCTGCCGGAAATTGTTAGGTAGCCCATTTCTTTAAGCTCGGCATTGAGCTTCTGGACGAGTTTGTATGCGTATGATTTTGATACGCTTAAAACTTGCGCAACCTCGTCAACACGCATAAAAGCGTTATTTTCCATTGATTTCCTCCTTATGATTTTGGATTTCGGACTTGCCGCAGGCTCCGCTCCTGCGTCCTTTGGATGCCCATACCAAAGGTTTCGTGTCGGGAGTATTTTCTGAATCGCCACCCGATTTGCCCGGGCGATACACACCATTACCGTGATGTGCGACGGTGAGGCTTAACATATTTGTTTAATAGTATACTAAGCATATATGTTTATGTCAAGTGGTTTTCGGAAAAATATTTAACTTATTTGTTTAATTTATCTTGATTATCCTAAACATATATGTTATACTGGTAAAAAGTACATCCATAAGACAATTTAAGGACGGTGACAACAATGGCTATTGGTGAACGCATTAGATATATCCGCAATCTTCGCAACATGACCCAAAAATGGTTGGGCATGGCAATCGGCTTTGACGAAAAGACCGCCGATGTACGCATGGCGCAGTATGAAACAGGTACACGCACCCCAAAAGAAAAATTGGTTGGTGATATTGCGACCGCTTTGGAAGTAAGCCCTCGTGCGCTTGATTTGCCTGAAATTGATAGCTATGTGGGGCTGGCGCATACGCTCTTTGCGTTGGAGGATTTGTACGGGCTTCGGATTGGTGAGATTGATGGCGAAGTCTGCCTGCGACTGGATAAGTTCAAGGGAACGACCTACCTCTCTATGTTTGATATTTTCCGCGCATGGAACGAGCAAGCGACCAAACTCAAAAACGGCGAGATAACCGAGGACGAGTACAACCAATGGCGGTATAAATATCCCGAATTTGATACCGTCCAAAGACGAGCCAAAATCCCCTCCCAAGAGTTGAGTGATTTCATCGTAGAGAACCTTAACGAAGAAAAATAATTCCCCACAGTGAAAAGAAGCAAAGAAAAAAGAGTTAACCGGCGTTAAAACCAGTTAGCTCTTTTCATATGGATTTATAAGCAATGTTGCCAAAATGTTGCCACGGCGGTTATCGACAGGTTACAAACCCCGTAAATTCAACATTCTTTACGCCAGTTTGTTTACTCCCACTCTATAGTCCCGCAGGGCTTATCTGTAATATCATAAACCACGCGGCAAACCTCAGGCACTTCCTCCGTCAACCGCTTCGAAAGCCTTACCAACACTTCATGCGGCACTTTAAACCACTCCGCCGTCCTCGCGTCAACCGAACTTACCGCACGTACGGCGATGACTTCTCCGTACATGCGCTTGCCGTCCCTTACACCTACCGAACGCAAACCCGTCAGCACGGCAAAATACTGCCATATCCCCAAGTCCGCTAACGTATCGGTTACGATATAATCCGCACGGCGCAGGATATCCAGCCTTTCGCGGGTGACCTCGCCCAAACAGCGCACCGCCAACCCCGGCCCCGGGAAGGGTTGGCGGTAAATCATCGCCTCCGGCATACCCAGCGCCAACCCCACGGCGCGCACCTCATCCTTGCAAAGGGTGCGCAAAGGTTCAACCAACTCCGTAAAATCCATCGTTTCGGGCAAACCACCCACATTATGGTGGCTCTTCACCAAAGTAGCCGCCGCGCTTTCCTCCACATCAGGCAAAATCGTGCCCTGCACCAAACATTCGATTTTACCCAGCTTTTTCGCTCCCTCTTCAAACACCCGCACAAATGCTTCGCCGATAATCTTCCGCTTCCGCTCAGGCTCCGTAACGCCCGTCAGCTTGTCCAAAAAATAATCCTCCGCATCCGCACGCACAAACGGAATCCCGAATTTGCCGCCGAACAATCCCTCAACCTCACGCGACTCATTCAACCGCATCAAACCCGTATCCACATAAACGCAAGTCAAACAACCCGGCACAGCCCTATGCACTAAAGCTGCCGCCACAGAAGAATCCACCCCGCCGGATAACCCGCACAAAGCCTTCTTACTTCCGATTTGCGCTTGCAATTCCCGCGAGGTCTTTTCAATAAACGCCAAAGTATCCATTTTTTATCTTTCCTTTAAATAATAATAAACACAATGGTAACCAAGGGGCGGGGAGCGGAGGGGTTCCAACGACCGCCTTCGCCTTCAAGGGAGTGGAACCCCTCCGCTCCCCGCCCCGAAGTTTATACATTACATTTCAACTCAATGTTCAATCGAATAATTCGGCGATTCCTTAGTAATATGAATATCATGCGGATGATTTTCCTTAAGTCCCGCCATCGTAATCTTCATAAACTCCGCCTTAGTTTGCAATTCCTCAATGTTCTTGCAGCCACAATACCCCATACCGGCCTTCAACCCCCCCATAAACTGGAAGATCGTATCCGAAGCCGAACCCTTGTAAGCGGTGCGCCCCTCCACACCCTCGGGTACAGCCTTTTGCGCGTGTTCCTGAAAATACCGATCCTTCGATCCTTGCTCCATGGCGGCAAGTGAACCCATGCCGCGGTACACCTTATATTTGCGCCCTTGGTACAGCTCTGTCGCGCCTGGACTTTCGTCACAACCCGCGAAAATATTACCCATCATGCAAACATTCGCGCCCGCGGCCAAAGCCTTTGTTACCTCGCCGGAATAACGGATGCCGCCGTCGGCGATAATCGGGATGCCGTGGGGTTTGGCGGCGTCGGCGCAATCCAATATGGCCGTCACCTGCGGCACGCCGATGCCCGCGATGACGCGTGTGGTGCAAATCGAACCGGGGCCGATGCCGACCTTTACCGCATCCGCGCCCGCCTCGATTAAAGCAAGCGTAGCTTCCGTCGTCGCCACGTTACCCGCGATGAGTTGCAAATCGGGGTACGCCTTCTTAATTTCGCGCACGCAATTAAGCACCGTCAGCGAATGCCCGTGAGCGGAATCCACGACGATGACGTCCACGCCGGCCTTTACCAGCGCGTCCACGCGTTTCATGAATTGGTCGTTGGTGCCGATAGCCGCGCCGACTAACAACCGTCCGCGCGAATCCTTGGCGGAATGGGGGTATTGGATGGACTTTTGTATGTCCTTAATCGTGATTAAACCTTTAAGGTTGCCGTTTTCGTCCACCAGCGGCAGCTTTTCTATTTTTTGCTTGACTAAGATATGCTTGGCTTCTTCCAAGGTGATGCCCTCGGGGGCGGTGACGAGGTTTTCCTTGGTCATGATCTCGTAGATTTTTTTCGTGTGGTCGGTTTCGAAGCGCATGTCGCGGTTGGTCAAGATGCCCACCAACTTGCCGTGCTCGGTGATCGGCACGCCGGAGATCTTGTATTTCGCCATCAATTCTTCCGCTTCATATATATAATGGTTGGGCGAAAGCGCAAACGGGTCGGTGATGACACCGTGCTCGGAACGTTTTACCTTGTCCACCTCGCCCGTTTGATTTTCGATGGACATATTCTTGTGGATGATACCGATGCCGCCCTGTCGGGAAACGGCGATCGCCATCTTTGATTCGGTCACCGTATCCATCCCCGCCGACATTATGGGGATATTTAACTTTATCTTTCGGGTAAGATACGTGGAGACTTCCACTTCGCGGGGGATAATCTCGGAATACGCGGGGACGAGCAGTACATCGTCAAACGTCAAACCTTCACGGAAAATCCTATGCATTACAACCACTCCTTATTTTTTATGTAACATTAATGAAATAATACCAAACATACGCTATAATAACCACATTATTGTAATGGAGGGGAAATATTATGCGTAAAACGAAGATCTTGGCCACCTTGGGCCCTGCAAGCAACGACGTTGAAATAATTAAACAAATGATTCGCTCGGGTATGGATGCCGCTCGCGTCAACTTTTCGCACGGGACATACGAATCGCACGCCGTATTGATCGGCAGGCTGAAGGAAGCGCGCGAAGCGATGGATAAACACATCCCCCTCATATTGGATACCAAAGGCCCCGAAATCCGTATCAAGACCTTCGACACGGATAAGGTGTACCTGGAGCAAGGCGCGGAATTTACGCTCACCACGCGGGACATTGAAGGCAACCAAAACATCGTGTCAATCACCTACCCCGATTTACCCAACGACCTGCAGGTAGGCAGCCGCGTGATGATCGACGACGGTTTAATTGAGATGAAAGTGACGGCGATTACCGGCACGGACATCAAATGCGTGCTGATCAACTCGGGCTTCTTGGGTGCGCGCAAGGGGGTCAACATACCCGACGCGCATATCAACCTGCCTTCGCTGGCGGAACGCGACATCGAGGACATCAAATTCGGGATCAAGCATGGTTTTGACTATGTAGCCGCGTCCTTCGTACGCTCGCCCAACGATGTGGTTAATATCCGTAAGGTGCTGGAGGAAAACGGCGGCGGCAACATCAAGATCATAGCTAAAATCGAAAACCGCGAAGGCGTGGATAATTTGGAAGGCATCCTAAGCGCGGCCGACGGCATCATGGTGGCACGGGGCGATATGGGTATCGAGCTGCCCCCGGAGGAAGTCCCCATTGTGCAAAAGGACATGATCCATCGGTGCAATGTTATCGGCAAACCCGTTATCACCGCCACGCATATGTTGGAATCCATGACCGCCAACCCCCGCCCCACACGTGCCGAAGCCAATGACGTGGCAAATGCCATCTACGACGGCACGGATGTTCTTATGCTCTCCGGCGAAACAGCCGGCGGCAAATACCCCGTGGAATCCGTCGCCATGATGGCGCGTATCGCGGAGAAAGCCGAAAAACACATCGATTATTCCGAAAAATACGTGAACCTGCATCAAAATATCAATAAAAATATCACCAACGCGATCAGTTATGCCGCGGTGGCAACGGCGTCCGATTTGAATGCGGCTTGCATCGTGGCGATTACGGACACGGGCTTCGCGGCGCGTATGGTTTCGCGTTGCCGTCCCAACTTCCCCGTGCTGGCGATCACCGCCGACAAAACGGTCTGCCGCCAATTGAACCTGACTTGGGGTACGATGCCCATGCTTTCGGAAAATCCCTTCGAAGGTGACAACGAAGTATTCGACGTAGCCGAGGAAATCGCCCTCAAATCCGGCTTGGTTAAAACGGGACAAACGATTATCGCACTCGCGGGTGTTCCCATCGGCGTCGCGGGCACGACCAATACGTTAAAGGTTCGTACCGTGGGCAACGTGTTGGCTAAGGGCTTAGGCAACAAACGCGGCGTAAGGCTGGGTATCGCCCGCGTATTCTCCGACCCGGAAAGCAAGGACCAACCCTATTTCGAACAGGGCGATATTATTATCTGCACCCACACCACGGACAACATGATGGAATATATCAAAAAAGCGGGCGCGATCGTCATCGGCTCGTGGGAAAACTTGGACCTGAGCCATGCCGAGACGGTGGCGAAGGCGTTGGATATCCCCATGCTTAACGTAAAGGTGCGTGTGGTGGACTTCGTAAACCCCGGTTCGCCCGTGACCGTAAATACCGATGAAGGCTTGCTGATCAACGGGTTTGTTAAATGATTTATGATAACGGTGAAATAAAGCCGGAAAAAATCGTCGCGGATAAGTGGCTGCGTTTAATTTACGATGATGCTTGCGGTGCAAAAGCGCCGCAAGCACCGTCCTCCTTGGCGCGCCTGACGAGCCGAAAAACATTGAGCCGTTTATACGGCGCATACTGTAACACACGGCATTCGGCGCGTTTAATCGGCAGGTTTATAACGGATAATAACATCGACATGGCGGGCTGTGCGGGTGAATACCGCAATTTCGCGGAATTTTTTTCACGGGAGAAGAAAGGGATCGTTTTCCCCAAGGAACCGCATGTATTGGGTTCGCCTTGTGAGGGTATGGTATCCGCATACGATGCCATCAACCCCGAAAAAGCAGTCGCCGCGAAGGGTATGGAATATTCCTTGGCGGAATTGTTCGGCGATGCGGAAATGGCGGAAGTTTACCGCGGCGGCTCATGCCTGCGTATACGCCTAACCCCGGCCAACTACCACCGTATGCATTTCTTCGATTGCGGTGAGGTGACGGACGTCGAATGCATCGACGGCGATTTGTATTCGGTTAACCCGCTGGCCGTGGCACGTATCGCGAAGTTGTATTGCCAAAACAAACGCGTGCGTATAAATATATCAACGCGAAACTTCGGCGACGCGGTTATCGTGGAGGTGGGCGCGACCTTTGTGGGGAGCATCGTGCACCGTTTCCTTGTGGGGGACAACGCGAGACGCGGACGGCAGGCCGCTTATTTCCTGCCCGGCGGCTCGCTCGTATTGGTATATTTCAAAAAAGATAGGGTAAGGTTGGATACGGATATAATCGAACGTACGGCAAAGGGTATCGAAACGAAAACGCATATCGGCGCGGCCGTGGGTAAATCATATACAGGTTAAGCACTACATAGTTGGGAGCTGTTGTATGATAAAAAAATATTTTCCGGTATTAAACCATGTTAATCTCCCCGGCGTTATCACCACGCTGGGTTTGATGATGGGCGCGGTAACTGCTTATTTTCTCCTCCATGGGGAGCTTAGGTGGGCGATATTGTGCCTTTTCTTTTGCGGGGTATTCGATTTGGCGGACGGGCTCGTCGCATCGCGGCTTGGGAAGGTAACGGATTTCGGGCGGCAGTTGGATTCGCTGGTGGACTTCTTCACTTGCTGCATCATGCCTGTCATCATCGTTTACCGTTTCTTTTTTGATAATCTGTTTATTATCATCGCTATGGGATTCTATGCCATGTGCGGCCTTTGGCGGCTGGCGTATTACAATATCCAACCTCCGCCCACCGACCCCGCCGCGAAACGGTACTTTACGGGGTTGCCCGTACCGGGTGCGATGATGGGCGTTACGATGGTATTTTGGATGGTATTACGATTCGAATTGCCCGAATGGATCTTGGCGGTTACATTCCTCGGTATCGGTTTCTTAATGATTTCGTTCGTCAAGCTGCGCAAGTACGGCTTGTGGCAGCAAATCCTGTGGTTGGTCGGGGTCGCGTTTGTGGCGTACGTAATCATGTCGGGAAGTTAAACCATGGCGCAAACCCTATCCAACCAGCAAGTACCGCGAACCGCTCTTATGGAACGGATTGACGGTTTTGCGGGTAAACGGTTTATTTACATACACGCACCCGCGGGCTTCGGTAAGACGGTCGCCTCGCTTTTATGGCTGGAACACAGGGAATCCCTTGCAGATATAACGAAAACCCAAATCAACCTGGATACATACGACGATAAGACCGCTGAATTTTGTAAGCGGTTTATTTTAGCGTTGTCGCATTTGCAACCGGGTAACGCCGCTCTTCGGGAGCTCGCGGCGCGGCCCGTCTTTGATTCCGCCCCCATCGAATTCGTACTGCACGCGGTGGGTATCCTAACCGCGACAAACGTACAGCACATACTCGTGCTCGACGACCTCCACGTGATCAAAAACGAGGAAATCCTTAACCTGCTGCCGGTTTTATTAAAGCGGCTTAACGAACGGTTTATCGTTTTACTGCTGAGTCGAACGGAGCCGCCGGACAGTTTTTCGGAAATGATCGCCAAGGACGAAATGGCGATCATCGACGCCGAATACTTGCAATTTTCCGGTGACGAAATCAAGTCCCTGTTCGAAAAAAACAAGAAACGAATCACCAACCGCCAAGCGGAGGAAATTTTGGATTCCACGGGGGGTTGGGCTATCGGCATCCGCTCGCTTTTATTATCGGATGACGAAGCATACCCGACGAAGTTGACGGGGCGTTACCTTGAAAATTTCCTTAAAACCCACGTATGGGAAAAATGGGACGCAAAAGTGAAGGACTTTATGATGCTCGTATCGGTCGTGGAGGAATTGACGCCCGGGCTGTGCGATAAGTTGATCTCGGGCGATAAATCGTTGAAAAACGTTTCCGGCGCGCAAATGCTTTCGGATTTAATACGTGAAAACGCCTTCCTGCGGGCGGTTGGGGACGATGTGTATAAGTTCCATGACTTGTTCCGCGATTTTTTGTTGAATATCCTTGAGCAAAAAGGGAGATTGCTAATCCAGTACAACAAAGCGGGAAAATATTTTTACGATAACAAGGATTACTTCCGTGCCGTACAATATTACCTGCGCGCCAAAAACGACGACGGCGCGGCGTTATCCATATACCACATGTATGACCACAATTCCCCCTACGCCGCTGTGGAGGAAACGTTAAAAACCGTACGCCTGACGCTTAATGACCGGATTATCGACAAACACCCCTTCCTGATTGAGGTACAGGCGTGGAGCGCGTTTGTGGAGGGGCACGCGGACGAGTTCGAATACCACTTGGATAAATATTACCGATTGTTGCCCAAGATTATTTTACAAACGCCGCGTTCGTTTATCACGTCCATGCTGCTGCGTTGCACCGATTACCGCGTAGAGTTTAAGAAAGTCGTCAAAATGCTGCGTTTGGTCCCCTTTAAGGGGATCGTAAAGGCGTTTACGCCAAGCATTACCCAAGGGATCCCTTACTTCCATCGTTCGTGCAGGGACTTTTCGGATATTTCGAATGACATGGAAGGGATAATCGCGTTGGCGGACAAGAGCATCGGCATCGTTATCGGTGAAGAGTATCCCGTCATCAAGGAATGTATATTCGCCGGGATATGCTACGAAAAAGGGATGATAACCGAAGCGCGGGAACATGCGATGGCGGCTTACGGAAACATCCGCCAAAACCATTCGCCGGAGATAAGACTGTGCGCCATGAGTATCCTTACCGCTGCCTTGTTCGCGGACGGGCAAACCGAAGCCTCGGAAAAGATGTTCGGCAATATCGAGCAAATGATCATACGCGAGGGTGCGTTCCATTTGAACATGAACCTGCGTGCGTTGCAATATTTTACCAAGTTGATCAACGGCGACAAAACCGCGGCGAAGGAATGGCTCTCCCTTTACGGCAAGGACACGCAGGATTACCTCCCCCTGTATAAGATACCCCAGCATTACACGACCGCCCGTGCTTTTATCGTATCCGGCGACAACGACGCGGCGATCCTCTTCCTCATGAAAATACTTCGTTTCGCGGAACGTTACCATCGCCCCTTGGACATCATCGAAACGAATATCCTGCTCGCCGTCGCATACCGGCAAAAAGGGCGCAGCAGCCTCGGCATCGCGTCGGAACATTTGGAAAAAGCGGTGACGGTGGCTTACCGATACAAATACACGCAGCAATTCACCGTCGAAGGTTCGGAACTGACCGCCATGCTCCACAAAATGCAGAAACGCGCCCAACAGGGTTTTTATTCAGAAAGGATACCCGCCGACTTTATTAAGATCCTATATATCAATGCCGTCACCGGGTCCAAGCGCACCAAAGGCTTGACGGGCGGACGCACCCCCGAAAACCTCAGCTTTACCTCCAAACAAAGGGAAGTCATGCGCCTCATGTGCGAAGGCAACAACCGTAACGAAATCGGGGCAAAAATGGGGATCAAACCCTACGGCATCAAATCGCATATCTCGTTGATTTACGGGAAATTAAACGTAGTGAACAGCATCGAAGCGGTGATGAAAATCAAAGAATTGGGAATATTGACGGATGAACGAAATGAAGGGAGAAAGCAAACATGAAATTCCCCGTATTAAAAGGTGCCGGTTACGCCCTTATCCAAGCCAATGATATGGTACTGCACCAAGGATCGACCCAAACGAATGAACGGCACCTTGCGCCGGGCAGCGATTACCTGACGGATTTGCTCAAGCACTTCCGTACGTTCGAAGCGGCGGTCAACTACCCCCCTAACCAAGTGTATATAGGAAACCTCCCGCCAAAGGCGTTAAATGATATCCCGCGGCCATGGTATGAAATAAAACCCGGAGAGGGTAATTCCCCCGATTGCGCCGTAAACGAAGCGCAGGGGCGTATCGGCAAACACGGCGAAATCATGCCGCAGGACGAGTTCCTCGGTTTGGTGAAAATCGTGGATGCGTTTGATTTGGTTTTGCTGGAGGAACGCTTCGCGCGGGACGTTGCGGATAAATTAAAATCACACCCGGCAATCGGCGGTTGGAAATCCCTTGAAAAATTAACCAAAAACCCCGTAGACGCAATGACCGTCGCCGAACAAACGGAAAACCACGGCGCGGAGCCGATGTATCACGAAAACGTGCTGGTCGGCTGTGTGAAAAAAGCCCACGCCTTCGACGCCGCGTTGACGTCGCACGTTATGTTTGAAAATTTAATAAGCAAAGCCTCCGCGGCATTTGCGTTGGCCCTTTTATTGCAAAAAACCGGGCTTGACCCGTCGTCGGTGGATTATGTCATCGAATGCTCCGAGGAAGCCTGCGGCGATATGAACCAACGCGGCGGCGGCAACTTCGCCAAAGCGATCGGTGAGGTAAACGGCTTGGTAAACGCCACGGGGTCGGACACACGGGGTTTTTGCGCCGCGCCCGTACACGCGTTGGTGGAAGCGGCCGCGCTCGTGCAAAGCGGTATATATAAAAACGTGGTCGTGGTCGCGGGCGGCTCGGTGGCGAAGCTGGGTATGAACGCCAAGGACCATGTAAAAAAAGGCTTGCCCGTATTGGAAGACGTATTGGGCGCGTTCGCGGCTCATATCGGCGAGGACGACGGCACGTCCCCCATATTCCGTACGGATATCGTAGGCCGCCACACCATCGGCAGCGGGGCCTCCCCCCAAGCCGTAACACAAGCCATCGTCGCCGATCCGCTGGACCGCGCGGGCTTAAAAATCGGCGACATTGATACCTTCTCCGTAGAAATGCAAAATCCCGAAGTGACCGAACCCGCCGGCGCGGGCGACGTACCCAAGGCTAATTATAAAATGATCGCCGCACTCGGCGTCATGCGTAAGGAATTCGAACGCACCGAACTCAACGACGTGGTGGAACGCATCGCCATGCCGGGCTTCGCGCCCACACAGGGGCATATCCCGTCGGGCGTACCCTTCCTGGCCCATTGCAAGGATAGGATGCTGGCAGGGGAATTAAACCGCGCCATGATCGTCGGCAAGGGGAGCTTGTTCCTAGGGAGGCTGACGAACCTGTTTGACGGCGTTTCCTTTGTGCTGGAAAGAAACGACGGTAAATACTTTAATAAATCCGACGCTCCCGCGCGTAATATTATCCGCGTCGGCCTTACCCTGCCGGGCAGCGAACACGGTGAGGACGAAGTCCGCCTCGGTGCGCAATCGGTGACGGACGAAGGTATCGAGGTCGTCCTCATCGAAGGAGCGGACGAAAAAGAAGCGCACGCCAAAATGGAAGCGATGTTAAAAAACGGCGAAATCCAAGCCGCCGTTACCATGCATTATAATTTCCCCATCGGCGTAAGCACCGTGGGCCGTGCGATAACACCCGCCCGCGGCAGGAAATCGTTCATCGCCACCACGACGGGTACGTCCGACACGCGGCGCGACACGGCGTTATTAAAGAATACAATCGCGGCGATCGCAACGGCGAAAGCGTGCGGTATTCCCCACCCCACCGTCGGCATCCTAAACATCGAAGGCGCAAATACGCTGGCACGTAACTTAAAAACCCTGCGCGATAACGGCTACGATATCCGATTTACCGAAAGCGCGAGGGCTGACGGGGGTATCGTCATGCGCGGCAACGACCTGTTGCAAGGTACGCCCGACATCATGGTGATGGACAGCCTGACGGGCAATGTCGTGATGAAGATGCTTTCCGCGTTCCATACCGGCGGCAGCTACGAAGCCGTCGGCGACGGCTACGGCCCGGGCGTGGGTGAGGGTTACGATAAAATCATCAATATTATTTCCCGTACCTCGGGTGCGCCTGTTATAACCGGCGCGATCGCCTATGCTGCCGCGTGCGCGAAGGGTAACCTCATCCAAAGGGTACGCGACGAGTTCGCCGCCGCGAAAAAGGCGGGAGCGGGCAACCCGCGGAGTGCGCCCGGGAATGAAGCGAATGAATGCGCGGAGGGAAGCTGTATTCCACCGGCTGTCGCGTGTCCGGCTGTTGCGCCCCCGGCGGAGAAAGTCGTCACTACCGAAATCCCCGGCATCGAAATCCTTTCGCTGGAGGATGCTGTGCAGGAATTATGGAAAAATAATATCTACGCCACCGGCGGTATGGGATGTACCGGGCCGATTGTGCTGGTGGCTCCCGAGGACGAAGAAGCTGCGCGGGGTGTGTTGAAAGCAGGGAGCTTTTTATAGAATATAACGAGGAATTTTATTAGCGGATTGTTATTTTATGGCTCCAACCGGGCGGCGGCGCGGGGGAAGGTGACGCGCGCTGAACAAAATCGCGTGACAATCGGCTCCGTACGCGAAGTGGTTGCGTCGGTTGACAAGCACCCGACGCCAACCACGTAACGCGCCCGTTCGCCGATTGTCACGCGATTTTGTAGGCGCGCTTACACCTCCCCCCACACCGCCGCCCCATATGTGTCGGGGAAAGATAAGGCTGACAAAAATAATACGATATAGAATATCCTCTTATATTTGGATGAACAAAACCCGCAGATATGCTATAGTTGAAACAAAACATTGTAATGAGAATTTGTTTTAGGTAGGAGAATGAATATGGAATATATTCGCCAATCAATTGTCGGAGACAAACTGGCTGACATCTTTAATATACCGTCGGCATTACGCAAAAAAAAAGCGGAAATAATTATCTTATTTTCGGATGACCATGTTGACGCAATTCCAATAATTAATAAGCGTCCTATTGGGTTTGCTAAGGGAGCAGAAGTGCCTGACAGCTTTTTTGAGCCGTTACCCGAGGAGGAATTGCAATTATGGGGGTTATAAACTATTTGCTTGATACACATACATTTCTTTGGGCGGTACGAGGAAGTAAAAACTTAAGTGATACAGCCGTAAAAATCATAGAAGATACCAACATTAAAATTTTTATTTCGGCTGTAAGTGCTTACGAAATAATGAACAAACATCGCATAGGCAAATTACCTGAGTTTGATGATATCGCTAAAAATTATTTTAATTTTGTGAAAAAATTGGGTATTGATTCGTTACCTATAAGCGAGCAACATGCGTATTTTGCAGGTGAATTAAAATGGTCACACAGAGATCCATTTGATAGATTACTGGCAGCACAAGCCATGTCTGACAACTTAACATTAATAACAAACGATCTGGTATTTAAAGATCTTCCATGGATAAAAACATTTTGGTGAAATAATGAAGGCATGAAGTAATATAGACATAACACGAAGAAACAACCTGGCACTTTTACATGAAAAATACACCCTATTTATACGTTGTCATGCTATAGTTTCACTGTGAGCTTGCGTAAAAATTTATATCAGGCACGGAAAGGATAATACATAAAATGAAAAAAATGATCAGTTTTATTCTAACGATAATAATATTGTTTGCTTTTACGGCTTGCAATAATAATGATACCGTAAACGTAAGCGGAACACCCGCAACACCGCCGACCCAAGCACTTGCCCCTTCGGAAGCGACCCCCATCCCCGCGCCGACCACCCCCGAGCCAACGGCAGAACCCACCCCCACACCCGAACCCACCCCTACGCCCGAGCCAACACCCACACCCGAACCAACAACAACGCCTGAACCAACTACAACACCCGAACCCACGGCAACGCCCGAGCCGACCCCCACACCCACGCCAACACCCGAACCGACTACAACCCCCGATCCAACACCCACGCCCGAACCAACGTCAACGCCTGAACCAACCCCAACACCTACGCCGACACCCGAACCAACCCCTGCACCCACACCAACGCCCGCGCCAACCCCTACGTCAACACCCACGCCGACACAGCCACCGACCCAACCACAAACCGAATTAGAGTGGGTTTCAATAGAACGCATACCCGCAGTTAATCCGTCAAACGACCTTATCACAACAGGGCAGTTTTTCAAACTTCTTGCATTATCTTTAACTTTTACTGCTGTTCCCGAAACTAATGATTTTGTAGAATATTTGCATTATGGAAGAATTATGAGTAACCAAGTAGGTTTGCTTGAAGAAGCGTACTTAACAGAAGAAGGATTAAATACACCTATTACAAGAGTTGAAATGACTGTTATACTCGGTTATTTTAATAGAAGGTTCCATAGAGACCGCGCAAATGAATTTACCACAAGTTACCCTATTAACAGTTCTATAACCGACTTTGGCAATTTAAGTTCTTTCGATAAAAGAGATATTTCATACTGTGTAAATTATGAGTTAATGGACGTTATAAACGGACGATTCAGACCACACGAGGGGGTTACGGAAGAACAAGCACGAATATTTATTAATAATGCGCTTACTAAATAACAAAAATAGAACTTGTACCCCAATTTACACCACACCCCGCACCAAAACCCAAACAACCCCCAATAACACAAGACATGCAAACCACCATTACCTATTAGCCCCTAAGGGCGGTTCCACACGTCAACATCCGTCCGAGCGGGCGGGGGCAACTCCATAAGCCGCGCCTACAAAATCAGGCGAAAATCGGCGAACGGGCGCGTTACGTGGTTGGCGTCGGGTGCTTGCAACCGACGCAACCACTTCGCGCACGGAGCCGATTTTCGCCTGATTTTGTTAAGCGCGGCGTTGGAGTTCCCCCGCCCGCTCGGTATGAAGCCCAAAACCAACCCCTTTGTACATTTTACCAATAAAATATTAAAACCTATAGCCTTTTTCTGTAAAATATGATATAACCACAACAGATAAAAAGCCATAGCTTTTTTATTTTGTCGAAAACTCAAATCAGGAGGGAATATTTTTGGACAAATTTAAGTACATGGAAGAGTATGAATTCGAGCAACTCTGTTATTTCCAAGACAAAAACACAGGATTAAAAGCCATCGTATGCGTGCATAACACAGTACTGGGGCCCGCGCTTGGCGGTACACGCGTGTGGGACTACGCCAACGAAGAAGAAGCCGCCGAGGACGTACTGCGGCTGGCACGCGGAATGACCTACAAAAGTGCGCTCGCAGGGTTGGCCCTCGGCGGCGGTAAAGCGGTCATCATCGGCGACCCGGCGGAAATCCGCAAGGACCCCACACGGCGGGAAGCCTTTTGGCGTACGTTCGGGCGTTATTTGCAAGGCTTAAGCGGCCGTTATATCACGGCAGAGGATGTCGGAACTTCCACGCAGGATATGGTGTATGTAAATATGGAAACACCGCATGTCGTCGGCTTGCCGGGGCGTTCTGGGGACCCTTCGCCGTTTACCGCACTCGGCGTATTCAAATCGATACAGGCTTGCTGCCGCCACGTATACGGCGACAGCAACGTTGCGGGTAAGACCGTAGCCGTCCAAGGCGCGGGCAACGTAGGTTATTACTTATGCAAATTATTATATGAAAACGGTGCGAAAATATTGGTTTCGGACATTATTACCGAACGCGTGGCGAAATGCGTGGAGGAATTTAAAGCCACACCCGTAGCCAAAGACGCGATATACGGCGCATTCGCCGATATTTACGCGCCTTGCGCGTTGGGTGCGACAATCAACGACGACACGATCCCCCAACTTAAATGCAAAATCGTATGCGGCGGAGCCAACAACCAACTGCGCAACCCGTTGATACACGGCCTTGCCTTACAGGAACGCCGTATTTGCTACGCGCCGGATTACCTCGCCAACGCGGGCGGTGTGATCAACGTCTCCTACGAACGCGCCGAAGGCGGGTACAATGAAGAAGCCAGCCGCCGAGATATCGACCGCATTTACAACCGTATGCGCGAGGTGCTCCGCATTTCCGAGGAAACGGGTCGATTGGCATTCCAAACAGCCGATAAAATCGCGGAAGGGCGCATCGAAGCCATGCGTAACGTGCGCGGTATATTGGTTCCGGGAGGGGGCAAATAAACAATGGCTGTACTTACGTTTAACGAAGTGACGTGTAAGGGTTGCCGCTTGTGCGTCGAAGCCTGTCCGAAAAAAATCCTGGATTTGGATACCTCCCGCGTCAACGCGAAGGGGTATAACCCCGTATTGTGCCGTGATATCGATACCTGTACCGCGTGTGCCGTCTGCGCGCGCGTTTGCCCGGATTCGGTCATCAAAGTAGAAAAGGGGGCGGAGGAATGAACAAAAGGGTTTTAATGAAAGGCAATGAAGTCATCGCCGAGGCCGCTATCCAAGCGGGATGCAAGGCCTTCTTCGGCTACCCCATCACCCCGCAGAACGAAATCCCCGAATACATGTCCGCCCATATCGAACGGCGCAACGGCATTTTCGTGCAAGCCGAATCGGAGGTCGCCGCAATTAACATGTGCTACGGCGCGGCGGCAACGGGCGCGCGTGTGATGACCGGCTCCTCCTCGCCGGGTATGGCTTTAAAACAGGAAGGAATTTCCTACATGTCGGGTGCGGATTTACCCGTGCTGATGGTCAACGTTTCCCGTTGCGGCCCGGGGCTCGGGGGTATCCTGCCCGCGCAGGGGGATTATTTTATGGCGACACGCGGCGGCGGCAACGGCGACTACCGTACGCCTGTCTTCGCGCCGGCGTATATACAGGAATGCAGCGATTTGGTGTTCCATTCATTCGATATCGCGGAGAAGTACCGCACCCCCGTGATGATTTTGCTGGACGGTATGCTGGGGCAAATGATGGAACCCGTGGAAATCCGCCCGACCCCACCGATCGAAGCCGATAAATCGTGGGTAGCGGACGGAAACACCGACAAACGCCCGCCCAATATCGTCAACTCTTTAAGTTTATTGGGCGACGTGCTGGAACAACAGAATTTAAAACGCTTTGAAAAATACGCCGAAATCGAAAGAACCGAATGCATGGTCGAAAATACCGTCAAGGACGGGGACGAAATCGCCGTCGTGGCGTACGGCGTACCCGCACGCATCGTACAAAACGCCATTGAAGAACTTTCCGCCGAAGGTATCCGCGCGGGTTTGATACGGCCGATCACTTTGTGGCCGTTCCCGTATGACGTATTCAAAAGCCTGCCCGCGTCGGTGAAGTATATATTGGTTGCCGAGCTTTCCATGGGACAAATGGTGGAAGACGTGAAACTGGGCGTAAACGGCAAATACCCCGTGCATTTCTACGGGCGGTGCGGGGGCATGGTGTTCGACCCGTCGGAAATCGCGGATAAGGTACGTGAAATCATCAAGGGGGGTGCGCAATAATGGCAACGAAGGTGATCTACGAAAAAAGCCGCGGGCTTAAGGATAACCCCCTTACCTACTGCCCCGGATGCTCCCACGGCACGATCCACAAGCTGGTGGCGGAATCCTTGGTGGAGTTGGACGTATTGGAACGCACGATCGCGGTCGCGCCCGTCGGCTGTTCCGTTTTGGCATATAATTATTTTAATTGCGACGGCATACAAGCCGCGCACGGCCGCGCACCCGCCGTAGCCACGGGCATCAAACGCGTATGCCCCGATAAAATCGTATTCGCATACCAAGGCGACGGCGACCTCGCTTCCATCGGTACAGCGGAGATCATCCACGCCGCGCACCGCGGGGAGAACTTTACCGTCATTTTCGTCAACAACGCCATCTACGGCATGACCGGCGGCCAAATGGCTCCCACGACCTTAATTAACCAAAAAACGACGACCAGCCCCTATGGCCGCTTCGAAGAAACGACGGGCAAACCGCTCCTCGTTTCCGAAATGCTCGCAACCATACCGGGCGCGGCATATATCGAACGCGTTTCCGTCCACGACCACGCGCATATTCTCAAAGCCAAACGCGCTATCAAAAAAGCATTTAAATATCAAGTCGAAGGTAAGGGCTTCTGTATGGTCGAGGTCTTGGCCGCGTGCCCCATCGGGTGGAACGTTTCGCCCGTGGATTCCATGAAATTCGTTAGGGATCAAATGATGCCGTATTATCCGTTGGGCGTGTATAAAGATAAGGAGGGCGTGCAATGAGAATGGTATTTTCCGGCTTCGGCGGTCAAGGCATCCTTGTGCTGGGCGAAGTCGTCGCAACCATTGCCATGAAAAAAGGCAAGCACGTAACTTGGATGCCCTCCTACGGCGCGGAAATGCGCGGCGGCACGGCTAATTGCGCGGTCATCATTTCCGACCGTGTGATCGGCAGCCCCATGGTGCAGTCCGACATCGACATCCTGTGCGCAATGAACAAGCCTTCCATCGATAAATTTTTACCGAAGGTGAAAAACGGCGGGCTGGTGCTGGTCAATTCGTCCATCGTGAAGGATGATTTCCTTGCAATTCGTAATAAGGTTGACGTACTCGAAATCGACGCCACCAACATCGCCGTGGAAATCGGCAACCCCCGCGTGGCCAACATGGTTATGCTGGCAGGTTTTATCAAAAAGACGGGGCTGTTCACGCTCGAGGATATCACCGAAGTGCTGCACGAACGCTTCGGCGGCGCGCGTAGCAAGGACTTGATACCGCTTAACGTAAAGGCGATCGAGCGGGGGTTGGAATAAATGGATCGCTTTTACAAAATAGTCGAAGCCTCAAATATTAATAATTCACCCGCGCAAGCGGGTTTTACTTGCCATTGCACAACATTGGATGTACAATGAAATTGCATTATTTATCAACGGGAGGTTTTTATGCGGACAGCCACTTTCAATTTCCGGATCGATGAAAAT